>WNFF01013242.1_pt1 | contig 10704 bp, 11 predicted proteins | sample 5400441 | NCBI WGS metagenome assembly WNFF01 (sample SAMN13153345, study PRJNA577476) | soil metagenome | isolation source: 120 cm saprolite under Douglas fir tree site 2 hole 3 replicate 1 | place: USA:California | collected 2015-04-18
AACCGCCGCTGGTGGACCCTCGGCGCGATGTGCTTCGCGCTGTTCATGATCATGCTCGACAACACGGTCGTGAACGTCGCGCTGCCCTCCATCCAGCGCGACCTGCACGCCTCGCTGTCGGCCCTGGAGTGGACGGTCAACGCGTACACGCTGACGTTCGCCGTGCTGCTGGTCACCGGCGGGCGACTCGGCGACATCTTCGGCCGCCGCCGGATGTTCCTGTTCGGCGTCATCGTCTTCGCCGTCTCCAGCGCGACCATCGGGTTCTCCCCGAACGACGCGTGGCTCGTCGGCTGGCGCGCCGTCCAGGGCATCGGCGCCGCGTTCATGATGCCCGCGACCCTCTCGATCATCACCAACGCCTTCCCGCCCGAGGAGCGCGGCAAGGCGATCGGTACGTGGGCCGGCGTGTCGGCGTCGGCACTCGCCATCGGCCCCGTGGTCGGCGGCTTCCTCGCCGAGAGCGTGAGCTGGCGCGCCATCTTCTTCCTCAACCTCCCCGTGGCGGTCGCCGCCGTCGCGGTGACGCTCTTCGCAACGCGCGAGTCCCGCGACGAGACCGTCGCGCGGGTCGTCGACATCCCGGGCATCGCCACCCTCACAGTCGGCCTGACGGCGGTCGTGCTCGCGCTCGTCGAAGGCAACTCGTGGGGCTGGGGCTCGGCGCCGATCCTGGCGCTGTTCGCCCTCGCGGCCGTGGCGCTGGTCGCCTTCGTGGTGATCGAGATGCGCGTGAAGGTGCCGATGGTGGACTTCTCCTTCTTCCGTGAGCGCTCGTTCCTGGGGGCGAACCTCGTCGCCTTCGTGGTCACGTTCTCGATGCTCGCGATGTTCTTCTTCATCGCGCTGTACATGCAGAACGTGCTGCACTACTCGCCGCTCGAGGCGGGGGTGCGCTTCCTGCCCTCGACCGTGATCATCATCTTCATGGGGCCGCTCTCGGGGCGCCTGGCGGACCGCATCGGCCCGCGTATCGGCGTGGCGTCGGGCGTGCTCTCGATGAGCCGCATGGTCGGCGGGACGTTCGGCGTGGCGGTGCTCGGTGCGCTGATCGCCACCGTCGGCCGCTCCAAGCTCGACGAGCTCCTGCACGCCGTCCCCGCGGCCGAGCGCGGGAAGTTCGCCGACGCGATGGGCAGCGGCGGCGCGGGCGTGCCCGCCCAGGTGGCCGGCGCGGTGCAGGAGGCGTTCGTCACCGCGCTGCGGGACGGCCTGCGCCTCGGCGCCGCCGTCGCCCTGCTCGGCGCATTGCTCGCGGGCGTCCTGATCACGGGCCGCCCGGTCGAGGCCGAGGACGGGGTGCACGCCGCCGTGAACGCCGGCGAGGCAACCGTCGCCGGCGCGCGCGCCGAGGGCGAACTGGTCGGCGAAACGGCCTGAGGACCTGACCGTCCTGGCCGACGGCTACCGTCGGCGGCGTGCAGGTTCTCGACCGCATCGATCGCCCGCAGATCGACGCCCTGCGCAAACGCGGGGAGTACTTCTGGCTCGACCTCGTCGGCGCCGGCGAGGAGGAGCTTGCTGAGCTCGAGCGGGTCTTCGGCCTGCACCCGATCGCGATGGAGGACATGCGCGCGCGCGGCCAGCGGCCCAAGCTCGACGACTACGACGGATACGTCCTGCTCGTCTTCTACGGCGCCAACCGCGCCGGCGACGACGTCGCCCTCGTGGAGGTGGAGTGCGTGATCAGCGGCGACTGGATCATCACGCACCGCGACGCCGTCTGCACCGAGCTCGACGAGCTGCGCAGCGCCCTCGAGCGGCGCGCGCCCGACGAGCAGTTCGTGGTCTACCGCATCCTCGACACGCTCACCGACACGTTCTTCCCCGTCCTGGCCTCGATCGACGACGACATCGACACGATCGAGAACGAGGTCATCGCACAGCCCACCGACGAGCAGCTCCAGCACATCTTCAGCCTCAAGCGCCTGCTCGTCGCGATGCGCAAGGTCATCACGCCGCAGCGCGACCTGTTCGCGCGCGCCGGCGAGGACATCATCCAGCTGCCCGGGCTCGAGCCGTCTTCGCGCGACTACTTCCGCGACGTCTACGACCACCTGATCCGGATCTCGGACCTGATCGACTCCTACCGCGACCTCCTCACCGGCGCGATGGACGTCTACCTCTCGACCGTGTCCAACCGGCTCAACGCGGTGATGAAGCAGCTCACGATCGTCGCCACGATCTTCCTTCCGCTGTCGGTGATCACGGGCTTCTTCGGCCAGAACTTCGGCTGGCTCGTGCGGAACATCACCTCGTTCTGGGCGTTCGCCGTGTTGGGGATCGGCGGCCTGGTCCTGTCGGTGGTGGCGTTGATGGTCTGGTTCCGCCGCAGCGGCTTCCTGTCGAGCTGAGTCACAGGCCGAGCACGGTGATCGCGACCAGCGCGAGCGACAGCGCTGACGTGGCGAACACGGTGATTGCGGCGAGGCCGTCGAAGGCACCCCGGTTGCGGTGCTCGCCCATGAGCTCGCGATTGCGGGCCAGGCGCCAGATGAAGAACAGGTTGATGGGGAGCAGCACGCCGTTGATGACCTGGACACCCACGAGCAGGTTGATCACCGGGATGCCGGGGATCACGGCCACCACCGTGGCGATGAGGATCATGACCGTGATCACGGCCACGAACGTGGGCGCCTCGCTTGGCCGGCGCGACAGGCCCTTCTCGAACCCGAGCGACTCCGCAACCACATAGGCCGTGGCGATCGGCAGGATCGCTGCGGCGAGCAGGCTTGCGCCGAGCAGCCCGATCCCGAACAGCACCTCGGCGTACTGGCCGGCGAACGGAGCCAGGGCCTTGGCCGCGTCCGAGGCGCTGCCGACGTCGTGGATGCCGTGGGTGAAGAGCGTGGCGGCGGTGGCGATGATGATGAAGGCGGCGATCACATCGGCGAAGATCGCGCCGGCGACCGCCTCGCGCTTCTCGGCCTTGATGCCCTCCTCGCCGCGACCGCGCTCGACGACCGCGGACTGCAGGTAGTGCTGCATGTAGGGGGTGATGGTCGTGCCCGCGGTGGCGATGACGAGCACCAGGTAGGCGCTGTCCGTCTGGATGTGAGGGATGAGCCCCTTGGCGACCTGTCCCCAATCTGGGTGGGCGAGGACGGCGGCGATCGGGTAGGCGAAGAAGGGGATGGTCAACCAGATGAAGATGCGCTCGGCGGTGCGGTAGGAGCCGCGCACGATGATCAGCCAGATCACGACCGCGGCAATCGGCACGGAGACCTGCGCCGGGATGCCGGCCAGCCCCAGCGCGGCGCCGATGCCGACGAAGTCCGAGATGCAGATCCCCAGGTTGGCGGCCAGGACCGCGACGGTGGCGAACACCGACCAGCGGACGCCGTAGTTCTCACGGATCAGCTCGGCCAGCCCCTTGCCCGTGACCGCGCCCATGCGCGCGGCCATGGCCTGCACCGTCGCCAACGAGACGGTGATCAGCACCATCATCCACAGCAGGTCGTAGCCGTACTTGGCGCCCACGCTCGAGTACGTGGCGACGCCGCCGGCGTCGTTGCCGGCGTTCGCAGCGATCAGGCCCGGGCCGAGCAGGCCCAGGACGACCAGCAGGCGTCCGCGCGCACGCCTACCGGGTCGCGGCAGGCGCGCTCGAGCGGCGAGGAGCCCCGAAGGGCGCAGCCGCTTGGCCCATCCCCAGATGGGTGGTACTCGGACCGCCATCGGGCGGGTGTTGAGGGAGCAGCGCCATGCCGGCAGTCTAGGTTCCGGACCTCGGCCTCACCGTGTGCGTCCGGTTAGGACGGTCGCCCCGCCTACTCGTCGCCCAGCAGGCCGAAGCGGCGCCGCCACCCCTTGGGGAGCATCACCTCGAGCACATCGTCCACGCTGACCACGCCGATCATGCGGTCCTGCTCGTCCACGACGGGAGCGGCGGTCAGGTTGAAGTCGGACATCAGGCGGGCGACCTCCTCCAGCTCGCTCGGCGACCGGCACGGCGCCGACGAGGGCACGGTGCGTGTCCATCACGTACACGGTGGTGAGCTGATCGCTCGGGATCGCGCTCGTACCCACGCGCTCCGCAGTCTCCGTCACGGTGGCGTGGCGGTACAGGCAGAGGAAGTCCGGGCTCATGAGGCCACCGGCCTCGGCCGGGTCGTAGCCCAGGAGTGCGCGGATCTTGGCGCGCTTCGGGGGCGCCACGAGGGCGAGCACCGGCTCCCGGCGCTCCTCCGCCAGCTCGGCCACGACGTCGGCGGCGTCGTCCGGTGCCATGCGCTCCAGGACGTCCGCCACCTCCTCGTCCGAGCGCTCCGCGATGAACTCGAGCTGGTGCTGTTCGTCGAGTTCCTCGAAGACGTCCGCCTCGAGCTCCTCGTCGGAGCCCACGGCCTCGATGATCTCCTCGCCCTCGCGGTGCGAAGCCGCCTCCACGAGGTCCGCGATCTGCGCCGGGTGCAGGCGCGCAAGCTTGGGATGCGGGACACGCAGGCGCACCGTGGGCACGTGGCCGACGAACGGTTCGAGGCTCGCCCAGTCCAGGAATTCGCCGGCGGGCAGCTTGGGCCCCAGCCGGCGCGGCACCAGTCGCCGGAACACGCCCCGTGGGCCCGTGTCGATGCCCACCACGCGCCACCATCCCTCCAGTCGAGCGAGCTCGATCTCGTTCGCCCGCACCAACCGCGCGCCGTCGACGTTGATCACCTGGCGGTCGAGCACGTCCTTGGCGAGGAGGAGCTCGTCCGGCCGGCGCTCGAACCGCCGCAGGTCCAGCTTGGAGGTGCGCAGACGCACCTCGCCGTGGGCGATGTCGGCCACCCGCTCCGCCGGTACGTAGGCCTGGCGGCCCGCCACCGTGACCAGGACCCCCGTGATGGGCGGGTGCTCGTCCTCGCCGAGGCGGACGATCAGGTCGTCGACCCGGCCCAGGCGCTCCCCCTCGCTGTCGCGAAGCGCTCCTCCGACCACGAGCGAGAGGTGAAGCACCTGCGGGATCCGGGCGTCGGCGACGGGCACGCCCCATAGTGTGGCGTCGATAGCATTGCGGCGCTCCCGAGACGAGAGGACCGATTCGTGGCCGTTGATTCAACGCGAGTTTCAGAGGTGTCCACCGAGCCGGGCGAGCTGCCCGAGACGATGGCCGCCTGGGTGATCCGCGAGGACCGCCTCGGGGAGCCCCGGGACGCCTTCCGCATCGAGGAGATCGAGGTGCCCGAGCCGGGCGCCTTCGAGGTAATCGTGCGCGTGATGGCGGCCGGCGTGAACTACAACAACGTGTGGGCGGCGCTCGGCGAGCCCGTGTCGGTCTTCGGCTACGGCGACCACGAGCCCGGTGGCCACCACATCGGCGGCTCGGACGCCTCCGGAGTCGTGTGGAAGGTCGGCGCCGGGGTCACCAAGTGGCAGCCCGGCGACGAGGTCGTCATCCACTGCAACCAGGCCTCCTACGAGGATCCCGAGGTCCATGGGCTCGACCCGCTCGCCGCCCCCTCGCAGAAGATCTGGGGCTACGAGACGACGTGGGGCTCCTTCGCCCAGTTCACCAAGGTCCAGGCGCAGCAACTCCTGCACAGGCCGAAGAACCTGACCTGGGAGGAGTCGGCGACCTACGGCCTCGTCTACTTCACGGCCTACCGCATGCTGATCGACCGCTGCAAGCTCCAGGCCGGCCACCGGGTGCTGGTGTGGGGCGCGGCCGGCGGCCTCGGCGTGTTCGCGACCCAGCTGTGCGCGATGGCCGGCGCGCAGTCCGTCGGCGTCGTCTCCTCGCCCGAGAAGGGCGAGCTGGTCAAGCAGCTCGGCGCCGTGGACTACATCGACCGCAACGAGTTCGCCGGCATGATGCGCAAGGGCGGGGAGTCGCCCGAGGAGGAGAAGGCGCGCTTCAAGGAGTCGCGGCGCTTCTCCAAGCGCGTGGCCGAGATCCTCGGCGAGCCGCCCGACATCGTGTTCGAGCACGTCGGCCAGGCGACCTTCCCCACGTCGGTGCTGACGGTCAAGCCCTTCGGCAAGGTCGTCATCTGCGCGGGCACCACGGGCTACAACCTCGACTTCGACGTGCGCTACCTGTGGATGCGCCAGAAGGAGATCCTGGGCTCGCACTTCGCCAACGCGTGGGAGGCCAAGAAGGCCAACGAGCTGATCGAGCAGGGCCACATCCGCCCGGTGCTGTGGCGGACGATGCCGTTCGACGGCGTCGCCGAGGCGCACCAGCTCATGCGCGACAACAAGCACCTCGGCAAGATCGCCATCCTCGTCGGCGCCGAGAAGGAGGGGCTCGGCAAGACCGCGGAGGGGGAGGGCGCGATCTACGCCGAGGTCGGCGTCTGATGGCCGCCGGCGCCGGCGTCGCGGTCATCCCGTGGTACGCCACCGTGTTCCGCGGCGACCGCCTCGAGGCGGTCGTCAACGAGATCGCGCCCCTCGCCCTGCGCTACGGCGCGACCGAGTACGAGGTGCTCCGGTCGCGTGAGGACCGCTACCGGTTCCGGCAGAGCGCCACCTTCGAGCGCAAGATCGACTTCGAGCGCTACTGGTACGGCCCCGAGTTCACGGCGTTCCGCGCCGAGTATGCGAGCTGGTACCAGGTCCCGATCGTGTACGAGTGGTACGACCGGACGGTCCGCGGCGCGCTCGAGCCCGAGGCCGTCGCCGTCAACGGCGAGTGACCGAGCCCACGCCGGGATTGCAGCCGGCGCAGAACCGTGCGCTGCGCGAGTGCTACGCCTTCACCCGCCAGCTCGTCGCACACTGGCGGTCGCTGAGCTCCCGGCTCGGCCCGGGGCCGCCCGCTGAGGCGTTGGCCGTCGGCGCCGAGCTGGCGCAGGAGCTCCTGACGGACCTCGGCGAGCGCATGGCGAGCTACGGATTGTTCGGCGGGCCGGCGGCCCAGGGCGTCGGCGCGAGCCTGGCGGGCGCGCGCAACGTCGTCGTCGACCGCGCGCTGGAACGCAACCAGGCGGCGCGCCTGGCCGTCCTCGACGGCCAGCACGTCACGACGCTGCTGGCCTACCTGGGGGCGCTGGCGCGCGCCAACGGCGACGAGGAGCTGGCCGGATGGTGCGAGGGCTGGGAACGGCGGCTCTCGGCGGCGGTGGACGCCATGCGCCGGGGCGCCGTGGCCATGGGCGAGGACCCCGCGCGGGCGATCGACCCCGCCGACACGAGCGCGCTCGGGCGGGCGGGTGTGGCGACGGCGACCGCGCTGGGCACGTTCGGCGAGTGGTTCGACCGCCGCCGCGTCGGCCGCTAGATCTAGCCCTGCTCGAGCGGGGCCATCGTCAGCCCCGCATCGTTGAGCTGCTCCCAGTACAGCTCGGCCCGCTCGAGCGGGCCGCCCCACACCAGCGCCTGACCGCTGTTGTGAATGCGATCGGCGAACGAGTAGCCGCCGTCGAGGGTCACGCCGGGGATGAAGCGGGCGAGCGTGCGCGCGACGTGGTCGAAGGTGTTGTGGCTGTCGTTGCGCACGATCACGCGCCAGTTGTCGTCACGGCCCGTGCCCGGGCCCTTCGTGCGCGGGAGCTCCACGGTGGAGGGCATCGCCGCGAGGATACCCCGGAAACGGCCGCCCTCAACCACCGTCGAGCGGTAGGCTCGCCCGCGTGAAAGTGCTCGTCACCGGCGCCAGCGGCTTCCTCGGCGCCGCGGTCTGCACCGGCCTGCTGGAGCGCGGGCACACCGTCTCCGCGCTCGCGCGCCGCCCCGGCTCGGCGCCGGACGGCGTCGAGGAGCTCAAGGGCGACCTCACCGACGGCGAGGGGGTGCGCACGGCGTTGGCGGCCGCCCGCCCGGAGGCGGTCGTGCACCTGGCGGCCGAGATCGCCTCCCAGCGCGACGAGGCGAAGATTCGCGAGGTCAACGTGCACGGGACCGCGCGGCTGGTGGAGGCGTGCGGCACCGTGGATGCGCCGAAATTCGTGTTCGCCTCGACCGTGGTCACCGGCGAGGCCGGCGGCGAGCTGCTCACCGAGGAGACCGAGCTGCCCGTGGAGACCCCGTACGGGCGCTCCAAACAGGAGGGCGAACGGCTGCTGCGGGAGTCCGGGCTGCCGTCGGTCGTGATCCGGCCCGGGCACGTCTACGGGCCCGGCGGCTGGTACGAGCACGAGTTCGTCCGCCGCCTGCGCCAGCCCGGACGCTTCGCCGTGATCGGATCGGGCCGGAACTGGTGGGACGTCGTGCACGTCGACGACGTGGCCGGCGCCTTCGTTGCCGCGGTCGAGGACGCGCCGCCCGGCGCGCTCTACCACCTGGCCGACGACGAGCCGATCACCCTCTACGACTTCGTCGCGCTGACGGCGGAGGCGCTGGGCGTCGGCCGCCCACGGCGGATCCCGGCGGGCCTCGCGCGGTTGGCCGCCGGCCGCCACGCCGTCACGGCGGTCGTGCGCTCGGCGCGCACCTCCAACGAGCGCATCAAGCGCGAGCTGGGCTGGTCGCCGCGCTTCGCCAGCGCGCGGCAGGGCGTGCCCGCTGCGGTCTCCCGGCTGGCGAGCACGTAGCGGCGGCCCTGTGGCTACATGGGCACGGTGAGACCGGGTACCGAGGCGGGCGCCACCGCGATCCACAAGCCCAACGCCAGCAGCAGCAGCGCTATGGGCGCCACGAAGCGCTCGCCGATCGGGGCCGTCCGCTCCAGCACGATCAGCACCGTTACCGCCACCATCCAGAACACGCTCATCACGCCGACGGCGAACAGCACCAGGATCAGACCGCCGCTGCAGCCCACGCAATTCCGGCCGTAGCACAGGCCGGCCAGCACCGGCGAAGCGGTGGCCTGCTCCCCGGCCTCGCGGCAGCGGCGCAGAAACGCTCGCTTGAGCGGGGTGAGCTGGTAGAGCCCTGCCGCCACCACCGCGCCGCCGGCGACGTACCGACCTCCGGCGTCCCAGGTCAGAAAACCCGGACCGACCGCACGCACCGCTTGGTCCAGTAGGTAGGCGGCGACGCCCACCAGTACCCACAGCGCCAGGTAGCTGCCGACGAACAACAGGGAGCCGGCCAGCGGTGCCCTGCCGCCGCGGCTGCGTGCCGACCGGTCGACGGACAGCACTGTGGGCAGCGCCGCGGGAAGCATCATGGCCGCCATCATGCTGGCCCACACCGCCAGGAAGGAGCCGAAGGAGCCGAGCTCGGTTCCCGGCCCCATGTCCATGCCGTCCATGAGGCGCAGCGCCAGGATCCATCCCAGCGTCGCCGCGCCCGCCACCACCGCCGCCGACACGGCCGCACGGAGGTCCAAGCCGCGAGCTCGCGCCCGGACCGGTGTGATCGTGGCTCGCTCAGGCATAGTCCAGCTCCGGCTCCCACGTCGTGCCCCGGCCCTCGGGGGTGCGATCCAGAACGGCCCAGAGGGGCCACATGAAGTCCACATGCCGGGGGTGCTGGCCTTCCTCGGCGGGAACCAGGAACAGCTCGCTGCCCCAGAAGTGGTGGATCTTGCCCTCACGCCGGACGAACATGTTGGCGATGGGGAGTTGCTCCGCGTCGGACGCCTCGGCCTGGTAGTCATGGTTGTAGGTGGTACCCGCGGAGGAGAGCAGGCGCGGGTGGCGCCAGCCGCGGGCGTGGGCATGTGCCTGGAAACGCTCGATGGGGGCCTTGGTCACCACCGCGACGTTGATGCGCTGGGTGAGATGCGGCAGCGTCCCGTCGATCCCATCGATGATCGACGTGCAGCTCGGACAGGCGACCTGCAGCGGCCCGTCGGGACTGGGCTTGAACATGAAGCTGTAGATCAGCAGCGCTTCCTTGCCGCCCTCGAACAGCTCCGACAGGCGCACATCCTTCACGCTGCTGGCGCCGGCGTTCCACTCCTGGAAGACGTAGTCGGTGGGCGGCTCGCCCCCCAGCGGCAACTCGCGGCGTTGCACCGCCACCGCCTCGCTCTGGCGGCGGAGATCCATCTCCGCCTGCAGCAACTCGTCGCGCGCCCGCCGGTAGTCCTCCGATTCCCCGGGGAAAGGCGCCTGGTCCGCCAGGGTCTGTGTGCCTGAGTCCGTCATTGGTCGCCTCCGTCGTGACGTTGGGCAAGGGTGGTCCTCAGCAACTCGATCCTGCCCGGCCAGCCCTGCTCGAACAGGTTCCCGACAAGGGGGTCGATCTCGCCGACGTGGGTCAGCGCCAACCGCGTGCTGTCGCCTTCGGGGGTCAGCTCGAAGGTGACGGTCGTGGATGGCCCGGCGTCGTCGACCGACCAGCTCCAGACCATCCGCCGCGGCGGCTCGAACTCCAAGACCTCGGCATGGATCCAGCCGTCTGGCGAGAGGCGTTTCAGTCGGAACCTGGCGCCGACCTGGGGCAGGAAGTCGCCGGTCGCCATCAGCCAGTCGGAGATCGCTTCCGCTTCCGTCAGCGCGCTCCACACGGCCTCGACCGGGTGGGGCAGCAGCTCCTCGAGGGCGATGTCCAGGTTCATCGATCGAGCCGGCGGCGTAGGCGGGTGAGCCGGTCTCCCCAGAAGCGCTCGTACTCCGCCGTCCAATCGTGGACGGCTCGCAACGGTGCGGCCTCGAGTCGGTAGATGCGCTGGCGCCCCTCCGGGCGGCGGACGACCGCCCCCGCGTCCAGGAGGACTCCCAGGTGCTGAGAGACCAGTGGGTACGACAAGCCGGAGGCCGCCACCAGGTCGCCGACCGGTTGCTCGCCGGCGCGGAGGATGTCGAGCAGCTCGCGCCGATTCCCCTCGGCGATCGCATGAAAGGCATCCGAACCTGCGATGACACGCGACATCGCAACGATCTTATT
>WNFF01005130.1_pt1 | contig 10703 bp, 10 predicted proteins | sample 5400441 | NCBI WGS metagenome assembly WNFF01 (sample SAMN13153345, study PRJNA577476) | soil metagenome | isolation source: 120 cm saprolite under Douglas fir tree site 2 hole 3 replicate 1 | place: USA:California | collected 2015-04-18
ATGTTGACCTGGTCGAAGAGGGAAACGCGCCGCAGCGTTGCGGTACCTGAGGGACTGGCGGCAGCGACCCCTCCGGGGTTGTCGGTAACTTCCATGTGTGCTGACCCCTCTCGCAAGTGCTAGAAAGAATGATCACAAGCCTGATATACAGGCTTGTGATCATTATACTGAGGTGTCACAGCTATTACAAGATGACAGATGACCTATTTAATCTTCACCAAGGCCCTCGAGCCAGCGTTCTGCATCAATTGCGGCGCGACAGCCGTCCCCGGCGGCGGTGACTGCCTGGCGATAGCGATGATCAGTTACATCGCCTGCGGCAAAAACACCTGGAATATTCGTCATCGTGTGTTCAACTGGAACGATATATCCAACCTTATCCATATCAAGAATGCCCTTGAACAGGTCCGTATTAGGCTGATGTCCAATTGCCAGGAAGAAACCCTGTACAGGCAGAGTGCTCTCCTCGCCAGTCTTCACGTTGTGAAGTCGCAAACCCGTAACTTCATTTTCACCCAGCACTTCGGTTATTTCTGTATCCCAGATAACGCTAATCTTAGGGTTCTTAAATGCGCGATCTTGCATGATCTTGCTGGCTCGGAACTTATCACGGCGGTGTATGACCGTCACGTGATTGGCATAACGGGTCAGGAACGTTGCCTCTTCCATTGCAGTATCACCACCACCAATGACCGCTACATCTTTCTTCTTAAAGAAAAAGCCGTCACAGGTGGCGCACGCACTCACGCCGCGCCCTTGCAGACGCTGTTCGCTAGGTAATCCCAACCACTTTGCGCTGGCGCCCGTGGAGATGATGATAGCGCGCGCTTGATATTCGCCCGAATCCGTAGTGACTTTGAACGGGCGCTTATTGAAGTCAATTGAAATTACATCTTCTGGTATCACTTCGGTACCGAAACGACGGGCTTGCGCTTCAAATTTCTCCATCATCGGGGGCCCGAGAATGCCCTCTTCAAAGCCTGGGTAGTTTTCAACGTCGCTGGTGAGCATTAATTGGCCGCCAACCTGGTAACCTTGCAGCATCAAAACAGAGAGATTGGCCCGTGCAGCATAAATCGCTGCTGTATAGCCTGCCGGCCCTGAGCCTATGATAATAATATCGTATAGTTTTTCCATAATTGGGATGAATCCTCACTTCTCCGTCAACATTGTAGTTCTGTTAATAGTAACACAAAAGTGATAGATTTTATGCCCATGTAGCGACCGCTAGACTGTAGTGCCTCCACAGCTTGAGCCTAATCCAGCCGTGCAGCCAAAGCAGTGTTGCCCAATTTGAATCATGCGATTCGCAAGGTCTCCTACACACGCGTCGAGGATAGTCTTCGGAGATTGTGCCCCAAGGCCAAGATCGAGCATCTGGTTGAAGTCACAGTCATAAAACACCTCGACTGCTCGATAAAACAATGGGACAAAGAGTCCATTTCCTTGATAGCGGCATAAAAACATGGCATACTGTATTAGTACATCCATATCAACTGCTTCAGCTCAAGGGGAGCAGATCGATCGAACATGGGATGTTCCCGATGTGCAGAAGGAAGAAATGCAGTATGAGTAATACGGCTCGGCCTCTACGACTACCACGGTCATTTTGGATCAGTGTAGGGATAGCCATACTTTTTAATAGCTTGTTTCTTATTCTGGTTCTAGTCAAACCGGGGACGCAAAGGCAATTTGTTATCGCTGACGATGTGGGACAGGCAATAGGGTGGCTCCTGGCAACGCTTTTCTGTTTTGTAGGATTTAAGCAACTTTGGTTGGGAGGAAAGTCCGTTCACTCAACGAACTTTGCCAGGTCTCACCGGTTACTCACATGGGTGCCAATTTTCATTGCACTCGGCATTTTCTGCCAGTTCATTGGACAGGTTATTTATACCTACTATGATCTCAGAGGATGGCCTCCATTTCCATCATGGGCAGATGCTGGCTACTTGAGCACTTTCCCATTTATGCTTGTGGCTATTCTTCTGTTGCCCAGGCGTCGACTGTCAGGCACAACTCGCTCACGAGTTATACTCGACGGTCTCATTATCATGACCGCGGTGATTACTTTTAGCTGGTACTTTATCCTTGGCCCGACGATGCTCCAGGGGGCAGAAACGAACCTGGCCAAGGTGGTGGGCAGCGCTTACCCTGTTTTTGATCTGATTTTGATTTTCTGTATGCTCTTGCTCTGGTTTCGCGAGAGTGACCCCTCTCTTGTACCGGCCGAACGTCTCCTCCTGGCTGGCCTGACCATTATAGTCATCACTGATAGCATCTATGGTTACCTGACATTGCAAGACATCTATACCAATGGACTGCAAGATATAGGTTGGCCGGTGGGATACATGCTTCTGGGATTGGCTGCGCAGTGCGTAACATTGGCTTATGTAATGCATGCAACGCGAAGTGAAACAACATCGCTTGAGGAGGCCTCACAAGTACTGGCTTCCGAGCCTCGGATGGGAAAACATTCGTCGTTGCCTTATGCGCTCATTCCAGCCGTCATTGCCTTGAGTATCATTATCTGGCGTTCAGGTAGCAATGGAGTGCTGGTACAGGGTGTCTACCTTGGAGGGATCGCGCTCATCGGACTGCTCCTGCTCAGACAGTTCTTCGTAATACGAGAAACGACCTTTTATAATAAGCAGTTGCGTGTTACGCAGCAGGATTTATACGAGAAAAATCAGGCTCTACGTGAAGCGAACATACAATTAGAAGAGCAGGCAGCACAGGTTGAAGCGGCTTACAACCAGCAGGTTTACTTGAATAATCTGAAGGATGACTTCCTCTTGAATGTGAACCACGAATTGCGCACACCGTTGACCGCTATCTACGGCTTTCTCGATTTGCTACGGGAATATCACGGGCAACTGGATTCCTCCATGGAACTTACGCTTATCAACCAGGCAGTACATGGTTGTGAAGAACTTCAGCAACTGGTCAGTAATGTCCTCGATACTCTTAAAGGGGACTTCAAGGAAAAGGGGGCTACATCGGAAGCCTTTTCCCTTGCTTCGGTTACCTGCGAGGTAATTAATCTCTTCGAACCACAAAAGAGGCTGGATTATCACATCAAACTGGATATACCTGAGACCCTCTTCGTTAGGGCCAATAAGCAGTATGTGCACCAGGTGCTCCTTAACCTTCTTTCAAATGCCTTCAAATACTCCCCCAGGTATACCTCTATTATAGTAAGTGCCCAGATGTCTGATGACTCTACTGCTAACGAAAGTATGCAAAAGCTCGTATGCGTTTCTGTGCAAGATGCTGGCCCAGGAATTCCATCCTTGGAGGCTTCGGTGCTTTTTGGAAAATTTGTGCGCCTCAAACGCGATCTTGTTGGCTCTGTGAGAGGAACAGGGTTGGGGCTGTACATCAGTAAACAACTGGTTGAAGCAATGGGAGGGAACATCTGGGTAGAAAGTACAGGTATAGCCGGGCAGGGAAGCCGCTTTTCCTTTACGCTTCCCTATGGTGTTCCTGACGCGGTCGAAAAAAATTGTCATTCTGTCACTACCCTCGCCGGTGTACTCCCGCTTACAAGCACAAGCATGATACCCAGAGAAAAGCAAGGCGGCGTTGTCAGATCCGAAGTGTTGGAACCTTGAAATGATCACGCATGTTGTCCTGTTCCAACCCAAAGTTTCAGCTACTAATGAAGAACTCACAGCTTTTTTTGAGCGTGTACAGGCTCTTCAACAGGTGATCCCTGGTATCGTGGCTATCTCAGTCGGAGAAAACCGCAGCATCTACCATGGAGGGTTTACGCATGGGATTATCATGCACTTTGTTGATGAAGCCCACTTGCAAATGCATCATACTCATCCAGCACATGTAGCTGTTGTGACAGAATTGGACCACCTTTGCCAGCAATCTATCGATTTTGACTTACCTGAAACTGCAATGTAAACATTTACTTCGCTTATAAGCTAAGGAGCCTGTGTCCATGTATGCAGATCGCCTCACTACCACTTTAATTGAACTAGTAGGCATTCCCAGTACGTCGGGTCATGAGGAGAAAATTCGGATTCACCTGGCTCAATATCTTGCTTCACTTGGTCTTTCCACGATGGTTGACGGATCAGGGAACCTCATCTCAACACTGTCTGGGGAAGGCAGACCTCTCTTGCTCAACGCACATATGGATCGTGTGCCACCAGGACTTGGACACCAGCCTAAACTCAGTAATGGGATACTATCCAGCGATGGGACTACAAACCTCGGCGCAGACGATGCTGCCGGAATTGCGATCATCCTGGAAGTTGTTAGACGTACCATTGAACAACAATTGCCACATCCACCCCTGGTGATAGTTTTCACTGTGCAAGAAGAAGCTGGTCTGTGTGGCGCATCGGGTTTTGACAGTACCCCGTGGCATGTCACAGATGGAATTGTTTTCGACAATGCCTTCGAGGCAGGTGTTGTCGTCTCCAGGGGTGCGGCTTATGAGGCATTCGATATAGAGATTACTGGTCGCACAGGGCATCCCGGCAAAGATTTAGCTCAGACGGTGCATGCTATTGAGATTTTTCGCGCAGCCAACTACCCACATGGATCTTTCGACAATGATCAGACTCGTATCAATGTAGGACGAATCATCGGAGGTAGTGCACGCAATGCCATTCCCGATATTGTCACTGTCGAGGGTGAACTACGCAGTTTTGAGCCATCTGAAGTGCGTCAACAGTACAAACAAGCCATACAGGATGCTTTTGAACAGGCAGCCCGGAGTTTCGGTGGGTATGCAAATGTCAGTTTTAAGACGCATTCCAGTGGATACGAGCTAGACCCCAAAGAACCTCTTCTGCAGACGTTTCGAACTGTTCTTGAGCGGCGTGGTTTGACATTTCAAATGAAACCAACATTCATCGGTAGCGATACAAGCGGATTTCGCCCTGCGATCAGAGCTTTCACAATTTCAACAGGTGTCGTCAACGAACACTCTGTGGAAGAATATGTCGCGTTAGACCCACTAGAGCAGTTGGTGATAGATACTTTGCAGGGGTTGACTTTGTGGAGTAAGTCTTGATAAGGGCAGATAATTGCAATAGTTAGACAAGTATCTTCCAGAATATTTGCTAATTGCCACGTTGAGCATATACCTGCTATAATTTGTCTGAATAGAAACATTCACTTCAGCCGAGTCTGCACATATGTGCAGACAGCGCTTCGCGAAATTCAAAATAAGATTGAGGATAGGGGGGAATACGTGCATGCCTCGTTATTCCACAGAGTTGATGGGAACTCCGGACGAGCTTTTTTATTGGGTGCCTGGTGAGATGGTGGTGGTGGTGCGACTTCATCGGCGACCTACTCCAGATACACAAGATTTGTTAGTTGACCAAATTCGTGGCCAGCTAAATTCTTTGCTAGCAAGGTATAATATGGTACTTGAACCATATGGCACCTATGGTCGATGGCGCGATGTGCCAACTATGCCTCCTATATTGCGTCATTCATTTATTTTTGGCCTACATCGTCAACAGCCACTTATTGCCATCTTTTTTCATGTGCGCCAGGTGGGAGCTTTCAATACGGACCCAATGCCTTTAGCGCTTTCATATCTCCAGGCGCATCTGGAGGAATTGGCTCAGGCGGGATTAAACCTTGTCTCCGCTATGCCTAACTGGTTGGTAACTGCTGCGCCACAGCACCATAGCGATGGAGGACCTGCTGTTCCTCCTCGTCCAGCGCCTCAACTTGACCTTGCAGCAGCAGACAGTCTCCCTGTTGGTTGGCATATTTCCTTTGTCGATGCAGGGTTGCCATTTGATCCAAACGATGCGGAAGATGTGTTCATTGCGGTACTGGATACCGCACAGCATCCGGATCGCTTGATGAACGCTGCAATGCGCCCGGAATTCAGGCGAAATCGACTATTACAACGCCTCGCAGAAGATTTGCGAAATGAAATTGGATATTTGGAGATTGAGTATGATCGTTATCCCATCATTAGTGATGTAAGTACAGGCCGTGATCTCTACAGTCAACCCGCTTATTATAAAATGGCTGATCATGGTATCTTTGTGACTGGACTCATTCGAGATGTCGCTCCAGGTGCTCATATTCGACTCATTCGCATTCTTAATGACTATGGCGGGGGTGATCTGTATAATATCTTTGCAGCGCTCACCGACCTGGAACTGGAACTGGTTTCTGGTACTATCAGGCACCTTGTAATCAACCTTAGTTTGAACATTATGCCCGATATTCGTCGTCTTCCATATGTGTGGTTTGATCACCGTCAGTGGCCGAGTACGCAATTGGCGGGAGCAGTGCGTGTTCTCACCCATATCGAAGAGGGATTACGCTTGCTTTTCGAGAGTCTGTACGCTCATGATGTGCTGATTGTGGCTGCTGCGGGCAATGACTCGTTTCTCGTGAATAAACAGGGACAAATGCCACGTCCGCCGCGTATTCCCGCTCGTTATCAGACAACATTAAGTGTGGCTTCGGTCAACAGTCGTTATGCCCCCTCGATTTTTGCGAATGCTGCGTGTATGCCCCCTTTGAATGCTGGCGTTGCCACATTTGGAGGAGATAGTGACGGAATGTTGGATGCAAATGAGTTGCCAGAAGCTGTGCGGGGAGTTTATATCGCGCCCACCTTTCCGGGTGGAGGACAGAATGTGTCTGGTTGGGCCGATTGGAGTGGCTCATCGTTCGCTACAGCCATTATCAGCGGATTAGGCGCTCATCTTGTAGCACAGGACTGGCCACTTGCCAATACCATTTCTCGTATTGCGGCCGGTAAAGAGCGCCGTACAGAAAAACTATTTGGTTCAGGTCCCGACGTTCCAGATTTGATTGCGAATGTGATTCGTGTGCAGCAACGCTTTGAGATGTGACGTCAATGTTACCCCACACTTCACTTTGTATAGTATTAAGTTCCAACATCCTTGACGCTACACTTTTTGCAGTATATAATACTGTCAGATGGAAACATTAGCGTTCGTCCAATGGTATCTTCTTTTAAGGTATCTATAGCATAATTTTTCGGCTAACTTTTGGCCCGAACAGAGAGGCAAAAAACATGATTGAGCAAAACCAGCAATCTGTAGTTGAGACAAGCATCATTAATATGACGCCTGCCGCAGCGGACAAAGTGCGCGAGTTGCTGGCGCAAGAAAACGACCCCAGCCTTGCTTTGCGCGTTTTTGTCGCAGGTGGTGGTTGCTCCGGTCTCCAGTACGGTATGACTCTCGACGAAGAGCAAGAAGGCGATACCGTCGTACCTATTAGCGGATTTAACATACTGGTAGATGAGATGAGTATGGGTTACATCGACGGTAGCGAAGTTGACTATGTCGATAGCCTGATGGGTGCTGGTTTTACTGTCAATAATCCTAATGCTGTTTCGAGTTGTGGTTGTGGTCACTCCTTTAAGACAGCAGGTGGTGGCGGCGGTGAAGCAAAAAGTTGCGGTTGTGGGCATTAGATACTACTAGCGCTGAGCCGATTGTTGCATGAGAAAAAAAGAGGTCTTTCCTACGTATATATAACAGGTAGAAAGGCCTCTTTTGTCTTGCCTATTTTTCTGTAAAAAAGGAGAATGAATGAGCAGCAGGATCGCACATCGCCCCCGTTATCACAGTATGCGGTCAATACCGCAATCTCCACTCCGTTCACACAAAGATTTTCTTCGATATCGCTGGACCTACCGTCCCCGCAACATACCTTACCAGAAGCGCATGCTGGGACAAGGACTCTTAAGAATTCCCTGGGGTTATCGCTTATTATACGGTGCTATCAGGCTCTGAATCTGTTTCTTTGAGAGAAGAGGCATCAGGCTCATCGAGCATACGTCTTACCAGACCAGGCATATCGCTGGTAAATTTTGAATTGGCAACAACGCGTTGCGCTCCTGCCTCGAGAGCTTTTGCTCGTGCCTCTAAATCCATATGTGAACCGAATGCCAGCACTTTCAAACCCGCTATTCGAGCCTGGCGAATGGCAGTTTCCCAATCAACACCTGTGGTAGCTATGTTCACGATGACCAGCGCAGGTTTCTCTTGGCCGGTTATTTTCAGGCCTTGTTCGAAAGCTGCTAGAGTGCGTACCGTTTTTACTTCCATGTCGTGATGGCGCAGGGTATCGCGCATTTTTACCGAGAAGAAGAGATCCTTTTCGAGCCCAAGTATATGTGTTGTCATGGTTAATCACTTCTAGTCGTCTGGTAGTTCATGTACAGGTCTGCGGAAGAGGTCTCCAAGTTCCTGATTAATCACGTCTATTTTCGTATAAAGCTCTTTTGAGAGTACGTGGTGCGTGCCATTACAGTAGGACTTGTCACATTTCTTAAAATGGCTGGTTTCAAATAACAGGTTACCGTTTTCGACGCTGGTCCATATGTGTTTGCGTGAGTAACCATCTCCCCATTTGAGAATGAGCCCGTCCTTATATTCGTCAAAACGTCCCTGACCATAGAGGTAGTCGCGATTAAACATTTGTAGGATGATACGCACTCGACTATCCGCGATCACTTGTGCCGCTTCGGGAGACATCTGGGTTGTTGCTTCCTGGGCGAGGTCCTCCGCTGGAATGTATAATTCACGCGCTGAATGCTGTTCCTCGCGAATCATCTGCTGGATCATCTCTCCCTCAATGTCGGAGATGCCATGGCTTTGACCCAATATAGGAGACTTCTTGGGCTTCCTGTTGCTACTGTTGCGATTATCGGCCACGATACTGCTCCTTGCTAGAGTTTTAAGTTATGCCTGCGCAAACGTATCAATCATCAGCTTCACATCATCGCCCAGCGGATAAAGAATTGGGCAGGTGCAGCCGTTGCGATTGTACTCTTCCACTTTCGAATGCACTTCATCCGGTGTTCCACACGCGGTGATGCGCTCAATCAATTCATCCGGTACATACTGCATAGCTTGATGAATCTGTTCTTTGGTTGCTGGCCACCCGAGAATGGTCTGTACCTTCTGCACCGTTTCTGGCGGTGTACCACTCGCTTCCGCAATGTGGGGCTGCTGTGCGAGGTATTGGGTAATCAATTCCTTCGCTGCCTGTACCGCTCGGTGGTGATCGTAATCTACGGAGCACACAATCAACTGTGGACGATCAATGTCTTCCAAATTGCGCCCGGCTTTGTTTGCACCGATTTCTAAGTGCTGTAAGGCCTGGTGATTATATTCTGGCGGTACGCAATAATTGAGCACCACTCCGTCGGCAATTTCGCCTGCCAGTTCCATCATACCCATTTGCGTAGCGCCAATGTAGATAGGCACGTTACGTGGTTCGCGGCGTCCGTGTACAACATCTAGCTCAATGCCATCCACGTGATGAAATTCACCGTGAAAGGTTACACGTTCCATGTTGAGCAGTCGCTTCATTACTTCGATCGTCTCACGCATCGCCTTTAGCGGCTTTTTACGATCGATGCCCACATTTTTTGCCAGTGGATCCCACCATGCACCTATGCCACAGATGATGCGATTTGGCGCGAGGTCGTCTAGTGTCAAGAAGGTTGCGGCGAGTAACCCGATATTGCGTGTCCAGTTGTTCAGGACGCCGCTGCCGACTCTGATTCGCGATGTTACGGCAGCAAAGGCAGCCATTGGTACAATCGCATCTCGTACAAGGCGCGACTCCGCCTGCCATATGGCCTCGAATCCGCGTTGCTCGGCGTATTGCGCGTATGCCATACCTTCGCGTATTTCATGTTTATCTTGAAGGTATATTGCTACTCGTGCCATAAGGTCCTCCTTGAACGAAAGAGACTTTATTTAAATATGGGGTTATTGTACCATATTGTGCTTTTACCTATATCCAGGCAAAAGGTGTCTGCGAATCTTCACAATGAGGCTCGGCCCATTCTCCTTGAAACGTGCCCTTTTCTTGAACGTTTGATCTTGACAAATGTTCTTAACGCTCGGTATACTTTTCTTGCATATAGTGTCGTGATTATTGTTTGTGTCTGTTACTGTAGGCTGTTAAATATAGAACGTACGTTCTATATAAATGCTGGAATATAATAGAGTCATCAGTGCCAGATCACCGAAAGAAAACCGATAAACGAGTTGCAATAGGGGTGGAGATTGCAGGAAGTAGAGCTACTTTCGCGTTGGTTGATCATCACGGCAGGATACGCCACCGCTGCTATGCGAAGACGCTTAGAGGGCGTCCCGCTACTGCCACTCTTGAGCCTTATTTACGCACCTTAGAGACTGTTCTTATGTATGCGAAATCTGAAGGCTTGCTTATATGTGGCCTGGGTGTATCTATTCCTGGTATACTCGACCTGATAAATCGCCGCCCTCAGACGATTCCAATCCTGCCTTCGTTGAACGATTTCCCCCTATGTGATTTCCTTGAGGCTCGCTATAATTTATCTGTCCAATTACAGGTTGATATCGATGCAGCATTATTGGGCGAATATTATTTCGGTGCCGGCAAAGGATATCGTCGATTACTCTTTTTGAATGTCAATGCTGTGGTAGGCGCTGCAATTATTATAGATGGCAAACTTGAGCCATCTGATCAAGAATACGTAGGTCATGTTTGTCATATTCCAGTTTCTATGAGCGGTCCGCGTTGTAGTTGTGGTAAGTATGGTTGCATTAATACACTCATCTCGATGGAAGCAATACAAAAAATGGTGCAGCGTGCTCTTCGTAGAGGTGAGCAGACGAGCCTCGTACGCCGTTTGAATGATCGTGAACATTTTAGCCAGCAATTGCTGGCGGAGG
>WNFF01087676.1_pt1 | contig 10701 bp, 12 predicted proteins | sample 5400441 | NCBI WGS metagenome assembly WNFF01 (sample SAMN13153345, study PRJNA577476) | soil metagenome | isolation source: 120 cm saprolite under Douglas fir tree site 2 hole 3 replicate 1 | place: USA:California | collected 2015-04-18
TGCTCGCGTGACAGGCCTTGCGGGGGGTCAGTACCGCCGGCCTGCGTAAGAACTCTGGCAGGAGATCAGCGTTTTGAGAAGTTGGACTTTAGTCCTACACGGTGACGCGGCAGGAAGGGATGGATGCCGGCTTGTGACAGGTCATTTAGAAACATGGTCAATGGGCAGTGCGCTGAGCTTGAAACGCATCGGGTGAATAAAGCGTCCAGCCCTAGCGTCAAATTTTTTAGTACGTCAGCAATCTGGCGTTCCGCCCATATTGCTTCGAGAGTATGCGCCCGCCCACGTTTCTCGCCGCAATTGAAGCAGGACTCAAATGCAAAGCCGTCGCCAGATATGCCGTGGTCCTGATCCGAATTTCCCGGCGGTGCGGACGGACCAGCGCACCTAAAAAATTGTCACCTGGTAGAGCAAAAGATCGAGCCATGGAATTGGTGGAAGAGCAGAATGCGGATGAGAAAAATCGCCGGGCTGGCGCCGAAAGCTCGGCGTCAAGACCAATGATGACCCTTCAGGAGGTCGCGGACTATCTGCGCGTAACTCGCTCGACGATTCATCGGCTGTTGAAGCGCAATCAGATTCCCGGGTTTCGCATCGGCCGGCACTGGCGTTTCAACGTCGAAGAGATCGATAAATGGTGCTCGTCGCGCGTGTCAACCAAAGACCCCAAGGCGGATGCTTAGGCCGTCGCATCCTACCGAACCTTCTTCCCCGGCAGCTCTCACTTCTGGCCGGCCGCGCTCCGCGTCGCCACCGGAATCCTGAACGTCTGTTTTGGCGCACCGTGAGGGATTTGAACCCCCGACCGAGACGCCCATCAGTTAAAGCTTTCCGTCAGCGATTCGAGCATCATGCGAGAAGAGCAGACGATGCGCGGCTTATTTCAAGTTCGCTGCGGAACGGTCTAGGTTAAGACCCTGAAACTAAGAAGTTTGAGATCGGCTGAAAATCCACGGCCATCTTGGTGCAGAGGCGGCGCTATCGAATAGGCTCTTCGTTTGGTGAACAAACGGAAAATGGGGCGGCGAACTGGTGACCGACTCGATCTAAGAAGAGGAGACAGCCGATGCGCGTGAATCCTTTTGTCGATGTCGGGACGTTCCTCATCCAGGGTAGCTGGACCACATTGTTCTTTTGGCTGCTGCTGGCCGGGAGCATTTTGATCGCCGCAATCAACCTTATTCAAGACCAGGAACAGCGATCGATACGCCACCTCGTGACCTGGGTCTTGAGGGTCTGCATCGGCGCGATGTGGTGGCAACAATCGCTCTGGAAGCTTCCACCTACCTACACCGACCACCCGGACGGCAGCGGTGGTCTGATGCAGTGGATGAAGGCGATGACTGTCTACGCGTCGTCGGAAGTGCAACGTGATTTTGTTAAGAACGTCGTCTTGCCACACTTCTATTTTTTCGCGCCTCAGGTCTATCTGAGTGAGGTTCTGATAGCGGTATCTCTCATCCTGGGCTTGTTCACGCGCCTCGGAGGAATGCTCGGCGCTTTGATGGCACTCAATCTATGGCTGGGTCTATATCTTTCGCCAAGCGAGTGGCCGTGGACATATTTCTTCATCTTCGCTATCCAGGTGATGTTTATCATGACCGCGCCGGGTCGCAGCCTCGGATTGGACGCGATGATGCTGCGCTGGGAACGTACGGGGGCGATGGCGAGCGGATGGCGCGCCAGGTTTATCGAGCTGGCGGCCTAAACGGGACTCGCCTCGCAACAGTGGGATGTAGCTCTCCATGTCTGAAGGGTTCGCACTTGGTATTGGCCTGACCAATGAGTGCAACCTTGCCTGCTCCTTTTGCTACCGCGACCCCACGCGCGCTGATCGACTGACGCTGGCTCAGGTTCGTTCCGTCCTGGAGCGGCTTCAGGTCAGGTCCATCAATCTCGGCACAGGCGAAAACGGAATGCATCCGGAGTTCAAAACCATCCTGAGTTACCTGCGAAAACTAGACATCAAGATCACCATAACTTCAAACGGCCACAGCGTGGCGATTCTTTCCGACGGCGAGTTGCGCGCCTTTCACGATATCGAATTCTCGCTAGATTATCCCAACGAACAGGAACAGGACGTCCAAAGGGGGCCCGGCAATTGGGAATTGGTACACGAGCAGGCTGCGCGATGCGTGCGGCTTGGGGTGCCGGTCACAATTGTCGCGGTGATGATGCGCTCGAACCATCTGCGTTTCATCAAGCTGTTCGCCGAAGCTGACGCCGTGGCTATTGGCGAGCCGCTGTTACGAGCGATGGCAGGGATGCCGCCGCGCAACGGTGGATGCGGCTTCGCCACGGTTCGCGTGACGCCGCGAGCGACCATTCAGCCGTGTGTCTACTGGCCGGGTGGCGGCCAGGCGCTGGCGGAGCTGCTCGCTTGCGGAGAAGGAATCGTCGACACACCACCCTTTGCACAGGCGCGAGCGGTTCCGAACGCATGCGAGGCGTGCGAGTTCCGTGACCCGTGCCGCGGAGGATGCGCGGGGCGCCGGCGCCTGCAGGGAGCTCTCTCGGAGCCCGACAGTTACTGCCCCGTGGTGCGAGGAGAGCTACGCAGGCTAGACGTCCGGATGGCGTCGGCGCGCGATCTGCCCAAAAGCGACTCGGCTTGCACGACGATCGTGATGGCACGCCATTGATTAGTGAACCGGGCCAGGCCGTTCGAGCGCGACGCGAGCAAAGGTCGCAATAAGCCGCACGCTGGCCTTGAGCGTGCCGACTGGATTTCCGGACACCTTGGAGGCGCCGCCCGTGCGGCGGCGGTGATTGACCGGTACTTCAAGTATTCTGAGTCCGGCCCGCGCGGCCCGCATCTGCATCTCGAGGTTCCAACCGTATGTCTCCTCGCGCATCGCGAGCCCTTCGAGCGCATCGCGCCGGATCGCGCGAAACGGACACATATCGGTATAGCGGACGCCGTACAGAGCGAGCAAAGCGAAACCGGCGAGCCGTCCGGCGACGATTTGCGGCAGGTTCATGCTGCCTGGCTCGCGAACGCCGCGTAGACGTGAGCCGATCACGAAATCGTACTCACCGTTCAGGATCGGCCCAACCAGAGGCGGCAGCAGCTCCGGGCAATCACTACCGTCACCGTCAAGGAAGACCACGACACCGCAATCTGGCGACAGCGCTCGGATACCGGCCCGGCACGCGCGCCCGTAACCTCGAGCGGGTTCGGCGACCACGCGCGCGCCGGCCGTGTGGGCCCGCTCGGCCGTGCGATCGTCGCTGCCGTTGTCGATCACGATTATCTCAGTGGCTGGTGGACGCGGCACCGCGCGAACGACATCGCCGATGCAATCCTCCTCGTTGAGAGCCGGGATTACGACGGATACACCCGCGTCGCGGAGTAGTGCGGAGATTTCGCCTGATCGACCACGCCCGCCCGCCGCCGCCACTTCGACCGTCACAGGCTCCAACGGACGCCACAGTTGGAACATGCGGGGTGCGGACGGTCGCTGAGCAATGCGCGGCGGAATTCCTCATAGCGCGAGCCGTTCCAGATCTCGCGCAGCGTTTGCTGGGTCGCGTCGCCAAGCGTGAAACTATCGTAACCGCGCATTGAGAACGGCGCGATACAGCATGGCAGCGCGCGGCCGTTCGCGGTGAAGTACATCAGCGTCCACGGTCGGCGGCATAGCGACCACGGGTTGCGCGAACCCTTTTTCGTAACGCTTGTACTTGGATCGGCCGCTCCAGACGCGTTGAAGGTGACGCCCAGCGATGCAGATAGCGATTGGGCCTCACGCAAAAGCTCCTCATCGCGCGCCTCGAGCTGGTCGAACAGCGCCGATTGCCTGCGGGCAAGCCCTATACCGCCGGGAAAAAAAACCAGGCGCTGGAGATAGACCTCAGACACCCCCAGTTCGTACGCTAGCCGGACGAAGGCCGGCAACTGTTCCATCGTTTCCTTTAGCCCGGTGAGCCACAGCGACACCCGCGGCGCTGTTACCTTGAGTTCGCGCTGCATAACAACGAAACTCCGTAGGTTGGCCACGATGCGATCGAAGAGGTCGAGCCCGCGCACCATCTTGAACGCCGGCGCCTCCGCCGCGTCGAGCGAAACTCGCAGTTCGTCGAGCCCGGCGTCGATAAGCTGGCGACCCTTGCGCCGGTTCAGCAGCGTACCGTTGGTGTTGAACAGCACGTAAGTGCCGCGCTCTTTGAGGTAACGCACCATGCGCGGCAATTCGCGCACCATCATGGGCTCGCCCACTCCGTGCAGGACGACGCGCGCAATCCTGGGAAACTGATCAACGATCGAGGTAACACCGGCTCGTGATCGGCGATCGTGTTGAGCTCGCTCTCGGCGAGCTCGAAGTAGTGCGCTTTAGCGGGCAGTGGCTTATCCGCGGACGGCGTACTCATCGCGTTTCTCGGGGCGTCGTGTCCCACGGTATCACGCCAAATCGCTGGCCGCGCCACCTGCGTGCCACGAGGTCGAGAAGTACGAACATAGCGAACGAGAGGTAAAGCGCTGTGTTGATTCGCAACAACATTCCGGCGCTGCTATCCATCAGCGTCAGATACAGCAATGGACTCGCAGTCACAAGATAGATCATAGGTGCATAGGGCAATGCGCAAAGAATCGGCAGGACCCAAGCGAAATACCAAGGATTGTGAGGCGAAAACAGAATCGAGAAGGTTGTGGCCATGGTGACTGCGCCGACAAGCCAACCGCGGTGTCCGTTAAGGCTTCGAGCGAAAACGAAGGCTGTTGCCACCGCGAGCAGCAGCCCAACAGCGACCAAGCAACGCATGGGGCTCAACCATTGAACTTTGAGGCCAATACGAAGAAGGTCAGCCAAGTAGAAGCGTGTTCCATTGCTCAGGCCCTCCTCCCTCAAGTAGACGGGGAGGAAGCCGACTACCCTGGTACCGACACCCAAATAGGGTACGTAGCTGGCGAGCAGTGTCGCTACAAACGCCGCGGGCATCTTCCAGTCCCATCTGCGGTACAGGGCCGGAAACAAGACTGCAGGATAGAGCTTGATCATGGTCGCGCAGCCAAGGCCGAACCCGGTTAAGAAAGGACGTTCGCGATGTCGTGCAAGCAGTGTCAGCGCGATGAATGCTACTGCGGCTGCGTCAAGGTGGCCGCTGCCGGCGAATTCCCACAGCGCCAGCGGGTTCCAAGCGTAAATGATCACGCGTTCTGCAGAGAGGCGGAGTCCGATCAGCAAACGAATAAGGAGCCAAACGGCGAGCGCCTCGAAAGCAACCATCGCCGCCTTCATCCAGACAATCGACTCGCTCACTCGCGTGATCACGAAAAAGAGCATCTCGGCGACTGGAGGGTAGATAGTGTGTGCGTACTCGCGGCGGTTGATATTGTTATAGATAGCGGCGTCTCGCAGAGTGGTTAGATGGGGATCTGATGGAGCAAAGCGGTAGGGGTTTATGCCGTGGGGCTGAACGCGGCCGTCCCAGATGTATCGGTAGGCGTCGTTTGACAGCCACGGCGTCGAAAGCATCACCGGAAGCCGCGCAATCGCCGCGACTCCGAGGATCACCGCCAGTGCATATCTTGCGCGTCCTCGCCGTAAGACCAACCGAACGGCCCCCAGGTAGATTATCCCCTGAGCCAGGACAGCAGCGATGAAGCGTGGCAGATGCTGGGGCGCGACGCCGAAGTACCACGGCATTCGATCGCGGCTTTCGTAGTATAGACCGGCGGAGGTGAGTGCGATTATCGCGACTCCTGCGACACTTAACCAGGCCACGGTCGTGCGCGGCCCAGTCATCCGCTGGTTTTTATGTCGAGGAGGTCAGCGAGATCAAGGCGTGCAGCCAATCCATCAGCAATCAAGCCGCGAAGAAAATCACGAGTAAAAGGAGCGTCGCTGCCGCCCCGGCCGTCACGCGCGCTATTATCGCCGAAAAGCTCGATAGCCAGCCGGCGCAGCGAGGACGCATCGTCGACGTCGTACCATTGGGGGAGACTGACGACTTCGAGTCCAACTTCGGCGGCCCGGTCAACCGTCTGAGAGAATACGGCGCAGGTGCTCCAGTTGATGTCTTCGAAGACACTGCGATGCGCGTGTTTGAGCCCGTGCCGCGCTGCGGGAGTAAATGGAATGAGTCCGGCAATAGCCCGTCGAAGGCCGATTCCGATCCAACCGGCGTATAAGCGATCAATCCGTGCGCACCCCAATGCGATCCCAGCGACTCAATCGAAGCGCAGATGTCGCGGACAAAACAGCGATTGAGCGAAGCCGCCTCATGTGGATCGAGGGTAAGACACGCGCGCTCCTGGACATTCCAGCGAGAACTTACTTGAGAATTTTGCGATTGACAATCACAGGCTTTGGGCGAAGATCGCGCGTTGCCGATAAAGGACGGCGAATGTGGATCCATGGGTCCCTATTCATACGGGATCGGATTCTGTAACCAAGCGCGCGCGACCCTGCTCACAATTTGGTGAATCTAGTGTTCTTACGATCTGCGATCCTAATCCATGCAGGTGATGTTTCCTTGGCGATCATAAAAGCCCAAGGCATCGACGGCACTCTCCAGCTGTTCGTAACCTTCCTCGCGGCCCTCTTTCCAGGCCTTGAGCCCTTCCAGGTCAAATAGCAACCGCGCCTCAGGGTCCGCGTATGACATCCCCAGAAGCAGTTCGCGGAATCGCTCAATCAGGGCCGAAGGGAGGACAGGGCCGGCGGTCATATTGCAATGATCGTAACAAGGAGTACGAGAAAGAACTCGAGTGCTTCCGGGCTGGAGTGCTCCTTCGGCGCTGAAAAAATGATAGTTGCTCTCGATCATACAAGCTGCATCGGCCGCGCCTGCCATCAGCGCGGCTGCCGCTTGACGCTCACCCCCTATGTGATCGCCGTGCATGCCGCGGAGTAGGTCATGGCGCTGGACGCTAAAGTCGATCGTTGGCACGAGGCCTTGCTCGCGAAGATAGGAAAGCGGAATAAGTGTAGCTTGGGGAGAATCCGCCGCTCCAACAGCGACAGTTTTTCCGCGAAGATCGGCGGGACCATGAATCGGAGAATCAGCACGAACCACGATCAGAGATGCTAAGTCGCAGTCAGAATCGCGCATCGCAATCGGGTGAACGCTGAGATGCCTGGCATGAGCCATCCTTCGGGACCGAACCCATGCCAGAGGCGAGTTCCAGGCAACATGTATCGTCCCGTCAAGCAGCGCCTCCACCTGACGCTCGTAGTTGGAATACAGCACGTAGTCGAAGCTCAAGCCTTGCTGCTGGAGGTAACGCTTGAAGCCTTCCCAAATAGTAACAACCTTCGGATCGTACGCTACTGCTCCCAGGATTAAGGTCATAATCGTAGCCTCTCGTCTGGAGTCTCAGGAACCCTTTCGCGCAAAAATAGCGACGAAATCTCCCTCGGTCAGAATACCCACGAGTTGTCCGCTCTCGACAACCGGGAGGCAACCTATCTTCCGCTTCAGCAGAACGTGCAGCCTCAACCAATGGTGATTGCGTCGCTGCTCATCACCTCTTTGACGTATAGGCTATCTGCCTGAGCGCAGCGGACGCGATCCGGGCAAAGCATTACCCCAATTTGAAGAACGATCAAACCGGTCGCGCCAGAAGGCACCACAAAGGCTCATCCGTTCTCTGTCTCCCCCTTTAGTCAAGCTTTGCGGCTTCTCCCTCGAGAGCTACGCTGACGGTGCAACTAAGTCCAACACCAGCGCGGGCATGAACACGCAGGTCGGAGCAATGGCGAATTAGTCGCCCGCGTCGGCGCCACCGTGGATCGGCGGCATCCGTACCGGCCTCGGGGGGCGGCTATGCTCAAATGACGACAGATTGTACGATGCGCAGAACGTTGAGAGGACTTCCGAGGGAGGATCCATCATGGGAATCCTGTCATGGTTGATCGTCGGACTCATCGCCGGCTTCATCGGCAGCAAAATTGTGAATCGCACCGGCGAAGGGCTGGTGCGGGACATTCTCCTGGGCATCTTGGGAGCAATCATCGGGGGAGCGATTTTTACGGCGCTTGGTTTTGCCGGCGTTACGGGCGTGAACCTGTCGAGCATCGTGGTGGCCGTGATCGGCGCGATAATTGTCCTAGTCGTTTATCATGCAGTTCGAGGTCAGCGCGCGAGTGCTTGAGTGCGGCGGTTCAGGTTCGGCGACATAAGCCGCGCACGTTCTGGCGCTTAGGCTGACTCGACGGGTCAAGGCGTTTAGGTCCAGGTCGGAGCAGAAGCACTGGGAGTTAAATCCGAATCGGTCCGCGCGCGTGTCTCCGAGCCCCCCTCGGCCGGCTCTGGTGGACTGAGTAACCTCCAACTCGTCACGATGGCGATAGCTGCTGCCGTCACTGCCGCTAACCTCTACTATTGTCAGCCGCTCCTGAGTCAGATCGCTCGCGGCCTTCATATGACTGTGCGCGAGACCGCTGATATCCCCATGCTCACTCAGGTCGGCTACGCACTGGGACTCCTGTTTTTTGCGCCGCTAGGCGATATGGTCGAGCGGCGCGGACTCGCGACGGCTCTCCTGTTAATCGTGACAGTGTCGCTCCTGGGGACCGCTTTGGCTCCAGACGCGTGGGTGCTACTGGCAACCTCGCTGATAACCGGGATGTTCAGCGTGGTGCCGCAGGTGATGGCGCCGATGGCGTCGACGCTGTCGAAACCGGAAGCGCAGGGGCGGGCGGTAGGAATCGTGATGGGCGGCATGCTCATTGGAATTCTGCTTGCGCGCACAGTGGCTGGCTTCGTCGGGACCTGGTTCGGCTGGCGCGCGATGTATGCAGTTGCGGCGGTGATGATGGTTGCTATGGCGGCGCTTCTGCGAGCGATGTTGCCGGTGAGCCGTCCCGATGCGCGAATCCGATATCGGGAGCTCCTTTCGTCGCTAATTCCGCTCGCGCGCAAGCTGCCGGCGTTGCGCCAGGCAGCGATCATGTCGGGCTTCGCCTTCGGCGCCTTTAGCGCCTATTGGACCACGCTGGTCTTCTTTTTGGAGAAGCCGCCCTATCACTATGGTGCGCAGATGGCCGGATTGCTCGGTCTGGCCGGAGTTGCGGGCGCGCTGGCAGCTCCTGCGGTCGGAGGGCTCTCCGACCGCGGCTACCCGCGGCTCGCCTCGGGATGCGCGTTGTTGATCGGGATGATCGCGTTTGGCTTGCTGTGGACTTTCGGAGGAACGATAACCGGGCTCGCCATCGGCGGCATCGTTCTGGACCTCGGCACGCAGGCCAATCTGGTCACCAATCAGACGCGCGTGTACAGGTTGATCCCGGAGGCACGCAACCGCGTCAATACCGTCTTCATGGTCACGTACTTTGTCGGCGGCGCGCTCGGCACTTTCCTGGCCGGCTTCGCGTGGAGCCTGTGGCAATGGAACGGCGTGTGCGCGTTGGGTGCTTCGTTTTTCGGCGCCGCGCTAATCGTATGGGCTGTCGGAAGCTGGGAGTCAGACGGCGGAGCGCGGCGTGCCGGGGCGACCTGAGTTAAGGCCGGTGACGTGACTTCGAGCGCAAGCCGCAGCTGCCCGCCGATCCCGCCGCCGATCTGAGGCTCGTCCTCCGGCCTCAAGGTCTTTGCCGGCGGTGGTGCAACGCTGGTAACGTATTTTCCGGGGAAGTTGAGGAACCCAATCATGCCAAATACAGCGTCGATCTTGGTTGGCGAAGTTGAAGAGCTCTGGCGCTATCCGGTTAAGTCCATGATGGGCGAGCAATTGACCGCAACCGAAGTCACGGAAAATGGACTGCTCGGGGATCGCGCGTATGCGCTCCGAGACACAGCCGACGGCAAGATCGCTACCGCGAAGAATCCGCGGAAATGGCCGAACCTGTTCGACTACCGGGCCGCACTTGTTGGCGCTCCAACAGCCGGCATGAAGCTGCCGCCCGCACGAATCACGCTCCCGGACGGTACCACGATCAGCTCCGAACAGCCCGACGCCTCCCGAATCCTCGCGTCGGTGCTCAAGCGCGAAGTGAAGCTCGAAAAGATCGGAAGCGGTGAGCGGGGCGCGTCCAACAAGGAGGTCTCCGAAGAGTACTGGCTGGATATGGAAGGTCTCGAGCATCGGGACACCGTCACCGACTTCACCCTGCCGGCGAGTACTTTTTTTGACACCGCGACCGTCCATATTCTGACCACGGCCACGCTCCAACGCTTGCATGAACTATATCCCGAGGGCCGTTTCGCGGTCCCGAGGTTCCGGCCAAACGTTGTAGTGAAGTCGACAGACGGTTCTGAGGGCTTCGTGGAGAACGCCTGGCTAGGCCGAATCGTCGCGATCGGTGAAAGTGTCCGCCTAAAGATCGACCTCAATTGCGCCCGTTGCGTGATGACGACGCTTGCGCAGGGCGATCTACCCAAAGACCCCGGGATCCTGCGCACGGCAGCGCAACATAATCAGGTCAACGTAGGCGTGTACGCGTCGGTGGTGCAAGGCGGCAAAATTCAGCGCGGCGATTCCATCAGACTGGAGTAAGCCTCAGCATTGATCGGAATTTTCGCGCTCCCCCGGTTAGGTACCGGAGCGTTTTACCGCTCGCGAGTTTAGTGCCGTTCATAACGGCAGATGCGGATCGCGTCACCACCCTAGTGTCCTGAGTCTGAAAGTTCGGCAGAACAAATCGTTGCGAATGCTCAGCTTTGAGCGAAAACATATGTTTCGAATTTCTAACTCAGGACACTAGGGCAACCTCGAAGAAGGACGTGGCCGCGTGACAGTCAGGCGTCCGATAGGGT
>WNFF01019126.1_pt1 | contig 10700 bp, 10 predicted proteins | sample 5400441 | NCBI WGS metagenome assembly WNFF01 (sample SAMN13153345, study PRJNA577476) | soil metagenome | isolation source: 120 cm saprolite under Douglas fir tree site 2 hole 3 replicate 1 | place: USA:California | collected 2015-04-18
GATCATGAGGCCTGGTCTCAGGCGTTGTGCCCACCAGAGAGCGAGTTTCACAAAGCCACTGTAGTAAAAACATGCGGCAACAAAAATACGTAGACGCTCACGCATATGGTTTTCCCTTTTCAACTTAGTGGTCCATATCTGGGCCAAACATAGCAGCATCTATCTTTACACAATATACACTTCCGAGGTGCACACAAGATATTGATACATACGAAAATATGGTGTCGGTGGGTCTTCTATTGTGCTGAAGTCTTAACTTTTCTACATCTGTAAATAAAAGAGACGAAGAGTATCGAAAATTTCGACCTCTTCGCCCCTTTTTCAGATTGATAGAGCATTTTTATAATATGGAAACAAACATAATCGTATACATAAGAAAAACTAACTATTCTATACTGATACCGCACGCAATGTGCGTGTTACCTCTTTGGCACTATACTTCCCTTCTTCGGAAGAATGGCGTATCAGCGTGTAACCGACGCCTGGAACCGTCAGGATGTAGTTTGGTTTACTGGGATCCGGTTCGATCTTCTGTCGCAAGTGCCGGATATGTGCTTTGATCAACGCCGTATCTCCATCGTTCCCAAACCCCCAGATATGGGAAACAATCTGGCTCGCCGTACAGACATTATTCGCATTGACAGCCAACAAATGCAGGAGTTTACTTTCTGTGGGTGTGAGGCGAGCCGTTTTCCCATCGATACTGACTTCATTGTGAAGTGAATCAACACGAATGGGACCAACAGTGATGATTGAGGATGGCCGCTGGGCCAGGCTAGAACGTCCTCTCCGACTGAGGGCGTGTATGCGCGCCAATAGTTGTGATGGGTAGAAAGGTTTGCGTAAGTAGTCATCGGCACCGGATTCTAAACATCTGACCTCATCCTGTACCTCCTTGCCGTCAGTTATGACTAACACCAGGGCATCGTGCTTATTGCGCAGGTCTCGGCACATTGACAAGGCATCCACGTCCTTTAACGTCGTGTCCAGCAAGACAAGGTCTGGCTCTTGTTCCTCCCACTCGATCTTCGCTCGTTCTCCCGTATAGGCCCGATAGACTTCGTATCCCAGTGTTTTTAACCAGCTCGTTAACATTTCGACCAAATCACGATCAGGATCGACGATCAGTAATTTCATCTCGCTCCCTCTTTTTCTAAGTACTCTTTATTCCTTCCAGACTTACCTGAGTAGACCAGTGAATACGATATTCATTTTGAAAGCATTGAACTTTTCGATTTTCAATTCCTCATATGTGGTAGTTTATCCTAAAAGTTTATAATAGATTTAACTCGCCCTCAAAATTGTTCCTTCCCTTCGAATGAAGTATATGAAACTTCCTGGGTACCCTGGTGGCACCAGGTTTGAATGGGAAAAAGAATTCATCTCATAACCAAATAATAAAAATAGCACTATCCATCCCCGAGAATACTATAGCCTATAGCGGAATAATTTGCAAACGAATGGTCCCAATTGTAGTGCTTTTGGGAAAGTGATACAATCTGCTAAAATCAATATTCTGCTACTTAAAAGTGAAAGCCGATGGGCATAGCTTCACCAATGTACATTGCTCGCAAAGTGGTTTGCGTGCAATACAAATCGCCCTCCCATGGTAGATCATCAAATGTGATAGATCAAGCCAATCTTTTCGTGGCACTATCCGCATCAGGTCTTGCTCCACTTTTACCGGGTCTTCATTGGTCGTCCAACCAAAACGGCGCGCAAGTCGACCGACGTGTGTATCAACAACAAATCCCACAATAATACCAAAAGCATTTCCCAATACAACATTAGCGGTTTTGCGGCCTACACCGGGAAGAGTGAGCAGATCCTCCATTGTACGTGGCACTTCTCCACCATAGTTTGTGATGATACGTTGGCTGGCTGCACGAATGTTTTTCGCCTTGTTTCGGTAAAAGCCGGTTGATCGAATATCCTGTTCCAACTCCTCCTCACTGACTGTAGCATAATCCTCAACACTGCGATATTTTCGGAACAGGTCACGACTAACCATATTCACACGCTCGTCAGTACTTTGTGCTGCAAGTTCGGTGGCAATGAGTAACTCAAGTGGGTTTGAGAAATCGAGTGTACCTTGTGCATCTGGGTAGAGGCGGCGCAATTCTTCGGTGATTGCCTGAACCTGCTCTGGAGAACCTGGCTGAGGCCCGCCGTAGGGCCTGGGAGGTTGTGATAAAAGTCCCATACCTATCTTACACCTCGTTAAAAAAGTAACGAGATTATTATAGCATATCGATCCCTATTATTCCTCGCGCTGCCTTCGCAGGATGGCTCGTAGGGCATCTGCCTGTCCGCGATTGTAGGCAGCCGAACGTACTCCAGGCCCCACGATTGGTAACGAACTCTTTTCTCGAATCTGGGCTGCACGTTCACGTTGTATGATTTCATGCGCCAGTTGGCGTCCACTTAAGTGCCAACCTTGTGCATGAGCATATTCGGCAAACTGTATCACGCGGTCGTACCCCGCCTGGTAGTCTCGCTCTGTTTCCTCTCTTATAGGCAATTGCTGCATGTTGTTCTATCACCCTAAAAGAAAATAGAAATAAGCATCTACATTATGTCTTTCCTACTGAAATTATGACAAAAAAGCATTGAAGTGTCAATGACTACTCTTGGTTGGCCTTCTCCCACTTCGACACCTTAGAATCGTACAAAATCTGAGAAGGTCTTTCGAAACTTTCTCCAGAAAGAGCCATCGTGGCCATTACCCACTCTTCTGTGTTTGCTCACCTTGGGGTGATTCATAAAAAACGTATACATCGCCTGGCTTGCGTTCGGGCCTAAAGGATCAGCGTAGGAGCCATTGTTGTTACCCCCTGACCACGCGTGTCCCATGCCGTCGATTTTCCAGTATTCTTGAAGTTCATTACCATTATTATCGTTCCAGGTGTACACTGTATACGAGTGACCACCTGGAACCTGTCCAGGCCTGACGTTGGCAGGACTATCAAAATTAACCTTGTATGTCTCGTTCGAGGCCAGGAAATCTGTTTCTATCCACTGCTGCACGACTTGATCACCGTTGATGGGATTGATAACAAAGTCATTAGTTCCGTGAAAAACAATGCTTGGAATGACGCGTGCAAAGCTCCCCATCGCAGCATAGGCCGCCTGTCCTTAGTGAACACCGATTGCCGCAAAAATATCCGGGTAAGTGGCACCCAAAATAACAGACATTGCGGCCCCCGCGGAGATGCCTGCTACATAAATACGGCGCGGATCGATCGTCCACCGAGTAGTATCCTGTACAATAGCCTGTATTATGTCAGCAATAATAGCAGGTTCCTTCCCGGTACGAGATTGATTTGCAAGAGTAAACCATTTCCAACACAGAAGCCGGTTACTAGCCCGCTGCTGTTGGGGATATGCCACGATGAAATTGTACTCATCAGCTAGAGAATTCATTTGTGTCCCGTCCGCAAAGTCCAGGGCTGTCTGTGTACATCCATGCAACATTACAATAAGCGGAACTGCTTTGCCCACCTGGTAGTTCGCGGGTGTATAGACAAAATAGGGATGACTGCCTAATGAATCACTATACGTAAATTGCTGCATCACATTGCTTCCGAGATAAGATGGCCGTTAAATTGTCAATTAGCATCTATATGTAAATTACATCTATATGCCAAACTTGTCAATAGGTAAAAGGTCAGCCAGAGGATCACCCAGGTTGCCTTTATCCATGATAAAAGGCAGCAAACGGCCCGCTATGATTGCCTGGTATATATCCACGCAAATGAGTGCCTCCCTCTTCATAACTTTCATACTCAATTGTGCCAAATTGATGAAACTTTGCCACCAGCTCTCCGCGATTGTAAGGTATCAGGACATCAAGTGCGACAAACTGAGAAAGGAGATTCTCACTGATGCAATGCAGCAGGTCATCAATCCCTTCTCCCTGTAACGCTGATATTTGCACCATAGGTAATGTTGCTGCCGTACCTTCTACTTGCAAGGTGACATCACAAGGCAAGGTATCTACTTTATTTAAGGCCAGCACCACTGAGCGACCACCCGCGCCTATCTCTTCCAAAACTTGTTCGACAGCCACGATTTGACGTTGCATAGATGGGCTTGATGCATCAGCGACATGTACAAGCAGGTCAGCCTCTGCAACCTCTTCCAGTGTAGCACGGAAAGCCGCTACCAGCGTTGTTAGCAGGCGCTGTACAAATCCTACTGTGTCGGTCAGCAAGATCTCTTGACCTCCCACGAGCCGTACTCGTCGTGTTGTTGGATCAAGCGTGGCAAAGAGCTTATCTTCAGCTAAACTGTTTGCATTAGATAGCCGATTCAGAAGCGTTGACTTGCCTGCATTCGTATAACCCACCAATGCTATTACTGGTGCACCGGTATTTTTACGCCGTTCGCGGTGAAGATGTCGATGCGTGCGTACATGTTCCAGCTCTTCCTCGAGCTGATCTTTTTGACGCCGAAGCAAACGGCGGTCAACCTCGATCTGCTTCTCACCTTCACCACGTTGTTGTACGCTACCTTTCTGACGCGACAGGTGCGACCACTGCCGGGCCAGGCGCGGCAGATCATACTCGATTTGGGCCAGCTCAACCTGCAGGCGTCCTTCTCGTGTGCGGGCACGCTGACCAAAAATGATCAAAATCAACGCTGTGCGATCAAGCACCTGTGTTTCTAGTTCTCTCTCCAGGTTACGATGCTGTCCGGGTGTCAGTTCGAGATCAAAAATGACACCATCACAATCATGGTAATGCACTAGGTCGGCAATTTCCTCTATTTTCCCTGAACCGAGCAATGTTCCAGGATGAGGACGTGCCAAACGTTGGATGACGCGATCCATGCAAATTACTCCGGCGGTTGTTGCCAACTGTGCCAGTTCGTCCAGCGATTCTTCTACAGGCCAATCATTGCTGGGTATGTCAACGCCTACCAGGATAGCCCGTCTTGGTGCGCGTGCGAACAGGGTACTTGATAGATTTTCCTCAATTACCATAGGGATAGAGTGTTCTTGCATACAATGCTCCTTACATGTTATCGTGTGTTATGAAAAAGGTCAGTTTAATTGGGAACGCATCTGCGCAGTCTATTGTATTAGAAAGGAGGAGGCTTCAGAAAGGCGTGTTGGGGACAAAGTTGTAAGTGTTGATTTTATTGCCCACTGTCGACAACAGCGAAAAGCCTTCTTCACCAAATACCCGAGCGCAAAACACCATTTGATACCACTCATCCAGGTAGCATCATAAGCAGTCTACTATGTTCCGCAATCTCAGTTTTCTTTAGATGAAGGTTATCACTGTTCTCTCCTGTTATTTGTTGTTAACAAGGTACATGAGGCTAGTAGATTTGTCAAGGGCAGATGAGGCTCGTTGATTCTAGATAATGGTATAATTTCGTACGAATAAGGAAGTTCCACTTTTGATCTATTCCTAACGCCAGGCCGTATTTATCTTGCCAGGTCTATTTTTCAGAGGAGACTCATTCAATGTCCCAAGTGCTCGATTTGAGTTCCTACCGCCGTTATTTCCCCTCGCTCTCGCTGGATGTCAATGGCAAACAAGCCATCTACTTCGACAACCCGGGTGGCACACAGGTGGCACAGCAAGTCGTAGATGCCATGCTATCTTACTTCCATAGCGCTAATGCCAATTCGCATGGGGCCTTTCTCACCAGCCAGCGAACCGACCAGGTCATTGCTGCCGCACGCAGCGCCATGGCCGATTTTTTACATGCTGCCAGCCCAAATGAGATTGTTTTCGGCCCAAATATGACAACCCTGACTTTTGCTTTTAGTCGTGCTATTGGTAAAACGCTGCAACCAGGGGATGAGATTATAGTGACGGTTCTGGACCACGATGCGAATGTTGCTCCCTGGCTTGCGCTACAGGAACATGGTGTTTTGATACGCACCGTTGATGTTCACCCAGAAAATGTGACACTCGACATGGAGGATATGCGGGCAAAGCTTACTGAGCGTACTAGAGTTATAGCTGTGGGATATGCCTCTAATGCAGTGGGTACAATTAACGACTTGGTGACGATCATCCGCTGGGCACATGAAGTAGGTGCATTGGCCTGGATTGATGCCGTACAGTTTGCTCCCCATGGCCCGATCGATGTACAGGCGCTTGGTGCTGATTTTCTAGTCTGTTCGTCATATAAGTTCTTTGGCCCACATTTGGGCATTTTGTATGGAAAAACCGAACATTTAGAGAAATTTCCTGCTTATAAAGTACGTCCTGCGAGCAATAGCATTCCCGATCGTTGGGAAACAGGTACGCAAAATCATGAAGGTTTGGCTGGATTGGTCGGCGTGATAGACTACCTGGCAGCACTGGGGCGTGAATATAGCGCACAGTATAACAATGCATTTGAAGCGCTCTCAGGAGGGAGTTCATACCGGGGCAGACAGCTCGAACTCAAGATTGCCATGCAAGCAATAATGGATTATGAGCGTGGATTATCAGCGCAGTTGTTGGCTGGCTTGCGCGAGATAAAAGATATCCAGATCTATGGCATCACTGATCCCCAGCAATTTGCTTGCAGAGTCCCCACCATTGCCTGCAATATCGAAGGGCACTCGCCGCGTGAATTAGCTGAATACCTGGCATCCCAGGGTATTTTTGCCTGGGATGGCAATTACTATGCTCTTGGCATCATGGAACGTTTAGGACTTGAAGAGCGGGGAGGGGCATTGCGCCTTGGTATGGCCCACTATAATACACTGGACGAAATTGACAGCGTCCTGGAGTGTTTAGAACGATTGAGAGACTTTTAACCTGAACATCAAAGCAAGGCTCCTGTGAAACTTTTTCACTCGTCGCCACGTGTTACGTGATGGTATAATTTTGGTCATAACCGAAGTATTTAGGAGTTCGTTTATGCCTATTGACCGTCAGCCAAGAGGTTCAGGAGATGCTTTCGTAAAAACAATTCTGGTTGTAGAGGATGATGCTGATATCGGTTCTTTCATTGTTCAGGCTATTCACCAAGAGACTTCCCACAATGTCCTATTGGTCACCGATGGCTTTCAGGCGTTGAAAGCCATTCACAACCTTAAAACGGACCTATTCATTATAGATTATCAACTTCCCTATATGAATGGCATCGAACTCTATGATCAGCTAATCGATATAGAACATCAAAAAACTCGCCCCACAATAATGATCAGTGCTCGGTTGCCGGCACAGGAGATACTAAAACGGAATATTGTTGGCATGAAGAAGCCGTTTGAATTGCAAGATCTGCTCAACACTATTGAAAGGCTATTAGCCTTACAGTGTGAATAGATGTTCGAACTGATCCGCTTAACCACGTGCAATAAACAGAAATTGCTATTATATGTGTTAGGTAATCGAATGTAGAGTGATTGTTGCTCTTGGATACCAAAGACAGCTATAATGAACGTAATCAGTATCTTTAGCCCCCAACCTAACTCTCGTCTTGTTAGATAAGGGAAGGAAACAGAGCGTGGTTAGTAATAATCAGAACAAGTCATTAGAGGAGCCATCCAGGAAAAGTTTACTTCAACGCATACTCCAGAGCGCATTTCGCAAAAGCAACCGGCCGAAAAACCTACGCGAGCTTGGTATCAGTACGCTCACGAATTTGCCCGCAAACATTGTCGCGGTACGTGCTTTCATGAAAGCAGTAGACTGGAGAGAGGCACAAGGTGAAGTCCTGGAAGGTCTTAAAAACACCGTTGTGATCGTAGGACAACCCAATACTGGTAAGAGCACCCTCTTTAATTACCTAAAAGGTCGACAACTTTCACCAGTATCGCCAGAGGCCGGTACAACCCGTGCATTGGTACGAACAGATTTTGGCCCTTTCACCCTGATTGACACTCCTGGACACCTGCCGGATCTCATGGAAAGCGGTATGGATCAGGCTAGTGTAATTGTTTTGTTGATTGATGCGACAAAGGGCTTGCAGAAGCAGGACCGCGAGCTGTTTGAGACCATCAAAAAAATGAACAAACCCACTATCCTCGCCGTGAATAAAGTCGATTCGTTAACTGGTGGAGAGTCGGGAGATAGATTAGCGAACGAGGTAGCGGTTATGCTTGGTGTCCCGGGAGTTATACCTATCTCCGCTCGTACAGGTCAGAATGTTGCTGAGGAACTCATACCTGCTATGATCGAGGCAAGCCCCGAAGCTGCTTTAGTCATCGGACGGGAGTTACCAGCGTATCGTCGTAGCGCGGCACAGCGTATTATCCGTAATGCGACACTATTAAGCCTGGCGGCAGGGTTGGAGCCAATTCCATTGATAGATATACCTATCTTACTTGGCAATCAGATCCGCCTGGTGCTGCGCCTAGCAGCTTTGTATGGTGAGCAAATGGACTCTGCGGATGCTGCTAAACATGCTCGTGAACTCGTTGCAGTTATGGCTGGAGGATTGGGTCTACGTTATCTTGCTGGACAAGCGGCTAAAGCTGTACCGTTTGGCGGAGACTTCATTGCTGGTGCAATTGCAGGCGCTGGTACATGGGCTATGGGCCAGGTTGTGCTTGAATATTATGAAGGTGGGAAAAAGATTAGCCCCCTACGTATGCGTACGATGTACAATGAATTTTATCATCGGTTCCGCAGACAAAAGACCGCAGAAGAGTGGAGCCACTACGCCCTCGATGGCAAGGATGCCCCTCTGGGAGTGGAAGCACAAGGATAAATAGTATACTTTTGTAATTTGCAGCCCGTTGGATATTTCAGTCTATTGACAAGGCGGGTCAATCGCTATCACAACTGCTTGATCAAGCAATGCCGGAAATGGAAATTATCCTGGTCGCCCCAACTGATTGGGATGTTACACCTCGTGAAGATCCAGAAGAACCGAACACCGAGCTTCCCTATTGGACTAATGCTACGCAGCCTCCTTCTATTGTCATTCCATCACAATTTGAAACAATCATAGGTACACCGTCACAAGAAAAGCAGGCCTTTCTGTTCTATGCTGCACTGATACAGGCCTTTCTGGAGGACGATCCACGCCCATGGCCCAGCGAAAGTCCTTTATGGGCTGATGAATGGCAATTACAATTCGCTGCGCTCTGGCTCACTCAACAGGTACACGGGCAGTCAGGGATTGTCATGAACGATCTACATGCACAATATGCAGAGATTTTCGAGCCGGAACTGGACGGTAAAACACCTGTGACGATACGCGGCTTTGACTGGTATGAGGATACTTCTCCCGAAGACTATCTTGTTTTTAATCTTCTACTTGAGCAGTTCTCTGCTGACTTATTGACAAACTTTAGTCCTGAAATATTGCCGCGTTTTCTGGATCTCTATCGCAAAGATTTTACTGTGCTACTCAGCGATGATGCGACAACTTTACTGGCAAGCGTGCTGGGCCCCGGCGGAGCAGAATGGCTTGAAGAACTCGTCTATTTTTAACGTGTGAGAACTAGTTTCTCAAAATCATGACATGTGTTGCTATCTGTTGCCATTTGTAGTCCTTCTTTCTCTTTGACTCTTCAGAACAGATGTACTACAATCGTTCTACGGTGGCAGAGGTTCTGCTCAAAAATCAAGGATTTGCTTATGTCTGTCTTGCCTCTGCTCCTATTTGTGCTGCCTTTAGGGCTGGATACACTGGGAGTCTCAATCAGCCTTGGTATTAAGAGTCAGTCGAATGGGATTGCCGAACGAGAGGGGAGAAACACACCGTTCCCTGCCTGGTTGTATTCCGCTATTCTGTTCTCGCTGGCAGAGTCGCTCATGCCGCTGATTGGCCTCGTAGTTGGATATGCTGCCACGCTGTATATTAGCACTATCATGCATGTCGTAGGCTCATTGCTTTTGATAGGTGTTGGCTTATGGGAACTGCTGGAAGAAGCACAGGAGTACCTCCATAAGAGAAAAGGACAGAAATTTACTACACCTCAATACACAACCTCATTGAATGAGCAGTTTCAGTGGAGGCAGCAACTCTTTCTCGCGCTCAGTATCAGTTTAGATGAATTAGCGGTTGGCTTCTCTTTAGGGACGATTACCGTTAACCATTCCAGCGGAAGGGCCTTTAACCTTATTATTCTGTGCCTTTTGATTGGTATTCAAGGGTTCTTGATGACACTAATTGGTATTGCGCTAGGTAGAAAGGTACGTGCTCGTGTGAGAGTAGTAAAAGAATGGAGTGAACTCCTCAGCGCTTTTCTGCTCATTGGACTGGGAATCTGGTTATTTTTAACCTAAAGGGAGTTGCAATGTTTAAATGAAAACCGCTTGACATACTACAGAGTGTATGCAATAATCTCTAAGTCACCTCGAGACAATCACCTGATCAGTAATAATTTGGTGCTCCTGTCTTTTGGTAGTCAGCACTCGTAGCCACGTTAATGTGGCCTCCTCAAGGATCACTTTTCCAAGAGCATAAATCCTAAGCAAAGGTTTGTTGTGTCCTTTAATGGCCTAAATAAACCTGAGTAAGATTGCAGCAGCTAAATAAGCAGGCAAGCGATGTTTTTAGGAAAAAGTAATATTGAGGAATTAAGCTCTTGACATAGCGCAAGAGATATGTAATAATACTTTTGCTGACGCAAATGAGCGAAATAACCGCTCAAATAGGCACCTTGACAATTGAAGAGTGGAAAGCAGAACAGCAACTGGGTGAACGCGCACCAACGCGAACACAGCAGTTCCTGTCAATATGAGGGCTCGACCTCCCCTGCTCTGCACGCAGCGCGCGGGAGGGGGAGCACACAA
>WNFF01008826.1_pt1 | contig 10699 bp, 10 predicted proteins | sample 5400441 | NCBI WGS metagenome assembly WNFF01 (sample SAMN13153345, study PRJNA577476) | soil metagenome | isolation source: 120 cm saprolite under Douglas fir tree site 2 hole 3 replicate 1 | place: USA:California | collected 2015-04-18
ACGCGCTCGCGGACCTCAACGGGCGCTGTGCGATGATTCAGTCCGACGAGAACAATTTCCATACCGCGGTTAGCTCGCTCCTAAAAGTAGCGGTGACTATGCGAGAGGTAAAGATTCACAACCGTAAAGCTCAGCACCACAATCACAAAATTAAAGACACACAATTTGGAAGCTCGCGCCCCGCGCCACGCCGTCGTCCGTGCCAGCCGGAAATAGAGCGCATACAGCAGCAGTACGGCCAGCGTGACCACGTATTTGGGATCGTAAAAAGAATTCTGGCCCGGCAGCCGGTCAACAGATACGAAACCTAAAGCCGTTCCAATACCGATCGAAATGAGACCGACCAGCACACTCGATCGGCTCATCTGATCGAGTAGTTCGAGGGGAGGAAGCCGCCAGACCACCTCGCCTAGCTTGTGGCTTCGCAGTAGCCTTTCCTCCCCAAGAAAAATGAGGCTGAGAACGAACGAGAGTCCGAACGCTGCATACGCAAGGATGCTTAGCGTCACGTGGAATGCAAAAACCCGTCCATGGATAGCGGGAGGAGGCAGCCGGTCTGCCGGCGCAAGGTGCGCGGCCACGAAGAACACCAGCACAGAGGGCAGAACGAATGCTCCGACAGAACGTTGCCGATGATAGAGCTCCAAGCCCAGATACGTAACCGCCAGAAGCCAGCCAAACAGCGACATGGAACCGTACAAATCATGATAAGGCACGGTGTGCAAACCAGGTGACCTCTCCAAGAGCGCAAAATAGTGCGCGATCAGTCCCAGCCCCAGGAGCAGCGTGCCCAACCTTCCCGTGAGTTTGTTGCCCGTTACCAGGAAGCGCACGTACAGCCCGAAACTCGAAAGGTAGGCAACCGCCGTCAAAATTGGGAAGAGATGATTCATGCTAGGTTCTTGAGCTCCCGGCCCAACCCTGCACCTGCACCACTACCGAACGACCTGCCCTGGGTCTCATACCGATGATTCAGCATTCGAGTATAGCCCACACTTGTCGGTGCTCGCACGGCTCGGTACCGCCGCACTCGTATCAGCAAGACCGGCTGGGATTTGCTATCCTTGCATCGTCAACCGGAATATGACCCTGCAAACTGCCCCCATCAACCGGAAAGAGCTGTTCCTCGGCGCTTGCCGCGGCGAAGTCCTCCCTCGCGTTCCCGTTTGGATGATGCGCCAGGCTGGCCGCTATCTCCCTGAATATCGCGAGATTCGCGCAAAGCACGCGTTTCTTGAGGTTTGCAAGACCCCGCAACTCGCGGTCGAAGTCTCCATCCAGCCCTTTCGCAGGCTTGGTGTGGATGCCATCATCGTTTTCTCGGACATTCTGATCCCCGCCGAAGCCATGGGCTTGCAATTGGAACTGGGCGATGCCGGCCCAAACCTGCCTAACCCCGTGCGCTCCAAGACGGATGTCGACAGGCTCAAGCTCTTTGACCCGGAGACAGAAACGGGCTTTCTTCCCGAAACGATCCGGCGAATCTTGAAATCCGTCGGCCCCGATGTTCCCGTTTTGGGTTTTGCAGGCGCTCCATGGACTCTCGCCACTTACATGGTGGAAGGCAAGGCCAAAGAAGGATTCGCCACGGTTAAAAGTTTCCTCTACCACGAACCGAAAACTTTTCGTTTGCTCCTCCATCGCATTGCTCAGGCAACGATTCCCTATCTCAAAGCCCAAATCGCCGCCGGTGCGGCCGCTGTACAATTGTTCGATACCTGGTGCGGCGAATTGAATTTGCAGGACTACGAGGAATTTGCGCTACCGGCTGTCCAGGAAATCATCGCTGGGCTAGCCGGTTCGGTCCCCGTGATTTACTACACGAAAGCGTCGCAACATCTGCTCCCGGCGGTGGCCCGTTCCGGCGCAAACGTCCTCAGCGTCGATTGGCGCGTGGACTTGGCGGAGATTCGAACAGCACTCGGTCCTAAAATCGCTTTGCAGGGAAATGTTGATCCAGCCGTCTTGTTTGGCCCGCCAGAGAAAATTCGCGGCGTAACTCTGGGCGCCATCAATTCTCTCAATGGACGCGGCCATATCCTCAATCTGGGCCACGGCATTTTGCAAAGTACGCCGGTCGAAAACGCCCAGCTCTTTATCGAGACGGGCCAGCAGGCATTGATTCAGCACGCACGACCCGCTGCGCAGGTGAGGTAGGAGAGATTCACGATGACGCTCGCACATCCAAGCCTCGATCAGATGCGCGGCGAACTCCACGTCGGCGAGGAATTCCTTGCCAAATACAATCGCCCCGGCCCGCGCTATACCAGCTATCCCACCGCGCCCGTCTGGAACGACGCCTTCGGCCCCGCCGATCTCGAACGTGTGCACGAAGAAGCCGAGCATGCCCGCACTCCCGTTTCGCTCTATATGCACATCCCTTTCTGCGAAAGCCTCTGCCTCTTTTGCGCCTGCAACGTAGTCATTCAAAAGAACACAGGAAATGAAACGCATCAGCCGTAGCGTCTCGAGGAATCGACCCGTCGTCCAATTCCATTGGGGTGGCGGCACTCCCACCTATCTGACACCTGAACAGATTGAGGATCTTTTCGCCTTCACAAAAGAACATTTCCAGTTCGATCCCAATAGCGAAATGGGCATCGAGGTCGACCCGCGCGTAACCTCTCGTGCGCACCTCGAAACTCTCCGCAAGCTCGGCTTCAATCGTCTCAGCATGGGCATTCAAGATTTCCAGGCCGAAGTTCAGGAAGCCGTTCACCGCATCCAGCCCTACGAAATGACCCGCGACCTTCTCTTCGCCGCCCGCGATCTCGGCTTTGATAGCATCAACGTCGATTTGATCTACGGCCTCCCCTATCAAACCGCAGACAGCTTTGCCCACACTGTGGATCAAATTATCGGCCTTGCCCCCGATCGCATCGCTCTTTTCAGCTACGCCCACGTCCCCTGGCTGAAAAAGCAGCAAGGCTCCTTCGCCGCGCACCTGCCTGAAGGCATGCAGAAATTCGCTATCTTCCGCGTCGGCCTGCTCAAGTTCGTCGAAGCCGGCTATCTCTACATCGGCATGGACCACTTCGCAAAGCCCGGCGACGAACTCGCCGTCTCGCAACAAAACCGCACGCTGCACCGCAATTTTCAGGGCTACACCACCAAAGCCGGCGCCGACCTCTACGGCATGGGCATCACTGCCATCAGCGGCATTCAAGACGCCTACGCGCAAAATTACCGCGACATTCCGTCCTGGGAAAAAGCCGTTGCCGAGCGCGGCCTCGCCACCATGCGTGGTTATCACCTTTCGAGCGAAGATCTCCTCCGTCGCACCGTCATCAGCCGCCTCCTCTGTCACACCATCGTGATCAAGGACGAAATTTCGCGCGAATTCGACATCGATTTTGACGAACACTTCGCCGACGAGCTTCGCCGTCTCGAGCCGTCTCGCCATGACGGCCTCGTACTCCTCCACGACGGCGAAATCCGCACCACCTGGCTCGGCCGCATCTTTATCCGCAATCTGGCAATGGTGTTCGATCCGTATCTTGAAAAACAGCAGCTCATCGCCAAGCCGCTCTTTTCAAAAACTCTGTGACGCGTCACGTTTCAGCACTGGTGGTCGGCGGTGGCATTTCCGGCCTCGTCTGTGCCTACGCTCTCCGCAAAGCCGGCATTGACGCGCAACTGGTCGAGGCCTCTTCCCGGCCCGGTGGCGTCATCACGTCTGTCTTCCGCGACGGTTTCCTCTTGGAATTAGGCCCGCAAAGCTTCAGCAGCACTCCCGCGCTTCGCGAACTTTGCTCGGATCTCGGTATTTCAAACGAACTGCTTCAAGCTCCGCCCGCCGCGCCACGCTACGTCCTCATTGACGGCCAGTTTCGCCCCGTGCCCCTCAGTCCACCGGCATTTTTCATGAGCTCGTTAATCGACGGTTCCACGAAATGGGCCCTTGTCCGCGACATCTTCGGAAAAAGTATCCCTCCCGGCCCCGACGAATCCGTTGCCGACTTCGTCCGCAGAAAATTCTCGCCTCAGCTTCTCGATCGCCTCGTTGGCCCTTTTGTTTCTGGCATCTACGCGGGCGATCCGGAACGCCTCAGCATCCGAAGCGCTTTCCCCCAGCTCTATGAAGCCGAAAAAACTGCCGGCAGCATCGTTCGCGGTATGCTGCGCCTCGCAAAAGCAAAGAAAGGTCCGCGCGAGCGGCCCATCCTCCAATCCTTCCGCGAAGGCAACGAAACGCTGGTCCGCGCTCTGGCGAAAAAGCTCGGCAACGCGCTGCTGACAGAAACAAAGGTTGCAGAAATCTCTCGCCAAAATGACGGTTCATTTCATCTGCGTCTGGAAATCCCTCGCGGAGAGGAGTCCGTTTCCGCCAAGTCTCTAATCCTCGCGGTTCCGACAAACGTCGCCGGAACTCTCCTTTCGCATGTCGATCCCTCATTCGAGTCCCCGCTGAATTCCGTCGAGTTCGCATCCGTGGCCGTAGTCTCTCTCGCTTATCGCCAAAAGGATGTCGGCCACTCTCTGAACGGCTTCGGTTTCCTCGTGCCCCGTTCCGCTGGCCTCCGCGTCCTCGGCTCCGTCTGGAACTCGTCTCTTTTTCCCGGGCGTGCCCCGGAGGGACACGCTCTTTTGACCAGCTTCGTCGGCGGAACAACCGATCCGGCAGCAGCAAACTTGCAGCCTCAAGAGCTCAGTAGCCTTGTCCACCGCGAACTCTCACCCCTGCTCTCGATTCAAAGGGACCCTGTCTTTTCGAATGTCACCATCTGGCCGCGCGCCCTGCCACAGTACAATCTGGGTCACTACGATCGCTTGGCAGCGGCCGCAACAGCTTGTTCGCGCTTTCCGGGCCTTTGGCTGATCGGCAACTACCTGCAGGGCCCCGCTATCGGAACATGCGTGGATCAGGCGCTTGCAGTAGCTGAAGAGGTACGCAGAAGGAAGTAATACAACTTGGACCTGTGCCCCGAATTCCTATTTTCGCCTTTCCGAATCCGTCCCATACCGTAGCGCCAGCCGGGTTTTCCGCCGCACCGCTGCTTCCCGATACCTCCGCCGCTCGCCCGCTGTCTTTACGATCAGCGGCGGTACAAGCTTGGGCAACCTCGTATGTTCGTCAACTGCCACGAACGTCACATACGCCGTCGTCGTATGTTTCCGCTCTCCGCTCATCGCATTCTCAGAGTAGACCTCTACGCCTACTTCCATCGAGGTATGAAAAACGCGATTAACTTGCGATTTCAAATTTACAATTTCTCCCAGATTCACCGGGTTCCGAAAATCAATGTAATCCACCGACGCCGTCACCACATAGCTGTTCGAATGCCGATGTGCCGCGAGCGCCGCAGCCATGTCAACAAGATGCATCACCTGCCCGCCGAGAAGCTTGCCCAGAGGATTAGTCATCGCCGGCAAAACGATTTCCGTCATCTCCGACCGCGACGCGCTTACCGGCTTCCCGCGCAACTTTATCTCTGTTCCAGGTTTGCTTTCGTTCTTCCGCTTAATCCCCATCGCCACTTCCTTCTCGTATCTTCCTTGTCGGCATTTTCTTTCTTCTCTTGCCTTTCCTCTCCTCCGTGAACTCTGTGCGCTCTTTGTTCTCTGTGTTCTCCGCGTTAATTATTTCTTTTCCGTTGACCTTAATGTCGATCGAAGACCCAGGGCCAGGTCGGGGCGTTCTCTGATTTAACTCTTCTTCCTCCCTTCGACCTTCAACTGTCGACCGTCGACTTCCTTTGCCCCCCGTCTTCCGCCCCCGTATAATACGAGACACCGGATGACCGACCAAAAGAAAACCCGCCGCCAGATGCTCGAGGAGTTTCTGGCCAAGAAACCCGATGACGCCTTCTCCCGGTATGGGCTCGCCATGGAGTGCATGAACAGCGGCGACCCCGGCGCCGCCGACACCCATTTTCGTGCTCTGCTCGAGCGCAACGCCGACTACATCCCCGCCTATCTAATGTACGGCCAGCTCCTCGCCCGCGAATCCCGCACCACCGAAGCCAAACAGATCCTTTCCACTGGCATCGCTGCCGCTGCAAAAAAAGGCGACCAGCACGCCCGCTCCGAAATGGAAACCCTCTTCAACGAACTTTCCTAGTAGAGTTGCGATTCAATTGTTCCGCGATTAGTGGATGAGCGGAAAAGATATGTATCATTCTGCAGGCTTGATGCCTACCGACGCGTAAATGTCGTTGCTCTTGTAAAGAATTCCATTTTTCATTACCAGTCCGCATCGGCGGATATCGCTGATTGTTTCCGACGGATTCCCTTCAACCAGCAAAAGATCCGCTCTTTTTCCGGACGCAATCGACCCGAGTTCTTTGTCCTGTTTCAATAACTTTGCGGCATTAAACGTTGCGATCTGAAGCGCCCTGACAGGAGGTATCCCCGCCTTTACTTCGAGCTCCAGTTCCGTTGCAGCAACGGATAAAAGCGCATAACTCGAGCCACTCAGTGCAATGATCAAGGCGGCCCATCGAATAGTCATGGTGCACGGAGTCTGCCACCAATCTTTTCCATTGCCAAGTCTCGGCTTGGTCTGGGTCACCCGCCCCATCCTCTGATATCATGTGTTTGGGACCCATGCGGCCTGATCGCATTCCTCTGTTTCCGCTGAACGTCGTCCTCCTTCCCGGCGCGGAACTCCCCTTGCACATATTCGAGCCGCGTTATCGCGAAATGGTCAAGGATTGCTTGGCAGAAAAATCCGAGTTTGGCATGCTGCTCTCCCTTCCCAAGGGCGTAGCGCGCGTCGGCTGCACTGCCGAAATTCTCGAAGTCGCGAAGCGCTACGACGACGGCCGCATGGACATTCTCACCATCGGCCGCGTTCCCTTCCGCGTTGTCGAACTCTTCAACATAGACGCACTCACGGAGGGTCACGTGGATTATCTCGAAGACCGTGAGATCCCCGCGAGTCCCCGCGTCCAGCGCGAACTCGTGGAACTGTTCGAAGCCTGCCACACTCTCATCTTCGACGACTATCCAAAGAATCTCGAAGGCGCCTCGGCTGAGGGTCTTTCTTATCTCGTTGCTGCAACATTGCCAATGGATTTATTGTGGAAGCAGCAGATACTTGAGCTTCGGTCGGAAGCCGACCGCCAGGAGCGGCTGGTAGCGTACCTTCGCGAGTGGGCGCCGCATCTACAGAAGTCAGGAGCCATGCGCCAGCGCGCCGGAGGAAACGGACACGGATTAAATTGATTTCAGGCGAGCTGCCCCGGTCAGCTCGCAGAACGGGAACCCATGACGGTAAGCACATCTATGCAATCTTCAGGACATTCCAAACCGCGCACGCTGGGCGAGCTAAAAGGCATTCCTGATTTTGATCCGGGCGGGGCCTCCCGCTCCGTCAAAAACGAAATCCGTCGCAATCTGCTCCGCGCCATCGAAAAAGGCGACGCGCTTTTCCCCGGTGTTCACGGCTACGAAGACACCGTCGTCCCGCAAATCGTCAATGCCCTGCTCTCTAGACACAATTTTATTCTTCTCGGCCTTCGCGGCCAGGCCAAGAGCCGTATCCTCCGCGGTCTCGTCAATCTTCTCGACGCGGAAATGCCCGTCGTCGCCGGCTGCGAAATCAACGACGATCCATTCAAACCCATCTGCCGCGCCTGCCGCGAGAGAGTTGCCGCCGAGGGCGACAACGCCCCGATCTCCTGGATGCCCCGCGACCTTCGTTTCGTCGAAAAACTCGCCACACCCGACGTAACCATGGCCGACATCATCGGGGACGTTGATCCCATCCGCGCCGCTCGCGGCGGACGCGACCTTTCCGACGAACTCACCATCCACTACGGCCTTCTCCCTCGCGCCAATCGCGGCATCTTCGCGATCAACGAACTCCCCGACCTCGCGGGAAAAATCCAGGTCGGCCTCTTCAACATCATGCAGGAAGGTGACATTCAGATTAAGGGCTACCCGCTCCGCCTCCCGCTCGATGTGCTCATCGTGTTCACCGCCAATCCCGAAGACTACACTGCGCGCGGTAAAATCATTACTCCGCTCAAAGACCGCATCGGTGCCGAGATTCGCACCCACTATCCCGCCAGCGTTGCGGAAGGAATGATCATCACCGCCCAGGAAGCCTGGGTAGGCCGCGATTCCGGCAAGAGAATCGAAGTCCCAAACTATCTCCGCCAAGTTGTCGAAGAAATTGCTTTCCAGGCTCGCGAAGATAAGCGCGTTGATCGCCGCTCCGGCGTCAGCCAGCGTCTCCCCATTACAACTCTCGAAACCCTCGTTAGCAGTTCCGAGCAGCGCGCCGCTCGCAACGGCGAAAAATCCGCCGTCGCTCGCGTCGCCGACGTCTACGCAGCACTTCCCGCCATCACCGGCAAAATGGAGCTCGAATATGAAGGCGAACTCAAGGGCGCTGACACCATTGCCCGCGAACTCATCCGCGCCGCCGTCGGCCGCGTTTTCAGCAAGCATTTCACCGACATCAACTTCCAGCCTGTCATCCAATGGTTTGAAATAGGCGGCGAACTAAAGCTCCCCGACCTGGCAACCACTGCCGAGCGCCACCAGCAGCTTTCCAAAATCCAGGGCCTTATGGAACACGTCAACCGCCTCGGCGTCGAGGATCGTAAAGATCCGGGCCCCGCCGCTGCCGCCGCCGAAATGATCCTTGAGGGCTTATGGGCCCATCGCCGCATCGGCCGCAGCGAAGAGCGCGGCTACTACGCCGAAAAACCCAAACTACCCGATCAACGCGACGCACGCGAAGGGCCGCCCCGCTCCCCGCGCCGTCAATTCAACTAATGATTACGAGGCCCATTTACACGCCAGCTTTGGAGTGCGGGAACGTAGCTCCCGTTTTTCCCGGCCATGCCAGTTGCTCCGTTTGGCGTAGGGGCAGGGCTTGCCCCGCCCGCCCCAATTACAGGCCCATGACGAGCCGCCCACTCCTCTTCTTTTTTTTGACTTTCAACTTTCAACTGTCGATCGAAGATCCCGACTCGGCCGGGACCGTCGACCTCCCAGGACTCACCCCATGAAGTTCATCCGCTACGGCAAATACACCGGCGAACCCGCCGACGCCATCGACCTCGAAGAACTTATCAAACGCCTCGGGGATTTTTTCCTCCAAAGCGGTTTCGAGTCCCAATTCTACGGCGTTTCCCAGATGGACCCCGAACGCTCCATGGAAGCCCTCCGCGAAGCCATCCTCCGCGCCTTGCAAGAAGGCGACCTCCTCCCCGAAGACGCGATGAGCGACGAGCTTCGCAAAATGTTGCAGGATCCCGCCGCCATGAATAGCCAGGCGGTCAAAGATCTCCTCGACAAAATCACCGAACGCTTAGCCAACGAAGGTTTCATCAATCCGGGGCAACCTCCGCAAGTCACGCCGCCTCCGCAATCTTCCGCGCGCGGCCAACTCGGCCAGCCGCACGAACGTCAGTCCGAAGCCCGCTTCGAAATTACCGACAAAACCGTCGATTTTCTTGGATTCAAAACTCTTCAGGATCTGCTCGGCTCTCTTGGCCGCAGCAGTTTCGGCCGCCACGATACCCGCGACCTCTCGACCGGCGTCGAATCCGGCGGCGTCTCACGCCCTTACGAATTCGGCGATACCCTCAACATGGACATCAGCGCCACCCTATTCAACGCCGTCCGCCGCGATGGCGCCAAAGTCCCCATCGAGATGACCTACTCCGACCTCATGGTCCATCAGTGCGAGTATCACAGCTCCTGCGCCACCGTCGTCCTTCTCGATTGCAGCCACAGCATGATTCTCTACGGCGAAGACCGTTTCACTCCCGCCAAGCGAGTCGCCATGGCGCTCTCCCATCTCATTCGCACACAGTATCCCGGCGACACTCTTAGCCTCGTCCTCTTCCACGACTCCGCTGAAGAAGTTCCCCTCGGCGAACTCGCCCGCGTCCAGGTCGGCCCGTACTACACCAACACGCGCGAAGGCCTCCGCCTCGCGCAGCGCATTCTCCTCCGCCAGAAAAAGGACATGCGCCAGATCGTCATGATCACCGACGGCAAGCCATCGGCCCTTACTCTCGAAGACGGCCGCATCTACAAGAACGCCTTCGGCCTCGATCCATTCGTCGTCGGCCAAACTCTCGAAGAAGTGAGCAAGTGCAAGCGCGCCGGCATCATGATCAACACCTTCATGCTCGCCAGCGACTATTCCCTCGTCCACTTTGTCCAGAAAATCACCGAAATGTGCCGCGGCAAAGCCTACTTCACTACGCCCTACACCCTCGGCCAGTACCTCCTTATGGACTACATGTCCCGCAAAACCAAGCAAATCCACTAGGGCCATTCTGTGGATCCCTCCGCTCTAATTCTTCTCTGTGTACTCTGCTCTGCGCCCGGCGCCTGTCCAGAACTGGTCGGGGTATCTAAATCTCTGTCCTTGCCTCTGACTCTCGACTCTCAACTTTTCCCCACTCCAAAAAACCTGTTACCATCTCCACTTCATGTCTCTCCATCGCTGTGCCACCTGTGGCAAGGAATTCGAACGCCTCATCGGCGATTCATCCCCAGCCCTCAATTGCCCTGCATGCGATGAACAGCGCGCCCAAGTCATCCGCACCTTCCTGCCTCCGCCCACAGAAACACTCTACCGGCCTTCCTTCCCCATCACCGTCGGCCTGATCGCCGCCAGCGCGCTGGTTTTCGTCGTCATGGTGCTCAGCGGAGTCTCCGCCATCGCCCCCACTCCCCAGCAAGCCCTCGCCTTCGGCGCGGACTTCGGCCCCTACACTCTCGGCGGTCA
>WNFF01012301.1_pt1 | contig 10699 bp, 11 predicted proteins | sample 5400441 | NCBI WGS metagenome assembly WNFF01 (sample SAMN13153345, study PRJNA577476) | soil metagenome | isolation source: 120 cm saprolite under Douglas fir tree site 2 hole 3 replicate 1 | place: USA:California | collected 2015-04-18
CAACATGCGTGCGCCGGGCATGACCCTGCACAAGATGCCGCTGTTCGTGTGGTCGATCCTGGTCACGGTGTTCCTGCTGCTGCTGTCGCTGCCGGTGCTGGCGGGCGCCATCACCATGCTGCTGACCGACCGCAATTTCGGCACCACATTCTTCTCCGCCGACGGCGGCGGCGACCCGGTGCTGTTCCAGCATCTGTTCTGGTTCTTCGGTCACCCCGAGGTCTACATCCTGATCCTGCCCGCGTTCGGCATGGTCAGCCAGATCGTCTCCACCTTCTCGAAGAAGCCGGTGTTCGGCTATCTCGGCATGGCCTATGCGATGGTCGCGATCGGCGGTATCGGCTTCGTGGTGTGGGCGCACCACATGTACACGGTGGGCATGTCGTCGGCGACGCAGGCCTATTTCGTCGCCGCCACCATGGTGATCGCGGTGCCGACCGGGGTGAAGATCTTCTCGTGGATCGCCACCATGTGGGGCGGCTCGATCGAGTTCAAGACGCCGATGCTGTGGGCGATCGGCTTCATCTTCCTGTTCACGCTTGGCGGCGTCACCGGCGTCGTGCTCGCCAATGCCGGTGTCGACCGTGTGCTGCAGGATACCTATTACGTGGTCGCGCACTTCCATTACGTGCTGTCGCTCGGCGCGGTGTTTGGCATCTTCGCCGGCTGGTACTACTGGTTCCCGAAAATGTCCGGCTACATGTATTCGGAAACCATCGGCAAGCTGCACTTCTGGTTCACCTTCGTCGGCGTCAACCTGGTGTTCTTCCCGCAGCATTTCCTTGGTCTGTCCGGCATGCCGCGCCGTTACGTCGATTATCCCGACGCGTTCGCGGGCTGGAACCTGGTGTCCTCGCTCGGCTCCTACATTTCCGGGTTCGGCGTGCTGATCTTCATCTACGGTGTGATCGACGCGTTCGTGCGCAAGCAGCAGGCCGCCGCCAATCCGTGGGGCTCAGGCGCCACCACGCTGGAATGGACGCTGCCGTCGCCGCCGCCGTTCCATCAGTTCGAAGTGCTGCCGCGCGTGCGGTAAGAGCATGATCCGGAAAAGTGGGAACCGGTTTTCCGAAAAGATTATGCTCAAACAAAGAGATCAGACCAGGATCCGTTTCTATCGGATCATGGTCTAAAGGAAACGAGACCAATCTTGTCGGCTGTCGATCACAACGCCATCGAGCTGTCGCCCCGGATTTCGGAGGCCGATGTTGCCGACTACATTGCGCTGTTGAAGCCGCGGGTGATGTCGCTGGTGATCTTTACCGCGCTGGTTGGCCTCATGATCGCGCCGGGCCACGTTCATCCGGTGCTGGCGTTCACCTCGATCCTTTGCATCGCGGTCGGCGCCGGCGCCTCGGGCGCGCTGAACATGTGGTACGAGAGCGATATCGACGCGCTGATGTCGCGTACCGCCAACCGGCCGATCCCGCGCGGACGCGTCACGCGTGCCGAAGCGCTGACATTCGGCATGACGCTGGCGTTCTTCTCGGTGATGACGCTCGGCATCCTGGTCAACTGGTTCGCAGGCGCGTTGCTGGCGTTTACGATCTTTTTCTACGTCGTGATCTACACCATGGCGCTGAAGCGCTGGACCGCGCAGAACATCGTGATCGGCGGCGCCGCCGGCGCGCTGCCGCCGGTGGTGGCGTGGGTGGCGGCGACCGGCTCGCTGTCGATGGAGCCGCTGCTGCTGTTCCTGATCATCTTCTTCTGGACCCCGCCGCACTTCTGGGCGCTGGCGCTGTTTCGCAGCGACGACTATGCGCGCGCCGGGGTGCCGATGCTGCCCGTCGTCGCCGGCCCCGACGCGACGCGGCTGCAGATCCTGCTCTATACCGTGGTGCTGGTCGCGGTCGCATTCGCGCCGTGGCCGCTCGGTTATTTCGACGCGGTCTATGGCCTGACCTCGCTGGTTCTCGGCGGCGGCATGCTGGCGCTCGCCATCAACGTCTACCGCCGCCGCGAAGGAAGCCAGGCGCTGCGCGCGACGCGCAAACTGTTTGCGTTCTCGATCCTTTACCTGTTTGCGCTGTTCGCGGTCCTGCTGCTCGAGGTCGTCGCCCACGCCCTCGCGCCATCGATCTGGTAGGGGGCATATGGCGAGGGCAATGGCCGACAACCGAGAACCGGATGGAATCGTCCTCACCGAGGCGCAGAAGAAAAGCCGCCGCGAGCGTTCGATCGCCATCGCACTGGCGCTCGGCGTCCTGGTGCTGCTGTTTTTCGCGGTCACCATGGTCAAGGGACCGGGCGTATTAGTGCGGCCGATGTGATGATCGATATGGAGAAGACGCCTGCGATGCCGCAAGTGCCGACCACGAGCCAGAAGGCAGCCACGCGCCGCGAGCCAGTTGCGCGTCTCGGTCGCGATGCCGCGGTGGCGGCGATCTGCGGCCTGGTCGTGGTGCTGATGGTCGGCGCATCCTACGCGGCCGTGCCGTTTTACAACTGGTTCTGCCGCGCCACCGGCTTCAATGGCACCACCCAGGTCGCGACCGCGGCACCGGCAGGCGCGCCGCTGGCGCGCAAGGTCGCGGTGCGCTTCGATGCCAATGTCGCGCCGGGGCTGCCGTGGAAGTTCGAGCCGGAGCAGACCGAAATCGAGGTTAGAATCGGCGAAGTCGTCACCGTATTCTATACCGTGACCAATCAATCGGCGCGGACCACGGTCGGGCAGGCAGCCTATAACGTGGCGCCGCTGACGGTCGGGGCGTATTTCCAGAAGATCAACTGCTTCTGTTTCACCGAACAGACCATGGATCCCGGTGAAAAACGCGAGATGCCGGTGGTGTTCTATGTCGACCCCGCACTGGTGGCGAACAACGACAATGACGGGCTCAACACCATCACGCTGTCCTATACTTTCTACCCCGTTCGCGAGCCGGCGCCGAAGCCGCTGGCGGCGAGCGAACTGGACAAACGCAAGGGAAGCCTCTGATCGCAAGATCTTCGGGATTTGATTTTAAGACGAATACGTGCCGAATAGCACGGCACCGCTAACGGAGAGACCGCAATGGCTACGGCGCAAGTCAAGCACCACGACTACCACCTCGTCGATCCGAGTCCGTGGCCGATCGTCGGCTCGGTCTCGGCCTTCATCATGGCGGTCGGTGCGATCACCTGGATGCATCATTCGTTCGCGGCGGCGCCGATCATTTTCGGCATCGGCACCATCGGCGTGCTCTACACCATGGCGAGTTGGTGGGCCGATGTGATCCGCGAGGCGCAATACAAGGGCGACCACACCCGCGTGGTGCAGATCAGCCATCGCTACGGCATGATCTTGTTCATCGCCTCCGAAGTGATGTTCTTCGTCGCCTGGTTCTGGGCCTTCTTCAACTCGTCATTGTTTCCCGGCGATCCGGTTCATGCCACCCGCGAGGCGCTGTTCGGCGGCGTCTGGCCGCCCAAGGGCATCGAGACCTTCGATCCCTGGCATCTGCCGCTGTTGAACACGCTGCTGCTGTTGACCTCGGGCACCACGGTGACCTGGGCGCATCACGCGCTGCTGGAGAACGATCGTCATGGTTTGAAATACGGTTTGATCCTCACCGTCCTGCTCGGCGCGACCTTCACCTGCGTGCAGGCCTACGAATATGGCCACGCGGCCTTCAGCTTCGCCGGCAATATCTACGGCGCGACCTTCTTCATGGCGACCGGCTTCCACGGCTTCCATGTGCTGGTCGGCACCATCTTCCTGATCGTCTGCCTGATCCGCGCCTATGCCGGGCATTTCAGCCCGACCCAGCATCTCGGCTTCGAATTCGCCGCCTGGTACTGGCATTTCGTCGACGTGGTCTGGCTGTTCCTGTTCATCTGCATCTATGTCTGGGGTCACGGCGCGGAAACCATGGCCCACGGCGCGCACTGATCTGCCAATACAAGAGACCCACTGTGTTACAAGGGGGCGGCCGCGGAGCCGCCCCTTTTTGTTTGGGGTGCCGTGCCCCGGATGCTGCGCAGCGCGGTAGCGGTGCGCTGCTGATCCGGGGCCCATCGAGTTTATCTTCATGTGGGTCCCGGCTCTGCGGAGCAGCGTGGAGAACGCTGCACCGCGTCCGGGACACGAGCCGATAGTTACCTCTCTCTCTCAAGGAGCGGGGAAAAGGAAAGTGCATGCCAGACCAGACGCACCCGACGGTGACCGAGAGCGCGATGCGCGGCCTCGCCTGCAAATGTCCGCGCTGCGGCAGGGGTAAGCTCTATGCGGGATTCCTCGACCTGCGGCCGAACTGCGAGGCCTGCGGGCTCAACTATGCCTTCATCGACACCGGCGACGGGCCTGCGGTCTTCATCATCATGATCGCCGGCGCCATCGTGGTCGGCTGCGCGCTGATCGTTGAGGTGAAATACCAACCGCCGTTCTGGCTGCACGCGGTGCTTTGGTTGCCGCTGATTCTCGCGACCACGCTATTGCCGCTGCGCGCGATGAAGTCGCTTTTGATCGCGCTGCAGTTTCATCACAAGGCAGCACCTGGCCAGTTGATTGATCGCGAGCCGAAATGATGGAGGTACAGGTGCGACGGCGCGGCGTCGCCGGCTTTGGCGTGTTCACGCTATTGATGGTGGCGGTGTTCGTCGCCCTCGGGGTCTGGCAGTTGCAGCGCCGGGCCGAAAAGCACGCTTTGATCGCGGCATTGACCGAGCGCCTTGCGGCAGCACCTGGATCGCTGCCGGGGCCGGCGCAGTGGAACGCACTGACGCCTGATCGGGACGAATTCCGCCGCGTCAGTTTTGTCGCGCGCTATGAGCACCGGCCGGATGCGATGGTCTACAGTTCCGGCTCCGCGGTGCGCGACGATGTTTCCGGCCCCGGCACCTGGGCCTTCATGCCGGCGCGCCAGCCGACCGGAGAGACCGTCGTGATCAATGCGGGTTTCGTGCAGAACACGATGCAGGATCGCGACCAAGAGGACCGCGCGGTGGCGCCGCTGATCACCAGTGAGCCGGTGGCGCTGACAGGCTATATCCGCTTCCCCGAGGCGGCCGGCGCGCTGACACCGCCCGAAAATCTCGCAAAACGGCTGTGGTTCACGCGGGATCATCTGGCCATGGCGCGGGGGCTCGGCTGGGGTCGGGATGGCCAAAAGATCGCGCCGTTCTACATCGATCTGGAGCAGCCGGTGCCTGCGAGCGGCGTCCCGAAACCCGGCCCGCTCGAGGTCCATCTCAAGGACGACCACCTGCAATACGCCATCACCTGGTTCGCCCTGGCGGGCGCGGTGGTGATCGCGTTCGGGGTGTGGGCGCGTGGGCAGCGGCGGGCATAGCCTATTTCGTTATGTGCCTGGTTGGCGTCACCGTTTTCGGCGCGGCCTCCGAGATCGCGAACGTCAACCAGGTGTTCCAGCCCGAAGGCCGGTTGGCGGCGTCAAATTCGCCATAGCCCTTCACGCCCAGAAATGCCTGGTTGTCCCCAATCGGGAAAATATATCCAAGTTGTGGGCCAATGCCGAGCACGCGGGAACGGAAGCCTCCGAGCACCGCCGGTTGGCCGAAGTCATCGGTGATCTGCTGATAGGCATAGCCGACGAAACCGACGAACACCTGCTTCGACAGGAAATGCGACACGCCCCAGTCGAAATGGAAGTCGATGCCGCTCTGGTATTGCGTATCCGGATTCTTGAAATTGTAGGTGAAGCCGGCGACGCCTGAGAATTCATCTCCCGTCACCGGATTTAAATAAGTGTAGCCGCCGCCGAGGTCGATGGCGCCGTGACCGATGCCGATATTGGCCAAACGATTTGGACTATAGTCGCCGACCGGAATGTCGCCGGCGGCGTAAAACATGTAATTGTTGACGCCGCTGTTCCACTTCAGTTTGAAGGTCGGATACAAATCTCCATAAGAGACGAGGGCGTCTTGCAGGAATCCCGTACGGGTGGTCACGATCGGCCCGGCAGCCGCCGTTAGCGTCCCGGCAATACTGGCGGAGTTTCTGCCGTAGACGCCGGCTAACGTCATCGACGCCTGGCCGCCGAACAGCGGCGTCGCGAAGGTGTAAGTCGGAGCGACGAAGAGTAGATCGGCCTGCCCGCTCAAATTCAGATTTAGATTGATGTTGACGGTCGGCGAGAACCTTCCGACTTGAAATTCGCGTGCCGCCGCGGCGGCCCCCGACGCGTTCACGCTGGTGTGGTAGTAGATTGTGCCAAGAGACCAACCCGGTGTTGTGGGAGTTGCAGCGAGGCTTCCTTCCAGGCCGGGTAGCCAGAATGAAATACCGCTCTCGTCGGCGCGCGAGATTTCGGGGTAAAGCAGGAGAGCCGCAGCCGTTGCCACGCAGCCCATTCGCCGGATCTTTGACTCAACGGATGCCATTGCAAACCTCCAAACGGTATTTGCAGTGGCGGCTACCGAAGCAGGCCGCGAAGCGCGAAGGCCTCAAGTTCTGACGAGCAAACGAATTGCCCGGTTAGCACGCCACTTTAGATAGTAAGTCATAGGCCGCGCCAAAAATCCGTGGCAGATTGGTAACAACCAGGAATATTCAGCCATGACCGCGCGCATCCGCGGGTATCGTGTAGGTCAGGAGCGCTTCCCCATTTTTCACCGGCTTTCGAACCGACGATCCCCGATGTGTGCGAAATTGGCGCATCGCAGCGGCCTAAAATCTGCTTGGATTTACCGTCAATCTAAGGTTGACTTCTGAAGTCGAGACGGAGAACCGCAATCAATAGGGAAGAGGTGCTGACCGATACCTCGCCGCGCACATCAATGACGCGGCGGGCAAACATGAAAGGGCTGGAAATGCAATCGACAGTGATGACTCTCATTCGTCAACGTGGCTGCGCATCGAAGACTTTCAACGGCATGGCCTGTGCGGCCATCATTGGTTTGGCTGGTTTGGCGATCACGGCTTCGCCGGCGTCGGCTCTCGTTACCGGAGCCGGTAGTTCGCTCCAGCAACAACTCAAGCAAGAAAGCCCGGTCGTCGAGGTCCGCGCGCGAGGTGGAGGCGTCGCCGTGCGAGGTGGCGGCGCCGTGCGCCGGACCACAGTTGTCGGCCCGCGTGGCGGCGTCGCGAGCCGTACCGTGGTACGCCGTGGTGCCGTAGTGCGTCCGGGATTTGCCGGCGGCGGCGTACGTTGGCTGGTACTACACGGACCCATCGCGCACGCAGGGTTTCTGGGATTACTGCCAGTAGCGCGCCAACGTCTGGAGCGGGCGCCATGACGTTGCCGCGGACCGACATCGAGCGGAATGATCGGCCGTCGGAAGATCGCCGGACCGGCGACATGGTCTGGATTCCCGGCGGCACGTTCCGCATGGGCTCCAACGATCATTATCCCGAGGAAGCGCCGGTCCACCGCGTGACGGTGGACGGCTTCTGGATCGACCGCACGCCGGTGACGAACCGGCAATTCAAGCAGTTCGTCAAAGCCACCGGTCACAAGACCTTTGCGGAGATTCCACCCGATCCAAAAGACTATCCCGGCGCGCTTCCACATATGATCTATGCCGGTTCGCTGGTGTTCTCGCCGCCGCCAAGCGTGACGAACCTGCGCGACTGGAGCCAATGGTGGCAGTTCATGAAAGGCGCCGACTGGCGCCACCCTTATGGTCCCAGGAGCAACATCAACGTGCAAGACAATCACCCGGTCGTGCACGTTTGCTTTTCCGATGCGCTCGCCTATGCGCAGTGGGCCGGCAAGGATTTGCCGACCGAGGCCGAATGGGAATTCGCGGCGCGCGGCCGGCTCGACGGTGCCGAATTCGCATGGGGCGACGAATTCGCGCCCGGCGGTGCGCAGATGGCCAACACCTGGCAGGGCGAATTTCCACTCCAGAATCTCAATCAGGATGGCTACGAGCGCACCTCGCCGGTGAACCAACGGCTACGGCCTGCACGACATGATCGGCAATGTCTGGGAATGGACGGCGGATTGGTACGCGCCGAAGCATGAGGCCGATGCGCCGAAGGCGTGCTGCATTCCCGAGAACCCGCGCGGGGGGCGCGCGGAAGATAGCTACGACCCGCGCCAACCCGACGTGCCGATCCCGCGCAAGGTGATCAAGGGCGGCTCGCATCTGTGCGCCCCGAACTATTGCCGCCGCTATCGACCGGCAGCGCGGCATGCGGAAGCGGTCGATACATCCACAAGCCATCTCGGATTACGCTGCGTGAGGAGGAATCTCGTCGTGAAATAATTTTCAGTCTTCATAGTGAAGCAGGAGAGTAAAATGCCAGGAGGAAGTAAGGAAAAAGGATCAAATAGCTCAAAGTCATCGGACAATAACGTACTAAGCCGCCGCAATATTTTACTCGCGGGCACGTCGATCGCGGCCGCCACGGCAATAAATGCCGTTGATCGTACTCAAGTCGCACAAGCCCAGCAGCCGCAGCAGCCTTCGGCCCCATCGGGAAGCAAACCAAATATCCTCGTTATTTGGGGCGACGACATCGGACTGGCGAATGTTAGCGCTTATTCGCATGGCCTGATGGGTTACCAGACCCCGAACATCGACCGTATCCGCCGTGAGGGCATGATGTTTCTGGACTATTATGCCGAGCAAAGCTGCACGGCAGGTCGCGCATCGTTCATCACCGGGCAGGCCGGCCTGCGAACCGGCTTGACCAAGGTTGGCGTGCCCGGCGTCAAGGTCGGGCTGCAGGCGCGCGACGTGACCATCGCGGAGCTTCTGAAATCTCTATCACCTCAACGCCGAGGAAGAACCGGAGAACTTCAACTACCCGCGCGATCCCGCTTTCCGCGCCAACTTGGGCCCGCGCGGTGTCCTTAAGTGCAAGGCCACAGACCGCGACGATTCCACCGAAGATCCACGCTTTGGCCGTGTCGGCAAGCAGACCATTGAAGACACTGGCCCACTGACGAAAAAGCGGATGGAAACCATCGACGACGAAACCTCCGCTGCCGCGATGGATTTCGTCGATCGCCAGACCAAGGCCAGCAAACCGTTTTTCTGCTGGTTCAACGCGACGCGGATGCACCTTCGAACTCACGTGCGCGCGGAGCATCGGGACCAACCTGGGCTGACGGCGCGTACCGAATACGCCGATGGCATGATCGAGCATGACAATCATGTCGGCTTGCTTCTCAAGAAGATCGATGACCTCGGCATCACCAACGACACCATCGTGATCTACGCGACCGACAACGGTCCGCACATGAATTCATGGCCGGACGGCGCCATGACCTGGTTCCGCTCCGAGAAGAACACCAACTGGGAAGGCGCCTTCCGCGTGCCGTGCATGATCCGCTGGCCGGGCCGCATCAAGCCGGGTCAGGTTTCGCACGAGATTGTCAGCGCTCTCGACTGGTGTCCAACGTTGGTCGCCGCGGCCGGCGACCCGGATGTGAAGCAGAAGCTTCTGACCGGCCATCAGGCGGCCGGCAAAACCTTCAAGGTCCATCTCGACGGCTACAACCAGTTACCCTACCTGACTGGCCAGCAGGACAAGTCGGCGCGGCCCTATTTCATCTACTTCAACGACGACGCCGATCTCGTCGCCATGCGTTTCGCAAACTGGAAAGTAGTTTTTGAAGAGCAGCGCGCGCCGGGAACGCTGCTGGTCTGGGCCGAACCTTTTACAAAGCTTCGTCTCACCAAATTCTACGACCTGAACTCCGACCCGTTCGAGCGGGCCGACATTACCTCCAATACATACTGGGACTGGCTGATCGATCACGTTTACGTCCAGTATGGAGCGGTGGCACAGATCGCGGAGTATCTCGAAACCTACAAGGAATACCCGCCGAGTCAGAAGCCCGCGAGTTTCTCGGTCGATGGGCTGATGGAGAACATGCATCGGGTGGTCGACCCGAAGATCCCGAACTAGGCGGAGGATTGCGCCGGTCGGCAGGGATGCCGGCTGGCGCTTCTTACCACATAGGTGAGCCGTCGGAGGTAGCCATGAAGAGAACTGCTTTTGCAGCACTCGCGTTGGTATCCGCAATGACTTCAGCGCACGCACAAAACCTCTCTCCAGATGATCTCGCCCGCCGCGCCATCGAGCGGCGCGCGGTCGAGGCCGTCATCTGGGGCATGCCCGCGGTCAACTACGACCTGATGTATCAGGCGATGGTCCGCGAGACCAAAGGCACTTTCAACCAGATTGTCTACTGGTCGCGCTTGCCGGACTGGAAAAACCAGACGCTGACGCCAAACCCGGACGCGATCTACCTCATGCCCTTCTTCAACACGAAGGAGGTGGGATCCGTTGTGCTCGAGATTCCACCGGCCGATGAGGGTTCGATCACCGGGAGCATCGATGACGGCTGGCAAGCGGCGCTGGAAGACGTCGGCCCTGCCGGGGTCGACAAAGGTAAGGGCGGCAAGTACCTCATTCTGCCGCCGGGTTACGCGGAGAAGGTACCTGATGGCTACATCGGCCTGCCATCGGACACTTATCAAACTTACGCCTTGCTGCGTTCCATTCTGAAAAGTGGCAGCGAAACCGACATTGCCAAGGCCGTCGCCTATGGCAAGCGGGTCAAAGTCTATCCTCTCTCGCAAGCAGCCAGTCCGCCGCCGACAGTGTTTGTCGATGCCATCGATGTCGTGTTCGACTCCACGATCCCTTACGACCTCAACTTCTTCCAGTCCCTCGACCGCTTCGTGCAGTACGAGCCATGGCTGGAAAGGGACAAGGCGATGATCGATCAGCTCAAGTCGATCGGCATCGAGAAAGGCAAGCCGTTCAACCCCGATCCCAAAACGCAAATGACCCTGAACG
>WNFF01015987.1_pt1 | contig 10696 bp, 9 predicted proteins | sample 5400441 | NCBI WGS metagenome assembly WNFF01 (sample SAMN13153345, study PRJNA577476) | soil metagenome | isolation source: 120 cm saprolite under Douglas fir tree site 2 hole 3 replicate 1 | place: USA:California | collected 2015-04-18
CCAGTGGGATGACGGGCAACCCTGACGGCGGTAGCGGTAAGGGTTCGATGAGTCATACCGGTGCCTAGCGACTCTCGACTAGCCTTGCGTGCTTGACCGATTTTCTCGTGATTTACTCCTACCGCGTGTCCGGCGTAACTTGCCATTCGAACACTTCCCTTCCTGACCTTTGGCCTGAACGCCATCGATTCACCTCGCCCGACGTTGTTCTCCGAATCGACGCGGACCCACCACCCTGGGCGACAAAGTCACGAAACCTCTTTTCCTCCGTGCGTTACAGCAGGCCCGGAGTGGCGGAAATAGCCGACCCCGGATTCACTCTTACTGCTTACGGGCAGGGAGAATATTTTGAATTGGCGTACAGCCACGGGATGAAGTTCTTGCTTGACGGCTCGGCAGATCGCCTTTGGGCGACTTATGTGCCGCCTCTTACCCTAGATGACGTTTCAATTTACTTCCGGGGTCCCGTTCTCGGATTTGTCCTTGGACGCCGAGGAGTGAGTTCGCTGCACGCCAGCGCAGTGTGCGTCGGGGGGCACGCAATCGCGCTCTGTGGCGTGAGTGAAGCGGGTAAATCCACGACAGCAGCGGCTCTTGCCCTTCGTGGGGTCCCTGTCTTAAGCGAAGACATCGCTGCACTGAAAGTGGAGAACGGGAGATTTCAAATCGAGCCAGGATATCCTCGAATTTGCCTGTGGCCCGATTCCGCACAAGCACTGCTGGGCGCGGGAGCAGCGCTCCCGCGGATGGCACCAGGCTGGGAAAAGTGTTATCTACCTCTCGACGGGAAAATGGCAGACTTCGAACCGGAGCGGAAGCCTCTCGGAGCGGTCTATGTCCTCGCGCCGCGCGCAGCGGAAGCCAATGCGCCACGAATCGAAGAAGTGAGCGTGCGCGAGGCGCTCCTTGATCTAGTTCAGAATACGTACATGAACTGGCTATTGGATCGCAACCAGCGCGCTGCAGAATTCGACCTCTTGAGCAGACTCGTTGTACAGGTACCGGTGCGGCGCATCGTGCCGCATGTAGATCCAGCGCGCATCGGCGCACTCTGTGATTTGATTGTCGGGGACGCGGAGCGCCTATCTCCCGCGCGTGATTCCCGCGCTTTCGTATCCGGCCGCTGACATGTATTCGCTCCGCAACTTCGGAGAGATGATCGCCGATGGCGTCCGGCTCACGGCATACACCAAAGCCATCACCAGTGCGGTGCAGCCCGGCGACGCTGTTGCGGACCTCGGATGCGGTCCGGGCTTGTTCGCGCTGCTTGCGTGTCGGGCCGGCGCGCGGAAGGTCTACGCGATCGACACGGAAAGCATCGTCGAAGTGGGCCGAGATCTGGCCAAGAGAAACTGTTTCGCGGAGCAAATCGAATTTCTCCAAGGCGATTCGCGCAAGATCGAGTTGCCCGAGCGCGCCAATGTCGTCGTATCTGACATTCGGGGGGCGCTCCCGCTGTTCGGCCTCGCGGTGCCATCCATCGAAGACGCGCGCCAGAGATTTCTTGCGCCGGGGGGGACTTTGATACCGGAGCGCGACACACTGAAAGCGGCAGTGATCGAGGCGAATGACTACTACTCGGGGCTTACCTCACCGTGGCTAAAAATGGTGCCTGGGCTGGATTTCACTGCGTCTCTCCCCATGGTCCTGAACTCTTCATACGGGGGGAAGTTCCGGCAGGAGCAACTCCTTACCGATTCACAGACGTGGGGTGTGCTTGACTACATTGGTGGTGCTAACGCGTGCGCGGCTGCGGAATTGCACTTTCGAGCGGGACGAAACGGGACGGCCCATGGACTGTGCGCGTGGTTCGAGACGCAACTATTCGGCGAAATCGGCTATTCCTCCGGCCCGGACGCCCCGCAAACTATCTATGGGCAGATTTTTTTTCCGTTGCTGAAGGCCGTGGCGGTTACTGAAGGTCAGGAGATTCAGGTAGATCTGAGGTAGATCTGCGCGCCGATTTAGTCGGCGGGGATTACGTTTGGCGCTGGACGACCAAAATACCTTCTGGCGGCAACGGAGTGGGCCTTGAGTTTCAGCAGTCAACATTTCAAGGCGCTGTCCTTTCCTCACATTCTTTACGGCGGCATGCCGCCGATCATGTCCCGGTACTATCCGAAGAAGGCCAGGCCGATCGCTGGTTGCTCCAAGCCATGGACGGAAAGGCTTCCTTGCAGGAGATTGCGCAACAGGCTACTAAGCGATTTCCAAGCCTCTTTTCTTGCTGGGACGCGGCATTCCAGCGCGCGGCAGGCCTGTCTGGAAAGTTTTCCGGCTAGCACGCATGCTTGAAAGTTTGCTCAGCGCAAAGATGGCATAGCCATGGAGAATTTCCTGTTCGAAGCAAATACAACCGAGACCTGCTCGCCCGGCGCGGAATGGCCCATTCTGCTCGAGTTGGCAAGCCCCACTCCCGACGCGGGGCGCCTTGCGGGGTCCCTTCGCGGCGCTGTGGACTGGAGCGCTCTGCTGACTCTCGCTGAAGACCACGGACTCCTCGCCCTCGCAGCGATGCGGCTTCGAGATTGCCAAGAATCCACGGTGCCCTCCCCGATCCGTCAAAAACTCCGGGAATGGCAGCGCGCTCACACGCTCTCTACACTGAGCATGACTGCGGAACTCTTCCGGCTGCTTGAGAGATTTGCGGCGTCCGGCATTGAGACGCTGGCAATCAAAGGGCCGGTCTTGTCCGTGCGGTGCCACGGCGATCCCGGAATGCGGCAGTACGGGGATCTCGATCTGATCGTGCGCAGCAGGGATATTCGCCGGACAACCGAGTTGATGCTCGGTCTTGGGTATGAACCCAAAGTTCCGCTGCCTGCCATCGATGCGGGAAAAATTCCCGGCGAGTACGTTTTCTTGCGCACGGAAACAAGGCTCCGCGTCGAGTTTCATACCGAAAATACCTTTCGCTATTACCCTCGCCCGCTCCAATTAAACGGGCTTTTCGCGCGACAGACGTGCTTGCAATTCGACGCCCACAAGGTTCCCGCACTCTCTCCCGAAGATGAGCTCATTCTTATCAGCATTCACGGTGCGAAACATTTATGGGAGCGCTTGATGTGGATCGCAGATGTGGCCGCGCTGGCGACGCGCACACCGCATCTCGATTGGAAGCGCGCCATGTCATCGGCTCGTGAACTTGGCGCGGAACGCATGTTGAACTTGGGGCTGCGCCTCTCGAAGGAGTTGCTGCATGCAGCGCTGCCGCAGGAAATCATTCCCGAGGTGAGCTCGGACGAGCGCGCCGGCGAATTGGCTGTACAAATCCAACGATGGCTGCCCACTGCCGGCGCAGTCCCGCCTGGACTCCTCGAGCGCGCCAGATTCCGCATGCGCCTGCGCGGTGGGTTCTTTTCGGGAACAGCTTATCTTCTGAGGCTCTCCCTTTCTCCCACCGAAGAGGATTGGGCGGAGGGTGCCGGACATCGTAGGCCATGGCTGCTTGATGCGCTGAGGCGGCCGCTTCGTCTGGCTCGGAAATACGGCCATGGCGCACGCGAGACCTCCATCCCTCCGCAGGAGCAGAACGGTTTACTGGAAGAGCCGCAGCACGAAGAGAAAAAGGCCCGGATGTAGCATCCGGGCCTCCGCCGATGAGCAGGGTTAGATATTTGTGCGATGCAGTGTTTTACGTTGGACCTTAGGCGCGGGCGCGGGCAGTTCAACAGTGATGGACATCTCGCTCTTGTTGCGCAGGACCCCTAGCTTTGCTGTCTTGTCTTCGCGCTTGGCTGCGAGTCTTTCGCGCAGTTGTCCGATACTGTGAATGCGCTCACCATTCACCGAGGTGATCACGTCGCCTGCCTTGAGGCCGGCCTTCTCCGCGGCAGAACCCGGATTGACCTCACGCACCAGAATGCCCTCCCCATCCGGCGCGCCGAAGTACGTCCCCAGCTGGCCGCTCAAGTCTTCGGCATCGATTCCAAGCCGCGGGCGGGCTCCGGGAAATATTTCGTAATTCCAGTCCATCCCAGGAAACTCCTGCAGATCAGGAATCTCGACTCTCGGGAGTGTGAATGCCCGAGGACCGGATTTGATCCAGGTCTTAGCGTGTTCCTCCGACTTGCCGAGCGTCACGCTGATGGTTTGCGCGCGGCCGTCGCGCCACACCGTGAACTGCGCCGTGCGGCCCGCCGGAATCTCGCGAATTATCCGGCGGAATTGCGCCGCTCCTTCCACCTTCTGTCCATTGATCTCCGTGACGATGTCGTTTTCCTTCAGGCCGGCCTTCGCCGCTGGGCTGTCCGGTAGGATGCGCTCCAGCAGGACCCCGCGCTCCGCGGATAGCTTCAGCTCTTTGGCTTTCTCCGATGTTACCTCCTGCGTTTCCACGCCCAGCCAGCTCGCGCCCTCTTCGTCCATTAGAACACTTAGGTCGTCGCTGTCCGGTGCTCGGAGCACCTGTACCTGAGCGAGCGCCCCCGCGGCCTTCTGCAGGGCGCGGTCCTGTGCCCTCTCCGCGATCTCTCCTTGACTGTTTGCCAGCCTTTCCTCTAGCCGCGCCTGAAGATCCTGAAGGCGCTGCTCTAGCCGCGCCATCTTTGCAGCATCCGAATCTTGCGGCGCTTTGGAAGAGCCAGGCAAGGCGGCCAGGGCCAAGCCCAGCGTCGCGAGCCCCCCACACATGAATAAGGTTCTTTTCGTCATGTTCGTCCCATCCTCCTTCCTGGTTAGACGCAGCCCGGGCTAAACCGTCGACCGCAGGGCGACGATTCGAATTCCGCCATTGACGGTGCGCAATTGGATCGGCACTCCTCCTTTGCCCAGCTTCCCGTGGATCTCGCGCGGACGCTGAGAGCTTTCCAGGGAAAGCGGGAGCTCGCTGAAAAAACTGCCATTCAGAGACCGGGCCTCGATGTTGGCCTGAGTATTCGAGGGCACCGCCAGTAGAACTGATCCGTTTGTCGTCTCCGCTGTCGTGCCGCTCTCGCTGCGAATATGCGCGAGTTCGATGCGAATGTTGCCGTTGGTGGTGCGCGCGTGCACGTTTCCGCCGCCGTCGAAAACATCGATGTTCCCGTTGACAGTGTGAAGATCTTCGACCGCCTCGACTCCGGTAACCGTGAGCGTGCCGTTCACCGTAGCGATGTGCTCGACGCGCGTGCCATACGGGACGTGCACCGTGTATTCGACTGCCACTTCCACCCCTTCGTTCTGCGGATACCGTGTGACCACGGAGACCGCGGCGGATCTGGCGCTCACCTCAATCGAGACTCGATCCAGGTCCGCCTCTTTTTGTTTGGCGCTCTTCACCGCGTGAATTTCGACCTCATTGCGCTCCCATCCTTGCACTTCGACGGGACCGTTGACGTTTTGCAGCTCAAAGGAACCGCCGGGCTGGAGCGGGTAGGTTTGATTGAAATCTTTGGTGATGCCAAAACACGGAACGGCCGAAGCCGCGCTCAGGACCAGGACGGACAACACCACCGCTCGCAAGGCTGGACGAAGCATTTTCATATACCCCCTTCGAGTACATCTCACTGCCGGAACACAAGGGCCCTTACAAACTCGTGCGCGCCTCGGCGCGTCATTGCGATCTACGGTCACTTCAACTGAAAATTAAACGTAACCGTCGAGATGACCTCAACCTTCTCGCCGTTAATCCAGGCCGGCTTGGCCCTCCACTTCTTTACCGCTTCCATCGCGGCATCGGCGAGGACCGGTTCACCCTGCAGCAGCTTCTGTACTTCGAGGCTCCCATTTTTCGTCACTCGAACTTGCAGTTTCACGATTCCCTGGATTCCCGTGCGGCGAGCCAATTCTGGGTACGCCGGGCGCGGGGAAGAAATCAGTCGCTTCTGAAAATCCCCGGCATCCTCCTGTAAGCCGCCGCGCAGTTTGATCTCCAGAATATCCATCCAACGTTCCAGCCAATCGGTTTTCTCTTCAGCGGTGGGTACCTCTTCTGAGCCGGAAGATCGATCCAGACTGACAGGCACCGGAGGAAAAGAGTCACCCTCGCGCCGCCGATTGATCCGCTCCCGCTGCTCGCGGATAAGCGAGTCGCGCAGCCCCGTATCCGAATCAAGGAACTGCAGCTTGATTTTTCCCACCGTCGTGCGCAGCTTGAGCACTGCTCCTCCCCCGTTCAGAACGGCCGTAGCATGCACGGGACCCGAAGTGCGATTTCCGGGCGGCTGGATACTCAGAAGAAGCGCCGGGTCGGCATCGATTCGGCTTGCCCCTCCATTTTCGACCAGCGCGTCAATGTTGGCGGCAAGGTTTCTGGGCAAGAAGATGATGATGTCCCCCGCTCCAGAAGAGAGTTGAGACGCCCCGGCGAGATGGACCGTCCTGCCGGTGGAAGGCGTATCCGGATTGATCCACGCCCTAATCGTACCGCCCGCGGTCGCGGCTTGTACCGCGCCAGCTACGCGCGTCAGACAGATACTGCCCCCGTTCGACTCGACCTCCATCGGTCCGGAAACGGTGATGATACGAATGCCCCCGCCACCCGTTTGCGCGCGGACTGATCCCCGCACTTCCCCGAAATCAATCTGGCCGCCCCCCGTGCGCACGGTGACGAAACTTCCCGCTTGGCCCAGGGTGACATTACCGCCTTCGGTTTCGAGCTGCGCACGGCCGGCAATCTGGCCGGCTCGGATATGACCACCTCCGGTCCGCAGCACGGCATCTCCCGCGATATTTCCAGCGCTGATGTGCCCCCCCGCAGTGAACGCATCCAAGTCGCCGGCGACATCCAACACCTGAATGTGTCCGCCTTGCGTCGAGAGTTTAGCTGTGGGATGGCCTGTTGAGCCCACGCGAAGCCCAGTGAACCCTATGCGTCCGCTAGCGACGTTGCCGCCCTGCGTGATCAGGCTGGCGGTGCCGTTGATGTCCTGGGTGTAAATGTCGCCTGCGCCCGTGCTCACTTCCACGTTGTACGCAGCCGGTACCGCCACTTCGTAAGACACCCAGAATTGGGCGTCGTTCCCTGAACGCGTCGCGAGTGATGGCAGGGAGCCAACGATCTCCACCCCGAGGGATGTCCCTTTTGCCGTCAACGAGTAACGCGCGAGAAGTTTCTCCGCCAAAGGCGGACGGGCATCCGTCTCAATCCGCACGCTGTATCGGACGACTGGCGCCGCCCCCGCTTCGAGGGGAACGATGCGAACCGAGCCGAGGTCCGTAGTGAGGCGGAGTGTCAGGCCCTCTTTGGTTTGAAGAGTATCGGAACGTTCCGCCACGGCTCGCGGCACGCCGGATTCGCCCAGAGCTGCAGGCTCGATCGAATTCGCGGAAGAATCAGTGGCTGGCAATGCTGCGCCGAGCAAAAACAGCAAGAGTGCCGCGCGGTACGCTGCGCTGCGTGAAAAGGAGGCGAGACTCAAAATCCTACGCGTGATCATCCTTTGCCTGCGGATCTCTGAATTCTACTGCACTTCACGCGGGCCGATCTGCTTCAGAGCAGCAGCGCTGCGCAGTCGCACAAAGCGGTTTGGATCGCTTCGCTCCAGTTGTTGCAGCGTGCGAAGCAAGCGCTCCACGGACCGGTCGCCCCCTGGAGCCGCCGGGCGAGCAGGCAGTTCCATGGGGCCGTTCATCCCTGCCGAAGTTCCCGTTTCCAGCGAGCGCACGAGCAAGTTGACGGCTTCTACGCGCACTCCGGGGTTCGGGTCGTGCTCCAGCGCATCGATCAGTGTTTCGCGCACGGCACCATCGCTCGCAATGTCCCGCAGCGACTCGATGGCCTTCATGCGGACCGCGACGTTCTGATCCTTGCGGGCGGCAAAAAGCAATGCTCGACGTATTTCCATGTCGCTCGCTCGCCCTCGAAGGGCTTCGAGGCAGTCCAACCGCATTCCGGGGTCGCTTTGCTCGCCATTCTCGATCAGATAGGTTAAGACCCGGCGTAGATCGGGGTCATCTGCGCTGCCCGTGAGTATCAGCGGCTGCTCCGTGCGTACCTGTACTTGCACGGTTCCGGGAGCAGCGTCAGGGGCCGGGGCAATATTGACGCCGCCGGAAAGGGCCATCTTTGCGAGTTGATCGTTCGAGAATCGGGGGCTAGGTGAAACATTCACGGTATGGCTTGCGTGAGCTGAATCGGTGGGAGTCGAGAAAAGAAGTATCCCCGCGCGATCGAGCTCATCAGCCGGCTGCAGCGCCTCAGCAAATGTGGCGTGCAGGGCGCGCTCCTCAGCTAGCTGCGCAGCGCACGCTTCGCACGCTGCGAGATGTGCCTCGACTTGAAGGCGTTCCTGGTCGCTGGTCTCGTCACAAACGTAGAAAACCAGGAGCGGCGCGACATCTCTGCAGCGGAGAGACTCATGCGCGTTCATCGCAGGCCTCCGAGCTGGCTCCGGAGTTTGCGCGTCGCGCGAAAAAGCGAATTCTTCACGGTTTCTTCGGTCGTGCCGAGCACGTCTCCGATGGCGCGCAATTTCAATCCTTGATAGTGCTTCATTTCGAACACGATGCGCTCGCGCGGCGAGAGCCGCTCCATGGCCGTCGCGATGCGCGCCTTAATCTCTTTGCCGAAAAGCCGGCGCTCGGGATCCAGTGTCGGACGATTCTCCCGTTGCCGCTCGAAGAAATCGGTGATGCCTTCTTCATGGTGCGCCGAGTTTAGTTCCGGAGCTTGATCCTCGGGCCGAGCCTGCCGCCGCCGCAGGTGATCGAGGCAAACGTTGGTCACGATGCGGTACAGCCAGGTGTAAAAGCTGCATTCGAACCGGAAACGGTGCAGATTGCGGTAGACTTTCAGGAAGGCTTCCTGGTAAACGTCGCGGGCGTCCTCCGGCCTCTTCATCAAGTTGAGTGCCAGGCGCAGGACATCGCGGTCGTAGCGGCGCACCAGTTCTTCGAACGCAGCCCGGTTGCCGGCTTGCGCTTCCGCCACCAGGGTGCGTTCATCAACCTTGGGCAAAGAAATCACCGCCGCCGGGGAGGCGTTTGTACTACCCACCAGGCCTGTCTGATCAGCCAAAGCTAGAGCCCATCTTGGAAGCGGCATGTTTCGCTTTCTCTTTGCGTGTGCCGGTGCTGCCCCTTATTCCACAACGCCTTAGCCGAATTTCCAAGCTTCGGCCAAACCCTGAGCACCGCGGTACCACCAATTTGGACGTACTCCGCCACCCTGGGTGAGCAGCCGCTTCCCTCTATCAGAACGCACACCGCGAGGTAATTGTTTCGGATTTCAACAAAATGCATAAGGATGTCCGGAATTCCTAGACGGCGGTCTCTTCAGGGGACCCGCCCTCCTGCGCTCTGCGCAGCCGCCAAGCCAGAAACGGCCACGACAGCACCATCACTAGTAGCACCACCACCGCGTATCCGTTCGCGCGATAATAACCGTTCATTTGGGACAGCAGTTCTGTCGCTGCCTCCAGCAGTGCGCCGCCCGCGGCGACCAGAAAACATCCCAACAGATTGAAGCGCGTGATGCGGCTCACGCCGAACGTCAGCACGCCCAGCAACACGCCGTGGGCAACGACCTGTTTCGCGAAGTCGGCCGGACTGCCCCAATTGTGGCCTGCGAGAAACAGCGTTCCCAGCACAAAGAGCGCGGAACGCAGCCACCAGGGCTTCAGAACGGCGGCAATGAATGAAGCGATCGCCGCGACGCATCCGGTCAGCAGCAGTGCGCTTGACACCGTGCCACCCACGATGGACCCGAAGGGGAGAATCGCGTCAAGGTTTGAGCCAAAAGCCGGTTCAAAACTTCGATGCACGGTTGGCCAGTGCGCCAGGGCAGCTTCTATAACGCGATTCAACCCGATAAGCGCAGTCGTCCCGCACAGCCCGATCCAAAGCGCATCACGATAGTAAGTGCCCGGCATATTCCCGCCGGCAGGAAGGCGTTCTTCGCCAAACGCCCGGCTGGCGTAATACCAGGCCAGCCCGAACAGCAAAGCAACAGCCCCGAAGTGAAACGCGCCGCCGATCACCGCACCGATCGCCAGACCAGCGTACATGGCCTTGAGCGGAATGGCCGTATCGTATGCGTTCAAGAAGCCGGGGATCGCACTGCCGATCGCGAAGGTAAGCGCAAACCCCGCCAGGCCGCATGCCGACCACAACCCAATCCGCCGCCAAGGAATGGAGCGCGCTGGCTCCGTGCGCAGATTCATCAGGAAAACAACCAGTGCCGTGATGCCGAACCCGCCAAAAAGCAGCGCCGGCAGGGCATAATTGAAAATCGTACGCGCCAGCGACTTCTCCTCCTGTTTTCTCCGCCACTCGTCTGGAATCTTGATGTACGTGCGGTAGTTTGTCGTCTCGTCGCCGAGTATTTCCACGTCGAGACGCACGTGCGCGTGATTTGCGGAGTCCGCTGCTGCAACGTTCACCGTGTCGAGCGAGGTGTTTTGCTCCCAGGTTAGTTTGTGATCGATGCGGCGCGGCCGCTTTTCGGAAGTTGCTTCCACCAGCGACCACTGCCTCAGGTCGATCTTTTTCTTCTCGCGCAGGAATTTCTCCGCCCGCGGCAGTGCTTCTTCTTTCCGGAGCGATGCGCCCGGCGCATCCTCCGCCAGCTTGTGACGCACCGAATGCAGCGAGCCATCCGGCTTCAGAATCACGGCGTACTCCTCCGGCTGGCTGTCGCGGAAATATCGCGCCCGCCAGAGCGCGCCGGGCACCTGTTTCGCGCAAATCTCATTCAATCCCGCGACCCCGACCCGCTGCCGCAAAAATTCATTCACGTACGGGTCGGTCACATCCACCAGCACCGTCACGTGGCGAT
>WNFF01014457.1_pt1 | contig 10694 bp, 9 predicted proteins | sample 5400441 | NCBI WGS metagenome assembly WNFF01 (sample SAMN13153345, study PRJNA577476) | soil metagenome | isolation source: 120 cm saprolite under Douglas fir tree site 2 hole 3 replicate 1 | place: USA:California | collected 2015-04-18
GAGCTCGAAGCGGAGCTGCATCAGGTCTTGGGCGTGCTGGGCGCCGAGCGCAGCACCACACGGCGCCGCCGCAGCGGCGCGCTGCTGGTCCTGCTCGCGTGCGGACTCACCGCGACCGCGCGGGCGCAGGCGCATCACGTGATCCGCCACGGCGCTCTCGATTCCTGCGGCCCGCAGTGCCTGGGCCAACCCGTCGCCGTCACGCGCCACGGCGTCGGGGACGTGGCTCGCCAGGACCCTGAGAAAGTCGCGCTCCAGGTGCCCCAGCCGGCTCAGCTGCGGACGCCGGGCCGGCGGCGTCTCCGACGCCGGCTGGCGGCGGCGGCGCGCCGCCCAGGCGGCGAGCGGCGGCAGAACGAGAATCGCGAGCCATTCGCCGGGTCCCAGCTCGCGCACCACCGCGTCGCTGAGCGAGTGCGACGCGCCATTTTCGAGCGGCGGCAGCGGCCGTGCCGCGCGCGGCTCATCGCCCGGGGCGATCACGAGCGGGCGCGGCGCTACGCGCGCGAGCCCGTACGCGCCACGCGCCACATCGTAATAGGAATAGCGGACCTCCGGCAGCATCGCCGTGCCGGCGGAATCGGGCACGACCAGCCACCGGAACGTCTTGCCGCCCGCCACGCGCCCGTCGCGCGATTCGGGAGCGGTGAGCGGCGCCTCGGCGTAGGCGCGCACGCCCGGCGGGAAATGCACCACCGGGTCGGGCCACAACGCCACGTTGCCCGTGCCCCGCACGGTCGCGCGCATCTCGGCCGGCTCGCCCACCCGCAACGGCAGCGGGTCCACCGCGACGTCGAGCGCCAGATCCTCGCCGACCACGCCCTGGTCGTCCCCTTGCTGGCCGCCGGCCGGCAGCGGCAGCACCGCGATGCGCACGGCATCGCTGGTGAGGGAATACCGCGCCTCACCGCTGAACAAGGAGAACGCCGTGCGCACGGCGTACGCGAGCGTCGCCGGTGGCACCGACACCTCGCCCGCGCTCAGCGGGAACACGATCTGGTGCGCCACATACAAGTCGATCCAGCGCCCGCGGACCGAGCGCGACAGCGCCACGTCGTCGGGCGTAACCAAGGGATAGGCCCACACGCGATCGGGCGCGCGCAGCGTCAGGACGGGCGGCCCCGTGAGCCGTGCGCGGAGCTCGCGCGGGAACCATGCGGCCGCCACGACGTCGACCTGCTCACCCACCGTCACCGTCTCGGCCGGCACCACGATCGACAGCGAGACGCGATCCGGATCGCGCGGCGGTGGCGCCGCGTCGAGCAGCGCCCGCGCGATGGGCGACAGCCCGGCGAGCACGCCCGGCGCGCCGCTGTCGACCGTGACACCGATCGGATCGGTCGCCACCTCCACACCGCCCTGGCGCGCGCGGATGCGGCCGATCACGAGCGTCCCGGCGCGATCGGCCCGCAAGTGCAGCTCGCGTGTGGTCGTGCGCAGCGGTCCCGCCGCGCCGGTGACGGCGACGTCCGTGACGTCGTGCGACGCCAGCACGGCGAAACCGTCGAGGGTGGGAAGCTGAAACTGCACCGGCACGGACGACCGGCTGCGCGCCCGCACCGTCAGCGTGACCTCCTCGCCCATCGCCACGCGCGTGCGGTCGACACTGGCGGTGACCTCCGGCCGCTGGGTCTGCAGCGCGAGGACCAGCGCGACGAGCGGGGTCACCAGTCCTTCACTCGCGGTTCAGCGGCATGCCGCTTGCGGCCCACGTGGTCGCGGCGGGTGCGCAGCTCCTCTTGCCCGATCGAGCGCAGAATGTCGTCCGCCTGCGCGGCGGACAGCGCTCCGGCCGCGCCGCCACCGCCGGAGTTGCGCCGGCTCTGATCGCCGCCGCCAGCCGGTGGTGGCTGTCCCCCGCCGCCACCGGACGGTTTGCGCGACGGGGAGCTCGCGCCGCCATGGTGTGCCTCGCGCGTGGCGAGCTCGAAGTTCCACTTCGCCGCGCTGTCGTGCGGCGCGAGGAGCAGTGCCTCGCGATAGGCGCGCGCGGCGTCCGCCGCGTGGGCGTCGTGATTGGCCGAGTCGGTCCTGGCGGCGCGCAGCTCGACCACGCCGAGATTGAACAACGCGCGGAAGCGCAGGTCGGGATCGAGCGAGGCAACGGCCTGCGCTAGCCGCGCGCGCGCCGTCTCGACATCGCCGGCGGCGAGCGCGGCCGTGCCGGCGTTGTAGTAGGTCGTATCGGTGCGGGCGCCGGCGGACAGCGCCGCTTCGTACGCGCGCAGCGCGCGGGCGGCATCGCCCGCATCCCAAGCGCGGTCGGACGCCGTGCGGCGACGCTGGCCCTGTGCCCGCGCGCTCAGTGGCGCGCCCGCGAGCAACGCCAGCGTGAGCAGTGCCGCCGTGCGGCGCGTCGCCGCCTGGCCGACCAACAAGCACACGGCGACGAGCAGCGGCAGCCAGGCGCGCGGCCGGCCCTGGTGCGTGCGACTCTCGCTCGCGCGGGTGCGCTTATAGGACGCCACCAGGTCGCGCACGGCCCCCGCCTGGTCCGGGAGGTCGGCCGCGACGAGCGTCCCCTGCGCCGCGTCGGCGATGCGGCTCAGCACCGCGTCGTCGCGCGCCGTGGCGATGATGTTGTCGTCGGCGTCGCGTTGCCATCCCAACAGCGCGCCCTGATCGTCGCGCACGGGGATGCGAGCCGGGACCCGGCCGCCCTCCGCGACGAGAATCAAGTGGATCCCCTGCGTGCCGAGACGCTGCGCGGCGTCGAGAATGCCGGGTAACGTGTCGTGCGCCTCGCCGTCGGTGAAGACGACCAGCACACGGTCGGAGAGCTCGGAGCCCGCCTGCAGGAGCTCGGTCCCCTGCACCAGCGCGGCGGCGAGGTCGGTGCCGCCGGCGGAGGCGATGTCGGGGTCCATCGCGTCGAGATACAGAGTCAGCGCCGAGCCGTCGACCGTGAGCGGGGCCAGGATGTAGCTCGCGCCCGCGAAGGCGACCAGGCCGATGCGATCGCCGTCGAGGTCTTCGACCAAGCGGTGCCCTTCGCGCTGCGCGCGACCGAGTCGGCTCGGCCCCACGTCCTCGGCGAGCATCGAGCGCGAGATGTCCATCGCGATCACCAGGTCCAGGCCGCGCGTCTCCGCCGTCACCTTGTCCTCACCCCAGCGCGGACCGGAGAGCGCCACGACGCCCAAGAACACCGCGACGCTGACGGTCGTGGGACCAAAGCGGCCCGCGGCGCGGGCGGCGCGCTCGGTCTCCGGCGACCAGCGGGCCGCCCGTTTGAGCCGGGCGTGCCGTGCCCACGCCGCCGCGAACCAGGCGGCGCCGCCGACGATCGGCGCGACCAATAGGACCATGGGCGCGTCGAAGCTCATCAGGGCACGCGGATGACGAGCGTGGCGGAGACCAGCAGTTCCAGCGCCAGGGCGAGCAGGCCGATCCCCAACGGCCAGCGATACCATTCGTCGAACCGCCGGTAGATGACCTGCTGCACGGTGCTCTTCTCGAGACGGTTGATGTCGTCGAACACCTGCCGCAGCGACTGCGAATCGATGGCTCGAAAAAACCGCCCGCCGGTCGCGTTGGCGACGTCGGTAAGCAAGGGTTCGTCGATCTCGACCGCCATCTCCTGGTAACGCAGTCCCGTGGAGCCCTGGCCCGTGGGCACCAGCGCCTGGCCCTGGGAGCCCACCCCGATCGTATAGATGCGGATGCCGACCGCCGCCGCGGCCTGCGCCGCGGTGCGCGGGTCCACGGTGCCTTTGTTGTTCACGCCGTCGGTGAGCAGCACGATCACCTTGCTCTTGCCGCGCGCGCGGCGCAGGCGGTTCGCAGCCCGATCGCGACCTCCAGCACTGCGTAGTCCGTGGTGATCGGCACCTGCGTGAGCGCCTGGCCGGCGAAGGTGACGAGCCCGATGCGGTCGGACACGCGCGCACGCACGAAGTCGATCGCCGTCTGCTTCGCGACGTCGAGCCGGTTCGAGGGCGCGAAATCGAGTGACAGCATCGAGCTCGACACGTCGAGCGCGAGGACGATCGAGATGCCCTCGCTGCGCACCTCCGCCTTCCCCGCGCCGATGCGCGGGCCGGCGGCGGCGATGATCCACGCCGCGAGACACGCACTGCGCAGCCCCGGTGGCACGCGGGTGAGCCACTCGCGCCCGCTCGCCCCACTGAACGGCCGCAGGTCGCTCATGCGCGTACCCGCCACGCGCGCCAGGCGCCGGGCGCGCTGCCACCACCACAGCGGGATGCCAGCCAACAGCAGGAGGATGAGCGGCCGCGCGAAATTCATCCTACGACGTCATCCGGAGATATCCCGCGCCAGCTCCGTGGCGCGCCGGGCGAGCGCGGCGGTGTCCTCGCCCTGAGCGGCCGCGAACTCGACGCGCTCGAGCTGCGCCAGCAGCGCGACGGCGTCGCGCGGAGCCGCGTTGGAGCGCGCGATCGCCCGGCGCAGGCTCGCGGCCGCCCGCGCCGCCACGGCCTTGGGCTCACCCGCCGCGAGCCAGCGCGCATCCGGCACCGGCGTGATCGTCGCGGCCTCATTTGCGGCGGCCCCCGCAGCCGGGCCCCGCCGCCGCCACGCCACCCCACCCGCGAGCAGGCTCGCGGCGAGCACCACGGCGAGCGCCACCAGCCACGCCCCGGGCCGCGACTCGCGCAGCGGGGCGAGCGCGGGACGTGGCGCGGGCCGGCCGGTGTCGGGCAACACACTCGCCACGCTCAGCGACGCGACCGGCCCCGGCAGCGAATCGCCGCCGCCGTCGGGGCCGGACCGCCACAACGTCGGCAATGGCACGGTCACGGCCCCCGGGGTCCAGAGTGCGACAGGGTAGCGCACGAGCCAGCCGTCAGGCGTGCGGGTGGCAATCGGATCGCCCAACGGGGCCAAGGTGGCGTCGCCGGTGAGCACACCCGGCCGCACGCGCCACCCCGGCGGGGCCGCGACGGTCCAGGCGATCCACACGGTATCGCCCACCGTCGGCCGCTCGGGCGTCACGCTCACTGCACCCTGTAGCGCGACGAGCGCCAGGAGCCCGATCATCGCGCCAGCCGCCGCGCGCGCTCGGCGAAGCCGCGCCGCAGCGGTGCTGCATAGGGCACGTTGGTCTCGAGGGCGATCTTGTCCACGCCCGCCTGCAGCAGCCGCCGCGCCCGCTCCTGCAATACGCGCTCCGCCGCCACGCGGATGCGGTCGTGCGTCGCGGGGTGGCCCGAATCGAGCAACGTGCGGCCGCCGGTCTCGGCGTCCTCGAGCTCCAGCCACCCGGCATCGGGGAAGACGCGCTCGCGCGGATCGTCCACAGTCACGGCGACCACGTCATGGCGCGCGGCCAGCTGCGCCAGGGGCTGCTCCCATCCCTCGGCGCGGAAATCGGACAGCACGACGACGATGGCGCGATGGCGCAGCAGCTTGGCGGCGTAGCGCAACGCTTCGGCGAGATTGGTGCCGCGGGCCCGGGGCGTGAACGCGAGCAAGTCGCGGATGACGCGCAGCGCGTGCGGGCGGCCTTTGCGGGGGCGCACCACGTATTCGACCTTGTCGGCGAACATCAGCGCGCCGACGCGGTCGCTGTGGCGCGCCGCGGCCAGCGCCAGCACCGCTGCCACCTCGACGGCGAGCCCCGCCTTGCTGTAGGGACGCCCGAATTGGCACGAGCCGGACTGGTCCACGACCAGGAGGAGCGTGATCTCGCGCTCCTCGTGAAATGTCTTCACGAACGGGCTGCCCATGCGGGCGGAGACGTTCCAGTCGATGGCGCGGAAATCGTCGCCGTGCTCGTAGGCGCGCACCTCCGCGAACTCGATGCCCTGGCCGCGGAACACCGACCGGTATTCGCCCGTGAACAGGGTGTTGACCAGGGCGCGCGTGCGCAGCTCGATCCCTTTGACCTGCCGCAACACGTCGGGTGTGACCGCCCGCCGGCGGGCCTGCAGAGGGGACGTCTCCGAACGCCGGCGGTCTTTGCCTTCGTACTTCACGGCACTTCCACGGCCTCCAGGATCTTGGCGATGACCCGATCGGAGTCCATGTCCTCAGCTTCCGCTTCGAACGTGAGCAGGACGCGGTGGCGCAGCACGTCCAACGCCATCGCCTTGACGTCCTCCGGCACCACGTACGCGCGGCCGCGCAGATACGCGTGGGCGCGCGCCGCCTGCGCGAGATAAATGGAGGCGCGCGGCGACGCCCCGAATGCGATCAACGGTTTCAACTCCGCCACGCCGGCCCCCTGCGGCTCGCGCGTGGCGCGCACCACGTCGACGATGTAATCGACCACTTTCTGGTCCATGAACAGCTCGGCCACCGCGCTGCGCGCCGCCATCAGGTCGTCCGCCTCGGCGACCTTCTGCACGTCGATCGGCCGTCCCGTCGCCATGCGCGCCACGATTTCCTTCTCGGCTTCGCGCGTCGGATACCCCACGCGCACTTTCAACATGAAGCGGTCGAGCTGCGCCTCGGGCAACGGGTAGGTGCCTTCGTGCTCGATGGGGTTCTGCGTCGCCAGTACGAGGAACGGCTCGCCGAGAAAGAACGTCTCCCCGCCGATCGTCACTTGCTTTTCCTGCATCGCCTCGAGCAGCGCCGACTGCACCTTGGCGGGCGCGCGATTGATCTCGTCCGCCAGCACCAGGTTGGCGAAGAGCGGTCCCTTCTTGGGATAGAACTCCTGCGAGCGCTGGTCGAACACCATCGTGCCGATCACGTCCGCCGGCAACAAGTCCGGCGTGAACTGGATACGCGAGAACGCGATCCGCAGGCACTCGGCCACGGTGCGCACCGCCAGCGTCTTGGCGAGCCCCGGCACGCCCTCGAGCAGGACGTGGCCGCCGGTGAGCAAGCCGATCAACAGCCGCTCAACCATCACTTCCTGACCCACCACCCGCTTGGCGACCTCGCGGGTGATCCCCTGCGCCAGGGCCGAGTCGGTCTGTTGCTTGGCCGCGCGGGTGGTCATCTGAGCGCCGCCTCCGCCGCCCGCCGCACCGTCGTGTCCTTGTCCTGCCCGTAGAGCTCGACCAAGGCGCGCGCCTCCGGTTTTCTGATGTGGCTGAGTCCTTCGATTGCCGCGACCCGCACCAGCACCGAGCGGCGCTTCAGCCTGCTGCCCGGCTCCGCGTGCTTGGCGAGCACCGCCAGCGCTTCGGGCGGCCCCAACTGGCCCACCGCCCGTAGCAACTCTGCCAGTACCCCTTCATCTGTTTCGTGGTCCAACCGCCGCAGCAGGACCGTACCCGCGGCCGCATCGCCCCCCACGCCCACCGCCCGCGCGGCGGCGATGCGCACCACCACGCTCTCATCCTTGAGCGACGGGATGGCCGGCCGCGCGATCTCGCGGCCTCCGATCTCCGCCAAGCCGTGCAGCGCCGCCTCCCGCACCTGCTCGGCGCGGTGGCGCAACAGGGGCACGAGCAGCGCCACCACCTGCGGCGCGCCGGTCAGCCCCAGGAACTCCGCCGCCGCCGCCACCACGTCCTCGCGACTCACCTGCAACCGCGCTTCGAGCGGCTCGACCGCGCGTTCGCCCGCCGCCCGGATCGCGGCGCGGTATGGCTCGCGCATCTCGGCGGGCGTGTTGAGATAGCGCTCCAGCACCAACCCGGTGGAAAGGGCTGCCAACGCGCCGACCGCACCCACCAGGACCGAGCGTTCATTGGGCGGCACGCGCGGCTCTCCCAGACGCGCCACCATCCGCTCGACCACCGACTGGTCCGCCAGCGCGCCGGCTGCCGCCCCGATGCGTTCCGCTAGGTCGTTGTCCTCGGTCTGCCCCAGCGCGCGATCCAGACCCGCGATGATCTCCGCGACGGTGCCGAGGTCCCGCAACGCGAGCAGCTGCGGTACGAGCTCGAGCAATCGGGTCACGCCGGCGCGGCGCGCCTCGAGCGGCTCCGTCGGCGTCAACGCCGTCACGATGCGCCGCGCTTCGACGTCCGGCGGCAGGCCGCGGAAGGCCGCCATGCTGGCCGAGGGCGGAGCTGCCGCGACCGGCGCGGCGGCCTGCGGCGGCGGGGCGGGCGGCGGGGCCGGCACGGGTGGCGGAGCCGGCACGGGTGGCGGGGCCGGGGCGGGCGTCGGGGGCGCAGCAACTGGGGCAACGGCCGCGACAGGCGGCGTAGGCGGCGGGCTGGGCGCGGTCGGGGGCGGCGCCGCGGCGGCGGGCGGCGGTGCCGCTTCTGCGGCCCGTGCCACCGACAGCCGTTGCGTCTGCCGGCGACCGAGGATCAGCGTGATCCGCCCGAGTGCTGCGTCGTCCGGCGCCACGTTGCCCGTCGCGACGCCGAACAGCGCGATGATTTGGTCGGGAGTGGCGCCGGGATTGAACTGCACCGACCGCACGCCGCGCGCGTACAAGAGGCCTGCGATCTCGCTCAACTGGGAGTTGCGCGGGAGCAAATGCTGACCCTGCCAGTGCAGGCCCGTGGCGCCGACCTTCCACTCGAGCGATCCCTGCGCGGCAAGACCGGGGAGCGCAGCCGCGACCTGGCGCATCGCCTCCGTGACCGCCGGGTGCGTGGCCGGGTACAGCCGGGTCAGGCGGAATGCACTCCCGATGGCGCCGAGTGCCCGCTCGATGCTGCTCGTATCCATAAGATCAGCGCTTGATCATCGTCGTGGGATCACTTCGGTCCATGCTCGCGCCCGATGGCCTCGATCTCGCGCGGCGTAAGCACGCGCCATTTCCCTTCCGGCAGCTTGCCGAGCCGGACGGGGCCGTACGACACGCGATGCAGCCACTCAACCTTGAGCTCCAGCGCTTCGGCCAGGCGCCGCACGATGCGGTTGCGGCCCTCGGCGAGCGTCAGCTCGATCTCCACGCTCGTCCCCACCGTGCGCACGCGTGATTCCGTGATGCGCACGGCGCGACCCTCGATCATCACTCGGGCTTTGAGCGCGGCGGTGATCTCGCGCGGCGGACGCCCGTGCGCCCGCAGCCAATACGTGCGCGGCACTTCGTACCGCGGGTGCATCAGGTGATGGGCCGCGGTGCCGTCGGTGGTGAGGAGCAGCAGTCCCGAGGTCATGACGTCGAGACGACCAACGTACGTGAGGCCGGGCACCTTGGGGAGGAGGTCGTAGACGGTGCGGCGGCCTTCGGGGTCACTGCGGCTCACCACGTAGCCGAGCGGCTTGTTGAGCGCGTACCAGACGGTCTGCGCCGCGGCGCGGACGGCCTGGCCGTCCACCGTCACCTTTTGCGTGTCGGGATCGACACTCTCGCCGATGGTCGCTTTGCGGCCGTCGATCTTGACGCGACCGGCGCGGATCAGCTCCTCGGCCTTGCGGCGTGAGGCGACGCCCGCGCGCGCCAGGGCGCGCTGCAGGCGCATAAGGGTCATTCCGGCTCGGCGGGCAGCGGCGGCCGCAGCGCGACCGACAGCTCCTCCAGGCGCGGCAGCTGGTCCAATGACTTGAGGCCCAGGATTTCCATGAACTGCGGCGTGGTGCCGTAAAGCAGCGGCCGGCCCATACCTTCACCGCGGCTCGACACTTCTATCAAACCGCGCTCGACCAGCTTGTCGATCACGGCGCCCGAGTCGACGCCGCGGATCTCGTCCACCTCGATGCGCCCGACCGGTTGGCGGTACGCGATGACGGCGAGCGTTTCCAGCGCCGCGGGTGAGAGACGCCGCGGCCGGAGGGCGAATTGCGCCCGCTCGATCGCGGCGGCGTACTCGCCGCGGGTGAGGAACTGCCACCCGCCGCCGATCTCGCGCAGCTCGACGCCGTGATCGTCCCCGGCGTAGGCTGTGGCCAGCTCGGCCAACGCGCCGCCCGCCCCCGCCTCGCCCGATTCGGGCTCGAGCGTAGCCAGCTCTTCGAGAGTCAGGGGTCGCGACGCGGCGAACAGCGCCGCTTCAAGCAGCTTCGCGTGGGGACTCACGATGGATCACCATGGGGGCAAAAGGCTCGGGCTGGGCCAGGCGCAGCGAGCCGCGCTTGGCCAGCTCGAGCAAGGCGATGAAGGCGGAGAGCACGTCCACGATGGTGGGGCGCTCGCCGACGATGTCGTACCAGCCGAACGTCTCGCGGTCGGCGAGCAAGGCGTGAATCTTGAGGTTGGCGCTCTCGACGTCGAGCGGCCGTGGCACCACGCGGTGCAGCTCCGCTTCGGGGATCATCGCGATCACGCGCTCGGCCGCCGCCAGCAGCTCGTTCAGCTCGATCACGAGCGGCGCGGGCGGCAGCGCCGCCGGCGGCGCCTCGTAGCCCCGCCCGAACTGCTCGGCGCGGCGCGCCGCCGCCTTGTGCAGCCAGTCCACCAGCTCGCGGATCTGCTGGTATTCGAGCAGGCGCCGCACCAACTCCGAGCGCGGGTCTTCCCACGAGGTAATCCGCCGCTTGGTTCAGCCCCAGCTCGTGGATCGTCGCCAGGAACTGGTCGGCGATCTTCGCGATGGGCAGGTCGGTGATGTCGACCTCGTCCTCGCGGATCAGATGGAGCAACAGGTCGAGCGGGCCGGAGAACTGCTCCAGCTCGACGACGAAGCCGTTCTGGTCCTGGGCCATGGGTGGAAGCGCGGTCATGAGGCCGCTCCGATCCGGAGTCCGCCGACGACGGCGAGGCCCAGGTTCATTAGCTGGTAGGCGGGCCACAGGAAGACGTTGATCACGCCCGGCGCGAGCCAGAGAATCAAGAAGAGCGGCAGCATACCAAGCGTGTAGAACTGGCGGTACTTGAGGCCCCAGCCGGGGGGCAACAGATGATAGAAGACGTGGCTGCCGTCGAGCGGCGG
>WNFF01013848.1_pt1 | contig 10690 bp, 8 predicted proteins | sample 5400441 | NCBI WGS metagenome assembly WNFF01 (sample SAMN13153345, study PRJNA577476) | soil metagenome | isolation source: 120 cm saprolite under Douglas fir tree site 2 hole 3 replicate 1 | place: USA:California | collected 2015-04-18
ATCGCTGGCGCTTCAAGAAATCGAAGCTGGACCAGTGGATGGAAGAAAAGTCGAGCCAGATGGAGGCCAGAAGCAAAAAGAAACCCAAGGCGGCAGCACGAGCCGCCGGGTCACAGTAAAGGCGGTCACATGTTTGGATTCGGATCGAAGACGATTGTAGGTCTGGATGTGGGCTCTTCCAGCATTAAAGCTGTGGAGCTGAAACGAACACGCGCCGGAATTGAAGTGGCGCACCTGGCATTGGAACCGCTGGCGCCGGATATCGTGGTGGATTCCATGATCGTAGATTCGGGCACGGTATCGAGCGCGATCACGAAGTTGTTCACCGACAACCAGATTAAGACCAAGAACGTTGCGACCGCGGTGAGCGGACATTCGGTGATCGTGAAAAAGATTTCGCTGCCATCGATGAGCGATCAGGAACTGTCAGAGACCATTCAGAAGGAAGCGGCGCAGCACATCCCCTTCGATCTGGGTGACGTGAACCTGGATTATCAGATTCTCTCCGAAGATGCCGGCAGTCCCCAGATGGACGTGCTGCTGGTGGCAGTCAAGAAGGACAAGATTCTCAACTACACCAACGTACTCTCGATGTCGGGCAAGACCCCGGCTATTGTGGATATCGATGCCTTGGCGCTGCAGAACTGCTACGAGTACAACTACGAGCCGGCGCCGGGACAGGTGGTGGCCTTGTTGAACCTGGGCGCCAGCGTGATGAATATCAACATCGTCAAGGGCACCACGCCCTTGTTCCCGCGCGATGTCAGCGTGGGCGGGCACCAGTATACGGATTCGTTGCAGAAGGAGTTGGACCTGAGCTTCGACGATGCTGAGTCGCTGAAGTTGGGCAAAAAAGTGGGCACGGTGAGTGAAGACGCCAAGGCGCCCATTCTGCAGCAGGTGACCGAGATTATCGTGCTGGAAATTCAGAAGACATTCGACTTCTTCCGCGCTAGTTCGTCGGGAGAACACATCGAGAAGATTTACCTGGCGGGCGGTTCGTCCAAGGTCCCGGGACTCGTCGAGTCCCTGCGCCAGGAGTTTTCGATGCCGGTAGAGTTGTTTAACCCGTTCCAGAAAATTGCGCCGCCCATGGAAGGGGTAGGAGCGGAACTAGTGGAGCATAATCCCGGACAGCTGGCGGTGGCTGTGGGCTTGGCCCTGAGGAGTTTTGAAGGCCTATGATCCGAATCAACCTGCTGGGAACACCGAAGGCAAAGAACAAGCGCGGCGCATCTTCTGCCATGCCGACCATGGAAGTCGGGGACGCAGGATCGCCGAAAATGAAGGTCCTGGTGGTGCTGGCGTTGGCGGCAGCCTTGAACCTGACCTACTGGTACCGGCTGGACAAACAGAAGCAGTCGATCGCTGTCCAGATGTCGCAAGCCGAGCAGAAGAACCGGGAGTTGGCCGACGTGAAATCCCGTTATCTGGAGCGGCAGCGCCAGGCACAAAGCTACAAACGTAGAGTTGACGTGATCGATTCTCTGCGAGCCAACCAAGGCGGGCCGGTAAATTTGCTGGCCATGGTGGGTGAAACCGTGAACAACACGGAGGCCGTCTGGCTAAACAACCTGAAGGATGAGGGTGGAAGCGTGAGTATCGATGGAATGGCGCTCAGCCCGGATGCGGTGGCTAACTTGATCAGCAATTTGCAGAAGACGGGATATTTCAGGAACGTCGAGATCAAGGAGACCATGCAGGATGACACGGTAAAGGACATGCAGGCGTTTCAGTTCACGCTTACCTGCGAGAAAGCGAAGTCCTAAGAGGGCACGAAATTATGGCGAATTTTAGCGAATTGTCCGGACTCAAGCAGTGGGCGGCGGTGGTAGCTGGGGGTGCGCTGGTGACAGCGGGTTTGTACTTCACCCTGTTTAAAAGCCAGCGCGAACAAAACACCGTAGCCCAGCAGAAGCTGCAAGACAAGTTGCACGAAAATGCCGAACTGGAAGCTTATCGTCCCAAGCTGGCGGAGATCGAGCGGCAACTGGCGAGTTTGAAGCAGCAACTGGAGATCGAGCGCCGCATCGTGCCTGACGAAAAGGAAGTGGACGGATTCATCCGCATGATGGAGAGCGAGGCGCAGCGGGCGGGAATTGAGATCCGCCGCTACACCGCCAAAGGGGTCAGCGCCAAGGATTTTTATACCGAAGTTCCGTTCGAATTGGAATTGGATGGTCCGTTCTATTCGATGCTGGGTTTCTTTGACCGCGTCGGCAAACTGGAGCGGATTGTGAATGTCTCCGGTCTGCTGGTGGCTTCCACTCGCAAGCCCGGCGATGCCAAGGCCAAACATACATACCAGTACGCGCCAAACGAGAGCGTGGTAGCGACGTGTACCGCGACTACATTCTTCAGCCACGACATGGAGCCGGTGGCAAGCACCTCAGGAAGACCGGGACAGGCTGCAACTCCGGTGAGAAGGTAGGGAAATTCGATGAAGCTGACGACAGGCATTTTCGTGTTGACGATGATGGCGGCCAGCCCCACCTGGGCGCAGAATCCTGACCTCATTCAAAACACCCGCGACACCATGAACAATTTGGAGAAGAAGAAGACCATCGACTCCAATGCGGCGTTGGCGGGAACGCAGGGACCAACTGTGCCGACACAATCCGCGCAGGCCCCGGCTAGCCAGGCCAGCAAGAATGTAACCCCGGCTACGACCAAGCCTTCGCCGCGCAAAGCTGGCGCGAGCAAAGCGGCGGCCGGAACGGTCGCAAGCGGACTGCCGGCGACGGAGAAAACGGCATCAGTCAAGACCGTCTCGCAGAAGGCGCCCGCTCCTAAAACAGCCAGCAAGCCGGCGGTCAAAGCGGCCGCTCCGCAAGTGAAGCCGGTGGTGGTTTCCAAAAAATCGAAGGCGCAGGCTAAGCCAAGTGTTGCCGCCAATACGGGCAATGCCGACGCTGCGAACGCGGAAAACAAGCCGGAAAAGAAGTATGCCCTGACCGGAAAGAGAGATCCCTTTCTGAGTCCGGTGGTGAGCCAATCCGGGGGATCGGGTTGCAGCACCGGGAAAAAGTGCCTGGACATTGGGCAGATCAACTTGCGAGGAGTGGTTAGGGCGGACGCCGGAATGATCGCGGTGGTTACGAACTCCCTTAACAAGGCTTATTTTTTGCGCGAGAACGATCCGGTATTCAACGGATACGTGGTGAAGATCACGGGGGACTCGATCATCTTCAAAGAGACGGTTCAGGACAAGTTGGGCAAATCGTTTACCCGCGATGTGACCAAGAAGATCGTTACGCCGGCTGTGTAAAAGCACGGCCGTGGTCGGTGCCAGGGCACGGATCAGAAAACCGATTTAGACGAAAGACACGCGGAGCCAAGCGCGTCGCGTGAGGAGAGAAGAGATGCGAAAGCAACTGCTGGGTGTTTTCCTACCGCTGCTGATTTTGGCTTTACTGCCAGCCGCGGCTGAGACGCAGAGCGCGGTCACGGGCGCTACCAAACGGGCCGCATTGCAGCGGCTTGACGTAACGCATGGTGAAGACGGGATCAGCATCGAGATCACTGCCCGCGGGCAGGTGACCCCGAAACTGAGCACTCTGGATCGTCCCTTCCGCGTTGTGATGGATCTGCCCAACACCGTGGACGCGGCCGAGCAGAACTACGTCCCCGTGGATAGCTACGGCGTCAAGTCGGTGCGCATCGGCATGGACGACCAGGTTCCGCCTACGACACGAGTGGTGGTCGATCTGGTCCAGGCGTGCCGGTACGAATTGGTGCCCGGCAGCGACGGCAAACTTGTGCTGAAGTTGCATACCCCGGCGGTCGCGGTGTCCGGGACAACGGCTGCTCCCAAGACCGCTGTTGTAAAGCCCACGGTCAGCAAGAACGAGAACGCAGCCAGCATGAAGGTGGCTGCGAAGACCAAGTCGTCGAACCAGCAGACGGTGACAGCGAGTGCGGTAACAGCCGCCGAAAAGAAACCAGGGGAGAGCTCGTCGGCGAACGATTTTGTGTTTGTCGAACCGTCTTTCAAACCGAAAAGCGAAACCGAACAGAAGAAGCCGGCCGTAATTGAGCCGGCAGCCCGGGCGATCGAAGCAGCAGCGAGATTCGCTGACAAACCAGCTTCGGAACTTTTAGCCACCAAGACCAACGCGGCGATGCAGCCTCAGGCAGCGCAGGCTTCTACCCCGACGATTCAGCCGGCGGTGAATATGGCAGCTGAGCAGAAAGCACAGATGACTCAGACGCCCGCGACCACCGGTCCCAAGTACTCTGGCGAGCCAATCTCGGTGAACCTGAAGGATGTAGATCTGAAGGATTTCTTCCGTCTTATCCATGAGATCAGCGGACTGAACGTTGTGCTAGACCCCAACGTACACGGCAATCTGACGATCGTGTTGGATGACGTGCCGTGGGATCAGGCTCTGGACATCGTGCTTAAGAATAACGATCTGGCGCGTGAACTTGAAGGCAATGTACTGCGCATCGCGACCGTAGATACGCTTAAGAAAGAAGCGGACGCGCGCCGCGCCCAGCAGGAATCAGAGGCGCTGGCGGTGGACAAAGTTACGGTCACGCGTTTCCTGAGCTATGCCCACTCCAAGGATGTGGTTCCCACGATCAAGAAATTCCTTACTCAGCGCGGGGATGTAATCTCCGATGATCGTACCAACGCGCTGATCATCTCTGACATTCCAAATGTGATGCCCGGCGTCGATCGCTTGCTGACACAATTGGATCGCAAAACGCAGGAAGTAGAAATTGAAGCTCGCGTAGTGGCTGCGACCCGCAGCTTCGCTCGCGATATCGGTACGCAGCTTGGCTTTGGATGGGGCAATGGGCCCAGCGCGGTTGGCGGTGTCCCGAGTGTCGGCACGTCGCCCACAACCGTTGGTGGGCTGACTCCGCAGTGGATCACGATCGGGGGTGCATCCGCGGCTACAGGAGCTCAGATCCCTTTGTTTTCGAACATGCCCGTCACCAGCCCGAACAGCGGCCTGCAATTCGTAAATGCCACCAACAACGTGCGCATCGATGCCATTTTGACTTTGGCCGAGTCGCGCGGCCTGCTGAAGATCCTTTCACGTCCGCGCGTAGTAACGCAGAACAACATTCAAGCTCTGGTTCGCCAGGGCGTACGCGTGCCGATCGTGACCCAGGCGCAGTTGGGAGGCCCACCGACAGTGACGTATGTGGACGCTTTCCTGCGGCTTACGGTAGTCCCCCAGATCACGTCGGAAGGAACCATCTTCCTGAACGTGGATGTGGAGAATACGACGCCAGACTTCGGCCGTACGGTTCAGGGCAACCCAACACTGATCACTCAACAGGCCACCACGCAAGTATTGGTCACAGATGGCGGCACGGTAGTGATTGGTGGCGTTATCCAAACCCAGAACTCGGTTAACATCAGCCAAGTGCCGTTGCTGGGCAACATTCCGGCTCTTGGAAATCTATTCAAGCATCGTCAGGTCAGCACCTCCAACCAGGAGCTGATCTTCTTCATCACTCCGCGAATCATCCAGACATAACCACGAGTTGAAGCAAACAGTCGCCGGTTTTCCTGAAGAACCTGTCAGGGAACCGGCGGTTCTGTTTTTTATAGATCCCTTCAGCCATCAGCTCCGAGAGCTTAATCACGCTCTCTGCAAATGGGACATCTGAATGGCCCCTGATAAACTTCAATGCATGGACCACGAAGGCCGGCTATGCCGGCTGCAAAAAGAACTATCGCCACATCGCCTGGATTACCTTCTCGTCACGCATTTCCCGAATATTAGATATCTCTGCGGCTTTACCGGCAGCGCCGGAGTGCTGCTGGTAAACGAGCGCGGCAGTGTCTTCTTTACCGACGGCCGTTATACCTCCCAAGCTCGCGAAGAAGTCTACGGCCCGAAGGTGATCATTGCTCGCAAGGCTCCGCTGCTGGCGGCCGCGCAATGGTTGAATTCGAGCCGTAAGAAGGCGGCACGAGGGGCGGGCGTGATGGGATTCGAGGCCGAGCACATGACGGTGCTCACACGAAAACAGCTGGCAGACTTGCTGACTCCCGCTTTTCGCCTGCGTGAGGCGCCACCGCTGGTCGAGCGTTCGCGGATGCTAAAGGATGCGGAGGAGATCGACAGCATCCGCGCTGCGGTTCTCCTGGGTGCGAGTCTCTTTGAGCGCGCCCTGGCCACAATTCGACCGGGAACAAAAGAAACTGAAGTGGCGGCGGAATTGGAGTATGCTGCGCGACGTGCAGGAGCGCAGGAAATGTCGTTTCCCACCATCATCGCTGCCGGGCAAAGGTCGGCATTGCCTCACGGCCGGGCCTCGGAGAAACGGATACCGGCCGAAGGGTTCGTGGTCTGCGACTTCGGTGTTATACTCGCTGGCTATTGTTCAGATATGACCCGCACAGTGTATGTGGGTCGGCACACGCGCGAGGCCCGCGAGATCTATGAAGCTGTGCGCGAAGCGCAGCAGGCAGCCATCGATCAGGTGCGGCCGGGTATCGCAGTTGGCGAAGTAGATCGAGCGGCACGTAAGACATTTAAAAAAAAAGGTTTAGACCGATACTTCACTCACTCTACGGGCCATGGCGTGGGCCTGGAGATACATGAAGCGCCGCGCATTGCGGCGGGGCAAACCGAGGTCTTGCGATCGGGCATGATCATCACGGTTGAACCCGGAGTCTATATTCCCGGGAAATGGGGAGTGCGGATCGAGGATATGGTCGCGGTTACCACCAATCCCGGCGGTGTGGCGGCTGGCAAACGCGAAATCGAAAGCGGTCCCGCCGCAAGACCAAGATTCAAACATCGCATGAACCAGAAAGAGCTCAAGGAACTCATCGAGTTCCTAATCGAAAAAGATATTGCCGAGTTTGAGTTGGAGCGCGGCGATGTGAAGGTGCGCATTAAGCGGGGGGGCGCGTCTTCCGCGCCGGATGCACGATATTTAGCAGTGCACTCCGCTCCGCCTGCCACGCGGGAACTGGCGACTGCCCCTGCAGTTTCCGTCGCCCCTCCAACAGCTCCCCCATCGGCCAAAGAGGCTGCGCCGGTGGCTGCGGAGAATCTTCACATTGTGCGCTCGCCGATCGTGGGCACGTTTTACGAAGCGCCATCCCCGGGGGCTCCGCCGTTTGTGAAACCGGGAGACATGGTTGAAGTAGGGCAGGTGCTGTGCATTGTCGAGGCTATGAAGTTGATGAACGAAATCGAATCGGATGTGGCAGGAGAATTGGTGAAGAAGCTGGTTACTAACGGCCAGCCCATTGAATATGGCCAGGAACTATTTGCTGTCCGGCAGCGGACGTAAGTTGCGAGATTCGTTGACCGGCGCGCTTGGCGCGCCTTTTTCTTTCTGATCAGATTTCAGAATGTTCAAGAAGATCCTCATCGCCAACCGCGGGGAGATAGCCCTGCGCGTCATTTGCGCCTGCAAGGAACTAGGGATCCGTACGGTTGCCATCTATAGCGAGGCCGACCGCCACTCGCTCCCCGTCCGCTTTGCCGATGAAGCCATCTGCATCGGCCCGCCACAACTGGCTCAGAGTTATTTGAATATTCCCGCCGTGATCAGCGCTGCAGAGATCGCTAATGTAGAGGCAATTCATCCGGGATATGGGCTGCTGGCGGAGAACGCCAACTTTGCGGAGGTTTGCGAGACGTGTGGCATCACATTCATTGGACCTCCGCCCGAGATCACGCGATTGATGGGAGAAAAGGAAAAAGCGCGCGCGGCCATGAAGAAAGCCGGCGTGCCAATTCTTCCTGGGTCGGAGGGAATTGTCGCTTCCGATGGCGAGGCGCTGGAGTGGGCGCGGCAGGTGGGATTTCCCGTAATTATCAAAGCGTCGGCCGGCGGCGGTGGGCGCGGTATGCGGATCGTGCGCAGTGCAGAAGAATTGCCGGCCTTAGGCAGCCTTCGGCAACGGCGATTTGTACATGGAAAAGTTCGTGGAGCGGCCGCGCCATATCGAATTCCAGGTTCTTGCCGACGCCTACGGGAACGTCGTCAGCCTAGGCGAACGGGAGTGTAGCATCCAGCGGCGGCATCAGAAGTTATTGGAAGAATCGCCTTCCACACAGATGACGACAGAGTTGCGCGATCAAATCGGGAGCATCCTCTGCAAAACGCTGTCCGAGATTGGTTATGTGAACGCTGGAACAGTTGAGTTCCTCATGGACCAGGAGCGGCGCCTGTATTTCATCGAGATGAACACCCGCATCCAGGTAGAGCATCCGGTCACGGAAATGGTCACTGACGTTGATCTGGTGAAGAGCCAGATTCTGCTCGCTATGGGCGAGCGCATGGATAACGTCTTGCACGGGCCGATCGTGCATCGCGGCCACGCCATTGAATGCCGCATCAATGCTGAACATCCGGAGAAGTTCACGCCGTCGGCGGGGAGGATTACCGCCTTTCATCCGCCGGGCGGAACGGGTGTGCGTATCGATACTGCGGCTTACGCCGAAGGCGTCATCCCGCCCTATTACGATTCCCTAATTGCGAAGTTGATCGTGCGAGGCAAGGACCGCGAAGAAGCCATTTCACGCATGTCGCGGGCATTGGAAATGTTTATCGTGGAAGGCGTGTTTACTACGATTCCGCTTCACCGGAAGATTCTTGCTGACCCCGATTTTCGTGCGGGACGAGTGGATACTACGTTTATTGAGAGATTTTTGACCGCCGGCAAGAAGGAAGGTTCCGCCGCCTAAGTTCTGGATCCAATCCGTATCATGATTGTTCTCCCCCGCCTTTACGCTATTGCAGATGCCGCCTGTTTTGCTGACACGGTTACTCTGATCGCTTATGCAGAGGAAGTCATCGCTGGCGGCGTAACGCTGCTGCAATACCGCAACAAAGTCGGTAATGCGCGCGAGATGCTGGAGCAGGCGCGTGAACTGCGGCGTCACGCCGGATCGCGCGTCAAACTGATCATGAATGACCGTGCTGATATGTGCCTCGCGGCGGAGTTCGACGGCGTTCACCTCGGGCAGGATGATCTTTCTCCTGAGGGCGCGCGTCGCGTCATTGGCGACAAACTCTGGCTGGGCGTTTCCACGCATAATCCAGAGCAACTCAGTCAGGCCGACAGCAGTTCGGCCGACTACCTGGCGATCGGCCCGGTCTTTTCTACCACTCGCAAAGAAAAGCCTGACCCGGTGATTGGGCTGGAAGGCACTCGCAAGGCACGATCTTTGACACGTAAACCCCTGGTAGCTATTGGCGGGATTACCCGGTCGAATTGCCAATCAGTGATTGAAGCGGGGGTGGACGCGGTGGCGGTGATATCAGACCTGTTACTAGAGCCTCGCAAATCAGCAGAGGCATTTTTTCGCGTTCTGAGGTAAAGTCGTGGCGCTATCAAAAAAACAGTCGCCGGCGAAAGTCGGCGGACTAACAGCTTCGAAGAGAGGGACGTGAGTACTAGCACGAACGATCCAATCAGCCCAACTGTGTTGAGAGACACCGAACTTGTCCAGGACTCGGAACTCGTACAAGGACTGGGGCTGACCAGCGCCACCATGCTGGTCATCGGGTCCATGATCGGTTCCGGCATCTACATTGTTTCCGCGGAAATTGCGCGCGAAGTGAATTCGCCCGCGCTGCTTATCGGAGCCTGGCTGGTCACCGGCTTCCTGACCATCGTGGGCGCGCTCAGCTATGGCGAACTGGCGGCGATGATGCCCCGCGCCGGCGGACAGTATGTTTATCTGCGCGAGGCGCTAGGGCCGCTGTGGGGCTTTCTCTACGGCTGGACGCTGTTCCTGGTGATCCAGACCGGTACGATTGCTGCGGTAGGCGTAGCCTTTGGGAAGTTTCTCGGCATCTTCTTTCCTTCCATTGCTTCCTCCCATTGGATCGTTCATTTCTGGAAGGTACCGCCCATACAAATAGGTCCAATGGTTTTGGGCAACATGGATATCGGCTTGAGCACCCAGAACCTGGTCGCCATCGCAGTGGTGATTGTGCTCTCGGTGATCAACATCTTCGGCATCAGAACCGGCGCCTTCATCCAGAACATCTTTACCTTTGCCAAGACCTCTGCGCTGTTGGGATTCGTTCTCTTGGGCCTGTTCATCGGACGGAATGCACAAGCCGTCGCGGCGAACTTCACAGATTTCTGGCGGAATGCAGGACTAAGCGCGCAGCACGCGGTTCAGGTTGGCATGGGCGGGCCGGTCGTGATGGTAGGCACCCTTACTATCCTCGCAATTGCCCAAGTCGGTTCGCTCTTTTCCGCAGACGCGTGGAATAACGTCACCTTTACCGCAGGGGAAGTGAAGAATCCCAGCCGCAACCTGCCCTTGTCGCTGGCGCTGGGCACAGGGATCGTCATTGCACTTTACGTAGCGTGCAACATCATTTATCTGAACGTATTGCCGCTGGATGGGAACCCCAATGGCGCGACTATCTTCGAGCGCGGAATCAAGTATGCCACCGAAGATCGCGTTGCCACAGCCGCCATGACACAGATGTTTGGGTCGATGGGAGGATCGTTGATGGCGATTGCCATCATGCTTTCCACCTTCGGGTGTTGCAACGGTCTTATCCTCGCGGGCGCGCGCGTCTACTACGCAATGGCGAAAGACAGACTATTCTTTCGCAGTGTTTCCCGGCTGCATCCAACGTACCGAACACCTGCAATTTCGCTGATGGTGCAGATGGTTTGGACATGCGTTTTGTGCGTCTCCGGAAGTTACGGCCAACTGCTGGACTACATTATTTTTGC
>WNFF01017941.1_pt1 | contig 10690 bp, 10 predicted proteins | sample 5400441 | NCBI WGS metagenome assembly WNFF01 (sample SAMN13153345, study PRJNA577476) | soil metagenome | isolation source: 120 cm saprolite under Douglas fir tree site 2 hole 3 replicate 1 | place: USA:California | collected 2015-04-18
AGCGGTGCCTCCGGCACCAGTATGGGGTATGACGCATCACCTCGAGCGAATCTGCCGCGCCACCGGTAAGCGCTACAACTTCGGGAATAGACATGAAATCAGTGCTGTCCCAAGAAAGTTTGAATAGTACACGATAACTGCTTGATTCAGCGAAGCTAAAGGGGTTTGATGAGTTTTTTCGATTTCAATTTATTTCCTCCCTTTTGCCGTCATTCTACTGCTTTCCAGCTTGTTCTGGAGGCAGCCGATGAATCTTGGCCGAACCGTTTTCTCTCAGCTCGTGGATTTGCTCCCGACCTACCAGTTTCAACTGTGTGTCGATCGGTATCACGGCAATCGCTACGTCAAGGATTTCTCCTGCTGGGATCAGTTCCTTTCTCTGGCCTTCGCTCAACTCACTTATCGCGAAAGTCTCCGCGATATCGAAGCCTGTCTGCGCGCCCAGCAACCCAAACTGTATCACATGGGTTTCCGCGGCCCAGTCTCCCGCAATACGTTGGCGCACGCCAACGAGCATCGCGACTGGCGCATCTACGCCGACTTCGCTCGCATCCTGATTGCCACCGCCCGCGACCTGTACCGCGACGAACCGTTCGGCGTGGAGTTGTCCGAGACCGTTTACGCCCTGGACTCCACCACCATCGATTTATGTCTGGCGCTTTTTCCCTGGGGAAAATTCCGCCGCCACAAGAGCGCCGTGAAACTGCACACGCTGCTGGATCTGCGAGGCCGCATTCCGACCAATGTTTATGTGACCGGAGGCCAAGTTCACGACGTCAATATTCTGGATCAGTTGCTTCCCGAAACCGGCGCGTTTTACTTGCTGGATCGCGGGTATGTGGACTTCGCTCGCCTGCATCTATTTACCCAAGCCTGCGCGTTCTTCATTACGCGCGCCCGAAAAGGGATGCAGTTCTACCGGCGCGACTGGCGCCCCGTCGAACGATCCGTAGGGCTGCGCTGCGACCAAACCATTCTGTTGACCGGAGTGCGCACGGCCCTGCGCTACCCCGATCCCTTACGGCGCATCCACTACTTCGATGCCGAGAAAGACTTGCGCCTGACGTTCCTGACCAACAATTTTCTGCTTCCCGCTTTGACCATCGCCCAACTGTATCGCGCGCGCTGGCAAGTGGAATTATTCTTTCGCTGGATCAAACAGCACCTACGCATCAAGGCTTTCTACGGCACCTCCGAAAACGCCGTGAAGACGCAGGCTTGGGTGGCTGTGTCGGTGTATGTGCTGGTCGCTATTGTCAAAAAACAACTGGCGCTGGACCTGAGCCTCTACAAAATATTGCAGATTCTCAGTGTCACCGTTTTCGAGAAAACCCCCATTCTAGAAGGGTTTTCCAACTTCAGCGACGAGTTCCCGGACGCCGAATCCTGCATGCAATTGAATCTATTCGACTTTTAATGGGACAGCACTGACATGAAATGTCTAATTTGCTAGTTTTTCCACAAGCCCTAAGCTTTGGTCCAGAAACAACGCAAGAATCCTGCGGTCGTCCATCCTGAATCCGTTCAGAACGAAGCCGATCAACAGCTAGTGAGCAACAAGTGCATACCGCTGGCAGAAAATCAGAGTGCTCTCCTCGAAACTTACAGCCGGCCCACAGCGCCCAGCAGTTCAGGTTGCGACCGTCATTGACGCTCACTCACCGGCCTGTCATTTAATGGCTGAAGTGGCCGGGCGGTGTTGTGATAATGCTTGGTGTATTCGGCGATCTGCTCCTCTGATAGCTCGATGGGGTTTTTCATTACGTACCAGGTCGCCACCTCGTTGCAGATCGGAGTTGTAAGGGATCCGGGAAACCTGTAAAAGCTGCGGTCGGCGGGCAGCAGGTCCGTGGGGTTGATCTTTACACCCTTCACTTTGGTTTCTTTACCCGGGGCTGGAATATTCTTCCACAGAGTCTTGACCACCGGGTTTTCCTTGCCGGCAACGACAGGGACTTCAATAATCAGGAAAACTCCTTCCGGCGAGAAGTGCACTAGCTGGATTGACATCCGCGGCCGCTTGCCATTGACGGCATTCTCGCCCGGTTCGCGAAAATGAATTTCGCTGAGAAAATATGGCTTCTTTCCGACTGTGAGCCAGTAGTTGTCCGGGAACTTGACGAGAATCCGATACTGGTTGCAGTCGTTGACGATGTCCAGATCAGCGGGTTGATAATTGAACTTGAGATCGTTGATGCGCAGTTTTTCGGCATGTTGAATATCAATGGGGGCTTGCATCTTTCCGCTATTGCACAATCCCGCCCAGTGACTGGGGCCGAGAGGCCCCTCTTCATACGTGAACTTCGGGTCGCACTTTTCTCCTCCCAGGGCCAGGTGCAGGTGATGGTGTTGTTGTGCGTCGTGTTCTCCGTGTCCTTCATGCTGTCCTTGTTGCCCGGGTTCCATTTTCTCGGGGGGTTCGGCGATCTGGCAGGCACTGGCTCGGGCCGCAAATAAGACGGAGGAGCACGACACAAGAAGGACCAGCAGGCAGATGCAGGTAGACCGGTTGCAGGCCATAGCAATGACTCCTTTATTTGGTGTAACAGCTTTTATAAAATTCCGTGCCAATTGACCCTCATTAATGCAAGTGCAAGAAATCGAAGAAGGCGGCTTCAGAACTCGGTCTAAAGCCGCAATCTGCAATCCACCGCCCAGCGGCCCTATTCGCCTGGGCGGCTCTACGGTTTCGGGTTCACACGGATAATCCCCATCATGCCCAGGTCTTCATGATTGAGGATGTGGCAGTGATAGACGAAGTCTCCAATGTCTACCCCACGGAAGTCCATGAGTAACTCAACCTGCGGAATAGGTCCGTTGGGATTCTTCACGTTGTCCCAGGGCGGCAAGTCAATCACATCGAGGAACTGGCCTTCGATGGCCGGAGCCTGCGTCGTTCCATTGATATGGAAGTTCTGCTGGGAGAGAACCTTAAAGTGGATCTGGTGCAGGTGGAAGTCATGGCTCTCCTGAGCTAGGTTTTGAATGATCCATTTCTCCACCGATCCTTGAGTGGTCACGACCGCCGGAGGTTGATTGGCATCGAAGACCATAGGCTGCTGGCCTGCGCTTACTTGGGTGATGAAGAACTGAGCAGTCTGGTCATTCTCGCTGAACTGGAAGACGCGGGTGGTCGACACTGGCTCGCTACTGAGCCCCCCAAACCGCTGTTGGCTAGTGCTGAAAGCAGTGAAATTGCCAAATTCATCATGTTCATTTCTATCATCATTAATTAACGCAATGTTAAATATTGGCCGGGTTGGATCACAGTCGCCTTGAGGACCGGTGTTAATGTTGTTAGTCACCAACTGCGCCACGTCGACGCGAGGAGAAGGCGCCTTAACCAGGAATTCGACACGCGATCCGGTTGGCAACCGGAACTGGGTCACTGGAATCAGGTCACCGGGCTGGGCGCCATCCTGGGAATTGACCGGTACTGCGTCAATCCCCACGATCTGTAGCGTCTGCGGGACCCCATCGTACAGTACTTGCAGATCGAGGATGGTGTCGGCAGTGCTGTTGGTAACGCGCCAGAACTGCGTTTCCTCCGGCATCATGCGAAGAGTGGCGGGGGTGAAAGCGACCATGCCGTTGTCCATCAGGGTAGAGTCAATGGGAACATAGTTGACGCTGAGGTCCTGGAACGGAATACCATTGCCGCAGTTGCCGGGGCCTTCCTCTAACCCCTTGACTTGGGGCTGGTCGCGAATGACCAGGATGCGCGGCCGCAGGCCCGATACCGCAGGCTGGACGTTTTGAATTCCGTCCACTATCAGTGCTCCCGAAGCGCCGCCTAGAACGTCACGTTCGGTCAGTCCATGGACGTGCGGATGATACCAGTACAGCCCGGGGGGAGCGTCGTCGGGAAATCTGAAACTGTACTGGAACGTGCTGCCGGAATTGATAAGTGTCCTAGTCACGTTGTCCCCGTGGCATCCAGGAGTCACATTGGTGCCGTGATAGTGGATATTCACGGAAGAACCAACTGAAGCTATTCCGTTAAACGGGGGAGTGGCCTCGACGGTGGTGTCGCCACAATTAGGGGGATTGAGAAATTCTCCCAGCGGCGACGCGGGGGTATTGTTGGTAACGGCGATGTTCAAGGTATCACCGGGCTTCACGTGCAGGGTGGGACTTTCTAAGCCGTCCTCAGTCATAAAGCAGTGCAACAATCTCCCCACTGAATCTGTCGTCTGCTGGTAGGAGAACCTTACGTTCAGCACGCCATTCGAGCTGGACAGAGCGGGCGGTTGCTGGACCGCGTTTCCGGCTTTGAAGCGGGGGCACGGGTTGGGCACGGGTGCAACAGGCGCAGGGTCGCTGCCGGTTGCAGTAGCGGTCTGGGCGAGGGCGCACAAGGGCGCCACCACCAGGATCGACACGCCCACCAAGACGCGCGCCAGACAGCGGTAAAAGTTCCTCGTAAGAATCTCGTCTCGAAATCTAGTAGACCGGAATTTTCGTTTTAAACCTTGCCGATGCTTTTCAATGAACATGGTGATGTCTCCTTGTCTGTGTTGTCATGAGAAGTTTCGCTGTCCCGAGCGTAACTAAAGGCACATGGCGTGCCATGTCCCTTCGCCGCGTAAATCATTAATTTCACAGGTCTCGACACAAGGAGCGGAAGCCAACTCGTGTCAATATGATGGACGGGTGCCATTATTTTGACAGGAGGACTACGCGCGAGTCGGAGATTTGCACCTTGATGAACGCTTGGACTTCCCGCTGCAGGGTGGCGTCATAGGTTTCGGGGGAGAACGAGCCGTCGTTCTCAGCACCACTGTAGTGGGGCTCTTGAGAATAGAGCTGGGAAAAGTCGGCGGTACATAACAAAGTGCGAGCCGTCACCCTCAAGCTCTGAAACTACAAGTATTGCTTCGCGTGAGCACTCATCATGGGTTGTGACCAAGAAGAAGAGATCGAAGAAAGAATCCGCGGCGCAACACTCATCAACGTCACAAGAGAAATGAATTCGCCGATATTTGGACCCAAATGGCCCCACCGTCGCTACGTCCTTGCGCTTATGCCCATCGCAATCGCACTCGGGTTGGCGCTTCTCCTCCTGGGATACTTCAGCGTGCGAGGCGCGCTTTTCCTAACGGCTATCGCCGTAAACTCCTGGTATGCAGTTCGCGATTGTGCTTTCCGTTGCATGTCTACTATGTATGCGAGGTGATATATGGCCACCGAGAGTCATTCCGTGCAGTTTGCCGGAGGCAATCTCGCCGGGCAACGTCACATTTGCGCTTTCTTCAACAGCACCGACGAGGAGTACAGGGTGCTTCGCTCGTTCTACACAGATGGCTTCGACCGGGGGGATAAAGCCTTCCACCTCGTGGACCCCGAGCTACGCGAAGAACATCTCAGGCGGCTCGCCGAAGCAGGTATCAATGTGCAAGAGGCGATGGACAGCGGCCAATTGGAGGTGCGTCCGTGGCAAGACGCTCCGCTCCGCGGAGGCCGGTTTGACGAGGACACCTGGCTGGCGTCGTTCGAACAAATGCTCCAGTCCGGGCCTGCGGCAGGGTACGCACAGACAAGATTCCTGGGGCACATGGAATGGGCGCTCGTCGACTTGCCAGGCGTCGAAGACCTGATCGATTTCGAGACGCGGGTCAACTACGTGACTCCCAAGTACGACAATATTGTGGTCTGCACGTATGATCTGTCGAAATTTCGCGCGAGCGTGGTGATGGACGCCCTGCGGACGCACCCGGTCGTAATTATCGGCGGCATCCTACAGGAGAACCCGTTCTTCATTCCCCCCGATCAGTTTCTCCTTGAGTTGCGGGAGCGACGGTCGGTTCGCAAGAGCGCAGCCACGGCAAACTAAGTGCCGATAGACCCAGATGTGAGATTCCCGTTCGGATGTCTACTATGCGTGGGAGGTGATATATGGGAACCGAGAGTCATTCCGTACAGTTCGCCGGAGGCAGTCTCGGCGGGCAACGTCATATTTGTGCTTTCTTCAACAGCATCGACGAGGAGCACAGGGTGCTTCGCTCGTTCATCAAAGATGGCTTCGACCGGGGGGATAAAGCCTTCCACCTCGTCGACCCCGAGCAACGCGAAGAACATCTCAGGCGGCTCGCCGAGGCAGGTATCAATGTGCATCGGGCGATCGATACCGGCCAGCTGGAGGTGCGGCGTTGGCAGGATGCTTACCTACGCGGGAACCACTTCGACCAGAATGCGATGTTGGCATTGATCGAAGAGGTGCTCCAATCGGCCGATACGGCCGGGTACCCGCTCACCAGACTGGTGGCGCACATGGAATGGGCGCTGCTCGACAAACCCGGCGTCGATAACCTCGTGGAATACGAGACACGGCTCAACTACGTGCTTCCCAAGTACGACGATCCGGTGATCTGTACGTACGACCTGTCGAAATTTCCGGCCAGCATGGTGATGGACATCATGCGGACGCACCCGGTCGTAATTATCGGCGGCATCCTGCAGGAGAACCCGTTCTTCGTTCCTCCCGATCAGTTTCTCCTCGAGTTGCGGGAGCGACGGTCGGTTCGCAAAAGTGCCGGCATGGCGAACTAAATGCCCACAGAATCGCATACTGAGAGTGGGGCGCTGCGAACAGCGCTCCGAGAGCTGGTAGCACTTTCGACGATCCCGGCGGCGTGGGTGGGAAGAGAACCGCCTATCATTGCCGCCGGGCTTGCCGATGTGCTGGTCGGATCGCTGCAACTGGATTTCGCTTTTGTACGGTTGTGCGATCCCAAAGGGGGCGGCGCAATCGAAGTGACGCGGGGGCACGGATGGAAAGCATTCCCCGAATGGCTGCGAACTCACCAGGGCGGTGTGGGCCAGTTTTCGTGTAAGGAAATCGTTGCTGACCTTGGCGGCGCGGAGACATGTCGCGGTGTTGTCATTCCCATTGGTGTCAATGCCGAGGCTGGCCTGGTCGCTGCTGCGTGCACTCGCACCGACTTTCCTAGCGAGATTGACCAGTTGCTCCTTTCCGTTGCTGCCAATCACGCCGCGGCGGCGTTTCAGAACGCGCGCCTGCGCCATGAACTCGACGCGAAGGTGGCGGAACTCAGTCAAGTCCGCGACGAACTCGAGATGAAGGTGGCGGAACGAACCGCCGATTTGCAGCGGAGCGAGGCCTATTTAGCAGAAGCGCAAACGCTAACCCATACAGGTAGTTGGGCATGCAATATCGCTACCCGAGAGATCCTTCACTCCTCCGAGGAAAACTCCCGCTTGTATGGCTTCGATCCGGAGAAGGGGATACCTTCATTCGAAGAAATGGTACAGCGTATGCATCCAGAAGATCGACCTCGGGTCGTTGAAAGCGCCGAGAGAGCAAACTCCGCGGGAAAGGATTTCGAGGCGCAATTCCGACTCCTTCTTCCAGACGGTACGACGAGATACGTGCATGGAGTAGGCCATCCTGTTTTCAACGCATCCAGCGCCACCGTCGAATTCGTGGGTATCTTGATGGACGTGACCGAACGCAGGCTGGCCGAGGCGCTGCGTGACGGAGAGAGCCGTATCCTGGAGATGATAGCGCGCGATGCTGCACTGGAGGAAACACTCGAAAACCTGGTGCGCGTTGTGGAAGCCCAATTTGCCGGCTTGCTTTGCTCTGTCCTGCTCCTGGACGAGGACGGGCAGCACGTGCGGCACGGCGCCGCCCCCAGCCTTCCCAAGGCCTACACCAAGGCCATCGACGGCCTTTGCATCGGACCGAAGGCGGGATCATGCGGCACTGCCATGTACCGCAGAGAACCTGTTGTCGTCACCGACATTCTCCAGGATCCGCTCTGGGAGCCATACCGAGGCGTGGCCGAGCCCTATGGGTTCCGTGCCTGCTGGTCCACTCCCATACTTGCGCATTCGGGCAAGGCGCTGGGCTCGTTTGCCATGTATTACCGCGAACCGCGCAGTCCGAGCCCGGCTGAGACCCGCGCCCTGGAAATGGCCACCCACCTTGCCGGCATTGCCATTGAACGCAAGCTTGCGCGTGAAGAGCGCGAACGATTGCGTCAGGCCCAGGCGGATCTCGCGCACATAAATAGGGTGACCACGATGGGCGAGCTGACCGCTTCCCTGGCGCACGAGATCAGGCAGCCGATTTCCGCAGCAGTAACAAACGCTAAAACCTGCTTGCGATGGCTTCGTCGCGATGAAGCCGACGTGGCAGAGGCATGCGAAGCCGCATCGAGACTCGTTAAAGACGTAACGCGCGCGGCTGATATCATTGGCAGAATCAGCTCGCTGTTCAAGAAGGGCGCGCTGCAGCGGGAGTTAGTTGATGTAAATGAACTCATCGGAGAAATGATTGTCCTGCTGCGCAGCGAGGGGAACCGCTACTCGATTTTAATCCGCACCGAGCTTGCTGCGGATCTTCCCAAGGCCATGGCAGACCGTGTGCAATTGCAACAAGTTTTCATGAACCTGATGCTCAATGGCATCGATGCGATGAAGGAAACGAGTGGTGGAGGTGAACTTTCAATCAAATCAAATGCTAATGATAATCAACTGCTGATCTCAGTCAGTGATACCGGTGTCGGATTTCCCCCGGAGCAGGGGGACCAGATCTTCAGCGCATTCTTTACGACCAAGGAACATGGAACTGGCATGGGGCTCCCCATCAGCCGCTCGATCATTGAATCGCATGGCGGCCAATTGTGGGCCACCGGTGCGCCCGGGCGAGGTGCAACTTTTCAATTTACGCTGCCGAGGACCCTTGCGGCGCACGCCTGAAGTCTACAGGCGTTCCAATCGCGTTCGTCACAAACCAATCAAGACCTCATGCCAAAGTATAATTGTGCAGCCCATGGCGGCGGATCAGTGAGATGACCTTTGCCACGCCGAGGAGGACAAAAGTGGTAGCCATCGTAGATGATGATGAATCCATCCGGAACGCCTTGCTGGGGCTGATGAAAGAGGCTGGTTTACCTGCATGGTCGTTTGCATCCGCAGAGGAATTCCTGGAGTCCGGCCAACGACAAGAGACTTCCTGCCTAATTGCGGATATCAGTATGCCGGGAATGTCAGGCCTGGAACTCCAGAGTAGGCTGAACACTGAGCATCTCAAGATTCCAATCATCTTCATTACGGCCCATGGAGATGAAAAAATGCGCATGCAGGCGTTGCGAGCAGGCGCGGTGGAGTTCCTCACAAAGCCGTTCGACGAGGAAGTGCTGCTCGAATATGTGCGAGCGGCAATGGAGGGTTGACCTCGGGACGGCGTGCACGACAGGGTGGTCCATGGAGAAGATAATTCTCTGTGGAAGGGTAATCGGTTATTGTCGGAACCACTCCTCGCGATTGAGAAAGGATTCAAAGTCCCTTCGCACGAGATTTACCACAGATTCGCTCAGGACTCAGTCACCCCACCCTGAAGTCCTTACGACGCGGGACGCCTGGCAGGATCCCCGCCTGGAAATGTGCTATTTTGCCCAGCAGGGTGGCTGCTTGTTGAAAATGAATCGCGCGGGACACCTGCGCGCACTTGATGGAAGAAGGGGCCGATGGATCTACAACTGAAAGGTAAGAAGGTATTGGTGTCAGGTTCCACAGCCGGAATCGGCTTCGCGACGGCACGCGCACTCGCGGCCGAAGGTGCGTCGGTGCTCATCAACGGAAGGGGACAGGCGCGCGTGGACACCGCCATCCGTGAAATTCGGAAATTACATCCGAACGCAAATGTGTCGGGCGTTGCGAGCGACGTTTCGAACGCGGCAGGCTGCGCAAAGCTCATTCAGGCCGTAGCCGAAGTCGATATATTGATCAACAACATGGGGATCTTCGAGCCGAAGCCATTTGAAAAGATACCGGACGAAGATTGGATGCACTTCTTCGAAGCCAATGTAATGAGTGGGGTGCGGCTCTCACGCCACTACCTATCGGGCATGCGCGAGAGAAACTGGGGCCGAATTGTATTCGTCTCCAGTGAGTCAGCCGTGCAGATTCCTGCCGAGATGATTCACTACGGCATGACCAAGACGGCACAAGTTGCCGTTGCTCGAGGGATTGCGGAGACCGTAACGGGAACGGGGATTACCGTGAATAGCGTGCTTGCTGGACCCACTCGCTCCGAGGGAGTCGAAACTTTCATCGCGCAGATGGGAGCGAGCGGCGACGCTGCGGCCTTCGAGGCAGAATTCTTCAAGACGGTTCGCCCCACATCTCTTTTGAAGAGATTTGCGACGATCGATGAAGTCGCGACCATGATTGTGTACCTATGCAGCCCCCTCGCTTCGGCGACGACTGGCGCGGCCATTCGAGTTGATGGGGGCGTGGTGCGAGCGATCCTGTAAGCATCGATCTTTATTGACGCTCATGTAATTGGGACGGTTCGCGTATGCGCGTTGCAATGCCTTATCCGGCGATATTGCTTCGAGTGCCGATTATTTGTTTGGTCCGAAACGTTTCCTGACAATTCCTCTCTTGATCCTACGGAAGCGGTCCCGCGTGCGCCGTTTCTCCAACTCGGAAATCGTCTGGTCTATTTCTCTCGACCAATTCCCGTTCCGCCTCCAGCCAATCTGCGAGGTCGTAACCAAACATTCCCCCACGGGAGCGGTGGATCTCGTGCGCACGATTCAAAACCTCTTCGCAATCGAGCCAAACGTCAGGAGTGGATCGAGGCCCTCAACAAGATCGCCGCACTGGACGCGGAAACGATGGTGGCCGGACATAAACGACCGGGTTTAAACGACAGTCC
>WNFF01008233.1_pt1 | contig 10689 bp, 6 predicted proteins | sample 5400441 | NCBI WGS metagenome assembly WNFF01 (sample SAMN13153345, study PRJNA577476) | soil metagenome | isolation source: 120 cm saprolite under Douglas fir tree site 2 hole 3 replicate 1 | place: USA:California | collected 2015-04-18
AGTGTTAGCGTCACGCTGCCCCCTGGCAGGAAGCCCTGGCCATGCAGATGTAAAATGCTTCCGGTGGAAACGACGTTACTCCCGGTAAGTGAGAGGCCTGGAGAGCTTGCAAGCACCAGCAGTATGCCACCGGTAGCTATGACGATAAGCGCAGTCAGCCCCACCATGAGCCACCTAGTTGCAGTCCCAACAGCTAATTTGGTGGTAGCCCCCGCAGTAGTGCCATGATGACGAGGAACATGCTCTTTGTGCGTATGCAGCGGGCCGCTGTGATGGTGATGATGGGGCGCATGTGGCGGCGGTGGTGTTGGCTGCGGATGGTGTAATGGGTAATGATGCGGCGGCGGTGTTGGCTGGGGGTGTTGTAGTGGATCATGGTGTGGTATTTGAGGCTCCCAGGTTGGTGCCTGGGGAGACATCGATGAAGCAGCGCCATGAGCGAGACCCTGCCCGGCGGAAGAAGCGGGGCTGCCCGCCGCTGGGGGCGTGCCCTGCACGAATGACACGCCGCTTACCTGGGGAGTTCCCTGGACCACCGGTACCTGTCCGGCGGGCAGTACCTGGTTCTGTCCAAGTAACAGACCCGGCAAGAGCATATCGGGCAGGACATCCCGGCGGTCTCCGGGCTGGCGTTCTGGAAACCGCGGACTATTTTGCATCGTTCCCCACTCCGTCCAACGGCTCTGAACGGTGGAATCCATATGCTCCTGGCCGGTTCCTGCATTTGCGATGATCGAATGGGACGGATTGCTGAACAGAGGTGGGGTTTGAGGATGAGCGATGCCGGTGGCCGACCGGGTTCTGTCACCCAGCATGTAACCACAGTTGCCACAATAGTGTGCGTAGATGGGTTGCTCTGAGCCACAGAATTCACAGCGTTGCATAATAGTTCCCCCAGGTACTGAATATGCCGTGTTACCACTGATAGTGTATCAGATTTATTTTAATTTTTCAATCATTGTTTTTAGTATTCAACAAAGTTGTTGCGAAACTGCGACGTTGGCGTTACAAGTATTTAGCCCACTTATCGGGTTGATGCCCGTTACTGTAGGGGAAGATAGTAGGAGAACTGATCGGCTGTGCTGGCAGTCGAAGTGCCCTCTGGAGTCGTGACGGTCACATCGACTGTGCCATTACCTGCGGGGCTGACAACTGTGATCTGAGTATCGCTATCGACTATGAAATTACTGGTGGCTGTCGTGCCAAATGAGACGCTCGTGGCACCGGTGAAGTTGGAGCCAGTAATGGTGACTGTGGTACCCCCAGTAGTTGGCCCACTCGCCGGGTTGATGCCCGTTACTGTTGGGGGAGGAATGTAGGAGAGCTGGTCAGCTGTGCTGATAGCCGAAGCGCCCCCTGGAGTCGTGACGGTCACATCAACCGTGCCACTGCCTGCGGGGCTGACAGCCGTGATCTGGGTGTCGTTATCGACTGTGAAATTATTGGTGGCTGTTGAGCCGAATGAGACGCTGGTAGCATTGGTTAAGTTGGAGCCAGTAATGGTGACTGTGGTGCCTCCAGCCACTGGTCCACTCGTTGGAGTGACAGACTTCACCGACGGCAGAGGGATGTAGGTGAACTGATCAGCTGTGCTGACAGCCGAAATGCCCCCTGGAGTCGTGACGGTCACATCAACCGTGCCATTACCTGCGGGGCTGACAGCTGTGATCTGGGTATCACTGGTAATGGTGAAGCTGGCAGCCGCTGTCGTGCCAAATGAGACACTCGTGGTGTTGGTGAAGTTGGAGCCAGTAATGGTGACACTGGTACCTCCGGCCGCTGGTCCACTGTTCGAGTTGATGCCCGTTACTCTTGGTCCTTGCATAGTCACCGTAGCGGTGCCGCTGCCTCTGCCGGTCTGCCTGGTCGTCATATCAGTCACGGTGATGGTAATGGTGAAGCTGCCCGCGTTGTTATAGGTGTGGATACTCGTGACCGTAAAGGTCCCGTTGGCCCCACTCACCGTCCCGGGGGTGGAGCCGGTCTTATCGCCCTGGTGGCTGCCGCATCGCTGACGGTGGCTACCTGCCCGCTGAACGAGACACCCGCTGTGGCAGTGATGTTCTTCACAGTGAGCTTTGGCAGTACACAGTTCCATGTCACAGAGGCGGTATTTACCGGTCCTGCAAAGACAAAAACTGTGCTAGCTGGGCAGGTTGTACTCGGAACGGTGATACTGACCTGCGCTGTTTGACCTGCCAGCAGGGTGCCGCCCGCGGGTTTATATGTTACTCCGTTTATGCCACTACTGGGAGTAGACCATTGCAGGCCACCCTGGGAGCCTGGTGCCAGTGCGAGCGTTACGATACACGAGAGGCAGCCAGTGCTGAGCGTTGTCGGAGTGGCCGTCAGATTGGGAGGTGCACAGCTCCAGAGCACATTGGTGGCATTGCCCGGTCCTGTGAAGGTGAAATCAGCCTGGGCCGGACAAGCCATGTTCGGAATAGTGATGCTAACCTGTGCTGTCTGGCCTGGAGACAGGGTGCCACTCGCCTGTGAGAACGTTACCCCGTTAACGCCGCTGCTGGATGCCGTCCAGTTCAGATTCGCCTGGGCGCTCTGGCTGCTGCTCAGCGACACCACACATGTCCAGCCTGTACTCGCATTATAGGTGCAGTGAGGATCTCCGGGGACAGTGAAACTGCCCGGGCTGGATGCAAGTGTTGGTGGGGGAGGTGGCCCATTGATAACAACCATTGTGACTGTTACCTGGGCACTTCCGCCATTCGAGGTTATAGAAAGCGTGGCAGAGTAGTTTCCTGCCGCGAGGCCGGTAGCATCCGCAGTTACTTGAATGACACGAGGTAGCCCGCCAGACTTGACCGTGCCATTATTCGAGTCCAGCGCCAGCCAGGACGCATTACCAGTAGTAGCCTTCCAATCTAGCGCCTGGGTGCCGACATTGGCAATAGTAACCGGCAACGTTGACTGATTTCCGGCCACCAGTTGACCAAAATCAAGCGTTTGTGGATTAACGACCAGGTGCGCCTGCGGTTTTCCAGGCTGGATAACTTGCAGGTTGACCGGCACCTGTGTATTGCCGGCATCGGACCTGATATCCAGCGTGGCGGAGTAGGATCCAACTTTGAGGCTGCCGGTGTCGGCTATGATGTAGATGAATTGCTCTGCGCTACGTTCAATCGTTCCAGCACCCGGTTGAACTTTCAACCAGCTTGTTGAGGCAGCATTGGCTAGAGCAGCTTGCCAGGTGAGCGGGTGTTTCCCGGTATTGCTGAACACGACAGAGAGGATTGCTTTTGTACCTTTCTGCAATTTACCAAAGTTGAGAGTAGAGGGTCGAAGTTCAAGTCTGCCCTGCTGCGGTACAACTGTGAACGGTAGTTCGGCGCTGCGTCCAAGCACGCTATCCATGGCATGAATGGTATGCCTGCCAGGCGACCAGCTCTCACTGACGTGAATCGTTACGTCAAACGATCCCGTGCCATTTACCGGAACGGATGCATTGGTGGTGGTTGTTTGAGCTGATTGGTCTGCTGCCGAGATCTGGAATGCTGTCGCCAGCCCGGCAGCGTAGCTACCAGCCTGCCCGGTTACACCATGGCCTGCATAGGCGACGGGCAGGTCATTATCGAGCGTCAGGGTTACACTGCTTCCGGGGATGAAATTACTGCCATGCAGCGACATCGTCCCACCGGAGACGACGCTGCTGCTGCCGCTTAACGAAAGAGAAGGATGGATGATGGCAAGACCTACGCCGAGGCCGCTGATAACGATAACGACAATAGCAATAGTTATGACGATCACTATTGAAACCAGGTGGTGAGGACCGTGCAGGTGCCACCTGCGCGAGCGAGCATGGTGATGTGAGGTGTCGAGAGGTCCTGTAGGCAACTCGCCTGAGACGTGATGGTGAGCCAGTTCTCCCGATACATGATGTCTTGCTGGTGAGTGGGTTTGATGATGATGGCCTGTGAACTCGCCCGTTCCATGCTGAGGCGGCGGCGTATGCGGCACCCAGGACCCGGCATTTGGAGTAGTAGAAGGAGCAGAGGGGGCGGGATTCTGAACGTAGAGTTGCCCGGCAGGGGGATTGGCCGGTGCTGGGGGAGTTCCCTGCACCATTGGCAGGCCGCTCGCCTGCGGCGTGCCCTGCACCATTGGCACATTACCGGCCGGCGCCTGTGCATCTTCGGCCAGCATTGTAAGGAATGGCGCACCCAGAATCATACCGCGCCGCTGCCAATCGTCCTCATCATACTGCTGGTTGTCTGCAAGTGTAGGAAGTTGCTCGCTGTCTGTCACAGGCCAGGGATATCGCTCAGTCGCACCCGGGTACTGGTTCTCCGCTGCATCATGTAACGGTTGCAACCTGACCGGTTTGATGGGAGGGGTTTGAGCAGCGGGTTCGGAGGCCGGTAAATCTAGAGTAGGAGTATCGCTTAATTCTGTTCCTCTATCACCTACTTCGTAGAGCGTTCTTCCGCAACTGCCACAAAAGCTTGCACGGGCGGGCAACGCTGACCCGCAAAATTTGCAACGTTGCATATCAATACTCCTAATAATAGCACTAGCCGCTTTTTTCCATTCCAGAATTTTCTTTATTATTAAAGAATAACGTGTCACTTATGGGTATTTGTCCTCTACCATAGTGTACCAGGCTCTATGTAATATTGCAGTATCCAGAGTCACTTTAGAGGCGTGAAAGAGTGCACATTTTGCGCTTGTATCAAGCTTTTTTGCGACGGTCTTCTACACGCCTGGCCTTTAACTCAAAGCGAGGGAGGGTTCCTTGCTCTACAGTTTCGATGGGAATGCGCAGATTGAGAGCCAGGTGCAATTCCTCCGAGATGGCGGCCGCCAATTGGGGAGGGCATTCGACCTGTAATGCGATCTCATCCATCGTACCCTCGCTGGTCACGATTACCCGGTATTCGGTTACTTCAGGAAAGCGGTGGAGAATGTTCGCCAACGCTGAAGGATAGACGTTGACACCACGAACAATTAGCATATCGTCTACACGTCCCAATACCCCGCCGGGGAGCATTAGAAAAGTGCGCCCGCAGGGGCAGAAGTAGCCGCTATGGCGTACAAGGTCGCCCGTGCGATAGCGGATAGCGGGGCTGCCCCAACGTCCGAGGTTGGTCAGAACTAACTCTCCGACGTGGCCCTCACTCACCGGTCGATTGGTCTCCGGATTCAGGATTTCGGCGATGAACTCGCCTTCATTGACATGCAGGCCTTGCTGCTCCGAGCAGGCATAGCCAAAAGCGCCCATTTCAGTCATGCCGGCATGATCGTAGCTTCTGGCGTTCCAGGCGCGTTCAATGCGCTCGCGCGTGGCGGAAATAGATGCGCCGGGTTCACCGGCATGGATGGTCACACGTACACTGGATGAGCGCATGTCCATACCATGTTCCTGTGCCACTTCTGCTAAACGCAGCGCGTAGCTGGGTGTACACACCAGGACGGTCGCACCAACATCCTGGATAGCTCGCAGGCGCTGCAAGGAATCCATGCCACCGCCAGGGATGGTGAGAGTGCCAATGCGCTTAGCGCCTTCATAGGCTGACCAGAAACCAATAAACGGGCCAAAGCTAAAGGCCAGAAAAACGATGTCGTCGCGGCTAACGCCTGCTGCCTGGTAGACGGTGGTCCAGCAATCGGCCCACCAATCCCAGCTTTCCTGCGTGTCAAGGATTTTCAAGGGTTGCCCGGTGGTGCCGGAGGTCTGGTGCAAACGGATGTACTCGTTCCGGGGATAGGTCAGGTTGCTGCCAAATGGTGGGTGGGCTTCCTGGTCGGCAACGAGTTCTTGCTTGGTGGTGAAAGGGAAGCGCGAGAGGTCCCGGATGTTTTCCAGGACGAGGGTATGTCTACGAGCAAGGAGCTTTTTTTCATAAAAGCGATTACGAGGAAGTATGCGTGTGAGTCCAAGCTGAAGCCTGGCTAGTTGATGGGCTTCTATGAGGGAACGGGAAGCGTATTCCAGTTGAGACATGGAGACACGTTCCTTTCGTTTAAGAACTGCCGCTAGTAGTTAGTCTAGTACATAGTCTAATGCAAGATGCCATAAATGTCGAGGTAGGTGGGGAGCTGGTAATATTTCACAATATATTTTTCAAGTGGTGGGGCTCTTCGTATCAAAGTGCACCGGCATATATCATTATATGTCGATTTGCTGCATTATATTTGTGAGAAGGGGTATGGCGAGAAGGGGCTTGATAATTTACATTTTTGCATTATCCTGGCAAGGGGGAAGGAGGGGAACTCTTGCTTCCCACTTGCCATTCAAGATGATATCTACGTGGTCATGACCTTGCCGGATCTTTGCTTGAGCGAGCCAGCGCGAGCACATCAGGCGCGCCTGCCGCGACCTCGGAGGCGATATTGCCCTCGGCATCGACAAGCACCGCCATCGGCGTGCCATTTGCGCCGAACAAATTCCCAACACTGAAGCCCTGGTCGAGCAATACGGGTGAGCGCAGTCCCATCGCTTTATTCTCTTCCACACTCCCTGTCGAGACAACCAGCAGCCTGGGCGCTCCCTCGGATGGTTTCGCCTCCCAGGCTTTGAGGTCATCGAGCATGCGCTGGCAGAAGCCACAGCCCGGGTTCCAGAAGAGCGCGAGCGTCGGGTCGCCACGGAAATCGGCCAGGCTTACCTGTTTGCCACTCAGATCCGGCAGGGTGAACTCCGGGGCGCGCTCGCCTACCTTCGGACCGCTAGGTTGTGCGGACAGGGTCGCTCCACCATTGCCATTCCCCTGTAGGGCAGCGGATATTGGCAATGATCGGAGTACAGGTAGTCCGATCGCGCCGGCCACCAGCCCACGAATGTTATCTGCTCCCTCGGCAAGGGGAGTGGCAATCGTCCCATCGGTACGGATGAGTACCGCACTGGGGGTACCGGCCACCTGGTAGGATTCAGCCACCTCGCGGTCTTGCTGCAGGAGCACCTGCGTGATGCCAGACTCGGCGGTTTTCGCACGATTGTCTTCTGGGGTGCCGCGACTGATGAGCACCAGTATGAGCTTGCTGGCATAGTCGCGCTGCCAGCGTCCAACTTCTGGCAGCAGTGCTGTGCAGGGGCCACAGCCAGGATCGGAGAAGACAAGCACAATCGGCTTACCTGGGGCCCGCAGGGCATCTAGTGTGATCGTCTCTCTATGTAGACCGGAAAGACTAAAAGTAGGAGCTTGAGAGCCGACGGGGAGTCCTCTGAATGCCGTCGTACCCCCTGCTGACGCTATACCGGCCTCGGTAAGTCGAGCCTCTAGTACCTCGAGCCGCAGCAGCAGCCGTCCTTGTTGCTTCATTGTCTGAAACAGGACCCAACTCTCCAGGGCCAGCAGCGCGACCACGATCACCCCGACGACCAGTTCGATGCGCTGCGCCACCGCCAGGGAAGTGAACCAGCTCAGGACGTCCGTTCCGGCGCTGGTGTGTCCGAACCCGACGACGAACCCGGCAATAGCGGCCAACAGCAGGTTACGAATGAGTGTGGGCCATCCAGCCGGAGAAGAGTGGATCTGGCCGAAACAGTGACAATCAGGCGTGCGACCACGAGCCAGGTTGTAGCTAATACCAGCAACGAAGAGGAGCAGCAGGGCCAAAGCCCCAAGCGCTCCCCACCAGGCGGAGGCCGAAGGAATAAGCGCCACGGCCACGGCAATTTCAGCCAGTGGCAGGAGCACACCAAAGGGATTGGCCAGCACAGCAGGCACGCCAAAGTCCCGTAAGGCCTGCCGCGACCCGGGCAGGTCAGCCAGCTTGGCAAACCCGGCCACAATGAATACGGCAGCCAGCAGCAAGCGTGCGATAAACAGAACAACATCCATGAACATCTCTCCTCTTCATCTCCAGTACTTCACTAAAGGACAAAAGGCCTTTCTCATCTCTATCGAGACTAACCTGGGAGACCGTGCTGATGAGAACGCGGTCCCCCGAGAGTTACTGGTACGAGCGCCCCGATAAGCTCAGCCAGTGGCAAGAGCGCGCCAAAGGGTTGGCCGGTACAGCAGGGACGTGGCCGGAACCAGCCAACGTCCCCGCGCAGCACAAAGGCTGCCTAGTGCCAGGCTGACGTTGCCGTGCCATGCGTCCCACTCGCAGGTGCCCCACCGGTGGGGCATAGTGGTACACAGAACGACCCGCCACCACAACAGCCTTGGGTGAAGCAGACCTGTCCGGAGGGGCAATCAGCACTCGTCGTGCATGTTACAAAAGTACAAATTGGTTGTACGCACGACACCCCTTCGGTCGTCGTCACGCAATCGCAACTGCTATTATTAAGGCATGCAGTCGCGCAACCGGTGCTAGGACAGTTGGGTGGCGTGACGCACTGCCCGTTTTTGCAAATCATTCCAGACGGACAGCACGTGTTGCCACACGCTTGCTTGGCCGGGCAGCACGTAGTGCCGTTGATGCAAACCTGTCCAATCGGGCAGCAGGTAGTGCCACAAGTCTGGCCGGTCGGACAACAGGTCGTGCCGTTGAGGCAGGTGCCATCACAGCAGGAATTGTTGCAGTTGATCGTCCCAGGCGGGCAGCACAAGCCGTTGACACACAGCCCAGATACGCACACGGTGCCGCACACGCCACAGTTTTTGGGATCGGTCTTGGTGTTCACGCACTTGCCATGGCAGAGCGTGAGACCGGGCCGACAGCGCCCGGTCATGGCGAAGACGCGATCGAGTCCGCTGAAAGCAAGCATGCTCCCAAAGGCGCTCGCTGCAAGGGTCTTGACCGCCTGGCGACGCGAGGTGGGTGTCGCCAGCGATTTGGTGAGCTCGTCGAATTTGGTGGGATCCATCTCCATTCACTCCTTTGTTAACGAATGTGGCTCTCGGGTGACTTCACCAGGTCACATACCGTCAGAAGCATCCATTATGCCCCCATCACTGGACTTGGAAGACATTTTGAGCTCCATTTTACAAGCAAGGTTCAATTCTTACAGCTATCAGAACGAACCCAGGAGACCGCGCCGGTGAGAGCACGGCCTCCTGAGATTTGTCGTCACGGTGCGCGAGAGAGCCAGCTAGCGCTCCCGCACTACTAGAATCCCAGGCAGTTCGCCATGAAACCGTCTAGCGAATGGCACTGGTTCGACCTGTTAGAGGTCCAGGCTTCGCGCCTGGTGTGCATCCCGGGATACATATCCCTTGTGCGCCACAACCAGTGTTGATCGCGCAGAACGAGCCCGAAGGGCAATCCCCACAACTGCCGCAGTGCTGGGCGCCAGCGCAGAGGACATTCAGTCCGCAGCCACAGTTGCTATCGGTCGTCTGATAGCAGAAGCAAGGCACAGTTGGATTGCAGAGTGGGGTGAAAAATGGGGCACAGCCAGTGCAGTTTCCGTCTGGACACGTAGGTGTAACACACATGCCACCCTGGCAAATCATTCCAGCCGGGCAGCAGATGCTACCACACACTCGATTAGTCGGGCAGCACGTAGTGCCGTTGAGGCAAACCTGTCCAGCCGGGCAGCACGTAGTGCCACAACATGTCTGTCCAACCGGGCAGCACGTAGTGCCACAAGTCTGGCCGGTCGGACAACAGGTCGTGCCGTTGAGGCAGGTGCCATCGCAGCAGGAATTGTTGCAGTTGATCGTCCCAGGCGGGCAGCACAAGCCGTTGACACACAGCCCAGATACGCACACGGTGCCGCACACACCACAGTTTTTGGGATCGGTCTTGGTGTTCACGCACTTACCATGGCAGAGCGTGAGACCGGGTGGACAGCGCCCCGTTCTGGCGAAGACGCGATCGAGTCCGCTGAAAGCGAGTATGCTCCCAAAGGCGCTCGCTGCAAGGGTCTTGACCGCCTGGCGACGCGAGGTGGGTGTCGCCAGCGATTTGGTGAGCTCGTCAAATTTGGTGGGATCCATCTCCATTCACTCCTTTGTTAACGAATGTGACTCTCCGGTGACTTCACCAGGTCACATACCGTCAGAAGCATCCATTATGCCCCCATCACTGGACTTGGAAGACATTTTGAGCTCCATTTTACAAGCAAGGTTCAATCAGCGAGGGTTAGCCAGGAAAAGGACCGCGGGGAAATACGAAATAATGTGAAAAGCACTGCCCTCCTTTCTGTTGCTTACAAGTGACAATCTACATTTCTCCAAATTACAACGATTACATATTCACAAAAGTAAGTTTACCTCAAGAATGCACAAAATGCCAGGGGTGAATTCAATTTATTACTTATGTCGCCAGGCAGCGCTATTCGCGGCTTAAAAGCCATTCATAATGAAACAGGATCTTTGGCTTGTGGGTAGGAGATTTGCTTATTCATCAGTAGAGGAAAAACTGTACGCTTGGTCCTCGATTTGCCAAAAGGAATGCCATCTATGTATCAAAGTGTTTCATCTTATATTAATATATATCACCCTAAGTAGAATAGTTTTTATAAATTAGTGCTTGACAAATACAAAACAGTTCTATGCTAGCGAGAGCTCTTTCGTAGGGTTAGGGTTGTAACTGCCACACCAACGCGGGGGATGCCGGTGTATTCCTGTCTCTCTTTTTTATTGGAAGATCTTCTGTTGTCATGTGATCCCATATCGATGGATGCAAAAACCATGATGGCGGGGGGCAGACAACATGGAAGAAAGTAAATCATTTTAGGAGATGTTTGTTCGTATGAGTCGATTTTTTAATCGCAAGAGCACCCTCTGTATCGTGGTTGCTCTCACCCTGGTAGCAGCTTTCGCGGGCAGCGTCGTA
>WNFF01015351.1_pt1 | contig 10689 bp, 8 predicted proteins | sample 5400441 | NCBI WGS metagenome assembly WNFF01 (sample SAMN13153345, study PRJNA577476) | soil metagenome | isolation source: 120 cm saprolite under Douglas fir tree site 2 hole 3 replicate 1 | place: USA:California | collected 2015-04-18
GTTGATTTATTGCCGGGGTGGCGGGGAAATAATCCCGTGCAAGACCTGGCGCGCGAATTCAAGGTGACGGTCGCCCTCGAAAACGATGCCGACGCTTCCGCGTTGGGCGAAGCAGGCTGGGGCGCAGGGAAACTGAAATCGCGATTGATTTACGTCACGGTGGGCACGGGCATCGGCGGCGGAATTATATTGGACGGACAACTCTATCGCGGGGCGGATATGGCGCATCCTGAAATCAGCCACCATGTGATTGATCCGTCTGGACCGGATTGCTCGTGCGGCTATCGAGGTTGTTGGGAATCGCTGGCGACCGGGCCAGCGATGGCCGCATGGTTCAACGCGAATGCGGCGGGAGATCGACGTTCTCCCGAAAATTTGAGCGCCGCGCAAATCTGCCAATTGGCAAAACGTGGGGAGGAGTTGGCAACCCGAGCGGTAGGGCGCGAAGCCTACTATCTGGGCCTAGGCGTGGCTAACCTGATCAATCTATTCGTGCCGGACATGATCGTACTAGGCGGCAGCGTGATGAAGAGCGCGGCGCTCTTTCTTGACGGTATCCGCAAGGTTATTCGCCAAGGTTGCCGGTTCGTTCCTTATGAGAAAACGGAACTAGCGCTGGCTTCGTTGGGAGAGAACGCCAATCTCGTAGGTGCGGCGAGGGTCTGGCACCATCGGTTCAAGCAGGGACTCAACCGGGCTTCCTGATTAACCGTCTCAAGCAACATTTTCTTGCGGGACACATTCTGTCAATCGCTGATGTCGCGGAACCCGCCCCAAGCGGCTGTGAGGGCGTCACGAAGTTGGACCGCACGGCAAACGGGGCGATGAGGGGAAAGGCAGCTCATGGCAAGAAGCCGCTATATGGTCAGCCTGGTCTTCCTCACTTTCTTCGTGATCTCCTTGCTGACCAATATTTTTGGTCCCATCGTCCCGGACATCATCAGCACCTTTCACGTAAGTCTGACTGCCGCGGGGTTTCTGACCTTCGCGTTCTTCATCGCCTACGGAGTGATGTCCATCCCCGCCGGTTTCTTGGTGGAACGATTCACCGAAAAGCCGGTGATGGTGCTGGCCTTCTTGGCTGGGATGCTTGGTTCTCTGAGTTTCGCGCTATTCCCTGGGTACCGCGTAGCGATCATTTCCTACTTCACTATAGGAGCCGGAATGGCCGTACTGCAGGTGGCCGTCAATCCATTGCTGCGCGTTGCCGGCGGAGAAGAGCATTACGCATTCAATTCGACCTTGGCACAATTGATTTTCGGCAGCGCGTCATTTATTAGCCCGAGAATTTATTCATATCTTGTCTTGAACCTGAAGGACCCTTCGCCCAATCAGAATCTCGTGTTACGCATCTTGCGAAGACTGACTCCAACGGAGTTGCCGTGGGCCTCCATCTATTGGATTTTCGCGGTCTCCGCGCTTGTTATGGTGGCCGTTTTGTTCTCTTCCAGGTTCCCAAAGGTTCAGCATACCGATGAAGAGCGCGCGGGTTCTTTGGCCATGTACCGGACTTTGGCCCGCCAACCGGTGGTGTGGCTTTACTTTGCGGCGATGTTTGCTTACGTGGGTTGCGAACAGGGAACCGCCGATTGGATGTCGAGTTTTCTGAACCAGTATCGCAATTTGGATCCTCATACCACGGGTGCGGCAGCGGTTTCGTGGTTTTGGGGCTTAATGACCGTTGGATGCTTGATTGGACTGTTCTCGCTGAAGGTCTTCGACAGTCGCAAGGTGCTGATTGCAGCATGCGCGGGGGCTTTGTTGTGTCTGTCAGCGGCCTTGTTTGGACCAGCAACGGTTTCCGTAATTGCTTTTCCAGCCATCGGGCTGTTTGCTTCGGTGATGTGGCCCATCGTGGTGTCGCTTGCGCTCAATTCTGTCGCGGAGTACCACGGCTCTTTCGCCGGCATTTTGGGAACGGGAATCATAGGCGGCGCCGTGGTGCCGGTGATTATTGGCCGCATCGGAGACTATGCGGGACTGCGCAGCGGCTTGGCATTTCTGTACGTTACGTTTGGGTTTCTCCTCAGCGTTGGCTTCTGGGCACGGCCGATGATCAACAATGCGACCATTCGCCTCAAGAAACCGTCCGTTGAGGCTGCTGTTTGATGTGGCTATTCCCTAGATGCGCTCAGAGACAAGGCTTCACCGGGGATCCTTGTACCTGTCGTTCCAAAAACTCGGCAGGAGTTCCCGCCGCCTCATCTTTCCTTTTGCGCCCCCGTCGCCAGTACAAGCAACTCGCGCTCGAGCTTTCGGAACTGAGCAACATCGCGTACATAGTCGGTGAATGCAGGCATGACTTTTCGGGCCAATGCGTCGGTGCGTTCTGGCAGGCGTCGAGCAGATTCCATTAGCAGTTCGTAATCCTCGATGCCCTCTCGCATCACTTCCAGGCGCAACGATTCTCGAATGGCCGATCTGTCCAGAAATTCCCGCCCCAGTGTAGATAGCCACTAAGCCCATACCGGTAGTTGACCCAGGGCAGGAGCCGCACCTTGAGCGTCGGGTAGTCGATAAACCGATTGAGGTATTTGCCGCGCGGATCCAGACAAATGTAGTACCAGCTTTGGCCCCTACGCGCCTTATGTGCTGCAATTGCATCCAAGGCATCGTCGAATGTGCCGAGTTTAGGCACCCAGATCGTGGTCTCCTCCTCGGCGGAAATATCTTCCCGCAGGCTTATGGCGTCCAGCGTCGGCACCCCCGGCAATTCCTCGCTAACAATATGGACGAAGCGCCGGTAGATGGGCATCTCCGCTCCATGCGGCTCATCGTGAACATGCTGGACGTAACGGTTGAGCCAGCCTTTCTCTTTCAAGTGATTGCGAAGTTGCCGCAAGAACTCCCGGAGATTCTGTTCTGCACGGGGATCGCCTGCAGGCAGCTCCTTCCTCACAATCTGACCGTTTTCGACGAGGTCTGTCGGGATCACATACAGCGAGTCATACCCACCTCCGAGCCGTCCGCTCAAGTGGCCGCCCTCGATCATGCGCGCCATTCCGACTTTGTCGAAAATTTCAATCCAGCGATCAACTAAGCCGAAATCATATTGAATAGCGCCGTTCGCCAATTGCGCATTAGCCAGTGTCCGCACTGGAACAAACACAACATTTTGTTTGTACTCCGCCATCGTCCGCCCTATGTTCTCCAATATTCTCCAGTAGCGATCCGGATCGGATTTCAATTGGGGAAAGTGCTTGGCCATCAGCTCGTGCTCAAACCAGAGCCAATTGGTCACCCAGAGCTTCTGTTCTTTCGGCACGGTTGCAGCGAAGACTTCTATATGAAAGGGCAGCCTTAGCTTTTGTTTGTGAGTGTCGATCTCGATCACACCCCGGTAAATCCCAGACCGTGCGTCGTCCGGTGTGAATACGGAAACCCACAGTGCCTCCGTGCAGGAAGCCTCCAATGGGATTTCTTTCTCAAGCGGAAACAGGGGATCGGGATAGGGACCCACTTCCGATCGCACCACTTCGTCCAAGGGTGTGTCGGTAGGGTGGGAATTTACGTTCACGGTTCCTACCCGATAAGTTTGGACCTTAAGTGCCGCTTGCCCAAAGCGAGGAGCAATAATGCGGATGCGTACCATTTGCTGTGATTGGGACTGCAACGCGACCTGCAGACTGACGTGAGCATTGCGCGCCGACAACAGAGCCAGTTCGAGTTTTGATGTTCTTGCCGGACTGTCCGGAAAGACCTTCACCAGCGAATCAACGAACCACGCTGAGAAGTTATCTCGCTGCCCTGCGTTCAGCGGCACAGAGAAAAAGCAGATAAGTCCAACAAGAAGTCTCCGCATAATCAGTCTTTTTCGCTGCAGGTGGAGTGCTTTTACGAATCGTCAAAACCGCGCTTCCTATCAGAAATCCATTGTTGCGTATGCGTGTTTTTTCAGCAAACTCGCACGTGACTTACGGCTTCCAGTCCCGGGAATAGGCCGAAAAACCCATGGGTCGCAAAACATCAAATTTGACGTGGAGTGGTACCCCGGATTGGCTGAATGTGAGATCGATAGTTATTTCCGTGCCCAAAGCGATTTCGGGAAGTTCTACCTCATGTCGCTCTACCGGAATGTCGCCTTCGCCGTAGAAAGTTCCCCTGAGCTTGTAGCCCCGAAGTGTATACGCGGGAACATCATGGCGGGTTCGCAGCCGGAGTTTGAAGGTGTTCAAGTGGTTTTCAAGAATTAATGACTCGACTGGACTCGATTCCCGGCGCAATACATCGTAAGAAGCCTTTTGTGCTCCACAAAGATCCACAACGCCGTGAACATTTTGCTTCAGCACGCCCACGCCGCTATAACCGACATGCGTCCGGTAGTCGTTGTAGCAGAAGAAAATGGCTCCGGCCACGAAATCCTTGGAGCGAATGGCGGCGTCGTGGGATCGCAGAATTTCGATCCTGTGCTCGTCACCTTCCGGACGGTCTTCCGTACAAGCGCAGTATCCGTACTCGGAAATGACCACGGGCTTGCCGGGAAATGCCGCGTGAAGGTCATCCAAATGCTTGGCCACTGCCTCTGGAGATCCCAGAGCCCAGCTTCCGAAATATTCATTTGTTTCGATGAAGTCCATCAATCCAGCTGCGTCACGCTGCGGAGTTTCGTTCAATGAGTTTGAAGCATAAGAACAAAGCCGATTCGGATCCAGCCTCTTCGCCTCAGCGAGCATACGTTTCGCGAATTGATACGCGGGAGGGTTTTGCCCGCCAATCTCATTGCAAAGTCCCCAAACCACCACCGAGGGGTGGTTTCGGTCGCGAGCGATCATCTCTCTTAACTGCTCCAGCGCGTTTTGCAGGATATCGGCATCGGGCTCTGCTCCCATGCCGGCAAATGTGTCGTAGCCCCACGCCGGAATTTCGCTTTGCATCAGAATGCCGTGCCGGTCGCAGTAGTCGAGAACCCTCTTATCCTGAGGCCAATGAACGCGCGTAAAGACGCAATTCAGATTTTTCAAGTCGTCATGATCGTGAGCGATCCATTCGCTGGGCTCGGCCATTCCAAATTCCGGATTGCTGCCCGCCATGCGCTCGACACCCATCAGCCGCACGCGCTCGCCATTCAAGAAAAAACCGTTGCCCTTAACCTCGAGTTTCCGGACCCCGAACGTAGCTGTCAGTCCATGACTCTCTTGTCCGCTTCCCGTCGAAAAAATAAGCCGATAGAGATTCGGACGATCAAAATGCCACAGCTTTGCCTTGGGCAGCGTGGCCTCAAATCTGGATGTGTGGGTCGTACCGCTCTTAACGGTAAGACTCGGAGTATCTGAACTGGTCAGCACTGTCAGTCCAGTCTCGTCGTCGATTGCTCGAAAAGAGGCTCGCCCCGTCCACGATTTCGGACTCGTATTCCGGATGTACGCGGTGACTGCAAGTTTTCCGTCTCCGCTGGCAAGATCAGGAAAAGCTTCGATGTCGATGCGCTCCACAAAAGTTTTTGGCGTAATGAGCAGTTGCACCGGCCGATAGATACCGCCGTCATGCGCCCAATCACTGGAACGCCCCCTGGGAATCATGTGCTCATTAAATGCGCCATCAACGCGTACCGTGATCGTGTTGGGACTTCCCCAGCGAAGCAGATGACTGATATCAAGCACCAACGCGGTGTAACCCTTGCGCACATGCTCTCCAGCCAGTTCTTCATTTACCCAGACTGCGGCGGTATGGAAGACGGCCTCAAATTCGACCCGTACCGCGGAGTTTTGCCATTCACCCGGAGCGTCGAAAGTTCGCCGATACCATGCCACTCCGCGATAGTCGACATAAGCCGGGTCAACTTGCCAAGTGTGTGGTACGAGCACTTGGCGCCAGGTAGCGGTGGACTCATCTCTTCCGTACCAACGCTGCTCCTCACCCACGTTTCCAGAATCAGTCCGAAACCACCATTGGCCGCACAGGCTGACCGTAGCAGGCGCGGATAAGTCCCAGGTCTTCTCGCCTGCCGCGAGATCAGGCGCACCTATGGTGCTCGCAGCCAGGACTCCGGCCTGAGTTAGGAATTTTCGACGAGAGTGCACGCAAGGTTCCGTTTCCGATCGTTATGCCTTGCCAGCTAACCAAATATCCCGAAGGTGTGTCAAACCAAATTAGCCATAGCTGCTCCAAGGCAGGCTCCGCGCAAACATCCATGGGAAGGAGATTGAGCCACTCTCCTCGTTTCAACGGGGATCGCGTAACCTATGTTTGTTGACCCTCTGATTCCATTTGAGAATAGAGAGGCTCACCTAGCCTGCTCCGAACTGCCAGGCCAATCTCCGCGGGGCCGACAAAATCCTGCCACTCTCCGGCAATCGATCCGTCCGGAGCGATAAGACGCGTCCTTGGCCGCGTAAAAGCGCCGCCGCCGACTGACGCAGATGTCTTGACGTCGTTCATGGCCAGGTCGTGAATCACATTTTGCACGGATTCGGCTGCACTCGGATGCTTCAAATCGAGTGTAACCATCATCCGCAGCCCGTTGGCGCGGAATTGTGTGAAGAGATTCTTCAATACCATCACCTGCCCGAGCGAGGCGGTATCCAGCAACCCGTTCGCGTCAATGCTCGCCGGAATTTCGGAAACAACTGTCCAGCCCGACGGCACCGTGTCACGCGTGGTCACGGCATATTTCTTAGCCGGTACGCCGCCGGTGCCTTTTTCTACCGGTGATTGCTCCCTACCGAGACAGGGCGCCATGGCCTTATCGGATTTCCAGGTGCTCCCTTGTTCCTGACTGGAGCCAGCTTGATAGGCATCGAATGAACGATAAATGTGGTTATCGAAAACCCACGTGGCCGCGTTCCCTCCGCACGTGGTATATCGATTGCCAAGAAAGGACATTTCTTTGTTGCTTTCGACAACCCACGGAGAGACCGAGTAAATCCGGTTCTCGCGGAATATTTTTTGCGAACCCCGAATGTCGGCGCGGTTGAGTAGGGCCGGAAAGTTGCCAGGCGGGCTCCAGTAAATAGAGTTCCTTTCCACGCGCAGGTTTTCGATTACACCGTTGTTCCAAGTCCATAGAAAGATCGCGCCTTGATATCGGGCCATGCGCGGACCCTTTCCGTTGTTGATGCAGAGATTTCCTTCCACAACACTTTCATGGGTGACGTATCCGGCCCCGAATACTGCGACGCAATAGCCCTGCGTATCGTGTCCATAGTTGTCGAGCACCGAGTTGCGGGTATTGCCGTAATCGATGTCGAAAGCGCCGCCGTCGACGCCGGGGCTATCTGTCAAAAACGCCTCATTCTTGCTGACTACACAATCCATGCATTTCCATGTCCAGATGGCGTTGGGCGTGCCGATCGATTGCGTCGGTTGCATGCCCGTATGCCACGCGGCACTGGAATCAATGAGCCCGTCCTTCACTTGAAAGAGGATGATGCCGTCGCCGTATACGTCGTGCACGACGGAATTGCGCACGATAACGTGAGTGTTCCACTTATCTTCGGCGACTTCGCCAAAGTTGCCGCCTCCCACCAAAATGCCTGCCCATTGCTCCGTGCGATAAGGCGTAATTCCTTCCACGACCACGTCATCGAAATGCTGCTCAACCTTCCCAGGCGAGATCACCACCAGGCCGCTCTCTTTGTGCTTTACTTCACCGCCGTGCACATCGTGCACCAGCAGGTTTCTTATATGAATGTGGTGAAGAATTCCGGTATCCCCGCTGACAAAAACGCCGAAAACCGTCCCGCCAGCGAATTCAATCGAATCAACATCCCAATATTCCTGGTCGAAGAGTTTGAAAGCCTCTTCGTCGTCTTTACCCGCAATGACCTTGGGACGGGTGCCTCGTCCATATGCCGACAAACGAATAATCGCCGATGCCGAACCCGAGCCTTTCGGCCAGAGAGCGCCATGACATTCCGTTCCTCTTTTCAAATAAATAATGTCCCCGGGCAAAAACCGGTGCCGGTTCACGGCATCGAGTGAATGCCACGGCGTCGCAGGCGATCGGCCTTCGCCGTCCTTTTCCGCGTCGCTGCAGTCAACGTAGTATTCATTTCCTCCGGCGACATCATCGGAGTCACCAACCGGGCCCACGGCCATGCTGTAAGTTTCTGGTCTGCGGAGTAGAGTTTCCGACGAGATGCAATCAGGAGCCAGCCAAATGATGATCCAAATAGTCGCAAGACAAAGAAAATCTCTTTTCATATGGCTCTCCGAAATCACGGATGGATTGATGACTTCTTCTTTCAGAAAGCCCTTGGGCCGGCAACTCGCGGTGCTTCTCAGACTCCATCCATAGCTTCGCGGACTCTTAGGTTCTCGCATCGCAAACAACTATTTTTTCTGGCCGTAGTATGCCGTGCTGCCATGCTTTCGGAAGAAATGCTTTTCGTGAAGATGTTTGGAAATCGGATGCGCCTTTGGATTCGCCAGGAGTGTCAGCACAGCCATGGCGGCAATCTCTTCCAAGACAACGGCGTTGTGCGCGGCCTCGGCCGGGGTCTTTCCCCAGCAAAAAGGCGCGTGCCCTGCCACCAGCACGGCTGGCACACGGAGCGGCTCTAGCTTCGCGAGGCGCCGAACGATGGCATGGCCTGTATTGGCCTCGTAGTCGCTGCGCCTGAGCCCACGAAGTCGCGGCCCGCGAGTGCGTGTGGGCCACTCCGCCCACGGTGGGAAAAGCCTTGTACAGAATGAGGTGCGTCGGAAGATCGGAGGAAGGACGAAGGGAGCCTTCGACAACATTTCCCTCCAAATTCACGACAACCATGTCTTCTGCCTTCATCGTTTCATAAGCAACGCCGCTTGGTTTGATAACTACCAGCCCTTCGTCGCGCGCAATTCCGCTGGCGTTTCCGAAGGTGTAGAGAACCAGGCCTCGCCGCACCAACTCGAGATTCGCATGCAGAATTTCTTCGCGCAGAGATTGAAGTTTCATATCGCGCCCCGTGCTGCGGCCGCGATCCTGCGCAACGCCGGGAGAACGCCTCCGGCGTGCACGGGCTTGGAGTTCGCCTGGCCGAAGCCAAAGTACAATTCGCGATAAAGTTGATAAAGTTCCTCGTAGCAGCGCGCGGCAGCCTGGTCGGGTTCCATGACGTGATAACTAGGGCAAATTGCGTCTTGCGCTTCTTCGATGGACCGAAAGGTGCCGGCGGCGAGGAACGCGGATCGACCGAGGCGCAGCCGCGGGGTCTTTCACGTCGCAGAGGACGGCCGTAAGCATGTCGCAGTGCTCGAACGCGGTTACGAACTGGCTTCGCTTCTCTCGCTCGCTGCGGAGCCAGTGCAATAATTTCGAGAAACCCCATTCCGAGGAATAGACGCCGCCGCACCATTGGATCGCTTCCAGATTCCGATTGTGGGCGGTCTCGGTGATAAGCGCGGCTTCGCGCCATGCCCGATGGTCGCACCAGAGGTAGTAATCGTCGAGCGGCACGAACCCCTCTCCGACGGGAATGACGCTAGATCCTGTGGTGTCTAACGCAATGGAGGCAATCTCAGTTCCGGAGACATTCGCCGCTTGCAAAGCGCGGTGCATGGCTTCGATCAACGCCCGCATGTGATCGGCGTGATTTTGCGTGGCAAGGTCGGGGTCAGCCTGGGTGCGGTGAAGGGGATATTCCGAGACCGCGGAACCCAGGCGTCCTCTGTCGCTGTCAACGATGGCAACGCGGACGCTAAGCGTGCCAAAATCTACGCCTGCAACAATCGCCATAGGCCTCTATCCGACTCCCCGGTCGAAAGAATCTCACGGCAACTGCTCACCCAAGCTGCCTACCGCGCATGCCAGTACGTGTCCCATCCAAGGTACCGGGTGGCGGCTTCGTGAACTATTCCGGCAACGGAGGAAAAGTTAGCGGCGACGTGGTGCTCGAATCCGTTCTCGCAGATGTAGCGCAGGAGTTCTTGCATCCTCGGGATCTCGACCACTCCCGCGCCGCCAAAAGTTTCCAGGGGATCGTCGGTGAATTCGCCGCCGCCGACATAGCCGCGGATTTTTCCGGTGCGGTCATCGGTGGAAAAGCGCGCATAGCTCATGGCTCCGGATTTAGCCCGCCCCACGCAAGTGCCGAAGGTATTGTCCTTGCCGACGGTTCCCGCAATGATTTCCTGATAATCCATCTTGACGTTGCGGAAGAAATGCTTGGGCAGGTTGCTGCAGTGGAAGCACACCGCTTTGTCCGGATGACTGCCATAGTTATTGTTCCAGTCGAGCAAAGCGCTGGGAGTTTCGGAAGCCAGCCGCAGACAATGCATACTGAGCACCCCGCACACGTCCACCTCGCAGGCGCTGGAGAGCAGATCGTCGCTCATCATGCTCATGATCGTGCAGGGCACAACGCCGAGGTTTTCCTCGATGGAGGTCCAGCACTGCACGGCGCTGACGTGGACGGACGCCGACTTCATCCAATCCTCAACAACCGCGCCGAGCTTGGCCATTTTCAACAAGGCCGGCTGCGGAACACCGCTCGTAGACACATATTTCTGAATGGCTTGGAGCTTGCGTACGGCGTGCTCGTCATCATTCTTCATACGGCCGATACGCCCCAGGACTTCGGAGAGGTCCAGGGTCTCAACGGAAATGCCGGAGGCTTCGAGCAGCTTTTCGCTGTAACGGACGGTATTGAACGCCGCGGGTCGCGCTCCAATGGCTCCAATGCGCAGATTGCGCAGCCCTTTCACGACCCTGCAAACACCGGCAAACCAGGCCAGGTCCTTCTCGAACTCTTCCGAATTCGGAGCCACGGT
>WNFF01005145.1_pt1 | contig 10686 bp, 11 predicted proteins | sample 5400441 | NCBI WGS metagenome assembly WNFF01 (sample SAMN13153345, study PRJNA577476) | soil metagenome | isolation source: 120 cm saprolite under Douglas fir tree site 2 hole 3 replicate 1 | place: USA:California | collected 2015-04-18
CGGAGCGACGCGCATTGTGACGTTTTCCCTGAAAGCCCGCGCCGCAATCACCATGGCAGGACACAAAGCCGATGCCGCCACCTGGTTCGACAGCGGAGCCTGGGTCACTTCCAGCCCCTACGGCACCCAGCCATTCATCGAGGAGCAAGCTAGGTCGCATCCGGCGAAAGCCGACTTCGGCAAGACCTGGTCTCTTTCCCTCCCGGAAACCGCCTATTGGTACGGCAAGAAAGCTCTCGGAGCCGTCCCGCCCGATGGTTGGGGTCTCACCTTCCCCCACCCGCTTCGCGGAAAGACGGGCATCGGTGAACCGGACAACACTTTCTACGAACAATGGGCCTCAAGCCCCTACGCCGACACAGCCCTGACCGAACTCGCCGAGAAAGCCGTCGATGCCCTGAAGCTGGGCAACTCGAAAGGAACCGATTTTCTCGCCGTGAGCTACTCTTCCGTGGACCTCGTCGGCCACGAATTCGGCCCCCGCAGCCGCGAAATCCAGGACGTTCTCGTGCGGCTGGACAAGGATCTCGGCAATCTGTTCGCGCATCTCGATCAGAAAGTCGGCCGCGGAAATTACGTCGTCGCCCTGAGCGCCGACCACGGCGTCGTCCCCATTCCCGAAGACATGCAATCCACCGGCGCCGACGCGGGCCTCCTTCATCTCCCCGAAGTGCAGGAGCGCATCGAGAAGGCTCTCGAATCCTTCAATTACGCAAAGCCAGCGGTAGCGCGAATCGCCGGCAGCGACATTTACTTTGCGCCCGGCGTTTACGAAAAGCTCCAAGCCGATTCGAACGCCATGAACGCAGTCCTCGAAGCCGTTCGAACCGCGCCCGGCGTAGCCGCCGTCTATCGCGCCGAAGAATTGCGCGACCGTCCGGCCACGCAAAGCCCCGCGCACCGCGCCTTCGCGAATAGTTATTTTCGCGGCCGCAGCGGCGATCTATTCATCCTGCCAAAGCCCTACTGGCTCCTCGACGGCACGCCCCTCGGAAAGCCCCGCTCCTACGGCACCGGCCACGGCGTCCCCTATAACTATGATCAGCACGTCCCCGTCCTCCTGATGGGCTTCGGCATCCAGCCCGGCCAATACTTCCAACCCATCACACCCGCCGACATCGCCCCAACCTTCGCCGCCCTCTGCGGCATCACGCTAGTCTCCCGCGACGGCCACGTCCTCGCCGAAGCCTTGAAGAAACCCACCGAAGCCCGCGCTCCGACTCCGCCCGCGCGCCCAAAATCCGCGCCCGCGATGTCGCCGAACGCAAATCCCTGACGCCACTTTCCGCCTCCGGAAATGTTGCCCTGTGTGCTGCAATCTGCAGCCACGGGTCCTGTGTTGTTGTTCAGGTTCCGATTAGCGTTTAATTTTGAAATCTGCACAATACGAGCATTAAACCACTCAAAGACAGTAAGATGATTTCCTTGGAACTTCGGAGGATTTGAGATAAGCCATGATTCAGCCCTACTTTGCCGCTTGCTTTGCGACCTTCTTCGTCTGCGGGGGCCTAGTTCTTCGGGTTGAGGCTCAAACCAACGAAGGAAAGGAGTTGAGAGGGTTCTACGTCGTGACGCACGTCGTATCCGATGCATCTCCCTTCAAGTATGAATACGTCCTCGATGTGAAGCCTCAAGGCAAGGACGTGCTGGTTCGGGAAATTCGGATTGCTCCACTGAATTCATCTTGTCCAGGCATAACTGTCAAGGCTGCCGACCACTTGCTCGCCAACGCATCCCCCCAGAAACTAGCAAGACTAGATCTTTGCTCTTTGACTGTCGCAGCTGTTGAATCGGCAATCAATGGTGCTCAACCGCGGGGCGCTACCTCCATCGATGATACTGCGAGCTATAGTATCGTGGCCGTGTGCGGAAAGACGCAAAAGGTTTTCGAACTTCCCTATCCCGAGACTGTGGATTTTAAGAAACTGAAGAGAACAAGTCCGCGAGTGGCTTCGCTCTGGGAGTTGGCTTACAACGTTCAGCGACGTTCTTTTGGTCGGAATTTTTCTTTCTACGATGCCTCCGCTAGCCAAGATGCGGCGTTTCAAGCACTCGGGGCAGAGGTTGTTCCTGCCATAAAATCAGGGATTTATGATCGAGGGTTCGCGAATGGCAGCCACCTTGAATCACTGTTGAAGGAATACTCCGGACCTGTGAAGGAAACCGACCCGTGGAACGTCGAGTTCGTTGGATCGGCGCCACCTGATTTGGCACAATACCAACTCCCGAAGTACCCTCCACTCGCAAGGCAAACTAGGATCGAAGGAGAAGTTCATCTAGTTGTGTTGCTCGACACACAGACTGGTCTTGTCAAGGACGTGCAAGTTACCTCAGGGCACCCACTTTTGAGAGATGTTGCTGCTGCTGCCGTTCGGGAATGGCAGTTTAAGAAGGGAAACCCTCTCAAAGATTCTATGGATGTGATTCTAAAATTTGGGTTGGATTGCCCTTCGCGATAAATGTTTGTCGATTAATTTCTTTATCGTCGGCTTTCCGACTTGGCTGCGGCCTAACTCCTGGTCAACCGGCAAACCGGCAACTGACTGACCGTTTGATTTTGCGCGGAGGAGGACCGGCTTCATGTTATCCTTTTGCACGAAGTGAGCTCCGCTGGCGCCGTTGACCTCAGTGTAAAAATTGGCGCGTTGCGCCTGCGGAATCCTATTCTCGCCGCCAGTGGAACCTTTGGTTACGGCCTCGAATTCGCCCACCTCGTTGACCTGAACCGCCTGGGGGGTTTCGTCACCAAGGGGCTTTCCCGCGAACCCATCGAAGGTGCCCCCGCTCCCCGGCTTTACCCCACCCCCTCCGGGATGCTCAATGCCGTTGGCCTCCAAAACGTGGGGGTCCGGGCCTTTGTAGCCGAAAAACTCCCGGTACTGCGAAAATTCGATACGGCCGTCATCGCCAACGTCTTTGGCTACACCCTAGAGGACTACGTCGAGGTGATCCGCGTCCTGGAGGACGCCGAGGGCCTAGTCGGCTACGAGCTCAACATCTCCTGCCCCAACGTCAAAAAGGGGGGCATGCAGTTCGGCAACGACCCCACCCAGGTATCCGAGGTAGTCGGAGCCGCCCGAAAGGCCGCCCCAAAGCGCCCCCTTTGGGTCAAGCTCTCCCCACTCGTTACAGACATTGGACTTATTGCCCGGGCTGCTGAAGAAGCCGGAGCCGACGCCCTAACCGTGGCAAACACCTATCCCGCAATGGCCATCGACTTCCGCTCCGGCAAGTCCCGCCTGGGCAATCCCACGGGGGGCTTGTCTGGCCCGGCCATTAAACCCATTACGTTGAAGCTCGTCTGGGAAACGAAGAAGGCCGTCAAGACACCAATTATAGGCCTCGGCGGCATCGAGACGGTTGAAGACGTGCTTGATTACCTAGCCGTAGGCGCTTCGGCGGTACAGGTCGGGACGGCCAGCTTTACTGACCCGAGGGCCAGTCAGCAACTTGCCGACACCCTTACGAAGGTCCTATTACGAGCTAAAGTGTTTACTGTGAATGAGTTAAGAGACAAATTCGTAGCAGAAAATGGTTGACATAACGGCCCCTTTTTGCTACACTTTTCTGGATCCAAGCAGCACAAAGAACACACTATGAGACATCGACTTTTCATGAGCTGGGCTGCACTTCGCTGGGTACTCCTCATGTTCCTGTTTGCTCAGGGCATGGAAGCACCCCTCGTAGCGAACCTGAATCAACCCGTGAAGCCGATCAAGTCCTGGGTAGGCAATTCCAGTTGGTATGGCCCCGGGTTCAATGGCCGGAAGACCGCCAATGGCGAGCGCTTCGACTCTGAAGCTCTCACCGCAGCACACCCCAACCTTCCTTTTGGCTCCGTCGTCCGCGTGGTCAACACCCGCAACGGCAAGTTTGAGATAGTACGCATCAATGACCGGGGTCCCTATCAAGAAGGGCGCGAAATTGATGTATCCTATCGTGTCGCCCGGAAAATCGGCTTGATCCATTCCGGCGTGAGCCAGGTCCGGCTCGAGCTCATGGCGTTGCCCGAGAAGCACTGACCCCGTAGGAGTCGGGGTCAACTATGACCCTGACTTTCGACGCCCATCCCCGCAGCAGCCTGATCGTCGCGCTCGATTTTGATTCTCTCTCTTCCGCGGTGAAATTCGCCAAGCAGGTCGCCGATCTAGTGGGTATGTTCAAGATCGGCAACCAGCTCTTTACCGCCGCGGGCCCCGCCGCTGTCAAGGAAGTCGCGGCTCTCGGCCCCGGTATTTTTCTCGACCTGAAATTCCACGACATCCCCAACACCGTCGCCGGCGCCGTCCTTTCCGCCGCGGCCATGACGGGCGTGCAGCTCGTCAACGTGCACGCGCTCGGCGGCAAGGCTATGCTCGAAGCCGGTGTGCAAGCCATTAGCGCTGGCGTTCCCATGGGAGCCGACCGGCCGCGCCTCCTGGCGGTGACCATTCTCACGAGCATGGATCAGAAAACCATGAAAGAAGTGGGGATTGGCGGCGCGCCCAAACTCCGCGTCGTGAAACTGGCGCAACTTGCAAAAAAAGCAGGCGTCGATGGCGTCGTAGCTTCCGTGCAGGAAGCCCGGGCGATTCGCAAGGCATGCGGCCGTGATTTCTTGATAGCGACGCCCGGCGTTCGCCCGAAGGATTCCGCGGTGGAATCTAAATCAGAAGACCATGCCCGCAAGGCAACGCCGACCGAAGCGATTCGCGCCGGCGCCGATTTCCTCGTTGTCGGCAGGCCCATTCTGGCCGCGCCCGATCCCCGCGCCGCCGCGCAAGCCATCGTCGAAGAAATCGCTGCCGCGAAGTAACTTTCGCGGTTTGACCCCCGATTCTCTCCTCCAGTAGCATCCAAAGCGGCAGAAGAATCTCTGCCCATTCCAATATGCCCACTACGACGAAGAGCGTCATCGTTGGCACCGCCGGGCACATCGACCACGGCAAATCCACGCTGGTCGAAGCGCTCACCGGCACGCACCCGGATCGTCTCGCCGAAGAGAAGCGCCGCGGAATCACCATTGATTTAGGCTTCGCTTTCCTGGAAGAAAATGGCGTCCGTTTCGGTCTTGTAGACGTACCGGGGCACGAACGATTCGTCAGCAACATGCTGGCCGGCGCGGCAGGAATTGACGTATTGCTCCTGGTGATCGCCGCGGACGAGTCCATCAAGCCGCAGACGCGCGAGCATTTTGATATTTGCCGATTGCTGGGAGTGAAGCGCGGCGTGGTGGCCCTTACAAAGAGCGACTTAGTGGACAGCGAAACGCTGGAACTCGTGCGGATGGAAGCCGAGGAATATCTGCAAGGCTCGTTTTTGGAGCACGCGCCGATTGTGCCGGTGAGTGCAAAAACAGGAAGCGGACTCGGCGAACTGAAGAAAGCTCTGAACGACGCCGCGGCAAGCGCGTCCGTGAAAGATGCGGCGCGATATTTCCGGCTGCCCATCGATCGCGCGTTTGCCATGAAAGGTTTCGGTTCCGTGGTGACGGGCACGCTGATTTCCGGAAGCGTGGGTCCGGGCGATGAAGTGGAACTGTTTCCGCGCGGCGAGCGGCTGCGCGTGCGCGGCGTGCAATCCGGTGGAAAATCCGTGGAGCGCGCCACGCCAGGGCAGCGCACGGCGGTGAACCTCGCGGGAATCGAACACACCGCGCTGAAGCGCGGGATGGTGCTGGCGGCGCCGGGAAAATTCCGCAAGACGCGGCGCATTGACATCCGTCTGGAGCTGCTCCCGTCCGCGAGAAAAATGAAGCAAGGCGCGCGCGTGCATTTTCACGCGGGAACGGCGGAGACCGTAGCGGAAGTTTTTTTTCACGGGGACAAGGAAATGTCCCCTGGCGGGAGCGCGCTCGCGAATTTGAAATTGCAGGATGAAGTGCTGGTGCTGCCGGGCGATCGCTTCATCGTGCGGCAATTTTCTCCGGTGGTGACGATTGGCGGAGGTGCAGTGCTGGATCCGCTGGCGCGGCGGCCGATGCTGCGGGATACGGGGCGTGCGGCGTTTCTGGAAACGCTCGAGCGGCAGAACGGCGTTGAATCTTTGTCGGCGATGACCGAGCGCGCGCTCCTGGGGCTGGGTTACGAAGAGATCGTGGCGCGAACGGGCTGGACCGAAAAAGAAATTCAGCGCGCCCTGGAAAAACTTCAAGGGACGGGGCGTGTAAGAATCGTTTCGAACGAACCTCTTGTCCTGGTCTCCGGAAAATTGTTTGAGGAAGTACGCGAGAAAATCACCGAAAAAGTCGAAAGATTCCAGAAGGAAAATCCGCTGTTGCCGGGAATCCCCCGCGAGGCTTTGCGCGCCAGCCTGGGCAAGCGCGTGCGCACCGAAACGTTTCGCGCCGCGCTGGAAGAGTTGGCCACGCAGAAGAAGCTCGACGCCCAAGGCGAGTTGGTGAAAAAAGCGGGCTCCGAGATCGCCCTGCTTCCCGAAGAAGCCAAAGCCAAAGAACAGATCGAAGCGGCGTTTGCCTCCGCAAGTCTGGCCGTTCCATCGGTGAAAGAAGTCTTGGGAAAGCTTACTGTCGAAGCCAGGCGCGCCGAGAAACTTTTGCTGATTCTCCTGAGGGAGAAAAGCCTGGTGCGCGTTTCGCCCGAGCTGATTTTTCACCGCCAGGCCCTCGCGCACCTGAAGGCGCAGCTTTCGAATTACAAGAAGGCCAAGGGCGACCGCATTTCCGTCCCCGCGTTCAAGGAACTGACCGGCATCACCCGGAAGTACGCCATCCCACTGCTCGAATATCTCGACCGCGAGCGAGTGACACGGCGGGCAGGGGAAGAGCGTGTTATCCTGTAGGTGCAAGAAGCGACAGAGACTTGCCGCGCAGGGCCACCTGCGCTAGTGTGGAATTAGCGCGCCGCCAAGCGGGGCGCGTGGAGGCGTTTCATGGGTGAATTTAGTATCTTTCATTGGCTCATAGTTCTGGCTGTGATTCTGATTTTTTTTGGCGGCAAGCGCATCCCGGAAATCATGAAGGGATTTGGCGAAGGTATCCGCAGCTTCAAGGACGGCATGTCCGGCGCGACGCAAACTCCGACGCCCCCGGCGCAGGCCCCTGCTCCCCCGGCAACCGAAAAGCCTGCCGAAGAAAAGAAGTAGCGCCGAGGCGCACAGAAGGTTCCTTTCAAATTAAGATGGGGCGGCCCGTGTGGCCGCCCTTCTTATTTCCGGTAGAGTCGGGGCTTGCCCCGCCCGCCGCTTGCGTCTGGAAAATCCTTAGGAACCAAGTCCCGCGCATCGCTTGCGGCACGCGAATTGTGTCCAAACAGTAGCGGAAAATAGCTATCCACTTCGCAAAAACTGTCCTTCCGACCAGTAGCCGCGCACGAGCTTTCTCGTCAGACTCGGGATTCACACGGTGACCCGGGACTCGCATGATTCACTCAGAAAGATTAGGAGAGAAAAAATGAAATTCACCTGGATGAAGTGGAGCGCCTTGCCTGCCGCGGTGCTGCTCGCCGGCAGCGTAGCGATGGCGCAGGACCAGCCAGCTCCGGCCCCGCAGCCTGCGCCAGCGCCGGCGGCAACACCAGCGCCAGCGCAAAGTGGCAGCACGGCACCGGCGGCAACTCCAGCAGAGAAACCCAAGCCGACGATCGCGCAGCGCAGAGAAAATCAACAGGACCGCATCGCGCAAGGCGTGAAGAGCGGCCAACTGACAGCCGGTGAAACCGCTAACCTGGAAACGAAAGAAGCGGCCATCAACGGCGAAACCAAGGCGGACCGCGCGGCCAACGGCGGCAAGCTGACCGCGGCGGAAAAGAAGCAGGTCAACGGACAACAGAATCAAGTGTCCAAGCAGATTTACGCCGACAAGCACAACGCCAAGACGCAGCACTATGGAAACAACAAAGTGGACCAGCGCCGCGAAAACCAGCAGGACCGCATCGCGCAAGGCATCAAGAGCGGGCAGTTGACGGCCGGCGAAGCAGCCAAAGCCGAGAACCAGCAAAAAGGCATCAACAAGCAGGTGTCCGCAGACCGCAAGGCCAATGGCGGAGCGTTGACGTCCTCCGAAAAGAAACAAGTCAACCACGAACAAAACGCCGCGTCGAAAAATATCTACCATAAAAAGCACAACGCCAAAACGCAGCCGCAAGCGCAAGCGCAAGCTCAGGCTCAGCCAAAGCCGTAAATTTTCCTCCACCCCCAAACAAGAGAGGCGCTCCGACGGTGTCGGGGCGCCTCTTTTTTTTGTTGTAAGTCGTCAGTCCTCCGGTTTCAGCCTGCAGGAAAAGAACCATGCCGTGGTTCGTTGTTGCCCGTGCCAGGGTGTAGACGCGGCTGTCTAGTCCGCAGAGCTGTTTGCTGGAGTGGCTTTTGAGTGGATTTGCACCGAGGAAACGATTTTATCGAGGCGGCGCAGGATCTTGACTTCGTCAGCATCCTTGACGCCGGGGTCGAGATCAGGATTCGAACCACTGACGATCTCTAGAGAAAATTCGTAGCACATTCCTTTGGAAAACCCAGCGTACTCGCGGTTGAGAGTTCCCGTGCCAGCCGAAGCCCAGCCTCTTTGCCGCCAATTAAAATTAACCCCCTGAATGGATTCTGTGCCGAAGGTATATGTCCCATCGAGGGGAACGACAAAGGACTGGCAGACTTCGGGCGTGACGGCAGGGTTGACAGCAAGCTGGAGAGTCCCGCTGCGAAAATTCGTATTGGGATAGGCGTCTGGAGGAATCGAAACAAGGGCGACGAGGGTGGCGCCGGGCTGCTGGGCGGCGAGTTCTTGTTGGGCCTGCAGAATAGAGGGTTCTTCGGAATCCAGCGCTTCGTCCAGAGAATAATTTCGGGGATAGCGAAACGTGATCCCGTAGTCCGGGTTGTTGTAGACGGAGAACGCGGAGTCGCGTGGCGAATGCTTTGCCACAGGGGCCGGCGCAGGTTCCGATTTGGCCGCGAGTAAGCGAGATGGCGCGTCTTGAGCATGGGTACTGTGACAGCCGGAATGCCAGACAACGCTGAGAAACAAGGGTAAAGCGATGGTTCGCCGCCGAAGAAACATAGGCAGAGCCTCCTTTTCCTGGAGCTGGCAATTAGGGAAGCAGAAGGACGGCCAGTCCGTAGAATACTGATTCGCTTGGGGATGGTGGGTATCGCAGCGGCGGGAAGCGTGGCGTTGCAACCACGGTGTTGACGGCGATACGCGGAGTCGCGAGGCGGGTCTACTTCTGGTACTTGCAGTACTCCAAAATTTCCTCGGGGCTGAAGGATTTGCCGGTGAATAGCCGTGGGAAAAACTCTATCCACTGTATTTTGAATTCTTTACGAGGGCAGCGGGCGGTGGAATGTGTGCCTCTAACCACGGTGGGAGGTGCACATGCATTTGACCAAACGGCACTACCTTATGATGGGGGGAGGGGTCCTGCTGGCGGCGGCACTGACGGTGTCTGCCGCGACATTGCGGGACGGGTCCGACCCCGTGATGCTGCCAGAGCGCACGGCAATTCACGTGACTCTGGACCAGGCGCTGGCCACGAACCAGAGCCGACCAGGAGACCACTTTGACGCAACGGTCTCCGAACCAGTGGTCGTAGACGGCAAGACGGTAATCCCTCAGGGCGCCCACGCTGAGGGGTTGGTGGTGGACGCACGGCAGTCCGGAAGGCTGATGGGCCGGGCACGTTTGCAGCTCGCGTTGCAAACCGTGGCGGTGAACGGGCAGAACTATGATGTCCGCACCATCGCGCACCCGCGGATTGGCCGTGACCACAAGAAACGCAACTGGGAGTGGATCGGCGGGTCGGCCGCCGGGGGAGCCGTGATTGGCGCCCTGGCTGGCGGCGGCACCGGCGCACTAATCGGTGGCCCCGTGGGAGCGGGCGCCGGAGCGACGGTTGCGTTAGTGACTGGCAAGAAGGACATCAAACTGAAAGCGGAGACGCCGCTCAAGTTTGAGCTTGCCGAACCCGTGACCATCAAAGTGAAAGGCTGACAGTTCGTCATATCCTTTCATAGACAGCGTCAAAGGGCGGGCGTGATTCGCGCCGAAATTTGGCCGAGCGCGCCCGCCCTCTTTTTTTGGGCGAAAAGGTTTTGTTGGGCGCACGAAGGTGTTTGCAATTCGATGAGGGACTAGCGGAGACGATTGCGGGAGGCGCGGAAGAATTGCGTTGACAAGGATAGGGTTAGGGCATACCGTCGGTGCACACTGGCCGGTGCCGCGAGCGCAAGCCACTTTTCCCAGGTTACCCAAAAGAAGATCGAACGCCGTATCCCTGCCCTTACGCAAACCCTGCGATTTGAGCGACGAGGAGCGACCTTAGCGACCTTCAGCGAGTTACGCTGCGCGGCCTGCCAGAGAGTCCAGGAGGACTAAGATATGACGATGAAACGGATAGTGGGCCTGCTTGTGATTGCGTTAGCAGTGACGCTTGTGCCGGCGGCTCTTCCCCAAATGGAACCGACGCCGACGGTGTACACGTATGTAAGTCAGTTCCAAGTGCCGCGGGCGAATTGGGCGGCATACTCGGAGGATAGCGAGAAGACGGTCGTTCCGGTTGCGGAGAAGATGCTGGCCGACGGGACCATCCTTAGCTGGTCCACCTTTGAGCAGATCGTACACACGCCCGACGGATATACGCACGGAGCGGCGTGGTCATCGACATCGATTGCTGGGCTGATGAAGGTGCTTGACGAGATTCGCAAAGTCGGACCAAGGCCCGGGCAAATCGCAGCCACCAAGCACGAAGACCTGTT
>WNFF01024492.1_pt1 | contig 10685 bp, 10 predicted proteins | sample 5400441 | NCBI WGS metagenome assembly WNFF01 (sample SAMN13153345, study PRJNA577476) | soil metagenome | isolation source: 120 cm saprolite under Douglas fir tree site 2 hole 3 replicate 1 | place: USA:California | collected 2015-04-18
AGGAATGGCTTAGCTTCTATTTCAAATCGCCCATGACCAGCCCGGAACTTTACCCCGAACACGATCTATTCATTCAATCCATGAAACTGAAGAACACGCTGCGCTGGCTGATGGGCCAAGACCTAATCACCCACCTCGGCCAGGAATACTATGACTAGAGTCCTGTTGCGCTTTGAGTTTTCCCATTGGGGCACGGCACGCCGTGCCCGTCTTTCCTTTTTCTTCTTCCCGTAATGTTGCGTTATCCCTTCACTTCGCGGCCGCCGCTGCACTCTTTGCTTCCACCGCATCCAGCACGCGCGTCGAATAAATCAACGCTGCTCCCGCGTTCATAGCCACGGCAACGCCCAGCGCCTCGGTGATCTCTTCTTTCGAGGCACCCGCCTTCAACGCCGCATCCGTATGAAACACAATGCAGCCGTCGCATCGCGTGGTCACCGCAACTGCCAGCGAAATAAGCTGTCTTGTCTTCTCGCCCAGCAGCGAAGTTTTGGCATTGGCCCCAGAAAGCGTCAGATAGCCTTTCAACGTGTCGGGCGAGAGCTTGGACAATTCTCCAAGCTTCCCGCCAATTTCCTTCTGATAATTATTCCAATCGAGCATCATGTTTTTTATCTCCTCCGTCCTGAATCAACTCGCAACGAGTTCCTGCGCGAGTTTATTATTCAAATCCTGATGTTTGCCGCGATTCTTTCAGCGCAGAAGACGCGGGCGCACCGAACCCATCGCTCATTTGCGCCGGAAGCGATTGCAGGGGCACACATTGGTAAACGGAGGCCGAGCTCCGTGCTGGCACGCGTGATGCTCGCCACCCTGTATGTGCTCGGCAAAGCGGTGACCGCACACACACTTCGTACCCGGCGGCGGTGTTGGCAGTTTAGGTTTCATAGCTCCGGTATCCACAGATGTAGCTACTCGTAAATCATAACCGACATTGATTGGTCTTACGCTAAACAAGCGTGGAGTTGCGATTTTAGCAGCACTCCGCCTTATGCTATCGTTGCGAATTCGGCCAGACGCGCCGAAGCGCGCCATTGTCACGCAGCGCGCTGCACTCTAGTTTTGTTTTGATGAAATCGTCCCCGGGGGTCGCGCAAGATGAAGAGCACTTACAATGGGCAAGCCGTTCCAAAGGAAGGCACGCCCATCGATTACAGTGGCGGCGAGCTGCAAGTTCCGCACAACCCGATCATTCCTTTCATCGAAGGCGACGGCACCGGTCGCGACATCTGGAAGGCTTCGCGCCGCGTCTTCGACGCTGCCGTCGAGCATGCCTACGGCGGCAAACGCAAAGTGGCATGGTACGAAGTTTTCGCCGGCGAAAAAGCCTTCAACGCCTATAAAGAATGGCTTCCTAACGACACGGTCGAAGCCATCCGCGATTTTCGCGTGGCCATCAAGGGACCACTCACCACCCCCGTTGGAGGCGGCATTCGTTCGCTCAACGTCGCGCTGCGCCAGATTCTCGATCTTTACTCCTGCGAACGTCCGGTGCGCTACTTCGAAGGAGTTCCCTCCCCCGTCAAACATCCGGAAAAATTGAACGTCTTCATCTTCCGCGAAAATACTGAAGACGTGTATATCGGCATTGAGTGGAAGTCCGGCTCGCCCGAAGCGAAAAAACTCCTCGAATTCCTGAACAACGACATGTTGAAAGACACCAAAAAGCAAATCCGCTGGGATTCTGGCGTCGGCATCAAGCCAATTTCCCCCACCGGCACCAAACGCCTGGTTCGTCGCGCCATCAAGTACGCGCTCGCGCACAAACGCAAATCCGTCACGCTGGTCCACAAAGGCAACATCCAGAAATTTACCGAAGGCGGCTTCCGCGACTGGGGCTACGAACTCGCGCAGGAAGAATTCCGCAAACAAACCGTCACGGAACGCGAGAGCTGGATCGTCGATAATCTCGACAAGAATCCGCAGCTTTCGATCGAACAAAACGCCGCCGCCATTGAACCCGGCCTCGAGCAAGCCACGGACGCTTTCAAGAAAACCATCTACGACGAGGTGAACCACACGCTCAGCTCAATCTACAAATCCCACGGCCAGGGCCAGTGGAAACAAAAATTAATGATCAACGACCGCATCGCCGACTCCGTTTTTCAGCAAGTCCTGATGCGCCCTGACGAATACAGCGTCCTCGCGACCTCCAACTTGAATGGTGACTACCTTTCCGATGCTTGCGCTGCGCAGGTCGGCGGACTCGGCATGGCGCCGGGCTCCAACATCGGCGACGGCTTCGGCGTATTCGAAGCCACGCACGGCACCGCGCCAAAATATGCCGACAAAGACGTGATCAATCCCGGCTCGGTCATGCTGTCCGGCGCCATGATGTTCGAATTCCTCGGCTGGAATGAAGCCGCCAAGCTCATCGAAGACGGCATCGCCCGCACCATTCAGCAAAAGAAAGTAACCTACGATTTAGAACGCATGATGCCCGGCGCGACAAAAGTCGGCACTTCCGCCTTCGCCACCGCCATCATCGAAAACATGAAAGGCATGGCCGCCGCGGGATAGTTTGCTCGCCGCGAAATTGTCATTCCGAGCCTGCCTGCGCAGGCAGGCGCAGCGAGGAATCTGCTGTTACGGTTAAAATTCAGAGCAACACCTATCGGAGAGAAAAACGTATGAGCAGAAAAAAAGTAACCGTAGTCGGCAGCGGCTTCGTCGGCTCCACGACCGCGCAACGCATCGTGGACATGGAACTCGCCGACGTCGTCCTCACTGACATCCTCGACGGCCCACCCGCCGGCAAAGCGCTGGACATGGTCGAAGCCACGCCGATCACCAAATCCGACGCGCGAGCCATCGGCCTCTCCACCGCGTCCGGCGACTATTCCGGCACCGCCAACAGCGACATCGTAGTGATCACTGCCGGTTTCCCGCGCAAACCCGGCATGAGCCGCGACGACCTCCTCAAAGCCAACTACGACGTCGTCAAGGCCGTCGTCGAACAGATCATCAAACATTCGCCCAACTGCATCATCATCGTGGTCACCAATCCTCTCGACGCCATGGCGCAAGCCGCTTTCAAAGTCAGCGGCTTCCCCAAGCAGCGCGTCCTCGGCATGGCTGGCGTACTCGACTCCGCGCGCATGAGCGCCTTCGTCGCCATGGAGTGCAAAGTCAGCGTAGAAAACGTCCACTCGTTCGTTCTCGGCGGCCACGGTGATGACATGGTTCCCCTCCCGCGCTATTCGAACGTAGCCGGAATTCCCCTCCCCGACCTGCTCCCCAAAGAAAAAATCGACGCCATCGTCGAACGCACCCGCAAAGGTGGCGCCGAAATCGTCAATCTCCTCAAGACCGGCTCCGCCTACTACGCGCCCTCGGCCGCTGCCGTAGAAATGGTCGAAGCCATCCTCAAAGACAAAAAGAAAATCCTGCCCTGCGCCGTCTATCTCGAAGGCGAATACGGCATCAAGGGACTCTTCGTTGGTGTACCAGTAAAACTCGGCGCAAAAGGCGTAGAACAAATCGTCGAAATCAAACTAACCCGGAAACGCCGCCATAAAATTCTACCGAGCCGCCTTCGGCGCGGAACTCCTGTGGCACCTGGATGCCGGCGGCCATGTCGTCGCCGGTCTTTCCATTGACGGCGCTAAATTCTTCCTGGCCCACGAGGCGCCCGACTACGGCACGCGCAGCCCATCGTCCGCGGGTTTTACCACTGTGAGGATCGAGCTTTTCGTAGATGATCCCGTCTCCGTACACAAGCGAGCTGTGGCCGCAGGTGCCATCGAGCGAAGCCCCGTCGTTGAACATGAGCACCAAACAATTGGCCCGGCACCGATCAAACGAATGCTGCAAGGCGCCGTGGCAGACCCGTTTGGTCACCTCTGGCTTGTTGGAAAGTTCCTCGACTAACAACCGTGCGCGAATCCCACCTCCGCACGTTCTTCAAATCAGTTCTCCAACGCGTCCTCTCGCTTCTTACGGACGGCACTTAATTTCAATCCGCAAATCAGTAGTCCCGCGGAGAGCGCCAGCCGCTCTCGCGGGGTTCTCACCCACCTTAATTGCATGCATCGGTTCGGGATTCATCCACTGCACACGCCGAGCGCCCGGATGAACAGGCTCATCCCTGCCCGGATGGTCCCTGACGCTACCATCCGGGCGATGATAACGAATATGTGGTGACTTCCAAAAGTTTTCCTGTATCAATCTCCGCGGGTCTCAGCGCTTGGCGTCCTGCCCGGTCCGGGCGACTTTGCGCTGTCCTTCTGTTATTTTCCTTCTGAATTGCTCACGCCCGTCGGTCTAGCTAAGTTCCTTGGAAGGCCACCACAGCTTCCTGCCCCGCCACCACGCGATTACGCCCTTCTCTCTTCGCCTCAAACATTCGTTCGTCCGCCGCAGCCAACAGCTCCGCCGCATCCTCTCCGTCCTGCGGAAAGCTCGCCACTCCGGCGCTGATAGTCACCTGAACAGTTTGATCGCGCGACCCTATCGCGATGGGAGTATTCGCCACCAGTTCTCTGAGCGATTCCACTTTCTTTCGCGCTGTCTCGATGTCCATCTCGGGCAAAATCAACACAAATTCTTCGCCGCCGTAACGTCCCACGGTGTCGCTCTGCCGGAAAGAGTTGCGCAAGAGTTCAGCGATTCTCTTCAAGACCACATCACCCGCTGAGTGGCCGTACGTGTCGTTGAGCGACTTGAAACGATCGGCGTCAATCACCGCCACGGCCAGCGACTTGCCATAGCGGCTGGCGCGGCTGAGTTCAATTGCCAGCCGGTCGTCCACGTAGCCTCGGTTAAACAGCCCCGTCAGGTGATCGCCCGTGGCCAATTCCAACAGTTTCTGGCTGCGCGACACCAGTGCCAGGCTGAGCGCCGAAGCCGTCAGCATCATGATCAAACGCGAAATCTGCGCCGACCAGCTGAACAGACCGTAGGGATACGGCGCGTAGCTCGCGCTGTTCAGGTCCCAATGACTTGCCGCAAAATAAACAATCGCGAGGTACTCGGCAAACGCCAGCAGGCCCGCCGTAATACAAATCCGTTTGTCGTAGCGCAGGCTGGTGCAGCCGATCGCCAGGAAGTAACCCTCAAACACCACTTTGCTGTTCACCGCTGTGTGCGGCTGATTCACCAGAAGAAACAGCGCCAGCGCACTACTAATCAGCGTGACGTCAAAAGCGCTGCTGACAAAACCCAGCCACGAAGGATTGTAACTGCGTGAGATCAACAGGTAGACGACGACCGAAAGAAAAAAAGTTCCAGAAGCAAGGCTGATGCCGACCAGCCCTTCCTTTCGCTCCACCGGAAAGAACAGAGAGTTGATTACTGGTATGAGTAGAAGTAACGTCGCCAGAGACAGCCGGACTTTCGCCACCAACAGCTCGCCCGCGACGCCCGCTTCCGCCAGGACCGGGTCCGGGCCTGACCAAAATGACTGTGAAAAATCTCTAAAGTTAATCTTCATATTCATTGCACATCGCGTCTTTCTCGTTCTGCGCTATGCCGCCGTCTTTCTTTTGCCTTTTGTAGCGGCCACCTTTAGGCCATCTTGCTTTCGTCGTGGCTGCTAAGCGCTCAGCCAACCTGGTCAACGCGCGTCGCAACCCTTCTAGTCATCCAAATTGGGAAAGTAATCGGAAGTAAGGTCGAACCGAGCGCCAAGATCAGCATAAAACCGGGAGTCTGAGTAACGTACAGGGATTCCATGCAAGCGTTCCAAAGCGGCAAGGTCGCGCCCACAAAAATCCTCGACCTCTGCCCATGAACTCGTCATCGTTCCCGGCCTGTAGCCTCTGTTTAGGGAGCAGGGATGCCGGCAGAGAATTTGTCTTGATTCTCGATTTTAGCGAGTTCTTCATGAAGGCGGGCAGCTTCGTGTGTTCGAGCTGGTTGGCAAGATCGTCCTGGTTTTGTGCATCGCCCTCCAATCCGGCAATGCGGCTCTTAAGATCCTGAATGTTGGCCCAGCGCTGAGCCCGCGCAATGGCAGCATCGGTGACAGGGGTATTGGCGGCGTCCCAATCTCCCGTGCCGCGAATCTCCAGCACATTTTTGAAAGCGTCGAGATTGTCGGCGCCGCGCCGATTGCCCAGATCGGCAGACATGCGGTACCAGGTCACGGCCTTAGCGTCGTCGGGCTGCACGCCTTGCCCGAATTGATACATCCAACCCAGTTGATTTTCCGCGTCGCTGTTCCCCTGCGCAGCGGCTTTGTCAAACCAGGCCATGGCCTTGGCATAATCGGTTGGCACGCCGAGGCCCTTCTGAAACATATAGCCGATATTTTCCTCGGCGTTGTTGTTGCCATGTTCCGCGGCTTTGTAAAACCAGGAAAGAGCCTCGGCGTAATTCTGCGGCTGGCCCCATCCTTCCTCGGCCATGAAGCCTAACTGGCTTTCGGCGTCGGAGTCGCCGTGGCCTGCGGCGCGGAGATACCAGGTATGGGCTTGGGCAAAGTCCTGCTTCACCCCATATCCGCACTGGTAAAAGTAGCCGGCTTGCTTTTCCGCCTGCGAGAGATTCTGGTCGGCAGCTTTGCGGTACCAATCAAGAGCTTGTTTGTAATTACGCTTGACGCCAATCCCATCCTCGAACATGCCGCCCAGGTTGTACTGGGCGAGCGCATAGCCCTGCTTCGCGGCAGAACGATAGTAGGCCAGGGCGCGCTTGTAATCCCGCGGCACACCAAACTTGTGTTCATACATGTTGCCCAGTCGATTCTGCGCGGGCGCAAAACCCTGGTTAGCGGACTTGCCATACCAGAGCACAGCTTGGGCGTAGTCTTGGGGAACGCCGAGTCCTTGATAATAGTGATTCGCCAATGAGAATTGCGCTTGCGCGTCACCCGCGGCGGCGGGCTCGCGAAGAGAATTGAAGTCGTTGCCCGGCCGCGGTGCCGCTGCCTGGGTCGACGTTTGGGCCGGTACCTGCGCTCGCGCTGCGGAAAGCAAGGTGAACATCAAGAAAGCTGCTATCGTGGGCCGAGTCCGGAAGCTCATGGAGATCTCCTCCTAGACGAATACTGGAGAAACCCTGGAAGGGTGCGACTGGAAATGGGTTTCTCTTCCTCTCCAACCCCGGCCCGCGCCGCAATCAGCAGGACCGCATCCCACGGCAATCACCTACCATCTTCCAGTAGCCTGACACGCGGAGGCTCATACGACGATAGACTGCTCGTACTAAAGGGACGGAATGTGCTCAATGTTGTATTTCCAGGGCGGGCAGCTAGATGCGACGAGTCGAAAATGGAGAGCAGTTGTGGGAAGCCAAAGACGAGTTTTGTTCCAAGCCCGGGGCCCCGCCGATGGTAAAGGCGGGACTTAGCCGGGTAGTGCGACGATCATAACAGCTGATTTCAAGCTTAAATGGCCACCAGGACATGTGGATTTTGGACGATTCCACCTTTCGCAAATCGACCCTTAATGCTCCGGCCACGCAACTCGGTTGCCTCGACGGTTCGCTGCCATTTTACGATTGGGCTTAGCTGCTAAGTAACGACAGCATTCAACCTTCAGGCTTTGGCGGCGCGCATTTGCGCGATCCGTTCGTTCTGCTGCCGCGTCAGGTGCGGGACGATTCCAAGTTGCCGCTCGATAAGCATGAGCTGCGCGCGATGATGCATCTCGTGCTCTTTCACGCCAAGCAGCGATTCGAATCGGGACCTCGCCGTTTTCCCGTCGCCTTCGGTCACCATTTCCGCTAGAAATTCCGGCGTCAACGTCTCCAGCCACGCCGCAAACTGTTCCCCTTCGGTTCGAAGCAACTCTACGATCTCCGCCTTCGAGCGGGGCTTGCTTTCGTTCGCTTCTGCACGTTCACCCATCGCGACAAAGTCTATGCCCTGCATGGTAGTCCGCCGCTGCTTCCTGTGAATCTCGTCCCAAAACCCCTGCGCGACGGCAATGTGCGTCAACATCCGCCCCACGGATTTACACTCAGGCGCGGCGACATGCCCATACTGTGATTCCGGAATATCCTCCGCCACCTGAACAGTGTTTTTTCGTACCGTACGAAACGCGTTAGCCAGTTCCTTACCGCTGTAAGCAGTCATGGTTCACCTCGTCCTGGATTTTTCCGCCCTACTCTCGCACGCGCCGGATGTCTGCGCGCACACGTGGCGGTCGTCATCTTCGATGCGCCGCGCTCAACCGCGTCACATGCTTAATAATCGGCGAGAATTGTTGTGATGTGATCAATCTCTGGTGGGAGACAGGAAAGTGCCGGAAAAGCCGCCAGCACCGGGCACAAAATCCAAACTCAGCGCGTAGGAAAGAAAAGATCCTGAAGGTTGACGCTCCATCCCTGGATCGATTGCGGTCGAATCAAGCTCGGAGGGTGGCTGTTGTCCTTGTTGCTCATCTGAAGAGAATACCCATTGGCAAGGTACGAAGGAATCTCGCGGTAATCCGTCACCGGAATATAAGGGCCTTTTTTTCCCAGTTGGACGCGATACCGATTGTCTGGGAATAGATGCGGAATCAAACGTGTCCCTGTTTTCTTGCCGCGAGACACTGTAGCAAATAGCATTCGGCTACCCTCGAAATGAATGAATCTCGCCTATTCTATAAACGCCGGGCGGCCCTGATAAGTGCTAAGACTGTGGAAAAGTGTGGATACTTTTTAAATGCGGGCGCATAAAAACCGCCAATTTCTTCTTTACAAATTTTCTTTGCCCTCTTCAATGCACGTAAAATCCGTTCTTGGATAGGACCACATAATCCTTGCCCTTCTTTCCAAACGATGACGCCAAACGAACATCCAGCTTGTGCGGCCTGCCCAGTGCGGCGCTGGCCTTGGTGTAGTAGCCCAGCGTATAGCGCGTCTTGATTCGCTCGATTAGCGCGGCAAATGCCGCATCCAGATGCGTCAGATCTTGCACGCTAAAAATTTCCCCGCCTGTCTGGTCCATTACACCGCGAATGTTTACCAGCCCTTTTTCCATCGCCGCGTGCAGCATCGTTCCCGGCGGGTTGTATCCCGGTATTTTCAAATTGTATAAAACCGCATCCGCGGCGATTAATTCCGTCACAATGTCGTGCGTTCCCTGCCCTCCCGCGTACGTCGCAACATCATCGCTGATCAGAATAATCACCCGCCGGCCTTTCGGCGGCGCGCCCAGCAGGTATTTCGCCGCCACAAAAATTCCATCATTGATATTCGTCGCGCCTCCTATCTTGAACGTTTTGATCTCCTGCGCTATCTGGCTCTTGTCTTTCGTGAACGGCACGCGCAACTCGGCCTCCGTCGAAAACGTAAACAGCGCCACTTCATCTTCAGGCTTCAAGGCCGCCAGCGCGGTGTTGGCCGCGTTACGCAACGGTCCCAGAAACGGTTCGATCGAATCACTCAAATCCAAGACCAGCGCAACATTCAATGGCAGTTCGTCACGGCTGAAGATCTGCACGTTTTGCTGAACGCCGTCTTCGCGCAGCTCAAAGTTTTCTTTTTTCAAATCGCCCATAATGTTCCCAGACTTCGTCTTCACCGTAGCGTCCACCATCACCAGGTTCACGCTCGCCCGCAGCACCCCGCCCTGATCCTGATCTTGGCTCTGCGCCATAGCAGGAGCGCCCCACCCACAACCAACCAAAACACTCACAACTGTCCATAGCCGCGCATTTCGCCAAATTGTACTCTTCACATTTTTCACCAGAACATTGTACCCGTTACTTTTCCTCGAAACGAAAGTCCGCGGACGCGGCCAACCGCATAAGTGAAAGCTTGATTGATTTCATTCGGGCAAGACCGGGACTTGAATTCGAACAAACTCAAGCTATCGGCGGAAGGAGTCGAAAACAAACTACACAAAAAATAGCGCGCCCAAGGGGACGATCATAGAACTTTTCTTAGCGATTTTGTGGCAGCCTTGCCCCAGATCGTGTTTCCGGCTGGGTTAAACCTGTAGCTAAGGGAGATTGACCTACGGAGGTCCCGATTAACGCGCTTGTTCTAACTTGAAGCCCGCGGGCCGCGCTTGCCAGCCATGGCCTTTACCTTGGAAACGAATGCGGATCGCTCAGCGATCTCTGTTCTGAGTCGGTCGAAGAGGTAGTCAAAAATCTCGCGTGTATCGTCGGCAATCTGCAAGCACTCCTCTTCTGATTGGGTGTGAATCCCAATACTCAAGATGTCGTACATCGCCTGAAACGGATTGGCCCCGTGTGGCTTCAAGACCTCGGGGATCGCCTGCGCCGCGATCTTGAGCTTGTCCTCATAGGCCTTCTCGTTCTTAGCGGCACGGATTCTTTCCACATCCGTGGTTGCGACACTGTGAGCCTCGGCTGCGTCAGCAACGACATCGATCAGTTCGTTGGTCTTGTCCTCGACCACTCGACGGAAGTATGCGACTGCCCCCAGACCGTATCCCTCGTTTCTGCTGGTGAGCGCTTTTCGGTAGAAGTCCGCTGACGCGCCAAGTCGCTTTTGCTGTTCGGAACCCGTACCGACGGCATGGGGAATTGGCCTGCTTTCATCAAGCGGCCGTTGTTCATCACAACGATCAGGAAGTAAACGTTGTCGTTTTCGCAGTTGACACATCTGTAGTAGGGCAATTTGAAGCTACCACTGGGCGAGCTCGCGAGATTGCCGTTATACTTCCACGTAGTTTCTTTCCCGCATTGCTTGCAATCACGCGAGATTGTTCCTGGAGTACTCCATTCACCTTTCCACGTACGAAAGAGCGGATAGTCTTCCAAGACCTGCGTCAGTGTGACTGGTGG
>WNFF01006051.1_pt1 | contig 10681 bp, 12 predicted proteins | sample 5400441 | NCBI WGS metagenome assembly WNFF01 (sample SAMN13153345, study PRJNA577476) | soil metagenome | isolation source: 120 cm saprolite under Douglas fir tree site 2 hole 3 replicate 1 | place: USA:California | collected 2015-04-18
GCACAACCTCGCCTCGCTTCGCGCCCTCGAAAGGCATCTCCTATGAAGGCGCGCGTCATACAGCGCGGCGAGGCGCTGCCCATCGGAGCGGTGCTGTCCCGCACGGTGGGACCGCTGGCGAAGGGGACCGTGCTCTCGCCGGAGGACGTGGCGCGCCTGCGCGACCTGCCCTGGAACGAGTTGCACGTGCTGGAGATGGGTCCCGGCGACGTGCACGAGGACGAGGCGGGCCGCAGGCTCTCCGCCGCGGCCGCCGGCGAGGGCGTCGCGGTGCAGCCGCTCGCGGCGGGCTCGTGGCCGCTTACGGCGAGGCATCGCGGCCTCGTGCAGGTGGATGCGGCGCGGCTCGCGCAGCTCAACGACTCCGACGATCTGGCGGTGGTCACGCTGCCCGACGGACAGGTCGTGGTCGAGAACGAGATCGTCGGCCGCGCGAAGATCGTCCCCTTCGTCATCGGCGAGCAGGAGGTCCGCCGCGCCGAGCAGCTCGGGCCGGTGTTGCGCGTGCGACCCTTCCTGCGCCAGCGCGTCGCCGCAGTGGTGCAGGAGAAGCTGGACGACGCGAGCCTGGCGAAGTTCCGCAAGGTCTTCGAAGAGAAGATCGCCTTCTTCGGCTCGGAAGTCATAGCGGTGGTGCGCGCAGAAGATCTGGTGGGCACCCTGCGCGACGTGCTGGGCCGCGGCGCGCAGTTCGTGGCCATGGCCGGCAGCAAGCTGATGGACCCGCTCGATTCGGCCGTGCTGGCTTTGCTGGAATCGGGCGCCACCATGGAGAAGCACGGGGTCCCGCTGCATCCCGGCACGCTCTTGTGGCTCGCATATCTCCAGGGGGTTCCCGTTGTCGGCGCGCCGGGCTGCGCGCTCTTCTCCAAGCCGACCTCGTTCGATCTGCTGCTGCCGCGGCTCCTCGCCGGCGAGCGGCTCGGCAGGGCGCAGCTCGCCCAGCTCGGCGCGGGCGGCCTGCTCACGAAAGAGATGGCCTTCCGCTTCCCGCCGTACCGCGCGGGCGTCCCGCGCGGCGAGCTAGAATCCTCGATGTAGAATCCTCATCGAAAACCTTGCAAGCCCGGTGACGACGCCGAAGACGTCGGCGCAGGGCTTGCTCCAAATCGAAATCGCAAACGCAAACGAGTAGTTTGTCGATTTGGTTCTCGATCGGGTTTTTGTTCTCGTTCTGGTTGTCGTTCTCGTTTTCGTTCTTCGACAGCGCCGCCACTGCGCAGAAGCCGCGCGCGGTGATCGATGCGGTCTCGCGCTTCTACGCCGAGGACAATGCCAACGTGCATCGCGGGGTGCATGCGCTCGCCGAGCGTGCCACCGCCCAGCTCGAGGCGGCGCGCGCCAAGGTGCAGCGATTCATCGGCGCGGCGCGCCCCGAGGAGATCGTCTTCGTCGGCGGCGTCACCGAGGCCGTCAATCTCGTCGCGCAGACTTTCGGCCGCTCGCGCTTGCGCGCCGGCGACGAGATCGTCGTGACGGCGCTGGAGCACCACTCGAACCTCGTGCCCTGGCAGCTCCTCTGCCGCGAGCGCGGCGCCGCGCTGCGCGTGGGGGACATCGACGAGCGCGGCGAGCTCCGCTTCGACGAGCTCGCGCGGCTGCTCGGGTCGCGCACCCGCCTTCTCGCCGCTGCCCACGTCTCCAACGCGCTGGGAACCATCAACCCGGTCGCGCAAATGGTCGAGCTGGCGCATGCGCGCGGCGTGCCGGTGCTGATCGACGGCGCGCAAGCCGCGCCCCACCTGCCGCTCGACGTGCAGGCGCTGGGCTGCGACTTCTACGCGTTTTCGGCGCACAAGATGTACGGACCGATGGGCATCGGCATCCTCTACGGGCGAGCCGCCCTGCTGGAGGAGATGCCGCCCTGGCAGAGCGGCGGCGAGATGGTCAGCGCCGTGTCGTTCGAGGAGGCGAGCTGGCAGCGTCCGCCGCACAAGTTCGAGGCAGGCACGCCCGACGTGGCGGGGGCGATCGGTCTGGGCGCGGCCGTCGAGTGGCTGCAGTCGCTCGACTCCGACGCGGCGGCGGCGCACGAGCAGGAGCTGCTCGGGTACGGCCTCGAGCTCTTGCGCGCGATCCCGGCCTGCGGCTGCTGGGCGGCGCGCGCGAGCGCATCGGCGTGATCTCGTTCTCGCTGGAAGGCGTGCACCCGCACGACGTCGGGACCATCCTCGATCTCGAGGGCGTCGCCGTGCGCACCGGCCACCTCTGCGCCCAGCCCCTCCTGCGGCGCCTCGGTGTGCCCACGACGGTGCGCGCTTCGCTCGCGGCCTACAACCGCCGCGAAGATCTCGACGCGCTCGCCGCGGCGCTGCGCAAGGCGCGCGAGACGTTCGCATGAACGAGCCGGCGCGCGATCTATACCAGGAGCTGCTGGTCGAGCACGGGAAGCGCCGCGCAACTTCGGCCCGCTGCCCGATGCCGACCGCGCGGCCCAGGGAAGCAACCCTCTCTGCGGTGACGATATATCCGTGCGGCTACGTATGGCCAAAGGGCGGATCGGCGCCATCGCGTTTCAGGGCGCCGGCTGCGCGGTATGCATCGCGTCAGCGTCGATGATGACTGTCGCGGTCAAAGGCCTCGCCGCCGGCGAGATCGAGGCATTGATGCGTCGTGTTCGCGCGTTGGTCGAGGGCGGCGAGATGTCAAATCCCGGCGATTTCGCGGCGTTGTCAGGAGTGTCGCGCTTTCCCGCCCGCGTGGAAGTGCGCGCTCCTCGCCTGGCGGGCGCTCGAGGCGGCGCTGGCAGGTGCTCCCTCACCGGTCTCGACAGAGTTGTAGAGAAGCGCTGTCAGCATTAAAAGGTCGATCCCTTCTCCAACGGGAGGGCACGTGAAGCGCTGGCGCGAGACGGCAGCGATCTTCGAGCGCGTGGCTCTCCTCGCCGAGGCCGGCGAACGCGCAGCGATCGCTACCGTGGTGCGTATCTCCGGCTCGGCGTATCGCCGGCCCGGCGCCAAGTTCCTCGTCGAGAGCGGTGGCCGCACCACCGGCGGCGTGAGCGGCGGGTGCCTCGAGGCCGACGTGCGCGAAGTCGCGCTCGGTCTCTTGCGCGAGGGCGGCCCGCGCCTTCTCCACTACGACACCGGCTCGGACGACGACACCGTCTGGGGCCTCGGGTTGGGCTGCGAAGGCGCGGTGGACATCTTCGTACAGCCGGTGGGCGCGGAGTTCGCGCGCGGTCCCGGAGCGCGGGCGCTCGCCTTGCTCGGCGCGTCCACTCCGTTCGGCGGGGCGGAGCCCTTCGCCATCTCCACCGTCGTCAAGGGGCCCGACGCCGGCACGGTCGAATTGTCGCAGGGCCCGCTGCCCGAGGGGAGCCGATTCGAGGAGCGCGGCGCGAACACCGTGTTCGTCGAGGTGCTCCGGCCGCCGCCGGTGCTCCTCGTCTTCGGCGCTGGGGACGACGCTCGCCCGCTCGCCGCTCTCGCGGCGGAGGCCGGCTTCGACGTGACCTTGGTCGATCACCGGCGCGGCTACCTCACGCAGGAGCGCTTCCCGACGCCGGCGCGGCTCGTGCTGCGGCGATCGGAGGAGGGCATCCGCGAAAAGCTGGGCCGTCACCACTTCGCGGTGGTGCAGACGCACTCGCTGCAGCGCGACCGCGAGTGGCTGCGCGCGCTCTTGCCCCAGCCGCTGGCCTACCTCGGCCTGCTCGGGCCGCGCGCACGCAAGGAAGAACTTTTGAAACAACTGGGCGCCGGCGGCACCGACAAGCTCTTCGCGCCGGTGGGGCTGGATCTGGACGCCGAGGGTCCCGAGCAAGTGGCGGTCAGCGTTGTCGCGGAGATGCTGGCGGTGCGCGCCGGCCGCGAGCCCGCGCACCTGCGCGACCGCCGCGGAGGCATCCATGAATAGGGTTGCGGGTGTCCTCCTTGCCGCCGGGACCTCGAGCCGGATGGGGAAGAACAAGCTGTTCCTGGAGGTGGGCGGGTCCAGCCTCCTGCGCCGTGCCGCGCGCGCCGCCGCGGCGGCGGGGCTCGATCCGCTATTGGTGGTGCTGGGGCATGAGAGCGATCGCGCCCGCGCGGAGCTGGAAGGCGTTTCCTGCACGCCGGTGCTCAACGCCGACTACGCGCGCGGGATGTACACCTCGCTGCGCGCGGGCATCGCGGCAGTGCCGGAAGGCGCACCGGCGGCGGTGGTGATGCTGGCCGACATGCCGTTCGTGACTGCGGAGATGGTGCGCGAGCTGATCGAGCGTTGGCAGGGCGAGCCGCTCGCCGTCTCGCTCTATGGAGACGTGGTCGCTCCGCCCATCCTCTATGCGCGCGCGCTCTTTCCCGAGTTGCGCGAGCTGGACAGCGAAAGCTGTGGCAAGCGCGTGGTGAAGCGACACCGCAAAGACGCGCTGGAGGTGCCGCGGCCTGCCGCGGCGCTGGCCGACCTCGATGTGCCGGCGGATGTGGAACGTGTGAGGAGCGTATTGGAAGGAGGCTGAACCGTCATGCGCGCCGAGCTGCTGCAGCTCGCGGCCGACCTGGCCCGCAAGGGCGAGCCGTTCGTGCTCGCCATGGTCGTGCGGCGCGAGTCGTACAGCTCGGCCCAGCAGGGAGACATGGCGGTGATCACCGCCGACGGCGCCTATCACGGCTGGCTGGGCGGCAACTGCACGCAGCCCACGGTGAAGCGCGAGGCGAGGGCGGCGCTCGCCGACGGAAAGCCACGGCTGGTCTCGCTCTCGCCTTTGCCCGAGCCGCGGCCCGGCGTGATCGCGCTACCCATGACCTGCCACAGCGGAGGCAGCGTGGACATCTATCTCGAGCCGGTGCTGCCCGCGCCGCGGCTGCTCCTCTTCGGCGACTCGCCCTGCGCGCGGGCGCTGGCGCGCATCGGCGAGGTGATGGGCTACGCGGTGGAGGTGGCGGGGGCGCCCATCGCTCCTCGAGGCGGGACGCTCTTCGCCGTGGTGGCGACGATGGGCGAGAGCGACGAGGACTCGGTGGCCGCCGTTCTCGCCGCTCAGCCCGCGTACCTTGCCGTGGTGGCGAGCCGCAAGCGTTTCGCCGAGATGCGCGACGCGCTGCTGGCGCGGGGCGTGCCGCGGGAAGCGCTCGACAAGATCCGCAATCCCGCCGGTCTCGATATCGGCGCACGGCTGCCCGAGGAGGTGGCGCTGAGCATCTTCGCCGAGATCGTGCAACTGCGGCGGGCGGAGCAGCAGCCCAAGCTCGAGCCCAAAGTCGCGACCGAGATCGATCCGGTGTGCGGCATGACCGTCGAGGTCGCTGCCGCCAGGCACAAGGCGGAGCATGCCGGCCACACCTTCTATTTCTGCAACCCGCGCTGCCGCGAGAAGTTCCTCGCGGCGCCCGATCGCTTCCTCGCGGCATAGCCATGGCCATCGAGATCTCCAAGACCTTCGTCGTCAAAGCGCCTCCCTCCTCGGTCTGGGCGTTCCTCACCGACGTCCAGCGCGTCGCGCGCTGCCTTCCCGGCGCGGCCATCACCGAGAAGCTCGACGACAAGACCTGGTCCGGCACCATGACGGTGAAGGTCGGGCCCGTCTCCTCCAGCTACAAAGGGAAGGTCGTCTTCGAGCGGCTCGACGCGGCCGCGCGTAGCGCCGAGATCGTCGCCTCCGGCATCGACGTGCGCGGCAGGGGCGGCGCGGATCTGCGGCTAACCAGCAGTCTTCTGGAGAAGGCGTTCGGAGAGACGGAAGTGACCACCGTCTCGCGCGTCAACATCACCGGCATCCTCGCGCAGATGGGGCGCGGCATGGTGCAGGACGTGAGCGACCAGATGTTCCAGGTCTTCTCGCAGTGCATGCGCAGCGAATTGGAGTCGGCCACGCGCGCCCAGTCGGTCGCTATGTCGCCGGCCACGCCGCAGCCCACCGCACCTGCGCCAGGTCCGGCGCGGACCGAAGCGCTCGACCTCGGCTCGTTGGGAGCGAAGGTCCTGGTGCGCCGCCCCGGCTTCTGGGTGGCGATCGCCGCCGCCGCGGTTCTGATCTACCTGCTCTTCCGCTGAAAAGGAGGGAACATGATCCCGTCCGCGTTCGAATACCACTCGCCGGCCACGGTGGCCGAGGCGGTGGCGTTGCTCGCGCGCCTCGGCGAGGGCGCGAAAGTGCTTTCCGGGGGGCAGAGCCTCTTGCCGCTGCTCAAGCTGCGGCTGGGCCAGGCCGAGCACCTCGTCGACATCGGCCGCATCCCTGGCCTGGAATACATCCGCGAAGAAGGCGGCATGCTGAAGATCGGCGGACGCACGCGCGAGTCGGCGCTGGAGTCGTCGGAGCTGGTGCGGGCGAAGCTGCCCATCCTCCACGACACGGCGAAAGTGATCGCCGATCCCCTGGTGCGCAACATGGCCACGGTGGGAGGAAACCTCGCGCACGGCGATCCGGGCAACGACCACCCCGCGACCATGCTGGTGCTGAATGCGCAGGTGGTGGCGGTGGGGTCCAAAGGCGAGCGCGTCATCCCCATCGACAAGTTCTTCCTCGGGCTCTTCAGCACCGCGCTGCAGCCGGGCGAGATCCTCACGGAGATCCGCATCCCGATCCCGCCGGCCCGCAGCGGCGGCGCGTACTTCAAGCTCGAGCGCAAGGTAGGCGACTACGCGACGGCGGCCGCTGCGGCGCAGGTGACGCTAGGGGCCAACGAGGCGTTCTCCAGCGTGGGGATCGCGCTCACCAACGTCGGCCCGACGCCCATCCGCTGCCAGGCGGCGCAGGACTTTCTCTACAACAAGCGGCCCTCGGATACCGCCATCGCCGAGGCGGCGCGGCTCGCCGGCGAGGCGTGCTCGCCCAGCGCCGACCGGCGCGGCTCGGTCGAGTACAAGCGCGAGATGGCGCGGGTGCTGGCGGCGCGGGCCCTCAAGAAGTCCGTCCAGCGTGCGGGGGGGAGGTAGCCATGGCCAACCACAAGATCGACGTGACGGTGAACGGCGCGCGGCAGTCCGCCGAAGTTCCCGCGCGGCTGCTGCTGGTGCACTTCCTGCGCGAGAACCTGCGCCTGACGGGCACGCACATCGGTTGCGACACCACGCACTGTGGGGCGTGCACGGTGCTGCTCGACGGCCAGCCGGTCAAGTCGTGCACGGTGCTCGCGGTGCAGGCCCAGGGCCGCGAGGTGACCACGGTCGAAGGCCTGGAGAAGGACGCCAAGCTGCATCCCGTGCAGGAAGGTTTCTGGCAGAAGCACGGGCTGCAATGCGGCTACTGCACGCCGGGCATGCTGATGACGGGGTGCGCGCTGCTCGCGCGCAACAAGAGCCCCAGCGAGACGGAGATCCGCGAAGCGATCAGCGGCAACCTGTGCCGCTGCACCGGGTACGTGAACATCGTCAAGGCCATCCAGTACGCAGCCGAGAAGCTGCGCGCCCAATAGGAGAAAACCCATGGCGACGCCCAGGACCACTCCCGAAGTTTCCGGCATGGGTCACTCGATGAAGCGCAAGGAGGACCCGCGCTTCATCCGCGGCCGCGGCAACTACGTCGACGACATCCAGCTGCCCGGCATGCTGCACATGGACATCGTGCGCAGCCCGTTCGCGCACGCGAAGATCAAGTCGATCAATACCGAGCGCGCGTTGAAAGTGCCCGGCGTGCTGGCGGTCATCGACGGCGCGACGCTGGCCAAGTTCAACCTGCACTGGATGCCGACGCTCATGTCGGACACGCAGATGGTGCTGCCCACCGAGAAGGTGATGTACCAGGCGCAGGAGGTGGCGGCGGTCATCGCCACCGACCGCTACGCCGCGGCCGACGGTGTCGAGGCGGTGGAGGTCGACTATGAGCCGCTGCCGGTCGTCATCGATCCGTTCAAGGCGCTCTTGCCCGGCGCGCCCGTCCTGCGCACCGACAAGAAGGACAAGAAGGACAACCGCATCTTCCACTGGGAAGTGGGCGACAAGGCGGGCACCGATCGCGCCTTCGCCGACGCGGACGTGGTGGTGAAGCAGGACATGTACATCCCGCGCATCCACGTCGCCTCGATCGAGACCTGCGGGTGCATCGCGGACTTCGACCGCGTCAACGGCAAGCTGACCGTCTACATGACCACGCAGGCGCCGCACGCCATCCGCACCGTCTTTGCCCTGGTGGCGGGGCACGTCGGGCTCTCCGAGGAGAAGATCCGTATCGTCTCGCCCGACATCGGCGGCGGGTTCGGCGGCAAGGTTCCGGTCTATCCCGGATACGTCATCGCGACGGCCGCGTCGGTGGTGATCGGCAAGCCGGTGAAGTGGATCGAGGACCGGATGGAGAACCTCCAGGCCGATTCCTTCGCGCGCGATTATCACATCCACGCCGAGCTGGCCGCGCGCAAGGACGGGACCATGACGGCGCTGCGCATCAAGACGCTGGCCGACCACGGATATACGGACGCAGCGGCCAACCCGTCGAAGTTCCCGGCGGGATTGTTCGGCATTGCCACGGGTTCCTATGATCTGAAACATGCATTCGCCGAGGTGGACGGCGTATATACCAACAAGCCGCCGGGGGGGATTGCATATCGCTGCTCCTTCCGCGTCACCGAGGCGGTGCACTGCATCGAGCGCATCACCGACGTGCTGGCGCAGGAGCTGAAGATGGACCCGGCCGCTCTGCGCATGAAGAACTTCATCCCGGCGGAGAAATTCCCCTACAAGTCGGCGCTGGGCTGGGAATACGACAGCGGCAACTATCCCGTGGCGCTGCGCAAGGCGATGGACATCATCGGATATGAGGCGCTGCGCAAGGAGCAGGCCGAGAAGCGCGCCCGCGGTGAATTGATGGGCATCGGCATCTCCAGCTTCACCGAGATCGTCGGCGCCGGACCTTCGAAGCACTTCGACATCCTCGGGCTGAAGATGTTCGACTCGTGCGAGATCCGCGTCCACCCGACGGGCAAGGCGATCGCGCGCTTCGGCACCAAGTCGCAGGGGCAGGGCCACGAGACGACGTACGCGCAGATCGTCGCCGAGGAGCTGGGCATCCCCGCCGCGCACGTGCAGGTCGAGGAGGGCGACACCGACACCGCGCCCTACGGCCTCGGCACGTACGCCAGCCGCTCCACGCCGGTGGCGGGCGCCGCCGGCGCCATGGCCGCGCGAAAGATCCGCGAGAAGGCGAAGAAGATCGCCGCGCACCTGCTCGAGTGTTCGCCCGACGATCTCGTGTGGGAACCGGGGAAGTTCACCGTCAAAGGCGCGCCGCAGCGATTCAAGACCATCCAGGACATCGCGTTCGCGGCGTATACCAATCACCCACAGGGAATGGAGGCGGGATTGGAAGCGGTCTCTTACTATGACCCGCCCAATCTGACGTATCCGTTTGGAAGCTATATCTGCGTGGTCGACATCGACCGCGGCACGGGCGAGGTGAAGATCCGCCGGTTCGTGGCCGTGGACGACTGCGGGAACATCATCAACCCGATGATCGTGGACGGGCAGATCCACGGCGGCCTGACCATGGGCATGGCGCCGGCGCTGATGGAGGAGATCCAGTACGACGAGAGCGGCAACATCTCCGGCGGCAGCTTCATGGACTACCTGGTGCCCACGTCGATGGAGACGCCGGCCTGGGAGACGGACAAGACGGTGACGCCCTCGCCGCACCACCCGCTCGGCGCCAAGGGCGTGGGCGAGTCCGCCACGGTGGGCGCGCCGCCGGCCATCGCCAACGCGGTGGTCGATGCGCTCGCGCACCTGGGCGTGCGGCACGTCGAAATCCCCATCACGCCGGAAAAGGTCTGGCGCATCCTAAAGGAGAAGGGCGCGGCGGAATAGGCGATGCACCACGCCGGCCTCATGCCGCTCTTCCTCATGTGGGCGGCGATGATGGTGGGGATGATGGTGCCGGCCGAGGCGCCGTCGCTGTGGAAGCTCGCGCGCGGGCGCGGGGCGGCGGCGTTTCTGGCGGGGTTTCTCCTGCCCTGGATCGCCTTCAGCTTCGCAGCGGCCTTGTTGCAGGAGGCGCTCTTCGTCGCGGCGGGCGCGCTTCAGCTCACGCCCTGGAAGCGCGCCTGCCTCGAGCGGTGCCGGGAAGCGCCGGCCCGTGGGTCGGTCTCGTGCGGCCTGCGGGCCGGCGCGCTCTCGGTCGTCTCCTGCGGCGTCCTGATGCTGGTGCCGCTCGCGGCCGGCGGGATGAGCCTTCTCCCCATGGCGCTGCTCACCGCGCTGCTTCTGCTCGAGCGCCTCGCGCCGCTCCGCTGGCCCGTCAGCAGCGTCTCGGCGGTCCTGTTCGCCGCATCGGGGATCTGGACGCTCTGCAGCTAGCCCCCGCGTCCGCCAGGCCCAGACCAACGAGAACGAGAACGAGCAACGAGAACGGTTTTCGTTTTGGTTTTCGTTGGGTATAGCGGCGGCTAGCGGATGAGCCCGCTAAGCAGGGCATAGACCCGACGGGCGCAGGCAGCCCCTGCGACCGCAAACTCGGCAGCGCAACCGCCCCCGAGAGCGGCGATATCGAGTGCCGCTGCTGCCTCACAGACCTCACCCCGCGCGATCGCGTAGACCCGCTTCTGATCCGCGTTCCCAGACCTGCCCGTAGCCTCCGCGATATTGAGGCAGGCACTGCTGGCGGCATTGAGAGCCTGTTCACGGATCCTCGGATTGGAAATACGAGCCTCACGCACCAGCGACAGCAACTGCCGCGCAGCCTGATATGCGATGAGCTTCTCGTGTGGAAGAGTCGTCCAGTTCTTCATCGTCGTCCTCCTTTGAAAGCGGCAGCGGAGGACGACGATGA
>WNFF01014261.1_pt1 | contig 10681 bp, 8 predicted proteins | sample 5400441 | NCBI WGS metagenome assembly WNFF01 (sample SAMN13153345, study PRJNA577476) | soil metagenome | isolation source: 120 cm saprolite under Douglas fir tree site 2 hole 3 replicate 1 | place: USA:California | collected 2015-04-18
TTCTGCTGGCGCTTCAGATCTTCGTCCAGCCGGACCGTTTGATACTTGATGACGGCGTCAGAAACCTTCAGGCGCCGCTCGAGCTCCTTGATGATGTCGCTCTGCGCGCTGCGCAAGACCATGTAGACGAAGAAACCCTCGCGATGTTTCGACACGCGATAGGCCAGCCGGCGCGTGCCCCACTTCTCGGTCTTCTCGACCTTGCCGCCGTGTTCGACGGCGGAATGCTCGAGTGTAGCCACAATCTTGGTGATTTCTTCCTCCGGCGTGGCCGGACGGCAGATAAAAATCAAGTCGTACAAGCGCTCTTCCATATTCGTTTGACTCCATTTCTGAAACTCTTAGCTTCTCAACCGATCCGGCCCCGTTGATTTTGAACGTGGCGCCGGCTGTTTCGTCTGTCCATCGGCCACGATTTGTAGCTCGTCTCTTCAGAGGCGAGGGTTTTTCCAAGTGTCAGCGGAAAACCCCCCGCGTCTGAAGACGCGGGCCACAACAGAGCCAACCCGTTTTACCCAGCTGCTTCGCCCTCGCCGGGCGGCGGCACGCGTCGATTGAAGTGATTCATCGCGCGCGCGATAGATCTTCTTCATCGCGACGGATCTGCCGAAGCACGTATTCCCTCAGATCGCCCTTGAGCTCGGCAGGCTGTACGCCCAGCCGGACGCGCGGAAACTCCATCGTGCCCAGCGCGCCAATGACGGACTTCAATCCGTTGTGTCCGCCCGCCGAGCCGCGCTCCCGCACGCGAATCATGCCCCACGGCAGCGCAAAGTCGTCACAAACCACGATCACATCGGAGGGCTCGCATTCGGCTCGTCCCACCAACTCGCGCACCGCCAGGCCGCTCAAGTTCATCATCGTTTGCGGCTTGGCAAGCACGACTTCGTGTCCCGCAATTTTTCCCCGGCCGACATAGGACTTCGCTTCGGGCCGCGTCACGCGAATGCCGGCCTGCTCGGCCAGCATGTCCACAACCAGAAAACCCAGGTTATGCGGCGTCCAGGCATATTCGATGCCGGGATTGCCAAGGCCAACGATCAGACGCATCGGTCTCCGGCGGGCTCCACGCTTCACTTGGGGTGTTCAGTGTAAAAGCGGAGCCCGCACCCGCATACTCGTGTCGCGGCTCGCCCAGCATCGCAGCCAGCAACTACGATGAACCAGCCCGCGTTACTTCTTCTTTTCCTTCTCGGCAGCCGGAGCCTCTTCTTCTTCACCCTCTTCGGTTTCCTTTTTGCCCTTCTTGATGACTTCGGGCTCGGCTGGGGGTGCGGCAGCATCGGCGGCGACAACCTCCGCCGGCTTCTCTTCCTCGACGCGCAGGGTGACGACGTGCGCGAGTACGCGCAGCGGATCGGTGAGAATCTTTATTTTCTCCGCATCGACCTTGATATCCGAGGCGCGAAGCTGCATGCCGATCATCAATTCGGAAATGTCCAGGCGGAACTCCGTCGGGATATCGCTCGGCAGGCATTCGATCTCGACTTCGCGGGTGACCATTTCGAAGACGCCGCCCTGGAGCTTGACGCCCTGCGCCTCACCGAACGTGTGCACCGGGATCCTGACGCGCATGCGCACATCCATGGCGATGCGCAGCAAGTCCACGTGCAACAGATGGCCCTTCACCGGGTCCACCAGCCAGTCTTTCACGATCGCAGTCTGCTCGTCATTCTTGATCTTGATCTTGAAAATCGTATTGTGGCCCGAGGCGGAACGGAGAATCGCGCCCAACTGCTTGGCATTGACCTCCAGAGCCTGCGACTCGCCCTTACCACCATAAATGACGGCAGGAACCTGCCCCGTGAGGCGGACGCGCCGCGCGGCATTCTTCCCCCGAGTTTCCCGGGGCGCTGCTTCAACGATGATCTGCTCCATATGTCCTTCCTTGTTTCGGTGCCACAGCCGCCAACGGAACGCGCGTCGCGTTGCCGGGGCACGCCGTCAGAAAAAAAACAATTCGCTGATCGAAGTCTCTTCGTGGATCGAGTGGATACCGCGCGCGAGCAGGCCGGCGACACTCAGAACCTTGATGCGTGAAACTTTCTTGGCGGCTTCGGTGAGCGGCACGGAATCGGTGACGACCACTTCTTGGATAGCCGACGTGCAGATGCGCTCGACTGCCGGTCCGGAAAGCACCGCATGGGTGCAGGCGGCGTAGACTTTCGTCGCGCCCTCTTTCAACAACGCTTCGGCCGTTTTTACCAGCGTGCCCGCGGTGTCGATAATGTCGTCGATAATCAGCGTGGTGCGGCCACGGACGTCGCCGATCAGGTGCATCACTTCGCTGACGTCAATATCCACGCGGCGTTTGTCGACAATCGCCAGCGGGGCGTCGAGCTTTTTCGCGAAGGCGCGCGCGCGTTCGACGCCTCCCGCGTCCGGAGAAACCACGGTGAGATCGCCCAGGTTTTTGTGCTTGAAATATTCGATCAGAACCGGAGACGCGTAGAGGTGGTCCACGGGAACGTTGAAGTAGCCCTGAATCTGCGGCGCGTGCAAATCAAGAGTTAAGGCGCGGCTTGCGCCGGCGGTCTCCAGCAAATCGGCGACCAGCTTCGCGGAAATCGGCACGCGCGGCTTGTCCTTGCGGTCCTGGCGCGCGTAGCAGTAGTAGGGCATCACCGCGGTGATCCGCCAGGCCGAGGCTCGCTTGAACGCGTCAATCATCATCAACAATTCCATCAGGTGAAAATCCGCCGGATTCGTGCCGGGTTGCACGACAAAGACATCCGCGCCGCGCACGTTTTCCAGAATCTGAAAATAAATCTCGCCGTCGCTGAACTTGCCGAGCTTGGCGTCTCCTGGTTTGGCGCCCAGGTGGCGGCAAATATCCTCGGCCAGGCGCGGATTCGCGCTGCCGCTGAAAATCTTGAACTTGTCGTCGGTCAAGAAATTTCCTTCGCGCGCCGGAAGCGGGCTCCACTCTTACGCTGAACGCCCCGGCCTGTCAGGGGCGTGGAGCCAGCCATTAGAACCGTTCAGGCGAAATCCGGCCCGCCCAATTTACGGCGGTATTCTGCCCTCGAAAGAGTCGAGCAGACGAAAACCTGATCCTCCGGAAATGCCCGAGCAGCTCGGCGCGCCTTCGCTGGGTTTCGGAATATTCCAAACACCGCCGAACCGCTACCCGCCAGCGAGGCCCCTGCAGCTCCTTGACGAAGCAATTCCCGCTTGATCGCAATCAGACGGGAATATCGCGGGAAGACGGCAGCCTCAAAGTCGTTTGAAAGGGCGCCCCCCTGCGGGCTCCAGCACAGAGCACAGAACCGCAACAGTTTAGTGGGCTCCGGGGGCTTTGTCAATCGCCGCGCGAGCCACTTGTAGGCGTCCCGAGTGGGCACGGCGAGATTGGGTGGTGAAACAACCAGTACTGAGCTAGCGGATAGATCTCATCCCCACGGCCTATGCCGAGAGCCCGGCCGCCATGGAGAAAAAACGGCACATCGGCGCCGAGCCGCGCGGCAATCTCACCCAGGCGGACGGCCTCTATTCGTTTCCCGGTCAAGCGGAGGAGCCCGAGGAGCGCGGCAGCGGCATCACTCGAGCCGCCGCCGAGTCCTCGGCCCACCGGGATACGCTTGGTGAGCGCGGCGCGTACGCCTTGCTTGAAACGCAGCTCGCGCCGCAGTTCATCGAGAGCACGATAGACGAGATTGTCGCGGCCCGGCTCCCCGGCCAAGGCGGAATTTCCGATGATGCGCAGATCGATGCGCGCGTTTCGAGTCACTTCAAGGGCGAGCGTATCGTGCAGAGTGATCGTCTGGAAGATCGTGCGCAGTTCGTGATAGCCGTCCGCGCGCCGCCCCAGAACGTCGAGACACAGGTTGACCTTCGCGTACGCCGGAACCAGGACGGATTTCATGGCGAGGTATGCTACTACGGCTTGGCGTCGCCCGGGGTTTTCTGCTGGACGAGACGCCGCTTCAAAGCGGATATTTTTTGTTCCACTTCCGCGAGCTTGTCCGGCTCGAAATCGCCGGGCAGCACGCGGCGCCATTCGTCGACCGATTTCTGCCACTGAGCCTCGGCGAGATTGTCCTTACCAAGCTTCGAGTAAAGATCGCCGAGGTGGCTCAGAATCGTCGGATCGTGACTCTCGCGGCTGGCTGCCTTGCGCAGCGGCTCTTCGGCTTCGGAAAACTTATTCTGCTTGAAATAGGCCCAGCCGAGACTGTCGAGATAGGCTGGGTTGGCCGGATCCTCCGCAAGCGCGCGCTTGATCAGCTCTGTGGCCTCGTCCAGGCGAATGCCGCGGTCGGCCAGCATATAGCCGTAATAGTTGAGCGCTCCAGGATTGCGGGGATTTTCCTTGAGCACCTGGCGGAACTGCTCCTCGGCCTGGTCGAATTTCTTCTGCCGTTCGAAAATCGCGCCTAGCAGGAAGCTGGTCGTTTCCTTGTCGGAAGATTGCGTGGCGATTTTTTCCGCGGCATGAACGGCCTGCTCGGCTTCGGGCCAGCGGCGCCCTTGTTCCTCGACTTGAGCGAGGTCGAGCTGAATTTCGAAATCGGCCGCCGTGCCATCGAGCAACTGGCGAAGTTGCGCGACCGCCTGATCGGTCTGCGCATTCTGGCCCAAGAGCAGCGCCTGGGTGGTCCGGAGTGCGCGATCTTTCGGGTAGGCTTCCAGCGCTTTGCGCGAGGCGTCCAGCGCTTTCGGAATGTCGCGTGCCACGCGGTATGTGTCGATGATCATGGCGCGCGCCCGGCGATCTTCCTCGGGCCCCAGGCGCAGCATTTCCTCAAACGTGTTCACCGCCGCGATGTAGTTGCTCACTTCACGGTAGAGCTGCCCTAGCTGCTGGTACAGGATCGCCAGCGTGCGCCGCCGCGAGGGCGTGAACTCCGACTGGGCCTTCACGCCGGTCACGGCATCGGAGAGCACGTGGATGGCGTCGTCAAAGCGGCCCTGGGCCTGGTAGATTGAGGACTCGTAGTAGATCACTTCAAGATTGCCCGGGGCGCGCTGTTTGGCGAGCAGCACGTTCTGCTCGGCCTTGTCGAGCTCTTTCAATTGACGGTAAATCTCCGCCAGGCGGAGATAGTTGTTCGGATCTTCGGCATCCATTTCCACCAGGCGTTGGTATTGCTCGAGCGCGTCGGGATATTTCTCTTCGTTCAAGAGTGTTTGCGCGAGTCCACGGCGGTGGTTGATGTCGCCGGGTTGAGCCTCCGCGGCCTTCCGGTACGCCTGTTCGGCATTTGTGAGATCGTGAATCTGGGTATACGCGTCGCCGTAGAGGTCCCACAGCCGCGGCGTGGGCGCGCGGTCCAGGATGCCCTTGAGAGTGGCGATGGCCTCCTGCGATTTCCCTTCGTCGAGCAAAAGCTGCGTCAGTTGTTCGACGGCATTTTCGTTTTCCGGTTCGTGGGCGAGCAACGCGCGGAGGATGCCTTCCGCCTTGTCGTGCTCGTTCTGCAGGCGGTACAGGCGCGCGAGCCACAATGCGGCGTCGGTATCTGTGGGATCGAGGCGCATGATTTCGCGGTACTGCTCCGCCGCGCGCGCGAGCGTATCGCGCTGTCCGGAGGTGTCGCTCATATCGCCCAGCGTGCGGACGTAGATGCGCGCCAGCAGGCGCCGGGCGGGCAGATTGTCCGGATCCTTGCCGATGATCGACTGCGCTTCCAGGACGGCGTCGCGGATGCGTTGGGACTGAAAATAAATTTCGGCAAGCTCTTCGCTGATCTGCTGGCTGTTTGGATCGAGGGCGTAAGCCTTCTTGTAAAAATCGATTGCCCGGTTGGCATCATCCGCATGGCTGGCGGCTTCGTATTCCTGCTGGTAGTAGTGTCCGAGCGCGAAATAGTAATAGGCGTCAGCGTGCTGGTCCGTGTCGGCAGACTTGCCCGGCTGGGAGGCAGGTTGCTGTTTCGCGGGAGACGGCCGATTCCCTTGCCGTGCTGCGGCGGCACGGGGCGCTGTCGCAGCGATTAGTGCAAGCAGTAATACAGCGAGTTGCTGGCTGGTTCTCATCGAGTCACCGCAATATTTGATGCGTGGAACGCCCGCGTAGTTCCTTCGGGTGCGGGATCTACCGGGAGCGGGCCTTACGCGCCGTCGCCAAAGCCCGCCATCTTGCTAGGCGGAGGTCGGCGACTTGAAGCCCGCCTCAGGACCAAACCCCACAGAATATTGTATCGGTTTTCGGTCGCTGATTCCCGCATATCCTCCAAGGAATGCGCGTAGTTCTCAATGCCTGAAATGCCGCACGCCGCAGAACACCATCGCGAGGCCCAGCCGGTCGGCGGCGGCGATCACGTCGGGGTCGCGCACCGAGCCTCCCGGCTGAATCACAGCTGTGGCGCCTGCCTTCGCCGCTTCTTCGACGCCATCCGGAAACGGAAAAAAGGCGTCCGAAGCCACAACGCTGCCTGCGAGCGGCAATTGCGCTTTCAGCACGGCGATTTTCACCGAGTCCACGCGGCTCATCTGTCCCGCGCCGACGCCGACGGTCTGCCCGGCCCGTGCAAAAACGATGGCGTTCGACTTCACGTGTTTGCATACTTTCCAACCGAACAGCATCGCGTCAATCTCTTCACGCGTGGGCGCGCGCCGCGTGACCACCTTCAGATCGCTCTCGGCGAGCTCGTGACGATCCTGCTGCTGCACGAGGACGCCGCCCGAAATGCGTTTGAGTTCCCACTCGGCGTCTCGCTCCACTGAATCTCCGGCGGGGAGTTGCAGCAGGCGGAGATTTTTCTTTGCCGCGAATTTTTCGAGCGCCGCCGGCTCGTAGCCCGGCGCGGCGATGCACTCCACGAACAACTTCGCCACTTCCTCGGCGGTCGCGGCATCGAGCGGACGGTTGAACGCCATCACGCCGCCAAACGCGGATACCGGATCGCAGGCCAGCGCTTTCGCATAGGCCTCCGCCAGCGTGTCCTGTTCGGCCGCACCGCAGGGATTGTTGTGCTTCACGATGATCGCCGCGGGCCGCTGGAACTCCCCGGCAAGCGCGAGAGCCGCTTCGAGGTCCACCAGATTGTTGTAGGAAAGCTCCTTGCCTTGCAGTTGCCGTGCCGCGGAAAGGCCCGAAGCGGCGGACCCGGTAGGAGTGTATAGAGCGGCGCGCTGGTGCGGATTTTCGCCGTAGCGAAGCTCTTGCCGGCGCGTGAAGGCGAAGTGCAGCCGCGCGGGCAACACAGGGCGCTCAGCGAGTCCGACGGAGCCGTTGGCGAGCGAAAGGCGTTCGAGCTCGGTGGCAATCTTGCCGTCGTAGCGCGCGGTCAGACCAAACGCTTTCCGCGCCAGTTCCAGCCGTGTGGCGAGGCTCACTTCGCCATGCGCTGCGATTTCGGCGGCGACGGCAGCGTATTCGCCTGGGTCGGTCACTACAGCGACGCTTTCGAAATTCTTCGCCGCCGACCGGACCATCGTCGGCCCGCCGATGTCGATGTTCTCGATCAGTTCTTCCGGCGTGAGGCCCGGCTTCGCGGCGGTAGCTTCGAAGGGATACAGATTGACGACGACGAGATCGATCGGCGCGATCTTGTGCTCGGCGGTCTGCTGGCGGTCACCCGCATCGCCGCGTCGAAACAAGATCCCCCCATGAACTTTCGGGTGCAGTGTTTTGACCCGCCCGCCCAGCATCTCGGGCCACCCTGTCAAGTCGGAAACATCGCGCACGGTGATTCCAGCCTCGCGCAAGAGGCGCGCCGTGCCCCCGGTCGAAACGATCTCGATGCCGAGCGCCGCCAACTGCCGGACAAAATCGGCAAGCCCGCTCTTGTCATAGACACTCACCAGCGCGCGTTCCACAGACACAGATTCCTCCGGAGACCAGCAGCAAAACGGCTATTGTAAGCGCGTTAGCCGGAATCGAAAAGGGCGAACTGGGTGCCGGCCGGAAATCATGGCAGCGCACGGCGCTGCTTCCGCCTAAATATTTCAAGAGGAAAAAACGATGGAATCGCGAGAAGGTTGCCGGCAATTCTATGCGACAGAAAGGTAGTGTGAAAATTGAGGGCCGGAGTTTTCCTGGAACAGAGTCGGGCACGAGCGGACTCTCACGACTTTACGCGCGCCTTGAGCCGTGCGTGCTTGCCTTCGACGGTGACGACGAACTCGACCTCGTGCGCGCTCTGCTGTTTCTTGAGATCTCCGGTTTTCTGGCGGACGAACTGTTGAAACGCCTCGAGCGTGAATCGGCCGGTATCTTCTCCCGCTTGTTCCTTCGAGCGGCGGAAGGCGGCATACAGGTCTTCCACTTTTTTCGTTTCCTGGTCGGCATCGTTGCAGGAAATCGTAACCGCGAATAGCTGCGGGGCGTCGGACTTGGATTCGGGGGCCTGCTTTTTTTTCCGCGCGCTCTCAATCTCCCGCGCCGCCGCGCCAAAGTGCCGCTGCACGCTGCCTTCTTCCTTTTGTTTCATCCGCTTGCGGAAGATTTCGCGATACTTCGTGTACATCTGAGCCAGATTGCTGTAGCGGAAGCGCTGGGCATAATTCATTTCAGCGCCCCGGTCGCTATACCGCTTCATCATAATGTCAATGCGCCACTCGAGGTCCGCGGGCGGCCGCTTTTTCCCTCCGCCGAAGTACTGTTCGTACTCGATCTTCAACTGGCGGATGTCCTTCTCGAGCTGGTTCATGTCTTCTTCAGTAGTCTTAGCCATAGTAGGTAGGTACATCTTGATGCTAAGGGTGGCTGCGCGAAGGGTCAACGCGCCCAGAGTCTCCCCGTGCGGAATTGACAATGCTCACTTGTTTGCTTTCTTACTCGAACGTTATTCGACGACTCTTGATGGCATTGCCCGGCTTCGTGGCCTATGCTCCAATACCTATCGGCTGCGGGCTCTATTTGTTTACCCTGAATCCAGAAGGGGAGCCCGCCAAAATCGGGTGCGGGCTCTACTTGGAGCCCGCCAAATATTTGATGCTCGCCGCCGTCGCTCGCCGAAATCGTCTTGCGCTGGTTCAAAAGCCGCAGCCGCGATTGAAGCCCGGCTGGGCGCTGGTCCGCGTGCGCCTGGCGGGAATCTGCAATACGGATATTGAAATCCTGCGCGGCTATCACAACTTTCACGGCACGCTTGGCCACGAATTCGTGGGCGATGTCGTGAGCGTCGCCAGCGCAAGAGACAAGAGCTGGATCGGGCGCCGCGTCGTCGGAGAAATCAATCTGGCCTGCGCCGGACTGGGGCTTGGACGTCTTGGGGAATCGGAAATGTGCAGCTATTGCCGGCGCGGCATTCCGGCGCACTGCGCGCGCCGCCGCGTACTGGGGATTATGGGCCACGACGGCGCCTTCGCGGAATTCTTGGCGCTGCCGGTCGTGAATTTGCATCGTGTGCCCAGCGCCATTCCCGATGACGCAGCCGTGTTCACCGAGCCAATGGCCGCGGCGTGCGAGATCCTTGAACAGGTGAATATCCGCGCGCACCGCGAGGCCTGCGTGCTCGGTGATGGCAAGCTTGCGCAGTTGATTGCGCGCGTCCTGCGCACCGCGGGTCTGCGCGTCGTAATGATCGGCAAGCATGCGAGCAAGCTGCGACTGGCGCGCCTTGCGGGCATCGCGACCGCGCGGTCTGGCGGCACCGTGCCTCAGCGCGTGGATGCTTACACACTGGTCGTCGAAGCGACAGGTTCGCCCTCAGGCCTCGCGGTGGCGCAGAAAATCACCGCCCCGCGCGGCACACTCGTGCTCAAGTCCACATTTCACGGCGCGGCGCCCGTCGAAACGTGGCCGCTCGTAGTAAAGGAGATCACCGCAATCGGCTCGCGCTGCGGCCCCTTCCCGCCCGCGCTAGCACTGCTGCGTTCTGGGCGCGTGGACCCGGGGCCACTGATTTCGCGCATTTTCGAACTGAAGAACGCAACGGATGCCATCCGCTACGCGCAGCAGCCCGGCGTAATGAAAGTGCTGCTGCATTCGTTCAGCGATGCAGAAAGCAACAAGCCCATTTTGGCCGGTGGCTGGTCACGCAAACAAGTCCTGGGACATCTGATCGATTCCGCTTCGAACAACCACCAGCGATTCGTCAGGGCAGCGCTCCAATCCTCGTTGGATTTTCCTGGGTATGACCAAGATAGTTGCGTTCGCGTCCAAGCCGCCGAAGATGCGCATTGGCCCCTATTAGTTTCGCTGTGGGCGGATTATAACCGCTATCTCGCTCATGTCATCGCACACCTGCCCGCCGCTAAGCTCGAAACTCTTTGCCGCATTGGTTCGGATGAGCCAGTGACGTTGCGGTTCCTGGTGGAAGATTACTTGAAGCACCTGTTGCACCATCTCCGCCAAATTGGTGCCGAGATTTCAATTTGAAGACTGAGCTCGGCGCTGGGATGGGCTTTCGTACAACCATTGCGGCGCGTTTCTTGACTTTCGGTTGGTTGGCTGTCTAGACTTCAATTTCCCGCGCAAATCGATGAATTCGGCGGATCACAAGACGATCGTTGTAGGTGTCACCGGCGCTTCGGGCGCTGTGCTGGCGCAGGCAGCCTTGCGGCTGCTCGAAGCCGACGCGCGCGTGGGCCGGATTCATCTTGTAGTCACCGACACGGGCGCGCGGCTACTGGCGCACGAGCTGAGCATCGCCACGAGCGACGCCAAGCAGCTTCCGTCGCTGCTCGTCGGCGGCCGCGCGGCGAAGACCGAAGTTTTGCCGAACAAGGACGTCGGTGCATCGATTGCCTCGGGCAGCTATCCCGTGGACGCGATGGTGGTCATTCCATG
>WNFF01023190.1_pt1 | contig 10678 bp, 9 predicted proteins | sample 5400441 | NCBI WGS metagenome assembly WNFF01 (sample SAMN13153345, study PRJNA577476) | soil metagenome | isolation source: 120 cm saprolite under Douglas fir tree site 2 hole 3 replicate 1 | place: USA:California | collected 2015-04-18
TGAAGAGCGGCAGACAAGGCGTGCAGGTGAAATAATACTCGAGAAGAGACCGGTTCGTTTTTGCCTGGCGCAATGGTGGATCGTCTCGCTCCAGTTCGCTCAGGGTAAGGAGGCTGACCTCCGGTAATTTGAGCTTTGCCAACGCTGCGTAGCTCTCCTCATCCAGGCATAACATCCACAATTTGAAGTCACCGCAATTACGTTTCAGCGAATCGTAGAGCACCAGGGCTCGAGCCAGATAATGACGATCAAAATACGTGCAGAAATAGCGCATAGATGAGCGACGACCTATTGAATGGGCCCATCGAACGATTTCAAGAGATAGGACATCGCCGGCTAACGCTTAATCGGCTCGTTTCCGAATTCGATCCGATCATCCTGGCTTGGGGGTGGAGATTCTATGCCATTTCACGTCTGCATAAACCTGACCGAGCTCATCGCCCGAGAAACCATCGAATCCGTCAGCGACCGTGGCCACGATTCGGAAGCTGAGCGCCTGCTGGCGACGATCGTAGAGTTTTGTCTTTGGGGTGTGAAGGGCGAGGTCGATGAAATAGCGTCCGGGAAGCAGCAAACGGCGCGGAATCATCGCGGTGATATTGTGTTTTCCGGCTGCTTCAACTGAGATGGGCGGATCCGCCATCGATAGAGTGGAATAAAAGACTTGTTCGCGTTTAAAATTCAGGACTGAAAATGAAAGTTGAAGTCCTTCGATTTGGCGGCGCACCTCAAACGAGCATTTGAGAAGAATCGGCTCACTCGTCGTAAAAGAAATCGTGGACCGGTCGTTCGAATCGTACAATCCGGCAAACTGAAAACTTGCTCCGGTGTCGACCGGTGAGAAATCGATCGCGGAAGCCTGAACCTGTTCGCCTCCCAAATAAGCCCCAACCACGTCGGTGGTGGTCCCTGTTTTCACGATTTCTCCGTGCCGAAGAAGAACACATCGTGAACACAGATGACAGATAGCATCCATGTCGTGACTGACGAAGATCACGGTGCGGCCTTCTTTCCCGGATACATTCTCCATTTTCTCCAGACACTTTTTCTGAAATTCGGCATCGCCCACGGCCAGCACTTCGTCGATGAGAAGAATCTCGGGGTCGAGATGGGCAGCGACGGCAAAAGCGAGTCGCACGTACATGCCGCTCGAGTAACGTTTCACCGGGGTGTCGAGAAATTTTTCGACTTCGGTGAAGGCCGTCGAATTTTCTTTTAATTTCCGCTCGAGTCATGCCGAGGATCGCGCCGTTTAGAAAAATATTCTCACGTCCGGTCAGTTCCGGGTGAAAACCGGTCCCTACTTCGAGCAGGGCTCCAACTCGGCCATAGATGTCTACCGTGCCTCGAGTCGGCTCGGTAATCCGGTTAAGAATTTTTAAGAGCGTGCTCTTGCCCGCGCCATTGCTGCCAATGATGCCGAGTGCTTCGCCTCTGTTGACATCAAAGGAAACATCCTTCAGCGCCCAGAAAGTTTCCGATGTCGATGTTCCGTTGCTGCGCAAACGGTTTATCAATCGTCGCGGTAAGGTCACGAGTTCGTCGTGGAGCGTTCTGTAACCGCTTAAGCCACCGCGTCGGTGGGCGATCCGAAAAGATTTGCTCAGGTTCTGAATGGAAAGCGCAATGTCGGACATCTTTGAACGACATTCCAACCGTGATCCAAAACATGGTAGGATTTAGAGCACTGCGGCCAACAACCGACCAGCGGAAGCCTTCCACAAATCCGACCACCGGATTGAGGGCAAATAACGCTCGCGCTCGCTCCGATGCGATCATGCTGGTGGGATAAACCACCGCGCTCGCGTACATCCAGATTTGAAGGAAGAAAGGCAACGCATAATTGCAATCGCGATACTTAACGCTTAGCGCCGAAAACCAGAGCGCAACGCCGGTCGCGGTAACTGCAGTCAGGACTAGGAAACCGGGGACCGCAAGCAGTCGCACCGTCGGTGACACGCGGTAGATCACCATTAAAATGAAAAGAATGACCAACATTACTGCGAAATCGAACAGCGTGGAAAAAGTGTGCGAGAGCGGAATCAACATCCGCGGAAAGTAAACTTTTGAAACGAGCTGTGCGTTATTGACCAGGCTATTGCTGCTGCGTTGAGCCGTCTCTGAGAAATAACGCCAGGCGGTCAGGCCGCAGAAGACAAACAAGAGATACGGCACGCCATCACTTGGAAGTTTGGCCATCCGGCCAAAAACCAGAGCCAGAATGATCGCTGCGATCAGCGGCTGGAGTGCGATCCAGATCATCCCGAGCGCGGTCTGTTTATAAATGACCTTGATGTTCCGTTCGACCAGAATCCAAAGGAGATCACGATAACTCCAAAGCTCGCGCAGGTTCAGAGCCGCCCAGCCTTTGGTCGGACGAATCCGAAGCGTCGGTTTAGCAGTTGAGGGCTGCGTTACGACTGAGCTCACCGGCGGCCCGGCTCCGGCAACAATGATGGGAGATTCCGCGTTCAAGGAAGCAACGTTACCGGCAATCTCGTTCCTTATCAAAAAGACAAGTACTTGTACTTCGAGCGAAAAAGAGCTTGTCGATCCGTTGCGTTTCCCTGGTATCGCCCGGGATTCTCCTTCAAATCTTGACGCAAATTCTTCATGTCTTCGCCGGATTTGATCCCGAGCGCGCTCAGCCGAGCGAGCCCGGCCTGTCGGCGCTTTTCGGGAATGGTGGCTGGTTGCTCAAGCAAATTGAAAAGGAATTCGCCATCGCGCTCTGCTCTTACTGCGCAGTTTTGCTGCAAAGATTCAGCGACGTAGAAAGAGCGACGGACTCCGCCGGCCACTCCGAGGGCGAGACCCAACAAGACAGTTCCAAGAAATACGTATCGCCGCCACTGACGAACTTGGATCTGGCGGTAAACCTCGGCGATCGCGATCGAAACCGCAGTCATGAAAGCGAGTGTCGGCAACGCGATGCCGAAAGGCCGCGCCACGCCGAGGGCGGGCAGAGAAAGTATGATTCCCACACCACAGACGCCAAGAAACAGGCTGCGGGTAGGCGGCCGGCTTGTTCTGAGAAAAATCACGATGAGTGCGATTAAAAAGCCGACCCATAAGAGTCCAATGAGTTTATCGGTGCTTCCAATCATCGTGTAGCCACCCGGCAGCCATGAAGCCACGATCGCGCGGAAGAATTTTCCGGCCGCGCCCAAAGTGAACCGAGGCGATAGCGCGTCTGGGACCAAGAAATGCCAGAGACAGTAATGAAAACAGACGACCACGAAGAGGCTAGCCGCGGCCGCGAAAATCTCGCGCCAACGTGCGCGGTCCGGTGATGAAATCAACCACAGAAGAGGAAAAACAACCGGCAACGTGTACGCTTCTTCACGGTTAAATGTGGCGAGTATCGCGCACGCCAACATCGCGGCAAAGAAAACACCGCGCTGTCGTTTCATCCAAAGAACAAAAAAGTAAGCAGTCAGGGCGATGAAAATGTAGGCCAGGATGACGTGGCTCAGACTAATCCAAAGAACGAGCGAAGCGAAGACCCTCGAGGAGACGAACAATGCAAAGACGATCGCGATCTGGACGAAACGAAGGCCAAGCTCCAACAAAAGAATTCCGACCAGGCAAAGAAGTACTGCCATCAACGCGAGCAGAAAGATTCTCTGCAGGACGATATTTTCTCCCAAGAGCGAGCCCTGGAGATGGTAAAGAAGAGTGCTGACCGGGCGTAGTCCCGGTGTTTCGATTTTGTCCGGATCGACGACGCCGTGAAAAACGGACAGAAGCTCCGATCCGGAATAAGGGCGAATCAAATGAAAGTCGTCCCAGTGAAACGGATATCGAAACGTAGGAGCGAACAAAACGGACCAGACGAGCAGAGGAATCCCGACCAAGCCGATGACTCTTAAGACGGATCGCATTTCATCCTTGTTCGATCGACATGTTGCTCGCTGCAGTTTCTACTGCACTCGCGGTGTCGGAAGTGGGACGACGTAGCGGCCTTTGAAACCACGCTCAGTCAGCTTCGGAATCAGTTCGTCCGCGATGTGCCAGGACAACAGCAGCGCGTATTCGGGCTGGTCGGAAAAGAGCCGCGCTTCCTCCACCACCGGAATAATGGTACCCGGAACGTACTTGCCGATTTTGTACGAGCCTTTGATTTCAAGAACGCCGTCCAGGATGCCGTTATCCAAACCGACGTAATTGATTAGCGTGCTCGCGCGCGACGGCGCGCCGATCCCGTATATCCGTCCGCCTGCGGTTTTGATTTCCTTGAGCAGCGAAAGCAGGTCGAGCTTGGAATTGACCACGGCACGTTTGAATTTTGCAAACGCATTCAAGGTGATCTCGCGTTTCTCTTCTTCCAGAATTTGCTTCACGCTCGCCTGAACAGGATGTCGATCCTTTCTCGTGGCGTAAACACGGATCGAACCGCCATGAGTCGGAATGCGTTTGGCGTGGATCACTTCGAGCCCGTGCATCTCCAAAAGATTTTTGAGGCTGGTCAACGTGTAGTAGCGGAGATGCTCATGATAGATCGTGTCGTATTGGAGCGTTTCCAGCAGCGATCGAAAATAATGGGATTCGCTAACGAAGATGCCGGTATCGCTGAGCAACATGAGAATGCCCGCGACGATATCGTGAATGTCTTCGATGTGCGCGAAAACGTTCGTCGCCGTGACAATTTGAGCTTTTCCCTGTTCGGCCAGCGCTTTCGCCGCCACGTCTTTATTAAAAAACGAAATCATCGACGGGATCCCCCGCTCAATGGCCAGTTTTGCGGCATTGGTTGGTTCGATGCCAAACACGCGCACCCCGTTTTTTTGGAAATTGCTCAGGAGCGTGCCGTCGTTCGAACCGATGTCGATGATTAGTTGTTTGGGTTCTAGCGGGTACATCGAATCCACTTCGCGGGAAAGCTCGGCGAAATTTTCGCAAAGGATTTTCGTCGTGCCGCTGGTGTAGGGATACGACGGCGGGAAAAGGATCGCCGGGTCCACGATCAGTCCGAGTTGGACCAGCGTGCAGTTTTTGCAAAAGAGCAATTCGGCGGGATAAGCGGGTTGCTCCGCCAAAGGCGTGCCGATTAGCGGCATCGTGTTTACTGGGGGTAAATAGCCGAGAAACAGGATCGGCTCCAAGTCCCGCGATTCGCAAACCTGGCAGCGGTCCACCACGATGCTTCCGCCGCTGCCGGCGGCGAGTTTTTTTTGGGTCTTCATGACGTGCGGGCCGGATTTTTGTCGGCGTTGGCCAGGTACCAAGGAATTGTCGCTGCCAATCCTTGCTTTAACGATACGGTCGGTGCGTAACCCAAATCACGGATGCGTTTGATGCTCGGACAGCGGCGCAATGTTCCACCTGGCTTCAATTCTCTCGATGCAATTCGAACATCGCGGCCGAAGAAGCGCGCGATTTCTTCCGCCAGTTGTTTGATCGACATTTCATCTTCGGTCCCAATGTTATAAATGCCGAGGTGCTCGCCTTTCTCCATCACTTTCATTAATTCTGCAATCAGGTCGTCGATAAAAACGAACGCTCGCGTTTCCTCGCCGGTCCCCTCGATTGGCAAAACGACAGTGCCCTTCGTTTTTTGGCAGAGCTTGTGCATGCGCAACGTGAGCTGCGGCGTGAGCTGCGGAATCACATGTTCCCAACCCATGTCCGGGCCGTAAACATTGTGCGGGCGGAATATGACCGCGCGCTGAAGTTTTTTGCGACCGTAGTTGAGCGTGAGCAACTCGCTAATGATCTTGCCGCCGCCGTAGGAATAGCGCGGATTGAGCGGGTCGGGAATCGAGAGAGCGACGGTTTCGTCAGTCGGCACTTGAGCTGGCGTCTGGTAAACCTCGGAGCTGGAAGCGACAAACAATTCGCCAACGCCGTGTGCAATGCATGCGTCGAGAACGTTGAGCATGCCTTTCACCGCAACTTCGAGCACGAGTTCAGGTCGCGAGTAGAAAAATTCCGTACCGTTAATCGCAGCCAGATGACACACGGCATCGACGCCTTGGACCGCTCGCGCGACGGTCGACGCATCGCGCACGTCACCGTCCATCCACACAATCTGCGATTCGACATCGCGTAGCCGATGGCGCGACCCGCGCGATTCGTTGTCGAGCGCGCGGACATCATTTCCATTCTTTAAAAGCGCACGCACCAGCGCACTGCCGATGAAGCCGCTCGCTCCGGTGACAAGATAACGCATAACTTATCGATAGAATTTCGGGATTCGCACCGTCGCTTTGCCGAGCACACTCCGGTTCTTGAGATGGGCGCGGAGACCCCAAAGAAACCAGCGGGAGTATTCCACCATCCACGGCCCGAGACGAAAAGTGGACTCGCCGCCGTAGAGACGATCGATCGAAACGATCGGTACCTCACCCAGTCGCAAGCCGGCATGATGAGCTTTGATTGCCATCTCGAAAGCGACTGTCCAACCGACCGGCCGGCTTTCTAGGTTCAAGGAAGCAAAAATTTCTTTGCGAAACATTTTGATCCCGGTGGTCGCGTCCGTGAAAGGCGAAGCGGCGACGCGGTGGAACAGCCAGTTTGCGCAGAAAGAAAGAAAGGCGCTGACTAACGAGCCGCCGAGCCTGCGCCCACCGTGCGCGTAACGGGTGCAACTGACAAAGTCACATCCGTCACGAATCAACGTGATCATATCGTCAATCGCCAAGACCGGCCCGACTTCATCAGCGGCGAAAATAAGGATGACGTCGCCTTCCGAAGCAGCGACGCCGGCGCGGATCGCGTTCACGACTCCATGGCCAAGCGTGTTCTGGATACCTCGTAGCTCTGGATAGATTTGGTGGACTTCGTTGACGACGGCAATGCTGTCATCGTTCGCCGAATCGTAAACGACCAACACCTCGTGTGGCACCTCCACGACTGCACGAAGAATCTTGAGCATGATCCGCAGGTTGATTCCCTCATTCCGCACCGGCAGCAAAATCGACAACATGCGGCACCGATCCGTCGCCGGTTTCGCATCGCTCGGTGCTGTCGCCGCGATACTGTTCATGCTCGGTAGAACTGGCTGATCAAGCGACAGACGGTCCGTACATCATCATCGGTCATCTGAAAAGCGGATGGCAACCAGATGGCTTCTTTACCGAGGCGCGTACTGATAGGAAAATCGGCATCATCGAGCCGATAAGGTTTCTGTGTGTGTAATGGAAACCAGAAGCGCCGGCAACCCGCGCCGTTCTCGGCGAGAAAGTTGTCGAGTTCGTCACGACGCTCGGCCAGAGCGTCGATCCACTGCGGTTGTTCGCCCTGGTCGATCTTGAATGGAAGCACGCGGATGCCTTTCACCCCAGCCAGTTCATCGCGGTAAATCCGATAGGTCTGCCCGACGCGCTCGAGTCGCGCGTCGAGTTTTCCCAACTGTCCCAAACCAACCGCGGCTTGGAGATTCGTCAGCTTGAAATTAAAACCAATCCGGTCATGCGTGTCGGCACCGCCAGTGCCACGCACCGGCCGGCCTTGATCTTTCAACTCGCGAAGTCGATGAAAGATCGCTTCATCGTTAGTAACAATGACGCCGCCCTGACCGGTGGTGATGACTTTGTTAGGCGAAAACGAGAAGCAACCGGTCTGGCCGAACGTGCCGAGGTGACGGCCGTTGTGTCGTGAACAAAACGCTTCGGCGGCGTCCTCGACAACAGCAAGGCCACGTTCCCGGGCTATGCGGACAATGTTTTCGATTTCTGCAGCGCGCCCGCTTACGTGAACGGGCACGACCGCTTTTGTTTTCGAAGTGATGGCTGCTTCCAGCGCGGCAACACTTATATTAAGGGTGCTAAGATCGACATCTACCAACACGGGCGTTCCGCAGGCCATTGAAACGGCATTGGCCGTGGCAATGAAAGTTATGTCCGGGACGATTACTTCGTCGCCGTGACCGATCCCGAGAGCAACGAGCGAAAGATAAATCGCCGACGTGCCGCTGGTAACGCCGAGCCCGAATTTTGCATCAACCAGTTTCGCGATCCGGCCTGCGAATTCTTCGGTGACCTTTCCATCGTTGAGGAAATTGCTGTCGAGAACGCCTTTTACGAAGCCTAACTCGCTGCCGGTCATTTCGGGTGACCACCAAGAGATGCGCGAAGCCATTCTTGCTACCCCGCCCGCCGCAGAACAAATCCTTGGATCGGGCCGAAAGACTCTCCTTTATCCACCGAGATTTTTATTCGATCGCCCATTAGTTCGTACAAACGACGAGCAGCGGTATCGGCGACGTCAACGATGTCGTCTTTCACCGCTTTGCGGCCGTAGCCTTCGAACTTCGCGAACATGTTTATGAAAACGCGCGTGAGCAAATAGTAGAGATTAAAGGTATGCGTCTTCTCGACTGTGAATTTTCCTTCCAGAAACTCCATCAACCGGTCGTAGTGCACGAAGTAATTGTGCCAGTCGTGGATTGGCACGTTCGGCAATCCAACGGCGCGACGCACCGTGTTCATGGCTTCAAAGCCCTCGAACGTATTTTCGATCATGACGTAGCGTCCGTCCGGACGTAACGAATTCCGGATATTTTGCAGGACTTGTTTCTGTTCTTCCCACGTCATGAAATTGATGACGACTCGCTGCGTGACAACCAGGTCGAACTTGCCAACGTAAGCAGACAAGTCCAAGGCGTCGCCCTCCACCAGCGTCACATTAGTTAGGCCGGCGGCGGCAAAACGCTCGGCCGCTTTGGCCCGTAAATAATTAGAGTGTTCCAACGCAAGGCAGCTGCGCGCCTTCGCCGCATATTGGACGGTGGATTCGCCACCACCGCAGCCGAAGTCCGCCATCTCGTCGGTCGCCCTGATTTGTGAGAGCGCGAAGTCGGTTTCGAGTTTCCGCAGATTCTGGTCCAGCAACGAAATGGTATCGGGACGCTCCCAGTATTCGTCGATTCGGCTTCGATCGCTCATTGGTTCGCCTTGGCCGAAATGACGCCCCACAAGTCAACGACTTCGAGTTGGGCGGGAATGCGCAATTGCCGGTAGGCGTTGTGCGCGGCACCTACAATGACGACGTCGCTAGACGCGATCAGTTCCTCCTTGCTCACGAAAGTTGGATCTTTCGCGTATTCGTCCGAATAAAAAACCTGCGCGCCATGGAAGCGCAGAAGTTTGCCTAACTTATAAGAGAGCGATTCGCGGATGTCGTCGCTGTCGGCTTTGAAGGCCATTCCGAGGATGCCGGCGCGCGTCGTTCGCAAATCAAACTGCTTGGCCAGGCGCTCAACGATAAAATTCGGCAGCCCTTCATTAATGGTCATGGCGACCTGGCCGAGAATGAAGCCGTGCTTTTGAAACGCGAACAATTGCATGGTGTCCTTCATCAAACATGGCCCGGCGGTGAAGCCCGGACCCGGAATACTCTCCATGCGCGGATAGTGGCGTTTCATTTTCGCCAGGAGATCGACATAATTCAGACCGGCGGCTTCGACCATCATGTAAAGCTGATTGGTCGCGGCGAACTGAATGTAACGAAACGCGTTGCAGACAAGCTTGGCGAACTCCGCTTCAAGCGGAAGGATCTCCACGACTTCCGGCGCGATCTTACTGAAAAGTTTTTTGGCCTCGGCGACCGCTTCGGAGGATGTGCCGCTGATAAGTTGCGGTAACGCGCGGATTTCCGCGATGCCTTTGCCTTGAACAACACGCTCCGGGCAGAACGCCAGGCGCGTCTTCTTTCCTCGATCGCGAAGGTAATTGTCGATGTATGCGGTCGTTCCAGGCGCGACCGTCGAACGAAGAACGATGGTTTGATCGTCGCGCAAATGCGACATCAGCTCATCAAGACAATGTGTAAGCTTCGAGACATTGGGATTATGGAATTCATCGATCGGGGTGCCGATGGTCAGCACAACAAGCGTGGCCCGCGCTACGCTTTTGGCGTCGGAGGAAAGCGCCAGGGCGCCACCGGCGAGCACTTTCTTCAGAAGCGCCTCACCGCCCTCCTCAAAAAAAGGCAAGCGGCCGGCTGCTATTGTCTCCAGCGCCGCTTTGTTAATATCCAAAATCGATGTCTTGAAACCGCTATCCGCGAGCACGAGCGCCAGCGGCAAGCCGACGTGGCCGGCGCCACCGACCACGCACACATCGCAATTGCCGTCCGGCGTTTTCGTCATAGATCGATGTGCCCGCCTGCCACGGCCATAAGGATCGTGGCGCGATTCAAAGCGCTGGAAAAAGCGGGCTCGGCCAGAATCAAATCCCGCAGAGATCTGTTGTAAACGAGCGGCTCGATATCAGGCTGCGCTTTGAACTCAACCGCCGGATCGCGCGCGACTCGCGGGGCAAAGAAACACCATAGGCGATTACCCAGCCGGCCCGTGTCAGGCGACAAGTTCCCGAGCAAGATCAATTCGTTGGCGACGAACCCGGTTTCCTCGTGCAGTTCCTTGCGCGCAGCTTGATCGGGAGTTTCGCCTTGATCGACATGTCCGCTCGGCAATTCCAACGTGAACTCTTCAATGGCTGGCCGGAATTGTCGAACCAGTGGAAACGTTCCGTTTTTCGTTACCGCCAAGACGGACACGTAATCGAGTGTACTAATCGAGTAATGCAAAGCCGCGTCGTTGCCCACGCTCTTTCCAATTAGCCTGAACCACGGTGTTTCGAAAACCGAGCGTTTGTTGGTGATGCTTATTTGGTCCACGTCGAGCCACTTTAGTTGACGGCAAACCGTTGGGTCAAAATTATCCTGTCTGGCG
>WNFF01008110.1_pt1 | contig 10677 bp, 8 predicted proteins | sample 5400441 | NCBI WGS metagenome assembly WNFF01 (sample SAMN13153345, study PRJNA577476) | soil metagenome | isolation source: 120 cm saprolite under Douglas fir tree site 2 hole 3 replicate 1 | place: USA:California | collected 2015-04-18
TCTCCTTGATCGAGCGGTCTTGCTCGAAATAGGCGCGCCGTATCTCCCCGATCTTGTCCACCCCAACCATCCCCATCAGCCCTTCCCGGCCGATCAGGGCCAAAGAGAAGGACGCTGACACACAACGTCAGAGGGGGTCGGAATTGGACGCGAAAATCGCCCCTCAGGGGGTCGTTATTGCAAGCGAATTTACAGCCGAGACCGACGACATGTGAAGGTCATCGATCGCGATGCCTTCGAAAAGCTCGCCGGCTACGCGAACCAAGATACGCTACCTGGCGGTGCCGACAGTGCGCGCACGTGAGGTCTAAGCTGAACCTTTCACATCAGCATGTTCACAGTCCCTCCTTCCATCGCCCACACTCGGCCACCAGGCAGCTCTCTGGGGCTAAGCTGCCGCTCAGGGCTTACGAGGCTAAGGGGCCAGCGCGCCGCAATAGCCGGCCCGCTGCCAGCTGCAGCGCTTCCAGCCGACGCAAGCCGCACGTGGAACTTCCTGCCGGGGCCTCGGCATAGCGCGAGAGTCCTTGGTCTCGGAAGCGTTTGAGCGCTTTCAAGTCGGGCGATCGTAGACTGGCTGGTGCCCATCCGGGCCGCTAGACTAGCTCGGCTTGGGAGGGGCCAGCCCGCAGACGAGCCCTCGCCGCACCACAAGCTCTATCTTGCGCGCAGGGACTTTTGCGTCTTCTTCACGAATGCGAACCACGACAACCCCTCGGCTGATTGTGGTGACGTAAAGAGTGTGAGCATTCCGTCGCGCCGGTCAGCCGCAACTCCCATGCCCGCGGCGGGCACTCACGCGAAAGATTTCGCCACCGAGTCGAGGATCGTCCGGATCGACCTATCGTGCCTGGTGACGAGCGGCACCTCGCGTCGCAATCCCAGGAGCCGATAAACCGCCATCTGGGCGGCCCGCACCGAGTACTCCACGGTGAACACGACGTCGTCGGGGATCTCCACGAACTGGCTCACGAAAGCGAGGTTCCTGGAATTGGCAGGAACCGGCAGGGGCCGATCCGACTTCGCACGCGGCGTGAACATGCTGGTGATGTAAGGCATGCGGCAAGGGATGCAGCTCGCGCCCTTGAAGACGCTGCGGTCGAAGTTGAGATGGCCGCACAGCTCGATCAAGATCTCGGCGCCGGTGCAGTCCGACATCGGCTTGGCGACGAAGTTACCGATCCGGTCGGGATGCAGGGCATAGCCCCAGAACACCTGCGCGTCGTTGGCCTGGTGCGGGAAATGCGGCTGGTGGTAGAGCACTATTGAGAGAAGCCAGCTGGAGTCCCGGAAGGTCACCAATCCGCCGGTTCCCGCTACATTGCCGGAGAACGCCTCCATCTGGTCGAAGAACGTCGGCGTCGGGCACGTCACCGTGAAGGACTCCCAATAGGACTCCGGAATGCTGGAGTTGAATGCCGCGGGGTTGCCGAAATCGGGCCGGCCTTTCGCGATATTTTCCCACAGCACCCAGCCGGCGCTGTCGGCCTTGGTTAGGTGCGGCGGCGCGCTGGTCATGGATCCGAGGCTGGTGGCATCGGTCATTGACCCGTTCTGCAGGAAGACCAGGTCGTCCGCGCCGACCGGGACCGTGTCGATATGATCTCCGGTCTTGAGATTGAGCGCTCTTACCCGGACCTTGCCGTCCTCATCGACGAGCTGCACGTGCACCCCCTGATGCGCCAGCCATGTGCTGACCGGGCGGACGATCGAGTCGTATTGATTGTAGACCGTGCGCCGCACACCGCCGAGCGTGTCGATGCGTGGAAACTCGTTCATAAAACGGTGCAGGTAGCGCTTGAGTTCTACGGCGCTGTGCCATGGCTGAAAAGCGAACGTTGTCTGCCACAGGAACCAGAAATTGGTCTCGAAGAAGGCCGGTGATAGCCAATCGGTGATGCGGCTGGCTCCGAGCTTGTCCTCCGAGGCCTCCGCGAGTGCCACCAGCTCCAGGCGATCTGCCATGCTGAACCGCATGGTAGTGACGTCGACCTTGTGTCGGTTCCGGTCGACCAGGCGGGCCTGCGAGTTCGCCTTGAAGGCCGCGTTGAATGCTTCCGTCTCCTGGCGAACTGACTTCCCGGGATGCTCTATGGATGGGATGGTGCTCAGGAGATCCCAAGTGCACTCATAGTGGTCGAAGGTCAGCATCCTTCCGTCCCGGAGCGAATACGAGCCATCGGGCAGGAGGGCGCCGTCGAGACTGCCGCCCAGAAGCTTCGACCGATCATAAATGGTGATATCGCCGCCAGGAACGCCACCGTCACGGATCATGAACGCCGCAGCCGCCAGGGACCCGATGCCAGCTCCGACAAGATGTGCCTTCATGTCCTGATACTTCCCTGAACACCGAATAGTTGCCGCTACGTCGCCCCGCTCCGCGTTCTGCGCGAAGCGTCAAAACTGGTCGCCAAATGGCTGTTCTGAGGACAACGATGACGCGTGCCAACGGCACCAAGCCATATCGGGAAGCGCCCGGCAGCTGTTTGATTTAGGTCAAGTGCAAACGTGCACTCGTGAGATCAGGGCATGAGTCGATCAACTAGGGTCACCGGCGGATAAAAGCGTTGAGGCTCGAGGAATTGTTGCGTTTCGCGAAGTGATCAGGAGTGACCAGTAGGTCTTATGATAGCTGACCCGTCGCCGTGGCGAGCCGATACCGACTGACCCGGCAGCTCGTCGAGGCGGCAAAGCCGCTCGTGTCGCAGTGCAGAACCGCACTATCAGCCATGGCGTCGGGTCTTAAGCGGGATGGTTGTGCACCAGGATCATGCCCGCAACATGGATACGCCTCCGCGCGGCAAGATAAAATGCGTGCCTTGGTCCATCCCATGCGCCTGGTTGGTGCCGTGAAATTTGAACCTTAAGGAAAGCAAAGCGTACTTCGGCGCGTATTTCGGCCATTCTATTCAATCCTTGTGTCATGGCACGCTGTTCGTGGCGAGCGTCCCGCTACGCTCGATAATGGCAATTCTCGAAACTAAAAACCGAGCATGACCGATTGGCCGTCATACAAACGAGCGCGCGATCTAGCCGGCGCTGTTTTCCCCATCAGCGAAGCTGTGATACTGCAGCTAGCGCGCCAGCACGGCGTCGGTCGCAAGGCTGGCCGTTGCATCGTGTTTTCGATCGATGACGTTCAGCGTCTTTACGAGGTGTTGCCATGCCCCTCAAAATCGTCCGCAGACCAAAATCGCCACACTGGATCATCCGCGGCACGCTCCGCGGAATCCGACTTGAAGAAAGCACTGGCACTGACGACAAGAAGACCGCGGAAGAAATCCGCGCGAAGCGCGAGGCCGAAATCCTCGCCGAATCCGTCTACGGTCGTCGCGCTACCATTACGTTCGCATCAGCAGCGCTGAGCTATCTGGAGAACGGTGGCGGCAAGCGATTCCTTGATTCGGTCATCAAGCATTTCGGCACAACGCCGCTTGGGCAGATCGACCAGGACGCGATCGACCGCATGGCGCGCAAGCTCTATCCGAAGGCTTCGGACGCGACGCGCAATCGGCAAGCCTACACGCCGGCATCGGCCGTCATGCGTCACGCCGCGCGGCGTGGATGGTGCCCAGCGCTGATTCTGGAGCGGCCGGCTGTGCCCGACGATCGCGTACGTTGGCTGACACTCGAGGAGGCCAATCGCCTCATCGAGGCCTGCAGTAAGCACCTGCGGCCGTTGGTTATCTTCCTGCTCTACACAGGTGCGCGGGCCGGCGAGGCGCTATGGCTGGATTGGCGCCACATCGACCTTGCACGGGCGCATGTTGTCTTCCCCAAGACGAAGAACGGCGAGGCCCGCGGTGTGCCATTGCATCAACGGGTGGTGACCACACTCGCCAACCTCACGCATCGCGAAGACGAGGTGTTCCGCCGACCGGACGGCCTGCCGTACGACCGCCCCAACCCGGAAGCTGACGACGACACCTCCGCCGGCACCCGCATTGCTACGGCATTCAATGGAGCTTGTCGCCGGGCCAAGATCACGGACTTTCACCCGCACGATTGCCGCCATACCTGGGCCACTTGGCACTATTGGGCAAACCGCGATCTCGGCGCCCTCAAGCGTCTCGGCGGCTGGAAATCAGACCGCATGGTGCTGCGCTATGCCCACACCAATGTGGACGAGCACAAGCACACGATTGACCGGCTTCCTGGGGGAAATCTAGGGGAAAACCAAAGTGACGAGGCGAAAACCGCATGAGGCACAATGCGTTAAGCCTTGACGCATATGCCCTTGGTAAGGGAGAGGTCGACAGTTCAATCCTGTCCGGCAGCACCAGCGGAAATGCCAATGGATCAGCGGCATTTGGCGATTTCAGGCGCGAACGAAGCGCGACCGACAATCCAGCGAAGTCCGGAAATGATCCAGTAACATCCGCGAATAGTGACACGTTAGTAACACGCGGCGATGCCTTCTGTTCCGTATTATGGGCGCGGCGGTGCAACCTTGAACCTCTTTGCGAATCGCGCGCCGCTCAAAATCGATTCACGAGTGACGAGGTCGTGTAGACAACGGCTTGTCGGGCGTAAGCACGCGACTGGCCGAGCGCCGCTTTCGATGGCGTTCTGCAGCCTTGTCCCTCTCAAGGACGCAACTTCGTGCGCTTGGTAACGTCAAATATGCTGGGATCGACGCGGATCGCTTTACTGTCGGCAAACGCAACAGTGAACTCCCTGTTGCTATGCAGGATGAGGCCACGATTGATGTAGGCGGCGGTAAAGTTCGGATCGATCTTGATGGCTTGATCGAAATCGGCAATCGCCCGCTCATGGCGACCTCTTTGGTACCAGACCAGGCCGCGGTCGCAGTAGAGATGGGCGTCAGTGAAGCTGAATCGGATCGCCCGATCCAAGTCGACGAGTGCCTTATCAAGCGCCCCTTTGCGCTGCCACAGGATTGCCCGGTCATGGAATACGGCGGGGTTGTTTGAATCGATTCGTATCGCCGCATCGTAGTCGGCGACAGCGCGCTCGAAGACGCCGAGTTCATCCCAGACGTTGCCGCGGATATTGTGGGATTGTGCGTCAGCGGGATTGAGCCGGATCGCCTCATCGAAGTTGCCGATGGCTCCGAGGAAATCGCCACTGCGGTAGGCGGCGATGCCCCGCTGCCTATAGAAATTGGCATCGTTCGTGAGTGGGCCAGGAGCCGACTCGCGACCAGCCATGACCGGGGCGTCGCCGCTTTTTGTCGCGGATGCGTTGGCGTTCGGCTTGCTCGCCCCGGCGGCGACCTCCGCATTGTCATGCTTGTCGCGTGGTGCGCCGCGGTCTGGCGGGGCGGCTGTCTCCATCAGTTGCGCGCCTGTCTCCATCAGTTGGGCGCCTGTCGTCTCGACCGGCTCAGCCGCCTTATGTACATCGCCTTTGACCGCATCCGCTTTAGGCGCCGCGAGGGCTGTCGGAGTATTCTCGTTCCTTTGAGCCGCCGCGATGGCGGTCGTGGTTTGCCTGCCTTTTTTGACCGCCGCGACGGGGGTCGCAGCACGCTCATCCTTGCTTATCGCCACGATGGCGGTTGTGGATATGGGCGAAAACACCGCATATCCGCCGACCAGCGCACCAACGGCGGCCACCGCCGCAGTGGTGCGCATCCGCCTCAACCGAACGTGCTGACGGTCGAGCTTCGACCGCAGTTGGTGACACTCGAGCCTCAGTTGAAATTGCTGACGCTCGAGCTGCAGCACCCGATCGTAAGTCGCCCGCTGCTTCGTATCGCGCAGGAGAGCATTGGCGGCGATAAGCTGCCTGAACCGCTCTGGAGCATCCGGATCGCCGGGATGGAGATCGGGATGGTGCGCCTTGACAGCCTTGCGGAACGCTTTCTTCAGAGCGTCAGCGTCGTCATTCTCATAAGCACCGAGAAGATCGTAAAGCGATGTCATCGGCGCGCCCTCGAACGGCGGTCCGTTGAGAAGAAATAGCCAGAAAACGCCTGCATGGCCTCAACACACCAAATACGCGCGGCCAAACTGATTTCCATTATTATGGATTTGGCTGGCACGCGTTGCCGCGCGAGGAACGCGCGCCATTTAGCCCCGTTGCGCGTGAGTTACGCGCTCCGCACGGTTGTCAGCGCGTAGCTGCCTCCATCTTTTGTGATTTTGGCAAGTCCGGGCCAGGGGAAGTGAGAGCCGCAGATCATCATCTGATCGGCAACCACCCGATCGAGCAGCCTGCGGCGGGAGGCCTCGGCCATGTCGCCATTCTGGTCGAAAGCTCCGTGCCAGGCCGGATGATTGACACACAGCGCTGGTACGTAAGCGGCATCGTTCGAAATCATCAACTGTGCATTGCCGGAGGTGAGATGGAAGGCGGTATGGCCAGGCGTGTGTCCGGGTACGCTGACGAAGTAGATCCCGGGCACCACCTCGTCCTCGCCTTCCACCGGAAGCACGTTCTTCCAGTGCGGGATGACGGACTGAATGCGTTGCGCGAGCGGCCGGCGCCCCTCAGGCAAACGGGCGATCAGCGATTCATCGGTCCACCACTTGAATTCGGCAGCCGGTACGATGATTTCCGCATTGGGGAACACCGGCGCGTTGGTCTGTTTCTCGAGCAGCCCGAAGATGTGATCGGGATGGAAGTGCGAGATCAAGATTGTCTCGATCGCTTTGGGATCGATACCGGCGGCCTTCATGTTCGCGAACATCTTGCCGGAAACGAAAACGGAATTTGGATTGAAGGCCTGTATCTGGTTGCCGCCTCCGGCGTCGCATAGAACGAGCTTGCCGTTCAACTTGACGACGAACGCCGTAATCGGAATCGGCACGAATGTGGTGGTGAGCCCGGCATCGGCCAGGGCTTGTTTGACCTCAGCGACGGTCGCGTTGCCGAAGTACTTCGCATCATGCACTTTTTCCCAAATGCCGTCATACAAGGCGGTGATTTCGGCATCGCCAACCTTGTAGCGGAGAAAGCCCGGCCTCGGATCCGGCGTCTGCGCCTTTCGCACCGGCGGCTTGCGCGGGCGCACCGGCGCGGCTGGCGTCTGTTGGCCTTCTGTCGGCGCGACCATGGCCAAGCTTTTGTCCAGGCCAAGCCAAGCACCAGCCACGGCCGCTGATAAAATAATGTCTCGACGTGATATCGGCATTTCAGTCCCCCCACGAAATTCCCACTGAGCGACTGCCTGACTGGCACCGTCCAGATAGAATAGCCCTTCAATACCTCTTATGAGTCACAGTCGACAATATGGTGATTTCATGACACCGGCATTAATGTAAAGCTGCAGAACCAAATATTCCTCGGGTGCAGCCAATACGTAACAGTCCCCGTGAGCCAATTGCTGCAATGATTGAGCAATGACCGCACGGGAGATTTTCCGGCTTGGGGTTTCCCGGGCTTGGTCATCGAAAGACAGCGCCGCCCCGATCAGGTTCGGGCGCGGAATGCAAATGCGGTGAGGGCTGCACCCTGTACGAGAAGGAGCACGCCGAATACCGGGGGCGCCGCCAGCGCCGCCGCGATGGGCGAGCCAAGCAGGAACAGCCCCATCGGCACATAGATCACCCCCAGAATGAACGACCCGATCCCGCCGCCCATAACGCCGCCGACGATCTCGGTCGCGCCCATGACCAGGCCAAGCACGCCAAGGACGATGACGATCGCGGTCGGCATGGCGAGCGCGGCAAGCAGCGGGTGTCCCGCCACAAATATCCCAGCCAGGATTCCCGTGATGCCGATAACAAGCGACCACAACCAAGGGACGGATTGATCCACGAACACGCGTACCAGCGCCAATATCCCCATGATGAGCCAGTACGAGCCCAGGAAAGAAACCAGTGCTGCGGTTGTTGTGCCGGGAGCCGTGAGGATCATTATGCCGAGAATGATCCCGGTCATCCCCTGGAGCCAGAAGAGCCACCAAATGCTCGTTTGCTGCGGGTGCGAAGCTGCCATCGTGACATCGTCGGCAGGGATCTGCGGTGACGCGACCCGGTGGGGTTGCGGCGAGGAAGGCGGAATCGACTCTGGCGACGCCTGCAGATTCTGGGGGAACGGTTCAGCAGTGTCCGCCTTTAGTGCGCCAGCCGCACCGGCGAGTTCGATCGTCTCGGACCCAATTGCGTCTTTGACCCGCGCGGCGAATTCGTTGACCCGCGGAGTAAATCGGTAGCCGCGTCCCGGTACGGTTTGAATGTAGCTTGCGCCGTGCCCCCCGGCGTCGAGGGCGCGACGAAGCGCCGATATCTGAACCGTCAGATTGCTTTCCTCGACCGCCGTGTTCGGCCACACGGCGTCCATGATCTCGCTCTTCGTGATGAGTTCGCCCGGCCGATGCAGGAACAGATGCAAAAGATCGGCGGCCCGCGATCCTAACGAAATCGGTATCGCCGACCCCTGGTTTCCGACGCGTAGCAGCTCGCGCGTCGGTACGTTGAATCGGAAATCGCCGAAAATCACGCAGCGCGACGCCAAGAGCATTCCGCCCTGCTCCCCTCCTGCCAAGGCGCCTCCTGTTACCGCCACGGCACCCGAATATCGTCCCCCTTTTGAATTTCTCGCCCAAAACAATCATACGTAGTTTTGGAACTTTTATCAAGATTTCCGGAGATTTCGGACCATTTCGGAAGGGCCTCATCGAGGCTTCGGCGCCCCCCCCGCACACTGACATCGCCACGATCCGGTTTTTCAAAGCTCACCATGGTGAAGCCGCCGCGTCCGGGCCGGCCTCCCCAAAGAGCCCCGCTTTTGATCTCAAGCATTTGCAATCTGGCATTATCCCAACGGCCGTCATCCCAACCGCCGCGGCCGTCGCCGGATTACTGTACCTCCTTGCCCCGCCCGCTTTCGCGCAACAAGACGCCGGGGTGCGAGGCGGCCGGCAGAATACCGCCGGCTACCTTCAGTATCTGGGTATCCCGATTCCGCATCCGCCACTCATCAGCCCGCATCCGACGACCGGCGCCACCGCTAACGCCAACGAGCAGGCGTCGTTCCTGGAGGGCATCAATCGCGCGGGGCAGCTGGAGTCCACATGCGACACCTGCTCGGACGTGACATCAGGCTCGCCGGTCGTAGGGCTCGGCGAACTCGACCCGATTTTCCCGCAATTTCACACCAACTCCAACGGGTTGGGCGCGCGCCACAATGCCGATCAGTGCTTCATCTGTCACGCCCAACCGACCTTGGGCGGTTCGGGCGGGTTCATCGTCCCCAATCCCGGACAGGGGACGCCGATGCTGCCGGAAAACCCGCTATTCCGCTTGGTGCCTCTTCGCTTCGGCAAGAAGAATGTGGTGCCCGCGTTCGAACAGCAGTACGGGCCGATCCGGGAAGTCCGCTTCAAGTTCAATCCGGACGGCACGCGCGACGGGGGCGTGCATCAGCTGTGGGTGGTGACGGGTATCACGACCGATCCAACGCTTACCAGCTGCTCGTTAACGCAGCCCGACTTCGCGTCCCAACTCAACGCGGGCAACTTGTCGTTCCGAATCCCACTCCAGATGCTTGGGCTGGGCCTGATCGATTCGATTCAGGATCGCGAAATTTTGAGCAACTTCAAAGCGACCGCTAGCCAGCGGGCGGCACTTGGAATTGCCGGCCATCCCAATCGGAGCGCCAATGATGGCACCATCACGCGGTTCGGCTGGAAGGCGCAGAACAAGTCGCTGACCATGTTTGCGGCCGAAGCCTACAACGTCGAAATGGGGATCACCAACGAACTGTTTCCAACAGCAACCGAAGAGGATCCCAATTGTAATGGTTCGGCCAAGCCGCATCCCAACGATGTGACCCGCACAGATCCCGACGATTCGGAGAATGAGGCATTCAACAATCCGCTGCACATTCTGGCGGATTGGATGCAGTTCTCGCTCCTGATGCGCTTCACCGATGCCCCGCAGCCGGATCCGAAACCGAGCGCTAGCGCACAACGCGGTCAAACTGTGTTCAGCGCCATCGGCTGCGCCCTGTGCCATACGCCGCAGATGCAGACCGCGCCGGTGATGAACAGCGCAGTGCTGGAAAACCGGCCGGTGAACCTGTTCTCCGACCTGCTCCTGCACCACATGGGCGCGGGGCTCGCCGACAATATAACCCAGGGCCAAGCGGGGCCGGATGAATTCCGCACCACGCCGCTGTGGGGGGTCGGCCAGCGGCTGTTCTTCCTCCATGACGGGCGGACCAGCGACCTCTTGCAGGCGATCACCCTGCATGCCTCGCCCGCGACCAGCGCCACCCCCGCGACCTCCACGGCCACCGCATCTCCCGCGTATCCGGCATCCGAGGCGAACGCCGTGGTGCGGAAATTCCTCGGGCTCTCGAAAAACGACCAGCAGGCCGTGCTCGACTTCCTGCGATCGCTGTGAAGGAGCTATGCCATGCCGCCGGCCTGGTCGATCGCTTCAGCTATTCTGAAGGGATTGAAGGTCCGAGGCCAGAATATTGCCTGCTGTAGGGCGACCCTTGTGGTCGCCCTCTTGCCGGCGGACTGGTGTGCAAACCGGGCGACCACAAGGGTCGCCCCTACATGCTACATGCCGACGCCTGCGGCCTTGAAGATGTCGCGCGAGGCAGGGCGTGCCAAGTAAGCGAGCAGCGCCTGAGCGGTCACCGCAGCGGCACTCGTGGCCGGGATATAGGCAGAATATTCGTTGACGAATTCGATCTCCTTCGGCAATGCGCCGACGACTCTCACCTCCTTGACGGGAACGAATTCGCTGGTGAATC
>WNFF01008346.1_pt1 | contig 10677 bp, 10 predicted proteins | sample 5400441 | NCBI WGS metagenome assembly WNFF01 (sample SAMN13153345, study PRJNA577476) | soil metagenome | isolation source: 120 cm saprolite under Douglas fir tree site 2 hole 3 replicate 1 | place: USA:California | collected 2015-04-18
GATTACCCTTTGCACCGCGTGCCGAACCGACATCTTATTTTCGCACCGGGCCGAACACGGAGTAACCGGAAGAATGATGGCCGCAGTGGGAATTCAGAGACTACTCTAGTGAACCAATTCTGGCCGGTCTAGGCGTGGTATGTTTCGGGAGAAGGGCAATCACCGAAGGAGGCGACGTGGAGTTTGTAATGTTTGAAGATGTGAACGGCCTGGAAGTTTTTGTAAACCCCGAACGCGTAATTTGGGTCAGAGAGTATGGCGATCAAAATACAGTAATCAGTTGCGGGGACCATGACACATTCAGGGTGCGCCTCACTCCCAGCCAAGCCGTTGCGGCATTGGGCAAGCCGGTTCGCTAGAGGTCCGCAGACTTTTTCACCGGATCTTAAGCGAATCGCAGATCACCCTACCACGGCAGGCTCTGCGTCGTTCACGACTGCGTCCAGATGCTGCAGGGTCTGGTCCACGGTCAGCGAATACATTTCCCGTCCTCCACCCTCGCCAGACTCGAGCGCATACTTCAGAAAACGCCCGGCAATTTGGATGGCCAGAGGATCGGTAATCATCTTTCCTGTACGCTTCTTGTACTCGTCCCAGGCAACTAACGGTAGAACCACCCAAACCGGCCGGCCATCCACTAGAAACTTAATGTCCACGGCGTCGGCATGGCGCGTGGCCACTGCCACGATCAACGCCTGGTAGATGCAGTGCACTTGTTTTTTGGTCCAGCGGTCCGAAGCCTGAAAGTCGCGATACATGGAAGTAAGACTATATCAATCCAGGGAAGATCCGAGCAATGTGGACTTCCGAAAATTGCCCAGAGCGCGTCCCATCACTACTATATTAAGTGCTGATTTTCGACGCTCATGATACTTGCCGGGGATGTTGGCGGTACAAAAAGCACGCTGATCTGGTTTGCCGAAGCTGGGCCAGGTAAAGCTGGGGTAGGACAGGCCGGGCCAGGCGAAGGCGGTCCAGGTCTTGAGCCCGTATTCCGTCTCAGCCTTCCCACCCGCGACTTTTCCAGCTTCGAAACCCTGCTCGACGCCTTTCGCGCCGCCCTGGTCAAAGCCGGGCATCAATGGAGCAATCTCAGTGCCGCGGCTTTCGGCGTCGCAGGCGCGGTTGTGGACGGAGACGTGGTCACCAACAATCTTCCCTGGACCATTGCTTCCAAAACCCTCGCCGAAAATCTTCACCTGGACCTGGGCCGTCTCTCGCTGCTGAACGATCTGGTCGCTTCCGCATTGAGCCTCGACCACCTTCGTGAAAACGATCTGCTGCTGCTCAACCAGGGCGCCTCGCAGCCGCGTGCGCCGAAAGCTCTGATTGCTGCCGGAACCGGATTGGGTGAAGCCATTCTTTTCTGGGACGGCTCGGGCTATCGAGTGTCACCTTCGGAAGCTTCGCTCACCGATTTCGCGCCCCGCAACGACCGTGAGCTTTTGCTGCTGCAATCGTTGCGGCAACGTATGCCCCGGGTCTGCAGCGAAGAAATTGTTTCCGGTCGCGGCTTTCGCGCCATTCATCAGATTATTTTTCCCGGCGTGCATCATGCGTTTTTCGACGAGCCAGGAGTGGATCCCGCGGCCAGAATCACCCAACAGGCTTTCGCGAAATCCTGTCCGGCGTGTATGGAGACACTGCAAATTTGGATGGAGGCCTACGGCGCCGAAGCCGGGAATATGGCCCTGCGCATTTTGCCTTTTGGCGGAGTGTACATCGCCGGCGGAATCGCGCTAAAGATTCTGCCCAAGCTCAAACAGGGAGGCTTCGTGCGGGCATTCAGCGATAAAGAGAAGCTCAGTACGCAACTGGCGAAAATTCCAATCTACGTTGTCTTGAACGAGGATGCGCCGGTGCTGGGCGCGGCTTACGAAGCGCTGGCGGTTGCGCGATCGGCGGGCTGAGAAACTACTACTTCCATTTTCCCTGGTATTCCACAATGGTGATGTAGCGATCAATCGGCAAATCCGTAAACCGTTCCACCGCCCCGCTCGGCAAAGGCCACTTAACCTCGATCCAATCGATTTTTGTACGCTGCCCGATGCTGAGCACCAAGCGGGGGTCGTGATATGACAAGTAGCTGCCACCGGCCACTTTCATGCGCGTTCTCGTCATGTCGCCGGAATGGTAAGTGATCACTGCCCCCACCGCGTCCCGATTCGCCTTTGTCCCCACCAGACTGACGCCCAGCCAATGGTTCTTTGTTCCCGCGTCATTTTTCAACAGCAGAGGAGATGCATCGTTCATCGAGACTAAAACATCCACCGCGCCGTCGTTATTGAAATCTCCCAAAGCCAAGCCCCGCGCCTTGTACGGAGTGTTAAAGACGGGTCCGCTCTGCGCGCTCACGTTCTGCAGACCTTGGCCCGAGTTCTGAAATAACAGCAACGGCTCGCTGAAACTCACTCCCGGCCGCAGTTTTTCGATGAGGTCGTCCGGATGCCCATTGGCGATCATGAGGTCCAGATTGCCGTCGTTGTCGTAGTCGAAGAACTTCAAGCCCCATCCGCTCATCATCTCCGTCGCTTTGCCGATTCCCGACGCTATGGCTCGGTCGTCGAAGGTCTCATCATGCTTGTTCTGATACAGCGAATAAAATTCATGATCAAGATTGGTGACGAACAGATCCATCCATCCGTCCTGATCCAGATCCGCGGAATCCACGCCCATGCCGGAGCGCGCCTTCCCGCCTTCACCAAATGCGACGCCGGCGGTGAAGCCGATCTCCTCAAAGCGTTTGCCCTTATCATTCTTAAGAAGGAAATTCGCCTCAGTATCGTTGGCGATAAACAAGTCCATCCAGCCATCGTTGTTGATGTCGGTTGCCACCACGCCCCAGCCTTTACCGGGATTGTCGGTGATGCCCATCTTCTGGCTTACGTCGGTGAAAGTGCCGTCGCCGTTGTTATGGAACAGCCAGCTCGGCATCGGCGCGTACAGGCGCGGATAACAATATTCAGCCTGGCCGGCCAGCCCGGGCACGTTGGGTGCGCTGCATTTGTGATGCTTCAGTTTGTCGAAGTCCACGAAGCGGCAGACGAACAAGTCCAGCCTGCCGTCGTTGTCATAGTCGAACCAGACGGCGCTGGAAGCCCATCCCGGCGCGGCGACTCCGGCTTGGGCGGTGACGTCGGTAAACGTGCCGTTGCCACTGTTGCGATACAGGATGCTGCGCCCGTATTGCGTGACGTAAAGGTCGGGGAAGCCATCGCTGTTGTAATCGCCCACGGCCACGCCCATCCCGTAACCGCCGCCCGCGACGCCCGCTTTTTCCGTGACGTCAGTGAACGTGCCATCACGATTATTTTTATAGAGTGCGTTTCGTAATGGCGCCTTCGGTGTGAAGAAATCGCACGGGCCGCTGTTCACCAGATAAATATCCATCCAGCCGTCATTGTCGTAGTCGAAAAAGGCGCAGCCGGAGCCGGTGGATTCCGGCAGGTATTTCTCCGCAGAACTGCCGGCCACATGGGTGAAGTGAATGCCGCTGATTGAGGCGGGTACTTCGGAAAAAGGGTAAGGGATTTGATCCGCAGCCCGCGCCAACCGCGGAACCCCGCCAAGCGCCGCGGTTCCGGCCAGTACGCGGAGGAAGTCCCTACGACGCAGAAATCCGGCAGACTGGCTTGCGATCATTCCTGATTTTCTTGGCATTTTCCGGTTAAGCAGGAGAAAGCTATTTAGGCTGATCCGAACTCTGTGTATCGTCTTGCGAGCCTTGCTTCTCCAGCAGGCCTTCGGCTACCCTGCGTCTGACTTTTTCCAGACTGGCGGCCGTTTCGCGCTGCAGTGCCGCCTCCCGATTGGCATCATCTTTTCTTCCCACACCGGAGTAGGCAAGAGCCAGTTGAAAGTGCCCTGTGGGGCTGTCGGGAGCTAACTTCTCATATTTTTCCAGCGGCGGAATGGCATCTGCAAAACGCTTGGATGAAACCAGCGACATGCCCAATCCCAGATAGGCCTCCGCAAAACCGGCGTCCAGGGTGGTGGCGCGAGTGTAATGCCGCGTGGCCGCTGACAAATCATTGTCGTTCTTCGCCAATTCCCCTAGGACGTACTCCGCACTGGCATTCCGGGGATCGATCTCCAGTTCATCCTCGAAATTTTTCTTGGCCTGTGCCACGGTCTCTGGCGTTGGTTGCGGCTCCGAAAGTAGTGCCCGCCCCAGACGGGCATGAATGCCCGGCAACAGTGGATTAATATCCAGAATCTTCTTATATTCAGTAACCGCCTCGTTCCACTTCCCCTGAAGTTCGAGCGCCTCAGCATTCAGCAGATGGACCTGATAAGAAAACGGTGCCTCGCGCGCCAACTGCTCAGACGTCATCAGTGAAAGGTCCGAAAAAGCATGAGTCGCAGAGTACAGTACTTCAGGATCGCGCGGAAATTCGTGGCTCAGGACCTCGAGGAAAGTGAGCGAGTCATAGGGAGCGTTGTGAGTCATGGCGCAATGCATGCCGACCAACCCGGCGCGTTTTTGCAGTTCCTTGTTGGTTGTTTGCCGGATTGTTTTCTTCAACAGCGGCAACGCCTCGGTGCAGTGACCGCTCTCGGCGAGGCCGATGGCGCGTTCGGCCGCGTTCGGCCCACTGGTGCTAGCCGAGGTCCCATTCGAAGTCTGGGCCACCGCTGTCCCGGCTATAAAATAGAGGAAGAACCCGAAAACAGGAGAGAAGCTAAGTGCCCGCCGCATCAGATGATTATAAGCGGAAACCGGAGCGCCGACGGCCTAAAACCGAGTCCGAAAACGGTCTCAATTGCCGCGATAATTTCCTCGCTTTGTGGGGTTCGCATCTATGCCTGATAATGGTCGCAACCCGCAGAGAACACGATTGAGGAACTCGATCCGTAGCTCTTACTCCAAACTGCCACTCATTCTGCTGATTCCGTTTCTATGCGTTCCCGTGCTCGTTGGCCAGGCACCGCCGCCTGCCCTCCAATTTACCAACGTCACCGCCGAGGCCGGGATCAAGTTCGTCCACTATCCCGGCAATAAAGGGATTGCGATTATCCGCGAAGTCTTCGGCCCGGGAGTCTGCGTGGGCGACTTCGACGGCGACGGCTGGCAGGACGTCTACTTCGTGAACGGACGCGACCTGTACGACCGCGGAATCGCCGCGCGCAATGCGCTTTATCACAACAATGGCGATGGCACTTTCACCGATGTCACCGAATCCGCCGGTGTACCCGGAACCGGCTACGGCCTGGGTTGTGTTTGGGGCGATTACGATAACGACGGCTTTCCCGATCTTTATGTGACGCAATTTGGACGCAACGTTCTCTACCACAACAACGGTAACGGCACGTTCACGGATGTCACCGACAAGGCCGGCGTAGCTGGTGTGGCTTCCGGAACCATGTTTCACGGCGGCGCAACGTTTTTCGACTACGATCGTGACGGCCGGCTGGACCTTTACGTCGGAGGGTACGTGACTCTCGATAAGGACAGCCCGCGTTACTGCGACTTCGTGGATGTGCGCACCAACTGCCCTCCCAGCGTTTACAAGGGCAGCCCGGCAATTCTTTACCACAACAACGGCGACGGCACTTTCACCGATGTAACCTCGGCGGCGGGCATCTATCAGCCTGAGGGAAAGAACCTATCCGTCGCCGCGGTTGATTACGACGATGACGGCTGGCCCGACCTCTTCGTCGCCAACGACGGCGTGAATGCCTACCTCTATCACAACGACCACAACGGAACTTTCACTGAAGTAGGCCTGCTCGCAGGAATGGCCCTGACCGGACGCGGCAAAACCATGGCCGCGATGTGCATGTCGCTCGGCGATTACGACAATGACGGGCGCCTTGATCTCTACATCTCTGATTTCCAAAAGTCGTCTGACCACATCTGGCACAACGAAGGCAAGGGAAGTTTCGAGGAAGTCAGCGATCAAGTGGGCATCACCATCCCCACCTACAACGTCCTTAGTTTCGGCGGAGGCTTTTTCGATTACGACAACGATGGCTGGCTTGATTTGTTTATTGCTAATGGCCACGTCTATCCCGAAGTCGAACAGTCCGCGCAGAAGGCTGCGTACAAGCAAATAAATTCTCTCTTTCACAACGATGGGAAAGGGAAGTTTGTGGAGGTGACCAAGACCTCGGGCGACGGATTTCAGACGCCCTACGTCGGCCGCGGGGCAGCCTTCGCAGACTTCGACAATGATGGCTATGTGGACGTCGTCGTCGCCAACAACGGAGATCCTCCTCTGTTGCTGCACAATGGCGGCGGCACCGGAAATCACTTCGTAAATTTCAAATTGGTCGGCACCAAGAGCAATCGCGACGCCATGGGTGCGCGCATCCGTATCCATGTTGGGAACTTGTCGCAGATGCGCGAGATTTACGGCGGCGGCAGCTATTTGTCCCAGAGCGATCTGCGGGCCAACTTCGGGCTCGGAGCGGCGACCCGTGTCGAGAGCGTCGAGATTTCGTGGCCAAGCGGCCAGAAGCAGACCTTCAAGGATGTTGAAGCGGACAAGTTCTATCTGATTGAGGAAGGGCAAAAAGAATTAGGGTTGCAGCATTTCGGTCACGCGCCAGCCATCAAGGCCGCAAGCCCCAGCAGCACTGACCATCCTGCTAATTCAGATCCGGCCAAACCGGACGCCAGCGGGCCACAGCACTGAATCAGTCCGGATACGGTTTCCCGGGATGTACCACCCGGATCCAGTGGTCTGTAAACGAAGAATGCAGCGTCGGAGGCTGATACTTGGGCATGTGGCAAGTCACACACTTACTTGTAGCCACAGGACAGGCTTTGCCCGGCTGGGATTTAGTCGGTCTAGTGCCGCGCTGCACGTGACATTGTAAACAGCGTGCATCGTATGACTCCGCCTCCCGCACCAGGGGCTTGTGGGGGTCGTGGCAAGCAATACAGGTGATCCTGGCGTCCTGTTGCTTCCAGCAGCGGCTGTTTTCCAGGCGGTAGGGAGCAAACCGGACGTTGAGCATGCCGGCTCCGATCAGGCCATTTCCGACCACGTCCTGCCAGGTGCGATGGCAGGCGCCGCAGAAATCAACCGAAGCGACCGGATCCAGCCGGGCAGGATTGAAAATCAGTTCCTTGCCCTTTTCCGCACCCGTCTTCATTGCCGCATGGTCCGCCCCTGGTCCGTGGCAGGCTTCGCAGGTGACTCCCCAGGCGGCATGCTCTGGCTCGAACTGGTCGTTTTTCGTCAAATCAGTTTTCGTCAAATCAGTCGTCGTCGAAGCCGTCGTGTGACAGCCGAAGCAGCGCTTGATCTCCGACGGTTCCATCTTGCGCCCGAGCGCTTCGTCCAGGTTCGCCGGCGTCGAGTGCTCATGTCCGGGCGTGATGTCGAGCGCCTGCGGGCCGGTATAAAAACTCAGATGGCTTTCGTAGAGATCGTCTTTCTGCTTATAAATGTAGGTTTGCCCCATGTGACCGACCCCGAAAGCCCATTGCAGGTCGGCGGAAAGCGATTCCTGTCCCTTGCTAACTTTCAGTGTGCTGTGCTCTCCCTCGGTCACCAGTTCATAACTGTAAGGGCCGAGCTGGTACTCTAGGCGGTCATGCTTGCGAAGTCCCTCCGAGCGCAGCGGCGGAATTGATGCCTGGCTCATGGCGGCAGCCTTGTAGGTTGAGGCCTTGTCGAAATGGCACAACGCGCACGCGGACGTGCCCACAAATTTATCTCGGGACGCGTCACCCCTGGTCGGCCACCAGCCCGCGCCCTGGATCCTGAGCTGAGTAGGCAGGGAAATGCCGCCTGAATCGGTGGTCTGGGTCTGAGCGTGTGGGCACAGCGTCAGCAAGAAAGGAGTCAATACCGAAATCGCAATCCTGACAAACAGATGGACGGTACCAACTCGCCGCATGCTCAACTCGCGGGTGCGGGCAGGGTGAGGGCAGCGGATACCCTGCGACGGCGTCTGCCTACCTGCCAGCGCGCTTCTCCAATTCCGCCAAGTATGCCTTGACCATGGCCGCGTCGTTGGGATCGCTGGCGAATTTCAAGTACTGGCGGAGCTGGGCCGCCTCGTTCTCCGGCTCTCCCTTGGCTTCGTAGATTTGCGCCAGCAGAAAATAAGTTCGCGGATCGTTATGACTCTTATCAATCTCGATCGCTTTTAGCGCGCTCTTTTCCGCCTCCGGCAATTTCCGCAGATTCATATTCGCCGCTGCATTCAGTCCGTAAGCGACGGCATCATTGGCTGGATCCAAGTCAATAGCGCGGCTGCTGAACTTCAGCATCTCGTCCCATTTTTGCTCGCGGCCCGAGATGTCCGCCAAACAAAGATATCCGGCAAGATAGCTAGCCGAAGCCGCCACCGCGTGCGAACACGCCTCCCGACCATCCGACACCTTCTGTTGCGCCACCAGCAACTGCCCTAATGTCACCCAGGCGGCGGAATACTGCGGCTCCGCCTGGACCGCTTTGCGTAAATGGTCTGCAGCCCGATCAAACTTCTTGTCCTTAAGGGCGTCGCAAGCCGCGGCATACTCCTTCCGCCCGGCCCCCGAAATCTGCATGCTCTTAACATCCACCAACGGTCGTCTGCGCTATTTGGCCGCATGGGCTTTCCCGTACTGTCTAACTCAAGGTGGGTTTTGTCAAAATTCGAATCTTGCGGGCGTACTGGTGGGGGCGGCGGATTGACCGGGACAGACGGCCGAGAGCCGCCCCCGCCGCCTCGTTGTGCGAGCGCGGGCGAGATAAACAGGCTGACGATCGTCACGCAGAGGAAGCCTAGGCGTATCTTTAGGCACAAGCTCAGCTGCGGAAACCTGACGTCCGCAAGAGGTCTGGATATTGCAGTGACTATGGGAGTTCGAGCTTGCATGGCGAAGCCCTCACCAGCACGAATCATAGTCCCATTTTTGCCGTGTGGCCAAATTCTTAGAACAGTCTGACTCCATCCCAGTTGACGCAGCCGCAAAGAAAAACGGCAGGCGCCGAAACGCCTGCCGCGTTGGGTTAGGTTCCAGTTAGTAAATGAACTTCAAGCCTAACTGCACGCTTCGTGCGCTCTGCGAACCGGTGATCTGGCCAAAGATCGGACTACCTGGATCAAAGGATCCGTTGGCCGGACCGCCTGAGAACGTCCAAACAGGATGATTAAACGCGTTCAGCGCTTCGAACCGGAATTGCAGGCTCTTGCCTTCGGTGATCAGGAAGTTCTTATGCAGGCTCAAATCTGCGTCGACGTACTTTGGCCCTGCTACGTTGCCGACCGAACAGGTTCCAAATGTATTTAACGCAGGGATTGAGATATTCGAAGAATCTATCCACTGGATGCCGGCTGCACTGCCGGCAGTTGACGGAATTCGCTTGTTGAGAATGTGGACCGGTCCATTGCAGCTCGGCCGCTCCGATAGAGTTTGCGGTCCAATTCCATTGGTGTTGGATGGATCATTTGCAGCCCACCCGCCGAACTCATTCAGGGTCAATGAATTTCCTGAGTGGGCGGAAAGGATCGCGCCGATCTCCCAGTTTCCAATGATCGAATTGAGAACCGGGTTCATGTCTTTGCCGAACTGCTTGCCCCTGCCGACTGGAAGTTGATAGGTCACGTAACTGGTCAGGACGTGCTTCTGGTTGAAGAAACACGGTCCCCAATCCGAACGCGGGTCGTAGATGTTCTGCGGGCCGGGCTGGCCACCAGAACTGGTTGCACCTGTGCTCCCCCATCCGGTGCCGAAGTAGCCCGGCGAGTTACTCAAGCACTTTGAATAAGTGTAGGCGACCTGGCCTTCCAATCCGTTGCCCATGCGCTTCTGCAACACCGCTTGCAGAGCGTTGTAGCTCTGGCTGGCGTTCGACATGTTAGCGCCGATCAGAGCGCCAGCGCTGGCGTAAGAACCACCTGAGTAGACTGTGCCTTGATCGAGTTGGTAAAGAGAGCCAAGAGTACCGCAGGTCGCGGGAACGGAAGTGATGTCACAAGGTCCACTACCGCCGCCGAGGTATGGTCCCGCTCTTTGACTGACGATAAGCTGACCAGGCTTTGCGATCTGGCCTGCAGCGTTCAATCCGACGCGCTGCACCAAGTCCTCGAAGTTCAGCAGGTGCGTGCCGTGCTGGCCTACATAGCCGATCTGCGCAGTCCGTAGCCACCGCCTCCCGAGGTTACTTGCTGACCCAGCGTACCCGCCGAGTTCAACTGCTTGTAAATGCCGAGCGGCGGATTCATGGTGAGCTGCTCGTTGGTGCCGCCGCCTTCGGTGAAGTTCGAAATCGCATAGCCGGCGCGAATTACAGTCTTGCCACCAAGAGCCGCTGGTGACCAGGCAAGCCCGAACCTTGGCTCCCAGTCGCCTCGACCCAGGTAATTGTTGTAGAGCCCGCGATTACCGAACTTTTGCGTTCCGTCACGCCCATCGGGAGTATAGATGGTCCCAGTAAGCAGGCCGAAATTCACCTCGCGGTTCTCTGTGTCGTAAAGCGGAGTGTGATCTTCAAATCGTAGTCCCAGGTTTAAGGTCAGCGTACTTGTGGCCCGCCAATCGTCCTGGACATAGCCAGCAAAGATATTGCCGCGGTGCTTGAATAGTGCGGGCTGGATGTAGCTGTCTCTCTGGCCCCCGGTGGTGGCAATCCCAAGCCAGAAATCCGATAACGCGGAACCACTCAGGTTATTGATCGGAAGGTTGCCCAGGCCGCCGTTATTTCCGGCGTAGTCGAAATCCTGGCGCTCCCGCAC
>WNFF01009880.1_pt1 | contig 10672 bp, 11 predicted proteins | sample 5400441 | NCBI WGS metagenome assembly WNFF01 (sample SAMN13153345, study PRJNA577476) | soil metagenome | isolation source: 120 cm saprolite under Douglas fir tree site 2 hole 3 replicate 1 | place: USA:California | collected 2015-04-18
GCCGCCCGCCACAACCCGCTGGCGGCCACGGGCGCGGTGTTGGTAGTCATCTTCGTTATCTTCGCCGTCTTCGCTCCCTGGATCGCGCCGCAGGATCCCGCTCATATCGATTTGCCCACACGCCTCTCCCCGCCTTCTTCCGCGCACTGGTGCGGCACGGATGAACTGGGTAGGGACATCTTCTCCCGCCTCATCTACGGCTCGCGCATTTCCATGCTGGTGGGAAGTTCCGTGGTCGCAGTCTCGCTGGCCCTCGGCCTGATCGTAGGATCGATCGCCGGCTATTACGGGGGAAACATCGATCGCTTTGTGAACGTCGTAGTGATGAATGCATTTCTCTCCTTCCCCGGAATTCTGCTGGCCATCGCCTTCGTCGCTTTCCGTGGTCCGGGAATCTTCAATCTGGTGCTGGCGCTCTCGCTCGGAGGATGGGTGGGCTACGCTCGTCTCGTCCGGGCCCAGGTTCTGGCCGCGCGGGAACGCGAGTTTGTCGAAGCCGCACGAGCGCTAGGCGCAAGCGATCTGCGCGTGATCGTCCGCCATATTCTGCCGAACATTATTCAGCCTGTTATTGTGCAGGCCGCAATCGGCATGGCGGGCGCCATTCTCGCCGAGGCCACCATGAGCTTCCTCGGTCTCGGTGTAGCCCCGCCGACTGCCAGTTGGGGAGCCATGCTCAACGATGGCCGCGCTCACCTGTTTGACGCTCCCCATCTTGTGCTCTTTCCGGCCCTGGCGGTGATGCTCGCCGTGCTCTCGTTCAATTTTATCGGGGACGCTCTGCGCGACTTTCTCGACCCACGCTCCCGAATCGAAGTTGGACTGTAGACCGAGCCTCCCCCTCACATCCATTGCCAAAGGCATTCCGCTCCCAGAGGGACATTTGGGCCATGGTTCATCGCCTTTAGTAACTCTGAACGGCCCCTTGTACTCTTGCGGTTACTGCCAATCCCGCGCAACATTCTCCAGTGTTCTGTGTTCAAAGAAGTGGCCCAGAAAACGGGCAAAGCAGTCGATTAAGCGAGCAAGGGGAGACCATATGAATATGCAAAGCAAAGGCTTTATCTTGACCGCTGTGATGGCGGGTCTGATGCTGCCGGTAGCGGCGCAGACAACCAGTACTACCCCGGCAGCCGCGCCGGCCACCATCAACCAGCGCAAGGAAAATCAGCAGGATCGAATCGCCAATGGCATCCAGGACGGCCAACTGACCGCGGGCGAAACCAAGAATCTGGAAAAGAAGGAATCCAACCTGAACCAGGAAGAGCGTGACATGCGCAAACTGGACAACGGTCACCTGACCGCGGCCGACCGCGCTACCCTGAACCAGCAGCAGAACAAGCTTTCCCAGAACATCTACAAAGACAAGCACAACGCCCGGGTACAGAATACCGACCCGAAGAGTGAAGTGGGACAGCGGGAACGCAATCAGCAGGAACGGATTGCTCAAGGTGTGAAAAGCGGGCAGTTGACCGCGGGCGAAACCGCCCACCTGGAAGGCCGCGAAGCTCACATCAACAAAGAAGTCCACAACGACCGCGCCGCCAACGGCGGCAAGTTGACTCCAGCCGAGCGCCGGCAGGTCAACCGCCAGGAAGACCGCACCTCGCGCGCGATCTATCGCAAGAAGCACAACGGGCGCGTCCAGTAGTCTGAATCATGCAATGTTGTAAGCGAGCGCCTCCGGAGACGGAGGCGTTTTTTTTGGCTTCACTGTAGCCGTGAATATCCCGCGCCGGTGCTAATCCGAAATCGTGCCGACTCAGCGAATCTTGTTTGCACGCCTTGCACACTGGCGATAATTTCAACTTCCTGCCAGAATTCTCTCTGTTGCGTTTCCACGTGCAACCAGGAGCCATTCATGATCGCACGCATCTGGCGTGGCGCTACTCGCGAAGCCGATAAAGACACTTATTTCGATTACTTGGAGAAAACTGGTTTGAAGGACTACGCCACCATCCCGGGCAATCAGGGCGTGTGGGTCTTGCGTCGGGTAGGTCAAGGCAAGGCTGAGTTCACATTGATCTCACTCTGGGATTCGTGGGAGGCCATTAAGGCCTTTGCCGGTGCGGATTACGAGAGAGCAGTCTATTATCCCGAAGACAAGAAGTTCTTGCTCGAGATGATTCCACAGGTCGAACATCACGAGGTACTTTCTGCGCCGCGGCGATGAAAGACGACCATAGACTTTTCTCATGATTCATTCCCAAATACCGCCAGGGACTCTACTACGAACTGTGGTTTGGCGGAATCTTGCCGCTCATGGTAGTGACCACTGTTCTCTATGGCGCCTTAAATCGGGATGGCTCTTGAAAGGCATCGCCGTCACCGTTCTGACCGACCGGCCCATGCTGTCCGAATACGAGGTCTATTGCGATCAGCTGTGGCATACGCGCCGAGTCGCGGTTGAGCGCGTCATGGGATCCGAGAGGAATTCTGTCGACTTGGCCGTGGAGAACTCTGGCGTATGGTACAGCTTGGGAGAAGAACTGCCTGCGCTACGCGAGTGCGTCGACATCGATCTCGCTGTCACTCCAGCGACCAACACGCTCCCGATTCGGCGGCTGAATCTCGAAGTGGGGAAGAGCCAAGGCGTGGCTGCGGCCTGGCTCAAATTTCCCGAGTTGACGCTTGAGATCCTTCCCCAGCGTTATACCCACCGTGATATGGCCGGTATTTTTACGAAAGCAGCTCTGACTTTTCTGCCGAACTGCTCGTAGACGATCTCGGACTGATCACTTCCTATCCCGGCGGTTGGGAGCGAGTAGCAACCATCTGAACTCGGTCTTGAGAATCAACTCCTTGTAATCCCAAGAAGACAAGCCACATCCAAGTCTTGACTAACATCGCAAATAGACATATAAATATAGCGATTTGCGATATTAAGATGACTCTGGCGGAAAAATTACGCTACTTGCGGGAGGTGGAAGGCTCACTGCGTGGCCTGTCCCGCCCCATGACCCAGCAGGAACTGGTGCGGGCCATCCGCAAGGAACAGGGCAAGAGCATCAGCCAGTCCTACGTGTCGCAAATCGAAGGCGGCGTGCGCCCCCACATGACGCAATCGACGCGCACTTTACTGGCCAAGTTCTTTAAGGTTCATCCCGGATTTCTGGTGGATGACCCCAAGGGCTACCACACCGAACTGGTGTCGGACTTGCGCACTACGGAAGGCAAACTCGATGTCTGGCTGCTGCAGGGTTCGGAACGTTTTGCCAGCGATCCGCAACTGAGCGAAGTCTTGATCAAGGCCGCGCGCGAGAAAGATACGCGGCGTTGTTTCCTGCTGCTGGGGGCGGTTCTCGACACTCCCGGGCTGGCGGACCGGCTGCTGGAGGCGCTGAAGCCTGAACATGGCGGACAGCGCGGGCCCAGCCGTGAAGAAAGGCGGCGTCTATGACCTGGGCAGATTTTTATCTCATTTGCTTTGCAGTGGGATTCTCGTTCAGTCTGCTGTCGTTTCTCGCCGGAGGTCTGCGCTGGCATCTGCATCTGCCGCATTTCTCACGTGTGCACGTGGCTCCTCATGTACATGCGTCGCCGGGCACGGCGCCGGGCGGTCACGCCCAGCCAGGCCCGGCCACCGACGGAAATGCGGTCGCCCATGGCCATACGGGAAATGTTTCCCCGTTCAACTTCATCACGCTGGCAGCATTCCTGGCGTGGTTTGGAGGTTCTGGTTATCTGCTGAATCGCTATTCCGGCATCTGGTTTGTGTCAGGGCTCGGACTTTCGGTATTCACCGGACTGGTGGGTGGAGGAATCGTTTTTCTCTTCCTCACCCGAGTACTCATCTCGAGGGAGGAAATCATGGATCCCGCGGACTACGAAATGGTCGGCGTGCTGGGTAGAGTCTCAGTTTCTATCCGAGAGAGTGGCACGGGCGAAATCATCTACTCGCAGGCCGGCACGCGGCGCACCTGCGGTGCCCGTTGTGAAAACGGAAACGCGGTCGCCAAGGGATCTGAAGTAGTAGTCACCCGCTACGAGAAGGGAATCGCCTACGTGCGTCTGTGGACGGAAATCTCAGGCGAGCAAGACTCAACGTAGGCGCGAGCGTCGTCGCTCGTGCTCGGTCGGTAAGGACGTTGGCCTAATTGTTCAGCGGCGTGTGGTAACGCCAGGAGACGCTAAATGGACAGCAAACTCTATCGCGCACTGACAGCGATGCTTTGGCTGGCCCTTCCCCTAACGGGCCTCCAGTATTGGTCGGTCTGGGATCAGCTACCAGCCCGAATGGCCACTCATTTCGGAGTCTCCGGCCAACCCAATGGATGGATGGCGCGTGACCCTTCGCTCATCTTCGCCATGGTTGTGACAGTCCTCGTCCTGGTGGCGCTTACCTGGGGGCTCACCCGGGTTCGCAAGCCGGATGTCCTCGCCTGGTCCCTGCTGGCGATGTTGTATGTCGTAATGGGCGCCCTGTTCAGCATTAACGCAGCCGTGCTGAACTACAACATTGCCGGCCGCCCGCTCAACGTCATTCCGGCACTCGCCGTTGTCTTCATCGCGGCCTTTGTCGTGACGGCGGTCGCCCTGGCAACCAAGCGCGGCGCGGAATTGCCCAGTCATGCTGAAGTCGTCGAGGCTGTGGAAGTTCACGGCTCGCCGCTTTGGGCATTGCTCTTTGCCGTCCTTACCGCGGTTGAACTGGGAGTGATCGCCCTCATCCCGCTAAACGGCCTGCGTTGGGTCATGGCTATGCCCGCATTGCTTCTGCTGGGAGCGACCGCGCTGGCCTGGAGCGGCTTTCATTATCGCTTTACCGGCCGCGGAGTCGAGATCAGTACTCTTGGTTTCCGCTTGCGCTCCATTCCTCTGCAAAACATAAAGGCCTATGCCGTCGCGCCCTGGAATCCGATGGGTGGCTACGGCATTCGCGGCATTGGAGAACGGCGCGCCTACGTTTGGGGCAACACCGGCGTGCGCATCATGCTTTCCGACGGAGAAGTCTTTCTCGGTCATGGTGAGCCGGAGAGAATCTTGAACGACTTGAACTTGATCAGAAAGAACCAGAAAGCTCGCGAAAATACATGAAGCAAATGCTCTTGATTTCCTTCGTGTACCTTCGTGCCCTTTGTGGTTGACGCTTTAGTGGGGGCACTCGAAAGAGGAGGCAATATGTTCGGGATGTCACACATTTTCGAGATTTGGATTTTCGTTGGCCTGGGAGTGATGACCATTCTGTTTCTGATGAGTGGCATGGCCAGGCTCTATCGCAAGGCCGGTCCCCACGAAGCGCTGATCGTTTACGGACTGGGCGGGACGCGCGTGGTCAAAGGCCACGGCACGCTGGTATTTCCCATGGTCCAGATATGCCGCGAGCTTTCGCTGGAACTGATGTCGTTCGATGTGGCCCCGCAGCAGGATCTCTACACCAAGCAGGGCGTGGCGGTCACGGTCGAGGCGGTAGCCCAGATCAAGGTCAAGTCGGACATGGAGTCCATCCTGACCGCATCGGAACAGTTCCTCACCAAGACCGATCAGGAGCGTGAAGGCCTGATCCGCCTGGTGATGGAAGGACACCTGCGCGGCATTATCGGCCAACTCACGGTGGAAGAGATCGTGAAGCAGCCGGAGATGGTCTCCGACCGCATGCGCTCCACTTGCGCGGAAGACATGAACAAGATGGGCCTTGAGGTGATCTCGTTCACCATCAAGGAAGTCCGCGACAAGAACGAATACATCACCAACATGGGCAAGCCGGATGTCGCACGCATCAAGCGCGACGCCGACGTGGCCACAGCCGAAGCCGACCGCGATACCGCCATCAAGCGTGCCCTGGCCCAACGGGAATCCGCGGTTGCCAGAGCTCAGGCCGACCAGGAACGAGTCCTGGCGGAAACGCTATCCCTGGCCAAGCAGGCGGAAGCGCAGCGTGACCTCGAAGTCAAGAAGGCGCAATACGTCGAAGTCACCAAGCGGCAGCAGGCGCAGGCCGACAAAGCCTATGACATCCAGACCAACATCATGCAGCAGCAGGTCATCGCCGAGCAGGTGAAGGTTCAGCAGATCGAAAAAGAACAGCAGGTAAAAGTACAGGAAGCCGAAATCAACCGCCGCGAGAAAGAACTGATCGCAACTGTGTTGAAAGGGGCAGAAATCGAGCGTCAGCGAATCGAAACTCTCGCCCTTGCCGAGAAGCAGCGGCTCATGTCGGAAGCGGACGGCCATGCGTCGGCGATCCGCGCCCAAGGCGAGGCTGAAGCCGAGATCATTTTCAAGAAAGGCGAAGCCGAGGCCAAAGCCATGAACGTGAAAGCCGAGGCTTACCAGGAGTACAACCAGGCCGCTGTAATAGACAAGCTGTTCACCAGCATGCCGGAAATTGTCCGCGCCTTGGCCAGTCCGCTGGCCAATGTGGACAAGATCACCATCGTTTCGACTGGGAATGGCGACGCATCCGGGATGAACAAGATCACCGGCGACATCGCCAAGATGGCGGCGCAGGTGCCGGCCTTGTTCGAAACCCTGTCAGGAATGCCTCTGTCGGAACTGCTGGGCAAAGTACGGCAGATCGGCGACAAGTCGCCCAGGCCCGACGCGCTCCCGCCCAACGGCGGAGCGGGGAAGTAGTTCGGAAAGTGATTGGTCGTGGGGGACGGGATTCGTCCCGTCCCTCCCGGTCCCTCAAAGTTTGTCATTCCGAGCGGGCGTTGGTCCGCGAGGAATCCGCTGCTGGAGGTAAGCAAACATGAAGAAACCTTCGACGCAAATCGGCCTTGGCATTGCACTGGGCGCCGGCATTGGCGCCGCAACGGGCGTCTTCGCAGGGCACATCGCCATCTGGCTGGCGGTGGGAATCGCCATCGGAGTCGCAATCGGAAGCAGCCTCCGCGGCGCAAAATGCCCCGAGTGCGATGCTGTCCACAGAACACACGAAGCTGAAAGCTGAACAACTCTTGCCGTAGAGACGTAGCTTGCGACGTCTCCCGCCACGAGCCCAGACGTAGCAAGCTACGTCTCTACAGAAAAAATAAGGAGTCCCATCATGGCATTACTAGAGAGAGTTTCCACCTTGGTCCGCGCCAACCTCAATGACTTGGTTGACAAGGCTGAGCATCCGGAAAAGATGATCAAGCAGGTAATCCTCGACATGCAGAACCAGCTTTTACAGGTCAAAACCCAAGTGGCGATTGCCATCGCCGACCAGCACCTGCTGGGAAAAAAGCAAAAAGAAAATGAAGACAAAGTGGCGGAGTGGATGCGCAAAGCAGAATTGTCCGTAGACAAAAAAAAAGATGACCTGGCCCGTGCCGCTCTCCAACGGGTGGAGAGCTATCGTGACCTGAGCGAAGGCTTTGCCCAACAGGTCACAGACCAGAAGGCACAAGTGGAAAACCTGAAAACGGCGTTGCGCCAACTGGAACAGAAACTTACCGAGGCGCAAGCCAAAGCCGACTTGCTCATCGCCCAGCACCGCCGCGCACGGGCCGTAGGCAAGGCCAGCGACGCAAAAATGGCTTCCGGCAACGGCTCCAGCGCCGCCGCCTTCGACCGTATGAAGCGCAAAGTGGCCCATGCCGAAGCTCACAGCCAGGCCAAATCGGAGATCGCAGCTGACGATGTGGAAGAGCGCCTGGCGGCGCTAGAGAAAGAAGATCGTATCGAGCAATTGCTAACGGAGTTGAAGACGAAGCGGGGAGCATAACGCTAAATCGCATCGATGAGACGTCACAGTAGAGATCAGCCCGTAACGGTCGCGCGATGACTGGCAAACAGCGGATCGCATTTGCTTTCACGGGTGTTAATGCCTTTGTGTCGGAGTGGGGACTCTTGCGGCGGGAAGGCTGCAATACGGCAATTGGTGGGGTGGTGCGGTGTTCGCTCCATTCGCCGTCCTAGTCGGAATATTGGCGATAGTGCGGTGACCGCGGCGGTCTTCCTTCGCAAAGCTCTTCTTCTTCGCCTCGGAACCGAAAACCTGGCTCCATTTCCCATTCTTAAAGATGATCTGATAACCACCAGAAAGAATTTCAAATGGTTTCTTGACCTTGTCCATCTGATCGAACGTTACCGACCCGGCTTTGTGGAAGCCTTCGAAGTACGCCGGGTAAATAAAGTCACTCATCTGGATGCCATTCACCTCAAAGCTCAGCGCCTCGACTGGATCAGCGCTTTCGTAGGCATAGATGATTTTTGGATCAGGACCTGTGGTCATCAGGTTAATGGCCGGATCGACCAGCATTTCCACCAGCTCGTGCGATGCCGACACGCTTACCAAATCATTGTTGGCCAGGGTCGTCTTGGCGAAAACTTTCGATTCCGGCAGGCCGTCGGGAGTCAGGTCGTGGTAGGCCAGGGCGCCAGGCTGATCGGCGTCGTCGAGAAACACGATCGCCCAGGCCCCTTTTTGGAATCCCGTGGTCTTGACTAGCTTCGCGGGAGTGCCCCACACCGGTGCCACATGGTCGTCAACATATGCCTGCATCGCCGCAATCAAATCATCGAGGTCGACGCCCAGCGGAACGGTGGCCTTGTTAAAACAAGCGATTGTAGGGAGTTCACCCTGGTTGAATGCACCAAATGTCGGTCTGGTAGACATCACGCACCTCTCCTTCCAAGAGTTATGAAACGTTGTCTTTGGACTGTCCCTTTGGATGGGCCCCGGGCCGGGAGAAGTGAAAGCGATTATGCACCTGCGCCCGGTCGCAGTCAACAAGGCAGCAAAACAGCCTCAGGCGCTGGCTTTGTCGGTCAGGGGCAGGGAGGGTTCTTCGTCATTTTTCGCGGTCGCCGCGTCCAGTTCCAACTGTTCCTGACCGCTCAGGGCGGTGACGCGGCCGCGATAAGTTTTCAGATGTCTTTGCGCGGTGTCGAAGGCTTCCTGGGCTTTATTCAGATTCTTCCCGACGGTTTCAAACTGGTTCTGGAAATGATCGAACGATTTCTGTGCCTTGGCCAGCTCCAGGCGGCTCTTCTCGAAGCGGCTGGCGACTTCGTACCACTTGTGTACCAGCGCTATGGTTTGCAGGGTCATCAGCAACGTATTGGGGGAGACGGGAAACACGTGTTGCACATTGAGCCAGTCGGCCAGTTCACGGTTGCGAATGGCCTCCATGTAGAGCGTTTCGCTGGGCAGGTACATCAAAGCAATGTCGGTGGTGCCGTGCTCCGGCTGGATGTAAGCCTTGATCCGCCTGGCTTCGGTCTTCATTACCCGCACAAACTCATGCCGCGCCGCTTCAATTTCCGCCTCCACGTTACTTTCAAATAGCGCCAATACCTGTTCACGGGGAAATTTGGCGTCAATGGGGAGTCGCCGGTCGGGGAACTGAATGACGGCATCGGCGCGTCCATTGCCATCGCCCGCGGACGACTGTATTTCGAACATGTGGGCCGGCAGAAAATCCGCCAGCAACCGTTCTAGGCTGGCTTCGCCAAACTGACCGCGCAGGTGGGGCAGCTTTAGCATGTTGTTCAAATCGTTGATGGAGTGTCCCAACGCCCCTACCTCGCGCAGCTGTTCTTCCGCCGCTTTCAGGTGCTGCTGTACCTTTTCAAACTGCGCAAATCCTTCTTTGATGTTCTGATCGAGTTTCTGCTGCACCTGATCGGTGATGGCGAGCAGCTTGGCGTCGACGCGGTCGCGAATCGAATCCAGGCTCTGCGCGGTTTTCTGGTTCAGGTTTTCGAATTCGACTTTAAGCTGGGAGGTGGTCAGCGATAAAGAGTTAGTCAGTTCCTCGCGTGCCTGCCGCAGGTCCTGTGTCTGCTCGCGACGTCCGCCAGCCAACTGAGCCTCCACCGAGGTGCGGATTTCAGTGAATCCCTGGGTCAGGCGATCGGTTACTACCTGGCGCAAGTCCCCTTTGGTGTTTTCCAGTCGCCCAGCCATGTCGGCAGTCGCGGCATTGAACTTTTGCGATAGCGATTCGCGCAGGGACACCGATTCCCGGGCCAATTGTGTCAATTCGGCAGCATGCGGGGAACGGGCCTCCCGGCTCCAGAGTGCCGCTACCAGTACCAATAGCACCAGGTTTAGGGCGACAACCAATATCAGCAGGAGAATTCCCATAGGATTGACTTGATTCTAGAGTCTGGCGCGAGGGAAGAAAAGGAGAAAGTTTGCTTCTTTCGCGCTGCCTCCGCACAACTAATCCTATGCTAACCTGCCAGAAGGGAATTCTTTGCTGCCCTCCATGGAAACACCCGCACAAATCCGCGTCGGCACAGCCGGCTGGTCCTACAAGGACTGGGATGGAATCTTCTATCCGCCGGGGATGCAGCATCGCAAGCAGCATCCGCTGGATATCCTGGCGCGATGCTTCGACATGGTTGAGATCAACACTTCGTTTTACGGACACATCAAGCCTCACCTGGCCAAGCTATGGGTTCGGACCGCCAAGGCGGTGAATCCGAGCTTCGTGTTCACCGCGAAGCTGCACCGCTCCTTTACCCACAATCCCATGGCGGTCATGGAGCCTACCTCAGCCGCATCAATCCGGCCTAACGATGAAGACGAGGCTCTGGCGCGCGAGGGCCTGGAGGCACTCGCCGGAGAAGGGAAGTTGGGCGCATTGCTGATTCAGTTTCCGGTTTCGTTCAAAAACACTTCGCTCAATCGTGAATATCTGGAGAAACTGCTGCGTCAGTTCATCGAATTTCCGCGTGTGGTCGAAGTGCGCCACGATAGCTGGGAGAATCCCGACACCATCAACGACTTCATGCA
>WNFF01005158.1_pt1 | contig 10669 bp, 11 predicted proteins | sample 5400441 | NCBI WGS metagenome assembly WNFF01 (sample SAMN13153345, study PRJNA577476) | soil metagenome | isolation source: 120 cm saprolite under Douglas fir tree site 2 hole 3 replicate 1 | place: USA:California | collected 2015-04-18
CTCGATGTCGCCGCTCGCGGGAAGCGCCACGGCTTGCGGCATCCTCAAGACCAAATCCGCCTTGGGGATACTCCAGCTTTCCGTCCAGCGCCGTGACGGCCGCGCATCCTTTGTTTCTCCAGCCGGCGATTTCGCTTCGGCCCACGCCGCGAGGGTGGCCAGCTCCGCCGGCCTCAGCGATGGATCATTCGAAAACCGTCCTACATTCGAATCGGCGAACCACGGCGGCATGGATTTTTCCCGCGTCGCGCGGCGGATCGCGCCGGCGAATGGCCGGGTCTCTTCGTACGTTTCGAACGGCATCGGCGCGATGCCCCCGGCGCGGTGGCAACTCTGGCAATGCTGCTCCAGGATCGGCAGCACGTCGCGATAGAAGGTCGGCGGTTTCGTCGTGGGAGCGTCCTGCGCGGACGATCCGCTCATCCAAAACAGAAGCGAAGCGAGCGCGCCACCGAAAACAAGGAACACTCGAAGTCTTGCAGTGGCGCGGATCGGCATACGGTTACGATGCGCGCCCTCCGTCGGCGGTGGCCCGCTCCTGCCAGTCTACTATTTCATGCCTTCCATCGTTGGGCCGAGCCGCGGGTATCTCCAATGGATGCTCCCGATAAAGCCGCTGACCTGCCGGCCGCGGACTGTAGTGCCTCAGTTTTGGATTACCCGGCTTCTCAGGACTTCTCAACCAGCGGCGGCTTCCGCGGGTGTCTTTGCCTGCGCCTCCGTTGGCGTGCCGGCAGGCTTGGCCGTAATCTCCAGTCCGTTCTTGTTCATATCGAATCTCTGTTTCCGGTCCAGGCCTTTGACAAACTCACGTACCGCCTTACCGACGGCTCCAGGAAGACTCGACGCATCCACTTTGACCGTCGATTCCACTGTTCCTTCATTTCGATCTCGATAGCGAAATTGCACCTCAAACGTTTTCATGCTCCTGACCTCCCTTTTCTGACGATGAATATAAAAACCGGTTTGCGCAATCCGCACCACGTGCGGGTCTTAGAACTGCCGGGCCCTTTACCTCCGGCGACGCTTACGGCTCGCGGCTTTCGTTCCGGAGCGCTTCGTTTTCCGGGCCTTAATCTCTGCCCTTAGCGCCTCGTTCTCTTTCATCAACGTATCGCGGTCAGCTGTCATTGTTTCCAGATTGTTTCCCAATTGGCCGTTCTCTTTCTGCAGTTCCGCCACCTGGGCCTTCAATTGCTCGTTCTCTTGCAGGGTTTTTGTGTCCTTGCAGCCAGTCAAAGGCAAACTCAGCACTGCCGCCACAGCAAGTCGCGCCCAAGCGTTTTTGCGCGTCATCCGTCATCCTTCCTTCACAAGAATTTGAATCGCAAGTGGAACAACCGGTAGCGGGTGAGGGGGGAAGACGCCGCTGGCAACTTGGCCAGCGTAATGGAGTTTCTCAGATGGCGCAAGTCTGATAAACGCAATTCTCGGAAACTCGGCCGGTTGCAGCAACCCACTTTCCGATAATCCGACTTGGACTTAACAGGCAGTGACTCCCGCATGAGGAGACTCACACTTTCATTCAGGTATTGGGTTGTCACCATTCGCAAGTTTGAGGAGTTTTAGAAGGGGCTTGATCGTGAGACCCTGCACCAGAATGGAGAAAATTACGACGCCGAACGTCAAGTTCAAGATTTGCTCTCGATAGGGAAACGTGCCGCTCAAGCTCAGTGCCAGAGCGAGCGCCAGTGCTCCGCGAAGTCCGCCCCATACAGCTACAAGCTGCCAACGAAAAGGAATCCTCTCCACGAACCGATTGCTCAGTGGGACGAGCAGATAGACCGCCAGCACGCGCCCCAGAAGCACGGCACCAATGGCCAACAGTACGGAGGCCCAATTCTGCAAGAGTTGGCGTACATGGATTTCGAGGCCAATCAAGAGAAATACAAGAGAATTCATGACGAACGAAATGTACTCCCAGAACGAGTGCATGGCCGTACGCGTGCGAGCGCTCATCCCTCTTTTCGAGCCAAAATTGCCGAATATCAGCCCCGCACACGCGGTGGCGATCACACCTGACAAGTGCAAGTGAAAAGCGAGCAGATAGCTGCCGTAAGCAAGAATGGTTGTCAGCGTGATCTCAATTTGAGGATCATCCACCGTTCCCGTGATACGGCTCGCCAGATATCCCAGAGCCAACCCCAGGACCGCTCCACCGGCGACTGCCAGGAAATATTGCTCGACACTGTTCGGCACGCTCAACTTTTCCGCAGCGACAGCCCCGAACAAGATTCCAAACAGGACAACCGCCGTTCCGTCATTGAGAAGACTCTCTGCCTCCATGATTAGGGAAAGCCGCTTGTTTACTTTCAGATCTCTGAAAATTGCCAGCACAGAAATGGGGTCGGTGGCGGAGATGATGGACCCGAAGAGAAGCGCGACGAGAACAGGCAGGCCGATCAGCCAATGCACAACGTATCCCGTCAGAAGAGCGGCGAGCAGAACGCCTGCGTTAGCGAGCAGAAACAAAGGTACGGAATTCCGAAGCAACTCCCGCAAGTCGAGTTTTACGCTGCCTTCAAAAACCAGCGCCGGAAGGAACAATATCAAAATCACATCAGGCGTCAGCCATTCGGGACGGTTGCTGGGCTGAAGGGGCGACAAGATAGGAAGGTGGACGACTCCCAAAAGTAAACCGCCGAGGACAAGAGAAACTGTGTAGGGAATCCTCAGACGTTTTGCCAGCATCGCGATGATCGCGGCGGCTATGAGCAGCCAGAGCAAAAATACAATGCCGGAGCTCGGCGTCATCTCAGAATCCCACCATTCTCCAACTGCTCGAATTCGTTAACGAACGCTTGGAGCTTTGCCATTTGCAAAAGCAGCTCTGACCTCTGGACGCAGAAGATAGACGAGCAGCGCCACAGCAATTACGAAGCCTATGCTGCCCCTCACGACATCACCCATGAAGGCATTCACTAGGTCGCCCAAAACCTGTGTGGCAATGATGGCCACAGCCAGCCGCCAACCCCAAAGACGGTATTTGAACCAACCGATGCTGGCAACGGCAAGAGCGAAGCTTAGCAGTAAGAACGGCACTCCCACTGCTCTGCCGAAAGGTGCAAGCTCCTTGTAAGCACGCGGATTGAGAGTCCACATGTTGTCCAGAGCGGTGCCCCGCCACACCAACGTCGTCCCCGCAAGAGATGCCATGACGGCCCCTAAAAGCAGAAAGATGCCCATGGCAGTCATGCCGCGACGAGACCCTTTTGCCCGGGGACCCGCAGGGGAATTCATGCACTGACTATAAACTGAAAGTCCTCGCCGTTCAGTGCCTGAGTAACGCTAACCGGAAACTGACCACTACCCGGCGCACGATTGTGTTTGAGGCGCGTGCTTATATCTCCTATAATCCTAAGTTTGTCTACTGACGGGGGAGATTCATCGGATGGCTGGCGCAAAAGATAAAAGCAAACTTGGGTATCGCATCCTTCTGGGGGCCGTCGTTCTGGTCCTGGGTGGCAGCATGCTGCTCTACCTCGTTCCACAGTCGCCGGTCAGCGGCGAGACCTCCACCGATACCGTCGCCAAGATCGGGGACGAGTCGGTTAGCGTGCAGGATGTGAAGCAACAGCTCAACCAGATCGAGCAGCGCAATCCCAACATGAAGCCCCTCGAGGCCCTCTACGCCCAGCAGATCCTGAAGCAGCTCGTATTTGAAAAAGAGCTTGAATACGAGGCCAAGCGCCTCGGAATTACCGTGTCCGACCAGGAGCGCGCCGATCGCATTCGCCAATTCGTTCCGACGGCATTCAATGGCGGCACGTTTGTCGGCATCGACCGCTATTCGGCCGAAGTCCAGGCGCGCTACCAGATGACCGTGCCGGTGTTCGAAGAGCTGGTCCGTCAGGGCATTCTCGAGGAAAAATTCCGCAAACTCGTTACCGACGGGATCAGCGTGGGACCCGCCGAGCTCCAGGACGAATTCCGCTACAAGAATGAAAAGGTAAAACTGGACTACGCGCTGATCAAGCCCGAAGACCTCGAAAGCAAGATTACTCCAGACGAGGCGGAAATCCGCGCGGCCTACGAAAAGAACAAAGCGAAATACCAGGTGCCCGAACGCCGGGTGGTGCGCTACGCGCTTGTGGACGTAAACCAGATCCGCCAAAACGTTCAAATTTCCGATGACATGCTCAAGCAGCAATATCAGGCCAACATTCAGCAGTATCAAGTGCCGAACCGCGTGCATGTCGAGCACATTCTCTTTATGACTGTCGGAAAGACGGACGCCGAAGTCGAGGAGATCAAGAAGAAAGCCGAGGACGTTCTAAAACAGGTCAAGAAGGGCGGAAAGTTCGAAGATCTGGCGAAGAAGTACTCCGAGGACCCGGGATCGAAGGACAAGGGCGGTGACTTGGGCTGGATCACTCAAGGACAGACCGTCCCGGAGTTCGAAAAGACCGCCTTCAGCCTCAGCCCGGGCCAGGTCTCGGATCTCGTAAAGACCCAGTACGGCTTCCATATCATCAAGGTGCTGGAAAAAGACACGGCGCACACCAAGCCGTTCGATGAAGTGAAGGATTCTCTACGCGCACCCCTCTTGCTCTCGCAAGCGGATAAGCTGGCCAGCGACATCGCGGACAAGTTGTCCGCGGCCATCCGCCAATCCAACAAGATTTCTCTGGACGATCTCGCGAAACAGTATCGCCTCACGGTGAACGAAACGCGGCCCATAAGCGCGACGGACCCCTTGCTGGAGCTTGCCGATTCGAAAGAAGCGAAGAATGCGATCTTCTTTATGCACATAGGGGAGCTGAACCCGCCGATTCGAACCGATCGCGGCTATGTCGTCCTGTCCGTCAAGTCGATCCAGCCGGCGCACCAGGGTTCGCTCGAAGAGGTCCGCGACCGTGTTATTGCCGATCTAAAGCGCGAAAAGTCCACGGAGTTGGCAAAAACCAAAGCGGAAGAGCTAATCAAGCGCGTCAAGGCGGGCGAGAAATTCGATGCTGCCGCCCGTGCCCTTGGCCTGGAACCGAAAACAAGTGACCCTATCGCGCGCGACGGGTCCATCCCCGGTGCGGCGAGCGGCAAGCAGGTCAGCGCCGCCTTCAACCTGAAGACGGGCGACGTGGCTGCCCCCTTGAGCTTGGGGCAGAACTGGCTGGTCTATCGCGTGGTCGAAAAAACGGAGCCCAACCCTGCCGATTTCGAAAAGCAAAAGAAGCAGTTGACCGAAGAACTCCTCCAATCCAAGCGGAATTTGGCCTTTGAGGCCTTTCGAACCGCCTTGGACAATCGCCTGAAACAGGAAGGCAAACTGAAGCTCATGCCCGAGAAATTGAAGATCTTCGGCTCTTTCGGTTAGTCTAAGTAACACAAAATAAACGATTTATTAAATCAGCACGGTGTACTTGTCTTTCCTCACGCATCCCGATACGCTATTCGTGTCTTCCGTCAAACCGAATTGGACCCGAACCATCACTGTCCGGCAGAACTTGGGTTCCGGGGCCAGTGCCCGGAATTCGGAGCAGTCGTAATCATGGCCACACAGCGCCACAGCTCCAGAGATAGGTGATACCAACATGGCAGCCCGTACTTCCGCCGCTCGCAACGACTATCGCTGCAGCATCGACCGAAACCAGTCGGGGAAATACTGTGTGCGCATCCAGGTCCACTACCCCCGGCACGCATGGACGCTGGGCATCTACTTTTTGGCCTCCTCCTTCGACCGTGCCATGAAAAAACTCGAAGAGGCTCTGGATTTCCTCCAGCGTCAGGAAGAGAAGCTGTGGTTTTGGGGTGTGGACCGCGCTGAAGACATGGGTTTTTCAGCCGAGTTTCTGAAAGAAGCGGGGTTACGGCTGGACCGCCGCACGGAATTCCCACGAAAAGCTACGAATGTTTCGCTGACGCCCGAGCGCGTAGTGCCCGCTTTTGTCCTGGGGTCGATGCGCCGCGGTCTTGCCGAATCCGTTGAGATGTCTCGAACCGCGGCCGCCGGCGGCTGATCCTCAGTCCATTCATTGAACGTCATTCTTCGCCGCAAACTCACGCACTTGCGCACTACGCATTCGAACCCAATTGTCATTCTTCTTTCTTGACTTCCCATTTACTCTCCGAGATCATTCACCCATTCCACCGCGGAAGACCCGCGACGCGCGCCTGAAATCCATCTGCCGCCCGTCCAGCGCTCTCGATTCGAATGTGTCCGGCAGATGATCAGCCGCTGCGGACGGAGGGATAGACCCAAAATGAAAAGCGCGAAGAATCTGTACATCGCTCTGCTCGTTGCCTCGCTGCTCCTTGGCGGTAATGTAGCCACCCGCGCGCGGACCGCGCAACAGCCTCCTGATCAAGCGAAGGGTGATTCGAACAGCACCAAAGCGACAGTGAAGAAAAATGCGGGTAGCGCCGCCGCGCCAAAGAAAAGCAGTTCAAAGAACGCCGTCGCATCAACCACAGAAACTGCTCCAGCCAGCAAGCAGGCCACAGCGGGCGCCGCCTCCCCATCTGGCACGACGGGCAAGACCGCGCCAGCTTCCAAGCTAACCTCGGTTCAGCAACAGACCCCGCCGGCAAGCGTCGCAGGCATGGTCTGGGTGAACACGGACTCTGGCGTGTATCACAAGCCCGGGACGCGCTGGTACGGGAAAACTAAGCTAGGGAAGTACATGACCGAAGCGGACGCTCGAAAAGCTGGCTATCGCGCGGCCGCAGCGACAGCACCGAAAAAGAAATCGAAGTAGTGGATCCATGTGGTGCGGTTTCGCGACCGCGCCACAATTTTTCCATCCAGGCGGCTCATTTATTCGCTCGGGGCTTAGATTTCATCGCTGCTGTTGCGTGAATTCTCGCACGCCGCGTCTTGATTTTTTCGCGTTCACTTTTCGCGCAGGATGACTTCGCCGTGGCCCACGAGCTGGTCGTTCAGCCACAGGCGGTACTTATAGGTGGCCGCTTTGCTTCCGGCGCGCGGGGGGCCACTGAGCAGCCGCATGCCGGCCGGGGCCTGAAAAACGTTGGATGAAAACGGGCACCGATTTACATCAAATTCGACTCGCAAATTGCCCGCGTCGGAGATCCAGGAAACCTGGTCGCCTTCGTCGATCACAACGACTTGCGGGATGAGTCCAACGAGTACGGGACGTTCAACCATTTTTCTGTGTGGCCGCGAGGCAACTCCGGGGCCGACGCTCCTAAGTTGATGAGTGCACAGGGACGATAGCATATTCCCTGGAAAGAATTCTCGTGAGCTTGTGCACAACGCCGGCCAAGCGAATGTCAACGAAACTTAATCTGCGATAGCTCACAACCAACCCGTACCTTTGGGCATCCTACCTAGCGCAACCTGTACTTCGCTGCGCTTGACCGCTCCTCAACGCGACCGTACACTGAAACTGTTGATTCTGGGCGCGAAGTTCCGGCTGGACCTCTTGCGCTCGCGGAAAAATGCACTTATAAGCGTCCGAAACTGGATGCGGAGGATTTTGCCGGATGGCTTCAGCTTCTCGCTACCTGTCTATACCGCTGCCGAACGGCTCGCGGATTTCCGTTCTACTTTCTTTGCCGTTTGCACTCATTCACCTCGCTTCGCTGCTGATTTTCTTCATGCCGTTTCACTGGTATTACCTGGTGGCTTGCCTCGGCTTGCTGGTCGTGAGGATGTTCTTCGTCACCGCCGGTTATCACCGCTATTTTTCGCACCGCTCGTTCAAGACCAGCCGCGTGTTCCAGTTTGTGATCGCGTTCATGGCCATGACCTCTTCGCAGAAGGGCGTGCTCTGGTGGGCGGCGCATCACCGCCATCATCACCGGCATTCGGACCAGGAGCTGGATTTGCATTCGCCGACGCTTTTCGGATTTTTCTGGTCGCACGTCGGCTGGATCATCTCCGATAAATACAACGACACGCGCACCGAATACATCGCCGATTTCGCGAAGTTCCCCGAGCTACGCTGGCTGAACAAGTATCACTTGGTGCCGCCCGTCGCACTGGCCGTGGTGCTGTGGCTGATCGGCGGGTGGCCGCTGTTCATCAGGGGCTTCTGCCTGAGCACCGTGCTGCTGTGGCACGACACCTTCACCATCAATTCGCTCTCGCACCTCTTCGGTTCGCGGCGCTACGAGACCACGGACACCAGCAAGAACAACTGGCTGCTCGCGCTGCTGACGCTCGGCGAAGGCTGGCACAACAACCATCATCACTTCATGGCTTCGGCGCGCCAGGGCTTCTTTTGGTGGGAGATCGACATCACCTATTACACGCTGAAGGTTCTCTCCTGGTTCGGCATCGTCTGGGACCTGCGCAAAGTGCCCGTGCATCTGCTCACCCAAGACCGCCTCGCGGCCTAGAACTAGAACAAGATCTACGGAAATGCACGGGACAGACAGGAATGTCTGTCCCGTTTCTTTTTTCACGCCCGAAGCCAGGGCGGTGACGTTCTCAATGTAATTCTCTAGAGACAGGTGTGCGGCCTCCCCCCACCCCGGGTGGTTTTTGGCAAAGAGTGCGGAAACATTTGAAAACAAACGAGTTGAGTTTTGCGTGCGTGCAAAAGAGTGCGCAAGAGTCTGAAAACAAAGGGGATAGCTTGGAAACACGTTGGAACGTTGGAAGGTTCGAAGGTTGGCAGGTCGGAGAGGGGGTACCCCCCATTACATGCATGAATTTGAAAACAAAAGGGTTGCAAAATGGGTTCCACGTAAGTGTATGAAAAGGAAGGGGTGATTCTTTCTGAGATGAGGGAGAGGTGAGACCCAAAGTGGGAATGGGAGCGGGGGAAGAAGGAAGGAGGGGATTGGCGGGGGTGCTGCCGACTAATCACCACCCATGCTACCATGAGATATATCATTTGTCAAGTACGATTATAGTACTAGTATTTAGAGAACTGACCTATTTGTTCGAAAGATTTCGCAAGAAGAAGAAAACAAAGGAGTAGAGCTCACTGTGCGTCTGCGCAAGGGTTCAAGAGCTATGGAAGCGGAGGGCGAGTGTGGCCAGCCGACCGGGGGAGGTCAACAGCCGACAGTTGAAAGTGAAGACTCCTGAAAGGCTGACTGCGTATCGTCAGTAAAGGTGAATGGGTTGTGCTTATGACCATGGAGAATAAGATGAAATCCGTATTTTCTGAGTATTGTGAGAAGTTTGCCCGAGTTATGAACAGCGTCGTATCCCCTACCAGGCTCGGCGAGCGGCGGAATCAGAACTGGGTGGTGGTGGATGAGAGCAATGCGAATAGCCGACTTGAGCCTTTGGGGTTCTAGATTGCTGAGTGCATTTTCCGCAATTTGAAGTTGCTTGACATCCAAATTGCCACGGTCCTGGTCAAGTTTTCCCTTTTCCACGTAGATTGCTGAATTAAGAGAAAGTATCACAGCGCCCAAATCGTCAATCCTGTCGTGCAAACGGACCAGACTCCACGGGTCATCGCAATTCACTTTTGTTTTCATCAAGCGATTAGAGAAATCTACGAACGGACGCCACCTCGTGCCGACATCAGGACTGTCATGCACGACATCGTGGTTGCCGGGAATTATGAATAAATTCTCAAGCGTCCTGGGAGAGCCCAAGATCGGGATTTTAGCAATGCTATTAATAAAGTCTTCCGCCTGTTTAAGTTCCTCATCACTGCAGGTTGTAGCAAGATCTCCAGTAATGCATGTAATCACCTGGCAATTAGGGTCGCTATCGGTTAGGTCTTCTTGGAGTTTATCCAAAAGCCTTGGATACCCGGTCCTTTTCGGAACATCGCCTGCCGGAGTCCGAGGCGGATCGAAGCGGTGAGAGTTACCGAAGTGAAGATCGGAGAGGTGGATAATTTCAAGCTGCCTTGTCGAATGGACCTTTCGGATAAGGGATGCCGCCGCTGGGGTCGAAAGTTTCGACACTCCTCCCTTCGTTACCTTCAACTTCCTTGTCCGTCTGCGGTGGGGTCTATACACATCCATGCCGTGAGCGCGCAAGGTCCTGACGCGAATAGTTTTAGAGGCAGTAACGTACAATGCTAGGGATTAAAACTCAAGGAATCTGGCGACAGTGAAAACATCGTGTGTTCTGAGTACGCTCTGCCAGAATCAGGCGAATGAGACCGAAGATGAAATGTCATGCCAAATATCTAACAGTCGCCTACTCATCCAAATTCGTTTTAGAATTTTTCGTCTGCGCCAAATTGCCTAGCGGCTCTCAAAATGGAAGATGTCCACAATAATATTGGTCCTGCGATTTAGCAGAACGAGGTGCCCGCCGATCACCACATGAGCGCAGTCGGGAGGGGGAGGAGGCAGCCGCCTTTCGAGTTCTTCTGGGCAGGGCTGGAGCCGTGTCTGGAGTCCTGGCGGCAGCGTCCCTCGGCGGACGAGCTGCTTTTCCAGGCCGGGCGGCAGACGATCCTTCTTCGCGAGCCCGGGAGGAAGTTGGTCCCGATGTTCGTCATACCAGCCGCCGATAACTTCGCGATCGTGACCTTTATAGTATTCGGCGTCCTGGTCGTCCTGGTTGCCGTGTTTGTCGTGGCCCTTGCCATGACCTTTTCCCTGTGCGAGGGCGAGGCTGCCACTGGAGAGAAGTATTGTTAATGCGGTGGCGGCAGTCCATTTTCCTATTTTCATGAGAACTCCTACTTAGGGGAGGGTAGAACTTCAGTCTAAGCCGGAAACAGGGGCGCTGCAATCCGAAATTGATGACGTAATTCTTGTCTGCGGCGTGGAAAACGAGTCTGGC
>WNFF01008086.1_pt1 | contig 10668 bp, 8 predicted proteins | sample 5400441 | NCBI WGS metagenome assembly WNFF01 (sample SAMN13153345, study PRJNA577476) | soil metagenome | isolation source: 120 cm saprolite under Douglas fir tree site 2 hole 3 replicate 1 | place: USA:California | collected 2015-04-18
GGCTGGTAATGCTCTCTTTCGAAATGGTTGCAAAGCCATGGTCGGCGGTGACGATGATGTCAGTCGCTTCGGCAAGCCCAAGTTCCGCAAGTGCGGCACGGATCCGGCCGAGATCGTCATCCGCATTGCGGATTGCCGCGAGAGCAGCTTGACCATTGATCCCAGGCCTGAGTGTCAGGAAGCTGTCGCCCTGATTGTGCTGCTTCGGCACGATGCCCTGCTCCACCACCATGACGGCGGATGCCTTGTTCATCTGGCTCAGAAAAGGGTCTTCGTGGAATCGAGTGGGCGATTTTTAGGGCTGGCTGCCTGAGAAAGCTGTGCATTGCTTAGGTATCTTGCATTACGGCTGGGCGTGGAATTTGGCAACAATAATGGATGGCACGAGCAGCGAAGCGGAGCCGGCGGCTTTGGGATACGTATTCGTTCCCTGGTTTTCGACCGGGGCAAACAGTGCGGGGGATTTTCGGTGATCCGAAGGTCCGCGTCATTACACTCAAGCGGCGCTCAAAAAAACGACTTGTGGCTGTTGCGGTCGCGTTCAGATGGGGTGGTACGACCGCAAGGTCCGCCGTGTACGCGATCTTTCGTGCGGCGACACGCGGATATTTCTGGAATTGGAGGTGCGGCGGATTGAGTGCCACCGTTGTGGCAAGGTGAAGCGGGAACGGCTCGATTTTCTGGCGGACAATCCGCTCTACACCAAGCGCTTTGCTTACTTTGTCGGCCGGCGGTGCCGAGGGGCGACGATCAAGGAAGTTGCGGAAGAATTGGCGCTGGACTGGCACACGGTCAAGGCGCTGGACATGCAATACATGGAAGCCCAGCTCAAGCGCGTAGGCACACCTGGACCGCAGGTGATCGGCGTCGACGAGATATCGATCCGCAAAGGTCACACCTACCGGATTGTGGTCAGCGACCTTGTGCGCGGGCGGCCGATCTGGTTTGGCGGCAAGGACCGCTCGGAGGCAAGCATGAGCCAGTTCTACGCCTGGCTCGGCAAGAAGAAGAGTTCGCGCATTCGCCTTGCCGTCATGGACATGTGGAAGCCTTTCCGCCTGGCGACGAATGCGCATGCACCGCAAGCCGCGATTTTGTTCGACAAGTTCCATGTCATCCGCCATCTGGGTGAGGCCTTGGATGCAGTTCGCAAGAGCGAGTATGCCCGGCTCCAGGGCCGCCAGCGGCGCTATATCAAGGGCCAGAAATACACGTTGCTATCGCGCAAGGAGAACCTCACGCTCGAAGGCAAGAAGGCGTTGAAGACGTTGTTGGCCGCCAACAAACGGCTCAATACGGCCTATGTCCTCAAGGAGAGCTTCGGCCAGCTGTGGAGCTACGAACGCGAAGGCTGGGCGCGGCGCTTCTTCGAGAACTGGCGCGCAAGCCTCAAGTGGCAACGGCTCGCACCCTATGAGAAATTCGCCGAGATGATCGATCGTCATTGGGACGGCATTGCGGCCTACTGTCAGGTGGAGAACAAGGTCTCGCTCGGATTCGTCGAGGGGCTCAACAACAAAATCCGCGTGATCCAACGCCGCGCCTACGGTTTGCGCAACGAAGATTACCTGCGGCTCAAGATCCTGACCTGCATGCTACCTGCACTATAGGCAACTCACCCGGCCCTTCCTTTGCTGTCCTGACCAAATGTGAGCAAGTCACTGCCTTCTCACAAACGCTACAACGCGAAAGCGCAGCATCGCTATGGACATGATGGACAACGCAAGCGCGTTGCCCACATGCCCACAGCGGCAACAACAGCAGAAGACAGTTGATCGGAATTGGCAGATAATCACCCACACGACTTCACGATGAAGCTCAGAAAATAGAAGGCGTCATGCTGCGGTTCGGCCGCGAAGGCGGGCGGAATGGCGGCCAAGAGGAGTGCCGCGGCCACCAACCTCATGCGATACCCAAATGCACCCAGCTGACGCGATTTCTCCATCGATACCTCCCAAAGACTTCCCATTTTGAGTGGATTTGATGCGAACCCAACCGCAAGATCAATACCGCAACAGGGCGACGCGCGGCCGCTCGCCTGGGATTGGGTCATTCGCTTTGTGATGTGCAGCCGTCGGCGGTTTGGACGCTCGAGCGCGGCACTCTCAAGCCTCGTGCATGTGAATGGAAGCACGCATCAAAGATGCTATGCTGAGACGTTGGAATTCGACGGCCTGAAGATGTTCAGGCGGTTGCCAACCCCTCGACGGAGGAAAACATGATAAGCAAGCCTAAAAAATTCGCGTCACCTATTCCCGATGTCGCCGGCAATGGCCTCATCGATCGCCGTGCGCTCCGTCGAAATACGAAAGCAAGGTCGTCCGCACCTTGACCAACCCCAACCACGAGCCGCGCACCAGCAACGCGCGCACCCCGCATCATCTCCTCGAAGGCACCATCACCCCGAACGGTCTGCATTTCGTGGTAGCCCGTACCGGCTTCCCCGATATCGATCCGGCCAAGCATCTGCTGGCGATCCACGGCCTCGTCAAGCAGCCGCTGGTGTTCGACCTGGATGCGTTGGTGCGCTATCCGAAGGTCACGCGCGTCAATTTCGTCGAATGCGGAGGCAACAGCGCGCCGCTCTTCAACAAGGACCCGGTGCAGGCCAATGTGCAGGCGATCCACGGCCTCGTCTCCTGCTCCGAATGGACGGGTGTTCGACTCTCCACGCTGCTGGAAGAGACCGGCATCGATCCCAAGGCGAAGTGGCTCCTCGCGGAAGGCGCCGACGGGCCAAGCATGAATCGTTCGATCCCGATCGCCAAAGCGCTCGACGACGCCATGATCGCGCTTTATCAAAACGGCGAACGCATCGCTCCGGCGCAGGGATATCCGATGCGGCTCCTGGTGCCCGGCTACGAAGGCAATATGAATGTGAAATGGCTGCACCGGATCAAGCTCATCGAGGAGCCGGTGATGGCAATCAACGAGACCATGCAATACACCTATCGGGTGGCGGGGCCGAAAATCTGGCAGTTCTTCTTCCCGATGGAGGTCAAGTCCTTCGTCACTCACCCCTCGCCCGGGCTGACGCTGAAGGGGCCGGGCTACTACGAAATCGCCGGGCTCGCCTATTCGGGCAACGGGCGGATTGCAAAGGTCATGGTCTCGGCCGATGGCGGCAAGAGCTGGGCGCAGGCAGCGCTCGACGCGCCTGTGCTCGCCAAGGCGCTGACCCGGTTCCGCCTGCCCTGGCGTTGGGACGGCCAGCCGGTCGTGCTGCAAAGCCGGGCCTGGGACGAGGCCGGCAATGTGCAACCGACCCGCGCCGAGATGTTCGCCGAGCGCGGCGAGCCCAAGGTCAATGTTCCGGTGACCGCATTCCCGATGGGACACATGAACGTCATCACCAGCTGGGCGATCGACAACAAAGGGGAGGCAAAGCATGTCTATGGCTAAGCGCTTGGCGCTCGCGGTCTCGCTTGTGCTCGTTGCCAGCGCCGCGATCGCCGCCGACACGCCCGGGCTTGGAAAACCGGTCAGCGAGGCCGATCTCGCGCTGTGGGACATGAGCATCGGCCCGGACGGCAAGGGCCTTCCGGCCGGCAGCGGCACACCGACCCAAGGTGCCGCCATCTACGCGCAGAAATGCGAGGCGTGCCACGGCAAGGACGGTGTGGGCGGCACCAACGCCGCGCTCGCCAATGCCCCCGGCAAGTCGGAACGGACCATGGCGCTTTATGTGCCGAACGCCACCACGATCTTTGACTTCACGCGCCGCGCAATGCCGTGGCCGCAGCCGAAGACGCTCACCAACGACGAAGTCTATGCGCTGACGGCCTTTATTCTCGCACGCAACAAGGTCATCGGCGAGAACGAGGCGATGAACGCCGAGACCCTGCCGAGGGTAGCGATGCCGAACCGCAACGGGTTCGTTAGCCGATACCCGGAAAAGCATTGATGTCGTGCTACGGCGACAATAAGCTACAACGCACCGGAGCCGGTGGAGCAATCCGCCGGCTTCTTGCTTGCGGACGCTGTGAGGTCGTGGTGCTAACGGCTGACGATCAGACAATCGCCGCTCATCTGCCATGAAACCGAGAATGTAAGACGTCGAACAACACACGGCGCAGGAGCAGTTCAAAACCTTGCAGGCCGCTGAAGCTGAAGAAAGCGACCGTTTCACAAAGCCAAGACCATGGGAGACGCTGAGCGATGGGCGATTCACTGTGAGGCCGAGCGCCTTCGGCGCAGCTCTTATATTGGCCGCTACCTCTTGATACCTCTACGGAGCATTCTGCCAAGTCGGAAGGCATGATCTGTCCAGTCGCCCTTTGGGGACGGCGGCGACGTTATCTCCTTCACCCCCCGGCCAAACCGAAACATAATGCCCGTCCATTTCCCCTCAGGTGTTGCTTCCTCCGCGAGCTGCTTTTCTAGGCGGACCTTGAGCCCCTCGGCATTGGCTCTCTCGGGTTCGGTTGCGGCTGGATCCAAGAGCACAGCGGTAAGAGCTCGAAGTTTCCGACGCACAGCCTCCGCAGAGCTCGCATTCTCGCTTATAGGCATTTGCCACATCCTGCCATCGAATCCACCACCCACTGGACGTCCGCAATCTAGCAGCAAACCGTCCATGCGTCGTCTACAAACCAGGAACGACCACGCGCGCTCGATCGGTCAGCCGAGACGCCCTAACTGGGCGCCGGGGCGGTCCGTATCGACTCGGACATCCTGACTTGGCCAAAACAGGGCGCCAATATTCGCCGGGTCAAAGCGCCCCTCGCCTCGAACGGCCGTTATGTGGGTCTCGCGCTGCTGTTCTCCTCCGAGAGTAGCGAGCCCCTCGCGATCATCCCCGACGGCATGCTGCAACGTATCCGCGTCGGCGCGACGAACGGCCTCGGCGTCAAATACCTCGCGCGCAAGGGGGTTGTGGTTGGCAGGCCGGCACGCAACTGATGGCGGTGTGCGCCGTGCGCGACATCGAAACGATCCGATGCTTCAACCCTAATCGCGACCGCCGCACTGCGTTTGCCAGGGAATGAGTTCGATTCTCGGCATCATGTCGATCCTGTCAGTCAGCCGGAAGACGCGGTCGGCGAAGCCGACATAGTGATGTGCGCTACCAACTCCATCGAGAACATATTCTTCGCGCGCTGGATGAGGCCCGGAATTCATATCAGCTCGATCAAGCTGCCTGGGCCCGGATCTGGCGGCGGCCGCACCGTTCTATGGTGGCGCGCCCAAGCCGGAAGACGTGCCAAAAATCAAAGCGGCCATCCTCATCCACCGCGTTCGATAAGGCGTTGTCGGAGGCCTATCCGGCTCAGGAAGCTGAGCTGAAGAAAAACAACATCCGGTACGAAGGCCACATTTATCCGGATTCGGTTCATGGTTTCTTCAATGACGCGACACCGGAACGCTACAACAAGGTCACGGCCCAGCAGACATGGACGCGCACCATTGAGTGGTTCAACCAGTATGTGCGCGGATCGGAGAGAATTTAGGCCACCAGAGATAATCCGATAGGGTCGGGGTGGTTTCCGAAGCCGCACCTCCTACGGTGATGGCATCGGGGCTACCCCCTTCGCCGCGCCGGGCGCTCGCGTTCCGCCGGATTGACGGCTTCGGGTCATTTCCGGCGGTGCCGACCACGGCGGCGGTGCGGCAGGTCGACCTCAATGAGCGGACCTCCGCGGTGCTGGTAACGCCACATGCCACATCGCGGCGGCGGTGAACTAATCAGATGCCTATAGAAAAAGAGACCAACCACGCCTGCTCACCGATGCAGAAGCTGAGAGGTTCGGTCTTCTTTCGGCAATATCTTGAGCTTCAATCAAGTAGGCGCCGTGGGAGAGTTTGATCCGATCGAAGGCTGCCTGAAATCGCAGCGTCGTGAAGGATAGCCCGGAAACTGTGAACCTTCAGCTTCGTCTTTATTCCGTGGCGACCGCGAGATCGAACATTGAGTGCAGGGATAACGCAGAGAGTCCGGATCTTCGTGAAGGACACTCGACGCCCCCCGGCCATCGGCTTATGCATCTTTCATTAGTCTTTCCAGAATATCAGTGAAGCTTCACATGCGGCTCGGTCTGCCGTGTCAACGATCTGGCAATGGTGTCGAGGCTGACCTTCAACGGACCGTGTAACGCGGCCTCGTGCATCTTGTAGAGGGAGCGATACATCAGCCGCGCCACGTATCCCTCGATCAGCATCCCTTTGCCGGCCAAGAAACCCATAAGGCTACCGATCGTCGAGAATTCGCCGAGCGAAACCAGTGACCCGAAATCGCGATATACGAACGGCGCGATCGGCTGGCCTTCCAAGCGCCGCGTGATCTGCTTCAGCAGGTGCGATGCCTGCTGATGCGCCGCCTGGGCACGCGGAGGTATCGGTCGCTTCTCGCCGTCCGGTACCAGCCATGCGCAATCGCCCATGGCGAAGACATTTTGGTCGCGCGTCGTCTGCAATGTGGGGAGGACGACAAGCTGACCCGATGGGCTTGCCTCCAAGCCGTCGAGATTCCTCAGCACCTCGGGACCGCGCACGCCGGCCGCCCAGACCACCAGCTCCGAAGGAATAAAATCGCCACCGGCGAGAAGGACTCCGTCGGGCCGCACCTCGGTGACCCGGGCGCTGGTCCGAATCTCGACGCCGAGCTCGCCAAGCAGGCGCGCCGTCGCGATGGACAGTCGCGGCGGCAATCCCGGCACGATCCGGTCAGCGGCCTCGATCAGCGTGATCTTCACATCTTTGTCGGGATCAATTCTGTCGAGCCCGTAGGCGACGACGCCACGCAGAGTGCGGTGCAGCTCGGCGGCTAATTCGGTGCCAGTCGCGCCCGCGCCGATGATGGCAACGTGAAGCTGTCCCGGCCGAACCGGTTCCGCCTGGGTGTGGGCGCGCAGGCACGCATTGATAAGGCGGCGATTGAACAATTGCGCCTGTTCCGGCGTATCGAGCGTAATGGCATTCTCCTTCACGCCCGGCGTGCCGAAATCATTGGTGACGCTGCCGATCGCTATCACAAGCGTATCGTAACCGAATGAACGCTTGGGCGTAATGAGGCGGCCCTCGTCATCCAAATTGGCGGCGAGATGCACGAGCCGCTTCGACCGGTCGAGACCGACCATCTCGCCGAAGCGGTACCGAAAGGCATGCCAATGGGCTTGGGCCAAATAGTCGAGTTCGTGCCGGGAAACATCCATGCTGCCCGCGGCCACTTCGTGAAGAAGCGGCTTCCACAGATGCGTGCGAGCCTTTTCGATGAGCGAGATGTCCGCGAGCCTATGCCGGCCGAGCCGATCACCGAGGCGAGTCACGAGTTCGAGCCCGCCCGCGCCTCCGCCGACGATGACGACGCGATGAAGGTCATTGCTCGAAACACCTGCTGGCACTTGATGGTCCGTGACGGCACCCGTCATCGCTCAAGCCTCAGATCGACGGCCGCCAATATAGCACCAACCATTGTTCGGAGCGCGATCCTCAAGTAAAGGAATAGCCGCCCACTTGCAGCAACGCCCAAGTCGGCAGAGTCGGGCCACTTTGCGATATGGTGCCGCCTAGATTAGCTGCGCTCTGTTTGGAATAGCGAAGACTAATCATGTCGCCTTTCGCTCGATGCAGTGCGGGCCCACGGCGTGCGCGGCGAACAGCATGACGAGTGGATTGTCTTTCCCGATCACGGCAAGCGCGGTTACGCTCGTCTGTTTCCGCGCAAACATGGTTGCCAACTGGATATCGGCCTCGAGATTTATCCCGGCTGGCTGGCGCTGGAGTCTTTTCGCCGGCATCGGCGCGGATATCGATGCTGCGCTGAAAGACGCTTTCGATGCATTTGCATACGGTGTCCTGCATGTGATGCTCTCAGCGCCCTTTCGCGCTATGCCAGACGAACAAGTCACGTGTGAGCAATGGAATATTGCCGGAACGACGCGGCAGATGACATTAGGCAATGTTGTGTTCCGGGGAAACACGCCGGCCGATCCTGTGCCTTGGTTCCCTCAGTTTGAAACAGCCCTAAAGTCGTTAGCATTGCCAGGGGGAACGCATTGGGTACGGCTGTATTACGCCACATGGGATAGTCAGACGATGATCCATGAGGCATTACTGGACAACGAAACTTGGCCGGAACTACAAGAAGCGATGGCCTGCTTCTGCTGGCCGCCCACAGAGCACTTTTGCAGCGCGCGGCTTTTCCTTGTCATTCAGGGCGGCGCCGGGTTTGCCGAGGCGTGCACAGCGATTTGCCGCGCGGGCGGCCATGGTAGCATTGACGAAATGATTACGATGGGGGCTACACCACGACAAGCGACGCTGCTCTATTCGTTCCTGACGCTCGCATTTGGGCGAAAGATTATTGAGGGGCCAGGGGTCAACACATCTGGTGATTTCCTTCTCTGCGAGCCGGATGGCCGGCGAACTGGACGCACGTTGGCCAGCGAACCACTCTTCCTCCAAGCAGCGACGCTGGCACAGTCGCACTCCCAGCTTTCGAAGGACCAATTCATTTCCATCGCCATGCAGAGTTCTGAAGTGAGGGCTGTGAACGAAGCCTTGAACAATGGCTCGCGTGCAGTTGATTTGGTCCTATCATCGCCGGTGATATTTCTGCCCGAATAGTCTCGTTTTGTGATTGCACGGCGGTTAACGCTGCACGCCATTTTCCAAACCTCAGAGATAGCAGCTTCCGCTTCGGGTCATGGGCTGCCTCCGCGACGACGTTGGCATTACGACCGGTGTACCCCGGATAGCCGCCCACTTGCTGCAACGCCCAAGTCGGTGGAGTCGGGCCAAAAGGCGTCGTTCCGCACCGTCGTATCAAATAGTGCTACGCCGGCCCAAGGAACCGCTGTTCGTGATCGTGTCAATGATGCCTGACCGGGATCAACGAGGGGCCGCTCAGGTTGACGGGGAGTATTTCGAACAAGACGTGCACCATGGGTGAGTCCGTCTTGTTGAAAACGGTGTGGTTAATGCCGCCGGATTCAAAGAAAAAATCGCCCGGGCCGTAGACGACGGTCTTATCCGGTAAAACGTAGATCATGTAACCTGACGTGACCTGGCGAATGCCGGGGCCTTCGTGGTTGTGCTCGCCCACATGTCCGCCGGGGGCAAGCGTCAACTCGGTGACGCGGAGTTTGTACTTTCCGTTGATTTCCTTGAGGAACCCCTCAAGGGGCGCCTCGAACTTTATCTTTGCGACCAAGCCCTGGGTATCTACCTTCACCGGGGTTACGCCAACTTGCGCGCTCGCCCCACCCGCTTGTGCGAGCAGCGCCACGAACGGCGCGACTGCGAGGGCCTGAAGAACGTCGCGTCTAACGGGATCGTTGTTAGTCATGACTGATCCTTCCATTACCAAATGTCGACGCCGATAGCAGTCGATACCGCAAGGTAATCCGCGCGCCGCAGACCGCACTAGTACAAAGAGTGGACTACTCTTGCACCCGCACCGCGTGATACGCTCAATCATGTACCGTTACGGCCAATATTGTCCGGTGGCGCGAGCGGCGGAGATCCTTGCCGACCGCTGGACGGTGCTAATCATCCGCGAGCTTCTTGCCGACGTTAATCACTTTAACGAACTTGAGCGCGGTCTTCCTCACATGTCCCGCACGCTGCTGGCGGAGCGGCTGCGGCGGTTGCAGCGGGTCGGTGTGCTGGAGCGGCGCGACGCCTCGCGGGGCAAACGGACCGAATACCGTCTGACTTCGGCCGGCCGCGAACTGCAACCGATCATCGACCTGTTCGGCGGATGGGGAGCGCGCTGGGCTTTCGGCGACCCGCGGCCGAACGAGCTCGATCCCATTGTCTTGCTATGGTGGATGCGCCGCCGAGTGTGCATCGAAGCCATTGGCAGACGCCGCGTGGTGATCCAGTTCGACTTCAGCGGCGGGCCGAGGCAGAGCTATTGGCTGCTCATCGAGCGCACGGACGTCTCGGTTTGTCTCAAGAACCCCGGCTTCGACATCGATGTTCTCGTTTCGGCCGACATTTTGGCGTTTTATCGAGTTTGGCTGGGCCGTGTGACCTTGTCCGAGGCATTGCGGAGGCAGCAAGTACAGCTGGATGGAACGTCCTCCGACGTTCGCTCTTTCTCGCACTGGTTTTCTTGGAGCCCGATGGCAGATGCGGTGCGCGCTGCGCTTGCCGATCGGCGTGCGGCATCCGACAATCGCCATCATGTCACACTGGCAAGAGTGGCAGACACTGAAATTTTGACTGGCGGATTGCGGGCTGATTGCCGTGACAGCGCGAAGTCGCAAACCCGATGTCTCCTCCGGGTCTTGTGTCACGAGTAACGTCGGCCCACACGGCGATGCGTAACTGTACGAGAGATGAAGGAGGGCCCTTCGAGGTCGGCAATCAGGTGTTGATCTCAAGCCACCGCAAGCTGCTGTGGTCAAAAGCTGCGGTAGTGAACGTTGCGGAAAAGTCGAAACAAGATTTCGACAGGCACGATTGAGAGAGGCGAGCGCAAGCGAACCGCTGCAGAAGTGTCGTAAGGAGATTAGGCGATGTCAAAACCGGGGGCTGACCCTGCCTCCGGGATTAGCTTGGGGGATGTCCTGAGACTGCCCGAGCGGCATCCGGCATGTAGGCGGCGCGAAGCTCAATCTGGCTCTTGTACGGAACGTGAGAACCTGGCCGGCGATGCCAAGGGAAAAGGCGCAAGCGGCTCCAACCGCGAGGCCGAAAGTACCGATGCGCCGGAGAGGGGCG
>WNFF01005165.1_pt1 | contig 10667 bp, 16 predicted proteins | sample 5400441 | NCBI WGS metagenome assembly WNFF01 (sample SAMN13153345, study PRJNA577476) | soil metagenome | isolation source: 120 cm saprolite under Douglas fir tree site 2 hole 3 replicate 1 | place: USA:California | collected 2015-04-18
CGCAAGCGTGAGTCTCGAGCGCGGTACACCTCACCCATTCCACCCGCGCCCAAGAGATCTATGATTTCGTAGGGTCCGAGTTTGGTGCCAGAGACAAGTGCCATGGGTAGGCAATAATATCATTGGCCGTCGCAAGGCGACGGTAGGTGCATATGGCGGATGGACCATTGGTAGCGGAATTTGATCAGGAAATGTTCCGCATCTACGTGCGTGGCAGCGAGATCGTTGCGTCCGACAGCTGGGGTCCTCGCTTGCCTGAGCCTCGGGGCCTCGAATGACTATCACGCGGTTACTACGTGGCGTACTCAAGAGTTTCGCCGTATTGGCGGTGCTCGGAGTTCTCAGGATCGTGGCATTGCTCGGGTTCCTCTGGCTGGAGAACCGGTCCGAGGTCACGCTCCCGACACCTACGGGCTCCTTCGCGGTCGGCCGCGCAATCCACGATTGGACCGACTCTGTGGCATTGGACCCACTGGCGCCGGTTCCGGGAACGAAGCGCGAACTCCTCGTTTGGATTTGGTACCCGTCGGCGGCCGGGCAATCAGTTGTCATGGATGACTACCTTCCGGCTGGATTGCGGCCGAAGGCCAGCCACGGGTACGTCGTGGTGGGCTTCGATGCCCCCTATCGCACGGGACGCATCGTGTTCCCCGACGGCCGGATAATGGGAAGGACGGAGCAGAACAACCCGGAAACATGTGTGGTTGCGGACCGGGCTCAAATAGAACGGTGTCTGAGCAGGGTCCTGACCGCGTGGACCGGCGATATCGCGTTCGTGCTCGATCGCCTCGCTCGGCTGAACGCGTCGGATTCGTCCGGGTTCACTGGACGGCTCGACATGACGCGCGTGGGAGTATTCGGTCACTCCCTCGGTGGGGCCGTCGCCTTGCAGTTCTGCCACGAGGATTCCCGGTGCAAGGCAGGCATCGACATCGACGGCGCGCCGCACGGTAGCGTGATCCAGGCCGGGCTCCGTCAGCCGTTCATGTTCCTCCTGAGCGACCACGGCGATGGATCCGATCCGGCGAGCATTCAGATCGGCGCCGACATCCAGTCCATCTACGATCGCATCCCTCCGGACCGGAGCCTGCGCGCCGCGATCCGCGGCGCGTTCCACTTCACCTTCAGTGACGACGGCGCCCTGCTTAAGAGCCGTATCGTGCGAGGGGTGCTCCGTATGCTGGGAAAGCTCGGTATCGACGGACGTCGCCAGCTTGCCGTGACGACGTATTGCGTGCATACCTTCTTCGACATGTACCTCAAGGGCGTAGGCGGTTCGCGGTTGCGTATTTTATCTCCGCTCTATCCAGAAATCCAAGTGCTCGAATGAAGGCCCCTGCCCTGCGGGCTGTGCTGCTCCTGTGCGTCGTGTACTCTGTCGCCGGCATCCTCTTCGGGACACTCGCCGGCCAGGCCACTTCCCATCAGGCGCTCATTGCGTGGCGCTGGGCCGCTTGGGTCGTCAGCGCCGCGGCGTTCGGAGCGCACATCGTGTACGAACAGGTCCGGCTGCGTAGCTCCCCAAGGATCACTGCGTTACACGTATCGTCGGCCGCCGGCCTGGGAGCGTTCGCCCTTGCGGTCGCGGCAAATGTTCATGCGCTGACCGCCTCGGCGCACCAGCATTCCCTCGCCCTCGCCCTGTCGCTCGCAATATGGCCGGTCATAACGGCGCTGCCGGCGTTTGTTGTCGCGCTAGTTTTGGCCATTCTGTTTGCCCGAGCACGGCGGAACGTTTAGCTCCGTACCGCCGTGTTGCCTAACGAATTAAGGATTCTTGTCGCGCGTGAGCCGCGGCAACATCCTGGGTTGAACTAACCTCAAATGCATCAAGGAGGGCCAATTTTCCTTAATGTCCATACGGAAAGTCCATGCCTCTACGCCACCATTTTGAAACTGCCGTTGGATTGAGCGCCGTGTACTTGGTGCACCCGCCTTATGCCGCTGATCGTGTTGGTGCGGCGATACCTGAGCTGGATTCTTGCACACCAAGCAGGTATACCTAATGCGTAAGATAGGTTCCTCGAGACGAGGGGACTCCCGAAAGAATGATTGAAAGTATTTTCTTGGAAGAGCCAGCCGCTCGGACGCGATATCGAACGGCACCCCTGCTCGAAGAGCGCGAGCAATTCCTCTCGCATCTGTTGCGGCGAGGAACGAGTCAACATCGAGTCCGCTCGGTTGCGGCATACCTCATTCACATCATCCGTTTAATGGAACTAACCAGTCTTCGAAACGTAGAACTGGAGGAGATCAAGAAAGCCGGCGAGTGCTGGGCGAACTATCGAGGACCGCACCGAAGAAGGAGGGCGGGAAAGGCAGCAGCCTTCTGCTTCACCAACGTAGCCAAGAACTAGTTGCGTTTCCACGGCCGCTTGGCGGTTCCGCCTGCTCCGCCACAGCCGTTCCAGGAATTAATAAGGGATTTTGTAGCGTGCATGCGGTCGACGCAAGGACTGTCCCCAGACACAGTTCGAGAGCTGGAGTCTTTCTGCGGTGGCTGCCAGAGCGGCGCGACAATTTCTCCCTGGTCTCGCTGAATGATGTCGATGATTTTCTAGCAAGCAAGGCCTCGGACGGATGGTGTTCCACAACGCTTGCAGCGCAGGGCCAAGCCCTCCGAGCCTTTTTTAGTCACGCGGGAATCCGAGGTTGGTGCGCGCCAGGCATCTCGCGGGGCATCCGAAGCCCATCTATCCCCAAATACGATGGCTTACGCAAAGGACCGACCTGGAAGGAGGTACGGCGATTACTTCAATCGACGAGTGGGGCGAAGCCCGCGACGCTTCGTGCTCGCGCAGTCTTATCGCTGTGTTCGATCTATGCGCTTCGCAGCAGTGAAGGTGGCGCGGCTTCGCCTGAGCGATTTCGACTGGCGCGACGAAACATTTGTTGTACAACGATCGAAGCGAGGTGGGCTTCAACACTATCCAATCCAGTACGAAGTGGGAGAAACAATCCTACGATATCTGAGGAACGGGAGGCCGCACTACTCGTGCCGTCATGTCTTTGTTACATTGCACCCGCCGTATCGGCCCCTGCAATCGGGTTCCCTGTGGCAAATCGTAAGCCGCGCATTAAGCAGTTGGGAATATCGTCCAGGCACAAGGGACCTCATGCGCTTCGACACGCCTGCGCCACCCACCTGCTTGGTAGGGGGACGTCTCTAAAGGAGATCGCGGATTTCCTGGGCCATCGCGACTCCCGGTCGATAGGAATCTATGCCAAGTACGACACCAGGTCGCAGCGAAAAGTCGCTGCTTTTCGTTTGGCTGGACTGCGGTGACGCCTACCTGATGCCGTCCGAATATATGTCGAGCGAAAGCAGTCTTTGGGGTTGGTTTACGTCAAGTCCGGCCGGGATCTCTTATCCTTTTCAAGACAAGTAGGAGATGTGCCGCTCGGCCGCGTGACCGCCCGCCAAGTGTTGTTATTCCTGAGTGGCCCGCGCACCTCGACCGTCACGTGGCGAGGCAAATATAAGCTGCTTAAGAACTTTTTTGAGTTCTTGGCTGCACGAGGTGGGTTGCAGGCGTTGCCGCTGCCGCCGATTCGTCCGCCCTGTCTTCAAACATTCGTTCCCTATGTGTATTCCCGAACGGAACTGCAGCTTCTATTGAAGGGAACACGGTTCAAGCCAACTACCTTCCACATGTAGCCTTTACGCCCTGCTTCGGTCACAGGGACGTCACAAGCAACAAAATCAAATGGACTCATGGCGGAACGCTTTGTGGAGTCTTGATGTTTTGAACGGCGTTGGCGACGAGGCGAGGAAGCAACTAGAGTGCGATGGCTGAGCGGGAATCGAGCGGTTGAGAGCAGTTTACAGTTGACGTCGAGACTACGGCGGTCGTAACCTCCGATGGATTTCGTCGTACGTGCCACAGACTGGCTGACATAATTCAGGCCAACCACAAGAGACTCCTTGAAGATGGAGGGAGGAGCCAATGACCATAATGATGGACAGGGACGAAGGACCTCCTCATCGCCGATCTGCAGCACTTCGGCCAGTCCAGATGGAGGAACGAAGAAGTCGGCGAAAAGCGCTTCGAATTCTTCGTGACACTTGTGACTGCCGTGTCCGCTGGTCTCGTGGCTCTAGCGAGCACCGACGGGAAAATTTTCCAGATCCTCAATACCACGCTGCCGGAACTGGCGGGTCAAGCCAGCCTAGCGTTACTCATCTTTGGGCTGTTGACCTATTTTCGAATGTTGCATCGAGACTGGGTGACGACCGAGTTTAACGACACGACCGACCGCATCCGCAATTTGTACATAGAGCTCTACAAGGATGCGTGTCCCGCACTTGAGAACTATGTGGTCCCACTAGGCCTGCAGAAGAACTATAGAACCTAAATTATGCAGATCTGCCCGAGCTGAGTTCTGAAGCCGTCGTAGCTACGTAAACGAGTGCGTCTGCAACTTATTGAAACTACAGGGCTACATGTGCATAGAATTTTATGCATAGTATCCGCGCATCAGCACTGAACGGAAAATGCGATTTTTACTGGGCTCCGCGATAACCTCGCGGGAGCCTTATTCGACGCGCTCTCTATGACCTTCGCGCCTTCAGCGCATCACCATTCGGGTGACCCACGGCAACCCGATTCGGCAGGCGGGATCTGCGTGAACCATGAATCTGTGCATAGTTCAGGTAGAAACAAACATATGAAGATACCTAGGCCGCTGCGAGCCGGGTATGCGCAGACCATCGCCGCGATCGATGGAATGCTGCTCTTCCCCATTCTCGCTTGGTGGGTTCATGTACCACGAGGCTGGGCACTTTCCTGCGGTGTCAGCCTCACAGCCCTGTTGTCGTTCTGCGCGAGCCGAGGAAAGGAAAGACCAAGAACATAAAATACGATGCCAAGACCATCTAAGTATTTTCGAGCCGGGGCCGGAGCCGTAATTGCTGATGGGCGCGGACGCGTACTAGCTTTGGAGCGAGCGGATATACACGGGGCATGGCAGTTTCCGCAGGGGGGGTTGGAGGACGGGGAAAAGCCGCTCGATGCAGTGTTCCGAGAAATCGAAGAGGAGACTGGCATCACGAGGGACGCTTTGAAGCTCGTGGCGCAGTATCCTGATCCCCTGGCGTACGAGTTACCTGTAGCAGCGCAGTCTCTGAAAACTGGCATGGGCCAGGTGCAATTTTGGTTCTTGTTTAAGACGAAGGCACCTTCGTTTGATATTCGCTTGCCGACGCACGGTGAATTTCGATCAGCTTCGTGGTTGCCTTTTGACCGCGTCCTATCTGGTGTGGTGAACTTCAAAAAGCCAATCTATCGTAAGCTACGATCTTATTTCCGGATATACTTGAGGCGCAAGAAGACCTGAAGAGCTGAACACGGCCGCGCACGAGGCGCACCGGGCTACCTGAGTTCTGGAACTCTTTGTTCTGTGATGCGATCTGGCCATCGAGCCGTTTTGTCATCAACGCCCAATAGTCTCGGCAGAGATTCCGCCTTCAGGCTGAAGGGCAACGGCGTACGCATCAGCAAGACGCTCCACACCTGTCCGCCGTCGATGCAAATGAGTGCATGGCCGAACTGGGTCCGGCGTTCCGATTTTCGCCGAAGTAACAACACCCACAGGGGTGGCCAGGGGTGGCGCCCTCTTAATAATGCGTTTGCAACATCCAAAGGTACAACGTGTGTCCGGCTCGCTCCAGCAGCATAATGGGGTACAGCTCCTATGACGCGGGACAGTCACGCGAAAATGTCACGGCTACCACAATCTGAGACCCCCACACTTGCAGGGACCGTCGTGCTGGTAGAGGACGATGCGGATATAGGACGTCTAGTTGAACATCATCTACAAAAGGTCGGTTTCGCTACTCACTGGTTTCGGACAGCGACGAATGTGATACGTGAAACCGAGAACAAGCCTCCAGTCCTGTTCCTATTGGACTTGATGCTTCCAGGAATTGATGGTTTTGAACTTTGCCGGAGCATTCGGAAACACGAGCTTCTGCGCAGGCTACCAATAATAATTCTTACTGCGAGAACCGGCGCGGCAGATCGCAGACTCGCCTTAAAAATTGGCGCAAACGATTACATTACGAAACCCTTTAGTCTTGCAGATTTGATAATGCGAGTGCGCGCACTGTGCCAAGGTGGTTCTGTGTGAGATGCGGTTTCTAAAGAGGTGCTCCCGCTCCAACGGGAGTGAGTTCGTCACCGGTCATGCCGTTTTTTCCATTCGCGGAATAGTTCGGTGAGCACAGCCTGGCTAAATCTGTCGAAGGCCGTTGACAAAGTTCTGAGTCAGGAGATGCCCGGAACTCCTTCAAGAACAAAATGGTCATTGAGGTTTGACGCTATACAACCCCCGTGAGATAGTTATGCGCTTCCGTTGCCGGTGGGAGATCCGCGCGGCACGAGAAGGACATCAAGGAGCCCTAAGTTTCATGATCCGTCTGATTCCGCGAGAGACCAAATTCTTCCGCATGTTCGCGGAAGTGTCGCAGAACCTTACCGAGGGTGCGCGTCTCCTGCAGGACATTCTCAAAAGCCCGGCCAACATGGGAAAGAGGCTCGACAGATTGCAGGAGATCGAGCATCGTGGGGATGATATGACCCACTCTATTATCACGACGCTGAATCAGACATTTATCACACCGTTCGATCGCGAAGATATCCATCGGCTGACTTCCTCGCTGGATGACGTGCTGGACTTTGTCAATTCCGCAGGTGTGCGGCTCAGGCTTTACCGCATCGATGCCCCGCCACCGGTAGCTGCAGAGTTGGCGGGATTGATCGTGCAGCAGTCGGAGGAGCTGGCCAAGGGAGTGTCGCTGCTGGAGCAGAATCAGCGCGTACTGGAGCATTGCGTCGAGGTCCATCGACTGGAAAATGAAGCCGATCGCGTAAGCCGCAATGCTATTGCTGAGTTATTCGACGAGGAGAAAGACCCCATCCGGCTCATCAAGATGAAGGAGTTGTACGAAGTGCTTGAAACTGCGACGGACAAGGCGGAAGACGCTGCCAATGTGCTGGAAGCAGTGGCCTTGAAGAGCGCCTGATGATCTTCGGTTTCGACACCACCATCCCAGCAAGGGGATCCCGCCGGTGACTACAGAACTGCTGCTGCTGATCGTCACCGTGGCCGTTGCCCTGGCTTTTGATTTCTTGAACGGCTTCCACGACGCCGCCAATAGCATCGCTACCGTGGTGTCTACCCGGGTTTTGTCACCCAAGCTCGCGGTAATCTGGGCCGCCTTCTTCAATTTCGTGGCTGCGTTCCTTCTAGGGACGGCAGTAGCCAAAACCATTGGCAAAGGGATGATCCGACTGGAAGACGTGACCCAGTATGTCGTCATCGCCGGCTTGGCCGGGGCGATTGTGTGGGACTTGCTAACTTGGTGGTGGGGTCTGCCGACCTCTTCGTCACACGCCCTCATTGGAGGCTACGCGGGCGCAGCCATGGCGCGAGCGGCCCTGAACGAAGGAGTTACCCATGCCTATTCCGTGATTCTTCCGCATGGCTGGACTTTGACTCTGATTTTCATTGTGGTTGCTCCCGTCATGGGACTAATCCTCGCGCTATTGTTTTCTTCGGCCAGCTATTGGATCCTGCGCAACCGAACTCCCGGGCAGGTGGACAAATGGTTTCGGAAGCTGCAATTGCTGTCTGCGGCGGCTTACAGCCTGGGCCACGGAGGAAACGATGCCCAGAAGACGATGGGCATCATCGCAGGAGCGTTATTTACCGCCGGATACATGACGCCGGATGAGATCACTCACGAATGGGGCCGCTACAAATGGTTCATCATTCTCTCGGCGCACACCGCCATCGCGCTGGGCACATATTTCGGCGGCTGGCGGATTGTTCACACCATGGGGTCGAAAATCACCAAGCTGAGGCCACTGGGCGGATTTTGCGCTGAAAGCGCCGGGGCTTTAACCCTGTTCGCCACTGCTCTGGCCGGGATCCCAGTCAGCACGACCCATACGATTACTGGTGCAATTGTTGGAGTGGGAGCGATACACCGCCTCTCGGCAGTGCGCTGGGGAGTGGCACGGCGTATCGTATGGGCTTGGATGATTACAATTCCTGCTTCCGCAGCGGCTGCCGGGCTGACTTTTTGGATTATCCGGCTGGCGTATCCCGCTGCTTAGGAAGCTGGCTGCCCTGCTTTTTGCCAGACAGAACCTGACAGTGCGCGAGGTTGTGAGAAGAGGCTCATTACATCAACAATCCGACGCACGTCGAGGACGTGACCTGTTCGCGAGGCTACCTATTGCAAAATCGCTATTACTAATTAACTGGGACGTGAGTGTAATAACGTGCCGAGCTCTGCGCACTTGATCTCAAACCGATCCGCCGCTAAAGTTAGGCTGTTAGGCCACGCGCAATTGCCGACGATGCTTTCACGACGCGCTCTGCTGAGACAATTCTGGGGAACGGTGCTAGGAGCCGGCCTTTCCCATCCTTTGCTATCTTGGGCGACGGACACAACGGCCGTTAGTGTGCCAGGGAAGGAAGGATGATCGTTCGACCTCGCCGTTTCCTCGACCTGGAGATGCCACCAGAATTTCTGGAGAGCTGGCTCACTCCGCTCGGGCATTTCTTTGTGCGCAATCACATGCACGAACCCAGCACGCTTGACGCTGACGCGTGGAGGTTGAGTATTGGCGGGGAAGTGGACAAACCGTACGTCCTGACCCTTGAGCGTCTTTCGAAGCTAGAGTCGCACACAGTCACCAACACCCTGGAGTGCGCTGGAAACGGGCGCGGTTTTCAGCGACCTCGCGTTCCGGGAATTCAGTGGCTTCGTGGTGGGCTTCAAAAGACGGTCTCCATCCGAACGATACTGGCGATGAGGCGATGGCGAATGCAATAGACGTCGCTTTGTCTCGGTGAGCCACAGCAGGGTTTCGGAGATCGATCTTTCATGAGCGCGGGGAAGCTCATCTCGCATTGCGGACTGCGGCGATGATTGCATCTACCTGATCGCTCTTTCCGGCCATCTCTTGTAGTCGCTTTTCATCAATGCCACCAATGCGGCCAAGAATGATCCGGAATGGAGTTGCATGCCCGCTGTCGTGCCACTTCGCCATCTCGATGAGGGGATCCAATGCGTCAGAACGCAGCTCGGCTAGAACCTTGGGGTTGCGGGTGACGGTGATGGATTGCAGAACCCATCCCGCCTTGTTGCGATCTGTCCACGGGCCCGCGCTTCTGCGCCAGCGGAAGCGGCATTTTCAAAAAGCTATCAGTTACGCATTCCTGATGCTCTTCACCGCGGGCCTTAGCCCTAGCGTTTTCGCGCAGGAATCATCGCCCTTCCAGGTTTCAAACCCGAAACACAAGAAGTGGTCGTCCGAAGAAGCCGATAAGATCTACTATTCCGCCTGCGAACTGTTGGCTCGAACCGTCAGGCCCGAAAAGCCGCCGCGACTACATCCCAGATTTCTTCTCATCCTGGGCACGAATAACAACGAAGTAGTTCGCACCGACTCTGCCGTCGAGATCCACCTGAAATCCTGGGATGTTGACAGGTTTGCGGAAGCGATGGTGATGGTCGCGGCCCGGGAAGTACTACAGCGCGATGATTTGACGAAAATAGCACGCCAGTCCGTTTCTTTCGCTCAAAGCACTGTCTCGGTCGATCACCTCAGAGAAAATCAGTAGACGATCTTGAATCATTGCACGGCGATTCTTACTGGCTGGCTATTTATCCCGATGAAACTGGCGTAGACGTGCACGATCTGGCCGGGATCGGCAGCTACCGCAGCAACCCCACTTCCCGGATTCAACGTCAGGACGGAAGGACTGTGGCTATGCCAGGCGACGAGCGTGGTGATGTCCACGGGATGGCTGGCTCCATAAGCGCCCATGGCAGTAAACGTCATTGTGCTGCCCCCGGTCGGCGTGGTTGTGGAGGGGGTCAGGTCGATGCTCTGCAGTGCGCGCCTCGGGTTACGACCACCGTTGTTGTGGACGAGGTGACTGGCCCAAAACTCGCTGTGACGTCCGAGGAACACGCGTTAGGGACCGACGGAGCTGCCGTGATCAGCCCGCTATCCGTACCAATCGCGGCACAGGTCTGGTTGGATGATAACCAGATTGAATTGTGTCCAGAAGATTACGAGCCATGTTGAGCCGAATGTGGGCCCATTTTTTACGGGGAGGTGCCTCACCATATGACTAGTACAGTCAGGAAGGCTCTGTACCATTTAGCAAGGGATGAATCCAGGCTTTTTTCTGTGGGTGTCCGCGGCTCGAACTGGGCGCAGGCCCTTGAGGTTAGGACTGGTCCCCCGTCATCAGACGACGTGATAGGGGAACTCTGCCCGACGGGTAGTAATTAAGACAGGTAGTAATTAATATTATTAATGATGAGGTGTGACAGGAGGGCGTACATTGCCGAGGCACGGAAGGGCCAAGTGCATGTAAACACTGGTGTCTCGCGGGTTGAGAAGAAAGGCGGGTTGGGACTTGGGGTCCGATACCCAAAAGGCGTGCAGGTTCAAATCCTGTTCCCGGCAGCAAGCAACCGCTGTTTCCGTCCGGCTTCTTGGACACAACCTGTGGTCGAGATCGATCGCCGAAGCTATTGGTTCGCCTTCAGGTACTTGTCGAACCACTGCACCGTGCGTTGGATCGCGTCAATCCTGTTTTCACGCTTTTCAAATCCGTGACCTTCATTAGCGTAGTAATGC
>WNFF01005166.1_pt1 | contig 10667 bp, 15 predicted proteins | sample 5400441 | NCBI WGS metagenome assembly WNFF01 (sample SAMN13153345, study PRJNA577476) | soil metagenome | isolation source: 120 cm saprolite under Douglas fir tree site 2 hole 3 replicate 1 | place: USA:California | collected 2015-04-18
GGCATGCGGCGCCCCAACAGCGGATGTCCCTCACCGAGGTCATACGCAACGTCTAGGCATGCGATCATGGCGGCGATGTGCTTGCGCGGCTCGTCCATGTGCAGCAGCTCCGTCACCGTTTCGCGCAGTGCAACGGACCGGTCGTCCGTGGCGCCAAGCGCCCTCTGCGCCATGGTGTTCCGCAGCACCCGCGCACCAACCGGGTGGCGTTCGGCCTGATACGTGTCTAGGAGGCTCACCGGTGATGTTCCGCTGACCACCTGGGCCAGCTTCCAGCCCAGGTTGACCGCATCCTGCACGCCAATGTTCAACCCCTGGCCTCCGATAGGGGCGTGTACATGTGCCGCGTCTCCCGCAACCAGCACGCGCTCGCTGCGATAGGTCACCGCTTGACGTGTCATGTCGGAGAAGCGAGAGATAAAGCGCGGGCTGTGCGCCCCGTGGTCCGTTCCGTCGACGCGGACGAGCGCTGCGCGGAGATCCTCCAGAGTGGGCTCATCGGTGCGGTTCACCTCGGGTTCGATCAGGGTGACGCCCACGCGTCCCTCCTCGGCGGGGCCGATGCCGCCGCCGCCACGCAGGCCGAATTCCGGCATCTCCTCCATCTCGACCTCAGCATGGATCCACCACGTCGTAGGATCCCAGCCCGCGAAATCGATGCCGGCCGCCTTGCGCACAACGCTGCGGCCCCCGTCGCAACCAACCAGAAATTTCGCCCGCAGCGATGTGCCGTCGGACAACGCGACGTCAACGCCGCTGTCGTCCTGCGTGAAACCCGTCACCTCGCGCTCGCGCACGATGGGAACACCCAGCTCCTCGATCCAGCCCGACATGATGCGCTCGAAGTGGCTCTGCAACAACGCCATCCCGTAGTTGTGGCGGGTGGGGAAATCGCTGATGTCCAGCGGGACCCCACCGAATGCCTGCACCTGCACTGTCCTTCCCTCGGCGAGAAAGCGATCAACGACGCCACGCTGATCGAGCACTTCGATGGTGCGGGAGTGCAGACCTCGCGAGCGCGGGCTCTCCAGCTTGAAGATGGCGCGTGGCTCGACGATGACAACGCCGATCCCCGCCAATGTCAACTCTGCGGCCAGCATCATCCCCGTCGGACCGCCACCGGCGATCACCACCGCATGCTCAGCCATACGCCACCCCCATTTCGGTAGGTTCTGGTTTCGGCTGGAGATTCTGCAGCAAGACCCGGGTCTTGCCGCAAGCCCCCCGGTGCCCTATACACTGAGAACGGCAGGAGTGGCAGTTGTCCTTCCTCTTGCCCGCCGCCCCACCTGCTAAATCACATAAAGGGCATCAATTCCGCCGGCATCACTACGAAGGGCCGCATCATGTCGTGGTCTTCGTGCTCGAGGATGTGGCAGTGGTACATGTATCGCCCCGCGAAAGTATCGAAGCGCACGAGGATGTCGACAACTTCGTTCGCGTTGACCCGAACAGTGTCCTTGAGGCCGAGCTCATTTGCGTCGAGGGCGTGGGGGATCCCGTCTTCCACCTCCTGGCCGACGCGCACCGTTGCTCTGGTGCCGGTGTCGGTTATGCCGCCGTCCGGCGTCTCCACCGCCGCGGATCGCCGATTCAGGATTTGAAAGCTCTCGACGTGCACGTGGATCGGATGCGTGTCCCGGGTCAGGTTGATGAGACGCCAGATCTCGGGCTGGTGGAGCACCGGAAAGAAGTTGGTCTTGTCCTCGAACCTGGTGGCGACTGTTCGCCAGCGGGTAGTCTGATGCGCTTCGACCAGGGTGATCACGGGGTCATCTGACGGCGCAGCCGCAGCGAGCTCGCGCATTGTCAGCATTGAGGTCTCCCCTTCGCGACTGCTCTCCTGCTCCACGAGCGCAATCGCCCGCACCGGGTAGCCGGTCAGATCTTCCGGAACCGGCCGCTGGAAGTCGGTCGCAAGCACGGCCGGCGGCCGCCGACTACCACGACGTCCGTCGATGACGTGAAAGCGAAGCACTTCCGGGTAAGGAAGCAGGCCCTCCAGGTTTGCCTTGCCGGCGGTCGAAGGATCGGCGAAGGCGCCGTCGAAGGGCGCCGCCGCGTTGTTGAACAACGTCAACTCGGTTCCGACATCGAGGTCCGAGAAATCGACGAGGATGTCGGCTCGTTCGGCTGAGGCCAGGACCAGACCCTGACGAGGAAGTTGGACGGGCGCGGCCAGCAGCCCGCCGTCTGTCCCGATCTGGGTGATCCTCTCGTTGTTCGGCCGGCCTTGGTGCGTGAGTACAAGCCGGTAGGTTCTGGCGTTCGATCCGTTCAAGACGCGGAAGCGGTACGTGGTCGGCTCGACCTCGACCCGTGGCCAGATCACGCCGTTGACGACGGTGAAAGGGCTGAAGCACTCCATCACGTCGGGGTCGATCTTGTGGAGCAGCACTCCGTTGAGCCTTCCGTCTGGCGCAGTGTCGAAATTTCGATCAGCCAGCACGAGAGGCAGCTCATAGGGCGGGCCTTCGGGCAGCTCCAGCTCACGCTCGCGGCCGTCGCGAATGATCCAAAGACCTGCAAGTCCCGCGTTTAGGTCGTAGCGCGTGATCCCCATCACGTGGTCGTGGTACCAGAGCAGCGCGGCGCGCTGATCGTTCGGATAGGTGTCGAGCGTCTGCTGGCCCGGCGCCATCAGATTCTCGGTCCACCCGTCGCTGGTGGCTTGGGTCACCGCGCCATGCAGGTGAACCACCGCGTATCCGCTGATCGCGGCTGCGCTCGGATCGGGGACGCTGTCGCCGCGACCCGGCATGCACTGGACCGGAATCCCGTCCACGGCATGGGTGGAGGACCGCGTGGCGATTACCGGCAACCTGCCCGAAAGGTGGTTCTCCCACTGCACCTCAACTGGCGTTCCTCGCTCGACCTCGATGGTTGGGCCCGGGAGATGGCCGTCGTAGGCCCATACACGCGACGGCGGCATGTCGCGATGGAAGCGGTGGGTCGCGGTTTCGAGGCGGACGGTCAGCCGCGCCGGCCTATTGATGACGCGCCGTGGAGGCACCCTCAATGGGTCTACAAACGGAGCGAGTGGGCGCGCCCCAAGGTTCATTTCTGTCAGATTGAAGGAAGAGCCAGTAGCGCCGCAACGGCCTGGGTCGCGCCTGGCCCGCGACAGGCGCCCGGGGACGAAGGGAGGAACTCCGTGTCGGGGCCGTTCATATTCATCGCGGTGCCCCCCATGCGTAGCCGGCCAGCAGGGCATTCCGGTGGATATGCAACTCGTTGGTTGCATTTGCGGAGTCGCCGCTATAAGATGCAACCATGAAGTTGCATAACGCTACGGACCGCATCGAGAAAGAGATCGTTCTGCGCGCACCCCAGTCGCGTGTCTGGCGCGCACTTGCCAACGCCGACGAGTTCGGCGCCTGGTTCGGCATGAAGCTCGAGGGGGCCTTCGCACCAGGCGGGCGTGTCCACGGCCGGATCACGCTGCCCGGCCATGGGCAGGTGACCATCGAGATCGCAATCGAGCGGATGGATCCCGAGAACCGGATGTCGTACCGCTGGCACCCATACGCGGTCGAGCCCGGCATGGACTACTCGCACGAGCCCACCACGCTGGTCGAATTCCACCTTGAGGAAGTCGCGGAAGGCACCCGGCTGAGGGTGGTCGAGTCAGGCTTCGATCGCATTCCGCTGGCGCGACGTGCTGAAGCCCTTCGGATGAACGACGCGGGCTGGGCTGAGGAGCTCGAGAACATCGCGCGACATGTCGCTGCATAGTGCAGGCTGGCGCGAGGTTTCCCGCACTGCGCCGATGTTTGCGGCCCTCGGTGACGAAACTCGGCTAGCGCTGGTGGCCCGACTAAGCTCAGAGGGACCCCTCTCGATCACCCGGCTAACCGCCGGATCTGCTGTTACGCGACAGGCGATCACAAAGCACTTGAACGTGCTCGCCACGGCTGGGCTCGTCTCGGATCTGCGGCGTGGCCGCGAACGCATATGGGAGCTCGAGCCGGAACAGATGGAAGCGGCGCGAACCTATCTCGAGCACGTGTCGAAGCGATGGGACGAGGCGCTCGGCCGTCTGAAGGAGTTCGTTGAGGAATAAAGGAGAGAAACAATGACCGATCACAAGACTGGAACACATGAAGAGTGGGTTGAGGCCCGCCTGGAGCTGCTGAAGGCCGAGAAGGCGCTGACGCGCCGTGGGGATGAATTGGCGCGGATGCGGCAGGAGCTGCCCTGGGTTCGGATCGAGAAGGAGTACCTTTTCGATACCGACGAAGGCAAAGCGTCCCTCGCCGACCTATTCCGAGGACGCTCGCAGCTCCTGATCTATCACTTCATGTTCGGACCCGACTACACGGCAGGTTGTCCGTCCTGTTCGGCGATCGCGGACGGCTTCAACGGCTCCGTCGTCCACCTGGAGAATCACGACGTCACGCTCTTTGCGGTGTCGCGGGCTCCCCTCGCGAAGCTGCAGGCGTACAAGCGGCGGATGGGCTGGACCTTTCCGTGGGCGTCCTCGTTCAACAGCGATTTCAACTACGACTTCCACGTGTCGCACACTGACGAGGAGTGGCGGGCCGGAGCCGTCGAGTACAACTTCCGCAGTGAGGACCTCCGGATGCCGGCGGGACAGGAGAATCCCTTTATCACGGCGCTTACGAAGATGGTTGGAACGGACTGGGCGACATACAGGAAAGAGGGGCCCGGCATGAGCGCATTCGCGCTCGAGGATGGCGTCGTCTACCACACCTACTCGACGTACGAGCGTGGAGTGGACGCCGTCTGGGGCATGTACCCGTGGCTCGACCGCGCGCCATTCGGTCGCAACGAGACCGGTCTGTGGTGGCGCCGCCACGACGAGTACGAGAGCGAGTAAACCTGGTCTTGAGCAAGCCCAAGCGGTCCGCTGCAAGGTTCGCGGCCCGGCGTGGCGGCGAGACTCCCGACGAGCGGGGCCGATATGTCGTCAAGCCAGAGTGGATTCGAGCGGATACAACGGTCAATGCCGCGTTCATCGTGGTCGGGGTATATCTCGTTCAGACCCTACTGGGCACCGGCGCCACTGACTTAGCGGCGCGAATATCGATTGTCGGGTGGGCCGTGGCTATTCCCCTTTTGGCCGCATTAGCCATGTTGAACGTGGTGCGGGAGTGGTATCGATATACGTCCTACCCGTTCTACTGGGGTATCGCCTGGTCAGTCGCACACGGTGCAGCCCTCATCGCCCTGGGCGCCGCGTTCTGGCACATATGGTTTCCCGCGGCGATCGTATTGACAGCTAGCGGCGTGGTCGGCATCGCTCTATATCAGGTGTCGGTGCACCGGCTGTTACGTGACAACTCTCCCCCGTAGCTCAGCTCACCGCTTTCTTCACGAGGGCGCCGATCCTTGCCTCGTCGGCGGCTGTCAACTTCGTGAGAGCGAAGGCGATCGGCCACATTGACCCTTCGTCGAGCTTCGCCGGGTCGTTGAAGCCGAACGTCGAGTACCTCGTCTTGAACTTCTGCCCGGTTTGAAAGAAGCAGACGATCTTGTCGTCTTTGGCATACGCGGGCATGCCGTACCAGGTTTTCGGCGAGAGGGCTGGCGCGCTGGCTTTGATGATCGCGTGGATCCGCGAGGCCATGGCGCGATCCGCTGCCGGCATCTCGGCGATCTTCGCGAGCGCTTCCTTTTCGCCGTCCGCCTTTTGCGCGGACGCCTTCATCTCTCGGACGCGATCCTGCATCGCGGCTTTTTCGCCTGCCGTGAATCCCTCGTACCTCTTCTTGGTCGCGGTGGTGCTCTTGGCGGACTTCTGCTTGGACTTCACTGGAGGTTTCCTCCTCTACGAGTATTGATGGGAACGAGCCTCATGCTAGGGAGCCGCCCCCGCGGCGGGGTCTCCAAAACTGCTCGATCACGTCGCTGCCACCGCTATCCACCTTGCTGCGCCGAAAGCTCATGCGCGAGGGCAGTTGCCCAGCCGCCGTCACGCAGCGGATGGACCTTCACCCAGACTCGGTTCTGAAATTCGCTCAGCTCCAGCGTGCCCTGGCGGCCTGGCATCCCAAGGTGCCAGTGATGGCTGCCGGTGCGACCGGCCAGCTCGCGCACGCTTCGAACGATTAGACCGCGCCGGCGGCACTCATCCAGGACTTGCCCGGCGGTGAGCTTGAGATCGAGTTCAAGCACGGCAGAGCTCTCATCCAGCCGGTGGAGCCACGTATGAGACGATCCGCTCGACCTTGATTTTCCCGCTGTCGTCGAGCAGCCAGGTCTGAGCCGAGGGAAACACTTTCGATCCAAGCGGGCCGCCCTCGGTACTGACTTGATACATGATCAGCGCGTTCCGCTCATCGCCCATGGCGGCAATCACGCGCAAGCTGCCCGGCACGACTTGTCGTGCGAATTGAGCAAGGCCTCGAGGCGCGTCCATGTACTCATCGATGCCGACGAGATTCGCGGCAGGGCTGAAGAATTGCACGTCCTCTGCCAGGTTGACTCGCACCCTGTCTAGGTCGTGATTGGTCCACGCCTCAAGGTGGGCACGGGCAAGCGCCACTGCTCGTGAGTCCGACATTTGCTCCTCCTTTCCCGCGACCGCGCGCGGGTTGCCAATCACAAGGTTCAAACGGGTCGTACCGACTCTCGACTACCTAAATGAGCTTGCCAAACGCCACGGCCAGGTCCTCGCTCGAACCGATCACAGTCTGGCCGGAGCTGACGAGCTGTCCTGGTTCATCTGTCCATGTCGCGTCAGCACCATATAAGAAGTAGGCGTCCCAGACGATTCCGGCGCTACCAGTGTGCTCGGCGAACCACGAACCGACCACGCGGTTCGGGTCGTAATAGTTGGCGACTCGATGATCGTTCAGCACCTTTCTGTCGACCAGGGCTCGCGAGTCGCCGGTCGTCATGTCGAACCAAACCACATAGACCCGGACGTCCGATGAGGGGTACTTCTCCAGGATATTGCTTCGCACCCAACGGGCGCCTGTGGCACATGTTGGTCAGGTCGGCGACAGCAAGAGGATCAGACGAGGGTGCCCCGCGTCGTGACTGAAGTTCGCCCGGAGCTGATCGACGTTCGTAAGGTCGGTGAGGGTAGCGTCGGGGCCAGAACCTGTTTCGCCGATGCGCGCGACGGCCTCGGCGACATAGCTGTGTGGGTTGGCGAACTGAATGCCGATCACGACCAGCACGACTGCCAACACAGCCACGTTCAACCAGCGACCCTGGGAACCACCAGTCCGCTTGCCCATCCGTTTGAAGCTAATCACGACCGCTGATCACGGCAGCTTGCCGCCGCGAACCCACCTTTCAAAGACCTCGACCTGCTCAGCCGGCCACGCGCCGTCACAAGGCATGGAGCCGCGTCGTAAGCGCTCGAGGATACGGTCCGCGTGATCGCTCACGTCTTCATAAGACCCCAGGTCGAAATGTAGCCGCATCGATTGGCGATCTTTGTCGCGAAAGAGCGGCTTGATGTCACCTTGAAAATGGACTGGTTCATCGTCATTCGGCAAGCTCACGGTCGAATTCTCCTACTCCTCGAGCCCCCCGGTGGGCAGAGGCGCCTCTATATAGTCCGCTGACATGCCGGCGGACACGAGCCCAACCTCGACCCCGCGGGCATCGGGGTGGATCGCGCTGCTGGTCCTCTTCGGGATCACCTCGGCTATCGAGGCGTTCACCGTTGCCCACGTCTTCCGATTTTTGCCCCTTTACCTCGGGACCGTGCACGTGCCTCCGGCCGAGGTGCCGGCCTGGACTGGATATTTGAACGCAGCATTCTTCCTGTTCGGACTTCCGCTGGTTCCCTTCTGGGGCGTCTGGTCCGAGCGCTACGGGCGAATACCGATCATCGCGCGCAGCGCATTCGTCGAAATGGTCGTGTTCGCTGTGCTTTGGCTCGCGCAGAACCGCTGGCAGGCGACATTCGCATTGCTGCTGGTCGGCTTCCAGCTGGGCAACACAGGAGTGATGCTCACCGCCCTTCGCGCCGTCACCCCGCAGGGCCGAGTTGGCTTCGCCATCTCTCTCTTTGGGGTCACCCCATCGCTCGGCTTCGCGCTCGGCCCCGCCGCCGGTGGCTGGCTCGTCGACCACGGCGTCCTCACCCTGCATAGCCTCTTCGCGTTCGACGCCGCGATCTCGCTCGCCGCCGGCGTCATGTTGCTGGCATTCGCGCGGGAGGGGAAACGCGCGCCTGGGCCTTCTGGGTCAGCGACGCGGCTCGCCCTCGACGCCCTGCGCCTGGCGCTGACGGGGCGCGTGACTTTGATCGTCTTCGGCGTCTTCGGGCTGGCGTACTTTGCGCAGCAGATCGCGAACCCGTTCCTCCCGCTTCTAGTCCTAAGGCTCGTCGGCAGCACGTCCGGCGCCGCCGGGCAGATCGGCGTCGTTTTCGGTGCGTCGGCCTTCTTAGGAGCGCTCCTCTCGCCGCTTGCCGGCGCCGCCGGCGACCGTTTTGGCTTCCGCCCACTTCTGGCAGGAGCCTGCGTGCTGGCCGCGGCCAGCCTGGGCGAGCTGGCGTTGGCGCCGAATTTGGTCTGGCTCACCCTGGGCGCGCTCTTCCTTGGCGCCGCCACCGCCACCGCGATCTCGATGGTGTTCGCGATCTTGGCCACTGCCGTCCCAGCGGAACGTCGCGCCACAACGCTCAACTTCGTATTGCTGCCCATCTATTTATCGTCGGTGGCCGGCGCCATCCTGGGCGCGCTCTTGGTGCGAGAAGGCCTAAACACCGTCCTCTGGACCGGAGCGGCAATCTCCTTGATCGCTGCGTTGCTGACCACGAGGTTGCCCTCAGCAGCCCGTTCCACGATCGATAGCAGCCGGTAACGGGTCAGTGTTCATAAACATCCGCAAGCTGGCCGCCCTGGATTTGGTTTTCCACGGGCCTCGGTTGGTGCTGATCGAGTTTGGCGGCGCTGTCGTACTGAGCGTTGGCTTAGCCGTGCTGTCTCTACGGTCTGCGTTCTCCGGCTCTGGCCGACCAGTCGTTTGGGAAATCGTCCTCGGAGTGCTGCTGGCGTCCATTGGCGCCAATTACATCCCGCTGCTGGTCAACGCGGTCTCTCTTATTCGCTCGGGCACCGCTCGTCAAGAGGTGGCGGAGGAGATGGACCAAACCAGGCAACCTCAGCGCCGGTACGGGACTCAACAATTCCTGCTCGTGGTGCCGTTTGCAGTGATGGTCCTCGCACTTGTGCAAGCGTTGGGACGCCGGACACCGGGAAGTCCCGGGAGGCCTGGCGACTCGCCGGCCACGTTGTGATGTAGCATCGGCGCGACCTTTCACCCGACGGTGCGACCGCCCACAAATGGGAAATTGGGGAGTTCGAAATGGCAACGCAGCTCACGGACACCGGTCAGGTCTTGAATCATCACCTCCAGGCGCTCGGTGGCGGCCGGCTGGATGACGTTCTCGAGGATTACGTCGAGGATTCGGTGTTGATCACCCCGGACGGGACGAACAAGGGACTCCGCGAGATTCGGTCGGTGTTCGAGGGATTCCTGTCAGGCCTTTTCAAGCCCGGTACCTATGAGCTCACGTTTGACGCGCGCCAGGTGGATGGCGAGGTGGCGTACATCGTCTGGCACGCGAAGTGCGCCGCGGGCAACATCGCGTTGGGAACCGACACTTTCATCGTGAAAGACGGGAAGATCGCTGTCCAAACCTTCGCCGCGAAGGTCGAGCCCAGGTAGGCCGTGGATACGGTTCGGCCGGCCACGCTGGACGTCGACCAGACAGACATAGACGAGGCGCGCGCATTCAACGCGCAGCTCGAAGCCCTCATCGCCGGCCAACCGCTGGTGTACACGCTCCCACCTGAGGTCTCGCGGCGAGCGCGGCGCGAAGGCAAGGGGATCTTTCCGGCGCCCGTTTTCCTGGAGGACGCGCGAGACGTCGAGATCGCGGGACGCGGCGGTCCGATCAAAGTGCGCATCATCCGGCCCGACCAAAAGCCGGTGGGCATCTACCTCCACATCCATGGCGGGGGCTGGACCCTGGGTGCGCATGACATGCAGGACGTAGGTTTGAAGTTACTCGCCAATCAGACCGGCCTGTGCGGCGCAAGCATCGACTACAGGCTCGCTCCGGAGCACCCATACCCCGCCGGCCCCGACGACTGTGAAGACGCCGTGCTTCATCTGCTCGAGCACGGAGCTGAGCTGCTCGATGCTCCGGCTCGGTTTGCCATCGGCGGCGAGTCGGCTGGAGCGCATCTGGCCGTGGTGACGCTGTTGAGGCTGCGCGACCGGCATGGGATCAAGAATCGAATCGCCGCCGCCAACCTGGTTTACGGCGCTTACGACCTGAACGGCACGCCGAGCCAGCTCCTTTGGGGCGACCGCAACCTGGTGCTTTCGACGCCGATCATCCATTGGTTCGGCAACAACTTCCTCCCCGATGCCGGCTTTGAGCAGCGCCGGGACCCCGACATCTCGCCCCTCTACGCTGGCCTCGGCGATATGCCCCCGGCGCTGTTCACGGTCGGCACCATGGACGCCCTGATCGACGATTCGCTCTTCATGGCCGAGCGCTGGCGAGCGGCCGGCAACCGGGCCGAGGTCGCTGTCTATCCCGAAGGTGTGCACGCGTTCAACGCTTACCCGACCGGCATTGCCCGCAAGGCCAACGCCAGACAGTTCGAGTTCCTGCGTAACTCCCTGACCTGAAGCGGTAGCCCGACAATGCAGTCACACGAAACAGG
>WNFF01005169.1_pt1 | contig 10665 bp, 4 predicted proteins | sample 5400441 | NCBI WGS metagenome assembly WNFF01 (sample SAMN13153345, study PRJNA577476) | soil metagenome | isolation source: 120 cm saprolite under Douglas fir tree site 2 hole 3 replicate 1 | place: USA:California | collected 2015-04-18
TCAATCTCGTTGAGCAGGCGGCGAAAATCAGGCGCCGAAAGCTTATTAACGTCGGCAATCTGAAAATCCATCGGCAGCTGAACCTCATCATCCCTTCCGCCGTACATTTTGGTGAGCTCGGCGATATTCGGCTCGTCGGCCTCGCTGATCAGCACCGGGCTTCCGGGATACTTGTTCACTACTTTTCTCATTTCGCGCAATACTTCATGAACTTCCGGCAAATTGTCCGTGTATTTGTGCGCGATATTCGGATCACCGTAAGCGTTCTTCCCGGGCACTATCGGGTCGTCGTGTAGATTGGGGTCTTCAAACAAACGCGAGACCGCATCAATGCGAAACCCGGCAACGCCGCGATCAAGCCAGAAGCGCATGGCGTCGTACATGGCTTTGCGCACTTGAGGATTGCGCCAGTTCAGATCGGGCTGTTCGGTGTAAAAGTGATGGTAGTAATACTGATTGCTTGTGGGGTCGAATTTCCAAGCCGAATGGCCAAACCACGACTGCCAGTTGTTGGGCGGCTGGCCCTCCCCTTTGCCGTCGCGCCAGATGTACCAGTCGCGCTTCGGATTTGTGCGAGAAGAACGCGATTCCTTAAACCACGGATGCTGGTCCGATGTGTGATTCGGCACAAAATCCATGATTACGCGAATGCTGCGCTTCCTCGCTTCACTGACCAATCGATCAAAATCCGCGAGAGTTCCGTAGAGCGGATCGATAGCCGTGTAATCCGAAATGTCATAGCCGAAATCCACCAGGGGCGACGGGTACATCGGGCTAATCCAGATGGCATCGATGCCCAGGTCGCGAAGATAATCCAGCTGCGAGGTAATTCCGTTGATGTCGCCAACGCCGTCACCATTCGAATCCTGGAAGCTGCGCGGATAGATCTCGTATATAACCGCGTGCTTCCACCAAGGATCCTGTGCCTGCTGATGAGCATGAGCCGCTCGCGAACTTTGAGGCGGAACCTGCTGCCCTCGGCACGGGCTTGCCACGACGCAAAGGTCGAGCGTAATTACGAAAAAGAAAAATTTAGCGCGTTTCAACACGGCTGCTCTCCCTGTTTGTGCTGCTTCTCACCTGCGTCTCACGGCTTTGCGTTTTCATGAGTCTGCAATTGTTCCGCCAACTTGAGTTCGCGCTCTGCTTCATCCGTGCGGCCCAGCTCGCGGTAAGCTTGCCCGAGCAAATGGTGGGGCATCGGATTATTGGGATCCATCGTGATGGCGCGCTGCAGGGCGCGCACGGCAAGTGCCGTCTCGCCTTTCTTCTCAAGAACCTTCCCCATCAATATGTACGGCCCGGTCGAGGTGGAATCGAGCCAGATGGACCTTTGCAGCAGCTTTTCCGCTTCCTCATATTTCTGCAGACGGCTGTAGGCATCTGCCAGTTTGTAGTACACCGCGGCTTCGCCAGGATTCAGCTCCAATTCTTTCTGAAGCTGCTCGACAGCCTCCGGAATCCGCGACTTATAAAGGTATAGCTCTCCGAGCAGCATGTGCGCCCGCGGAAGCTTCGGATCCAATTCAACGGCCTTCTTCGCATACTCTTCTGCCACCGGGGCAAAATCCTGCCGCAGCAGCATGCGCGCGGTAAACAAATACGCCGCCGCGGAATCACCCGGCACACCGAACATCCTGGCAAATGCCTTGCGCGCGTTGGGATAATCCTTCGTCTGCATGTAGCAAACGCCCAAAATATACGCAGCATCCACGTTGGCGCTGGGATACCACGTCTGCACCTTCTCCAGGGGAGCGATCGCTTCCGCCAGCCGACCCGCCAGATAATATGAAAGGCCCATCAACTGCACCGCTTCGTTATCACCCGGATCTTCGTCCAACGCCTTCTTAAAGTTTGCCGCAGCCTTTAGGAAATCGCCTTTGCGATAATTGGCGATGCCGATTTGCCGCAGCACTCCGCGCCGCCCCGGCTCTGCCGCGGCAATGCTTTCAAGCAGCGCCAGCGCTTCATCGTTCTTTCCCTGGTGCATCAGCAGAGTGGCTTGCTCGACGCTACTGTCTCGTGGCGCTGTTGATGCAGCCGGCGGCGCGGAATCTTGCTTCGACACATCCTGTAGCGCCTGTGTTCGCGCCGGCAACACCGCGCAAGCGCTCAACACGCCAGCCATCAACCATCGAAAATGGATTCGGAGCCACATCATTTGAGACTTCCCCGCCGTCATTACATCATGGCTGGGGCATAAAAAACGGGGAGCCTGTCAGGAGGCTCCCCGTCGGGGTGGTAGGGTGTCCTCGTCCTTGTTAGAAGCTAAGTTTGAACCCGTATGTCAACGAACGCAGTTGCGAGTTGGCGGCAATACCACCGATCCTACCGACAGTCCCACAGTCCACGCACCCATCTGGGTTCGCGAGATTGACATGGTTGAACACATTGTAGAATTGGAATTGGAATTGAGCCTTCGCCTTTTCCGTGATGCTAAAGTTCTTGAATAGGGCTAGGTCTGAGTCGAAGAACCTTGGACCATGCAACGTGTTGCGCCCAACGTTCCCAAACAAATCGCATCCAGGCTCACGCCAAGAACCTCCGCTGAGTTGCGCAGCGCCATTACAAACATTGCCGGGGGACGTAGGAGGCAAAAGGGGGGCAGGTTCAAGTGCGACACCGCCTGTGCCTTGGAACCAGTATCCGGTAGTCGTCCTTGGGTCTCCGGACCTCGTACCGGCCTTGACTGGGCCAATAAGGTCCGGGCGGCAAGGCCCCGTGTCGCTGGAAGCGTGGCAGGAGCTAAGGCTGGGCGTGAAGGGCAATCCACTCGAAAAGTTCGTGGTGCCATTCAACTCCCAACCGCCGATGAGCAAATCGCCTATGCGGCCGACGTCTCCGGCGTACTTCTTTCCTTTGCCGAAGGGCAGTTGGTAGACTTGCGTTAAGACGAACACGTGGTTGCGATAATTACTGTTAGCACCGTAGTTAACGCTCTTATCTATTCCCGCGTATCCGCCATCATCGTCCGCTCGGGCATGCTGCCAAGTGTAGTTTCCATTGAAGGATAGCCCGGACGCGAAGCGCTTCTCCACTGTCACCTGCAGCGCGTTGTATTTGTTGTTGAAGTCGTTTCCAAAGTAACGGAAGCCCTGCGTCCAGCCGTACTTGGAGTAAAAAGGCTTGCGCTGATTCCGCGCCAAGTCTCCGACAGCGCCTGTGAGATTAGGATTGTAGCCGACCACTGTCGGGTTGTTGAAAGGATAGTCTGGGCCGCCGCCGATAGTATGCGTCCCTTTGTTGCCCACATAGGCAACGGTCGCGCTGATTGTTGATGTGACTTGCCGCTGTACCGTGGCGTTCCAGGCATCCACACTCGGCAACCTGTTATTGAAGGGGCGCACAAAGGCGTTGAGGCCGTCCGGCAAGAGTGGACGGCCGTTAGGCCCAAGGCACTGCGTCTTCGTGCCTGTCGGATCGGTGATCGAGTTGCAGTTATTTGTCAGCGCCGTCGCTGGATCCCCCGAGACGGGCCCGTTCGAGAGGAAAAAGGCCGTGTTGAAGTCCTGTCTCGTTGCGGCTGTGGAAGTAGAAATCTGCTGGCTTGCCAAGACTGGCACGTTTTGCGTAACAGCATGGCCGAAGATAGACCCGAAAACGCCGATGTCATAGCTGCGACCGTAGCCCAGCCGAACCACCGTCTTCGGGTTCCATTGGTAAGCAATACCCAAGCGAGGTGCGAAGTGCTTGTAACTAGTACTCGTATTTCCTCGCAGGTCTACCCCTTGCGTGCCGGCGATGCGAACCTCGCCTGTGGAGGGATCGACCCAGCCACCCTTGCCGGTCCCAGCCACGGATTCCGGCCTGTAAATTTCCCACCGGAGTCCAAGATTGACAGTCAGCTTGTTGCTGAGCCGCCACGTGTCCTGGCCAAAGAAGAAGAAGCGCGGCTGAGTCTCGTACGCGGTCGTGGAGACGCTAACGTAACGCTCGAAGAAGGTCACATCGCCTAGAAGAAAAGCTGCCAAACCCTCTCCCCCAACCCCGCCCGGACCTTGAGTTTGGTCCCCGGCGAAACTGAGTTCACCGGCGCGGTGTTTGTCGCTAGGGATACGCAGGTTGTACGCATGGCGGATATCCGCTCCGAACTTAAAGGTGTGGTTTCCGCGAATTTTGGTCCAGTTATTCACAAACTGGTACTGATGCTCTTGTTCCGTAAGCGGACAGTTACATTGATTCGCACCCAGCGAGTATCCGAAATTAAGGTCCGGCACACCGCCGACACCTTTTATTGTGAAGTATGGCATTCCCGTGGTGTACAGAGCATCTACGTTCAATCCCGGGATGCCAGCGTCTTTCGCTGGCGTGGTGCCCACGCCTCCGGGGGCTACCGAGACGTTGTAGCGCATGTATCCGAACCGGAAGTCTGTTAGCAAGGTGGGGCTAAAAGTGTAGTCAAAACCGGTAGCAAGGCTTTGGTTCTTGACCTTCGAAGTCCCAGCAAATTGTCCCCCCGAGTCAACCGGAAGCGCTGGACCGCCTAGCAGGGCTCCAAACAAGCCCGGTCCCGTGCGGAGGAACTTCTGGTAGCTGTACCGTCCGAAAACCTGCGTCTTCGAGTTGAGAACGTAGTCGGACCGCACGTCAAAATTGTCTGCGTTCAAAACGTTGCTGCCCGAACCACCAAAATTCGGCAACGTAGGATCGGACAAGGTCGCTCCTACCGGAAATAGCTTGAGGATATTCTGCGCCTGTTGGCTCCCAAAGATGGCACCTGGACCTGTCAAGCGAGACGTTGGGATTATGTTTCCGGGGAATTGCGTTCGGCTCGCGCTGCCCAACGGGATCGGCTGGTTCTTTGCATCGAGTACTAGGGTCTGGTGAGTGGCGTCCGTCGTCTGATACGGGTCGTAGATGAGAATCGGTTTTGCGAGCGTCAAGAGATCGCTGAGGTCGCCGTTTCGCTCTGCGGCCGTCGGTATCCGGGCAGAAGCTGACCCTCCCACATGAGCCCGTTGCCCTTGGTAATCTCCGAAGATGAAGACTTTGTTCTTGATGATTGGAGCGCCCAAGGTGCCGCCGAACTGGTTCCAGTTTCCGCTGGGCACAGGTACCAGACTGAAGGGGTCGCGGGCAAAATTGGAATTCGAACGCTCGAAATCGAACGCCGACCCGTGCAGTTCATTGGTTCCGGACTTGGTCTGGGAAGTCACGATGGACCCGATGGCCTTTCCAAATTCGGCATCGTAATCCTGCGAAGTGATCTTGACCTCGTTGATCGACTCGAGGTTCGGGTTGATCACGATGATTCCCAGGATCGGATCTTGGTTATCCGTCCCGTCCAGTTCGAACCCGGTTCCCGCAAAATGCTGGCCGTTCGTCAATATCTGTCTTGAAGCCTGAGGGTTCTCGCTGGCCGCGTGCCCCCAGCCTTGGAGCTGGGCCCCCGGCGCAAACAATTGAAGTGTAGTGAAATTCCGGTTGAAAATCGGGATGCTCTCCACCTGTCGGTCAGAGAAAACGGTCGCCACGTCGGCCCTGTCACTCTGTAGCTGTGGAATTTCTCCTGTAACTTCAACCGTCTGAGTTACCGTGCCGACCTGCAACGCCGCATCCGCACGGACAGTAGTGTCCGCGTCCACGCGCACACTGGCAATGTCTGTGGCCTTAAACCCGGTGGCCTCGACTCTGATTTTGTAACTGTCCGGGATCAAATGCGTGACCGAGTAGTTTCCGCTCTCGTTCGTGGTCGTTTCTTCCGTCGTGCCCTTAGCGGTATTTGTCACCGTGACCTTGGCCCCCGCTACTGCGTTCCCCTGCGGGTCCGTCACCGCTCCAACAAGGCTCCCGTACACTGCCTGCCCCAAAGACGTGCTCGCACCAGACCCCAGCGCGAGACAAAGAACTAGAATCCACCCGAATAACGCTTGCCTTTTCATTACACCCCTCCTGAGCACTCGTTAACCCTCAGACCCTATTCAAAATCAAATCATTTGGCCCACGAGCAGCTGAAACACTGCGCTGACACATATTTATTTCCTTTGGCAGATAGCACGTCGTTGCGCCAGATCAACCTCTAGCGCACACACATACTGCTGAGCTATAAAAATGGAAACGCGGCAACCTGCCAAACTGACCGCAGTGAACAGCCCCCAAACTCCTCGATCTTGGTGTCGCTAAGTCAAGCCCGACTGCTGCCGCCTCATCACCTCTTTCAATAAATCCGAGAAGACGAGTGCGGACACCCAAACACGAGTCGGTCTGTATTTGTGATGCCTTCTATCAGCTTTTTGCGTAACAGGGTAAGTGTCCAAGGGTTTGATACGGTTACGCGAAACAACCCATGCCTTCACAAGGAGATGCGCCAGCGTTACTTTGGTGTTACAATGCCCGCTCGGTGGTCCCCGTGACTGAGAAGGCGCTGCACCTCGGACAAATCGAAAAACTGCTTGCTAGTCACTCCCTCCACGGGTCGGAGTCTCTCTGCAAGCTACTCCGCTATTTGGCCAATCATTCCCAGGAACATCCTGGAACTTCACCCAAGGAATATCAGATAGCTACGGAGGTTTTTGGGCGGCAGCAGGACTTCGATCCCCATGTAGATTCCATGGTGCGAGTGCAGGCTGGGCGTCTGCGCACCAAGCTGGCCGAATACTATGCCTCCGAGGGCGCGGACGACCAGATTATGGTGGAACTGCCGAAGGGCACCTACGCCCTCACCTTCCACCCGCGTCCCCACGGGGCAGGGCGAGGCCACGCGAGTACTTCTCATGAGGCGCCGAGCAATTTGGAGGTCAATGGCCGGACCTCTCGCACCGGGATTGTCACTATCGTTGCACTCTCCGTCGTGCTCGCCTCTGTCGTTGCCGTTGCCACGGACCGCTTTCTGAACCGCAGAATTGCCGAAGCCCGCGAGACCAGCGGCAGCCCTGATGTACCTGTTGCTTTTCATGTTTTCTGGAAGGGCTTCCTCACCGGTCCGCAGGAACCGTGGGTCATCTTCAGCAACGCCGCCTTTGTCGGCCGGCCGTACGTTGGCATGCGCTATTACAATCGTGCCAAGGATTCCAGCGCCGTGATTACGGATCATTACACCGGAGTCGGAGAAGTGCTGGCGGTGCACGCTCTCGATAGCGTCTTTGGAAGACTTCACCAGCAAATTCGCGTCAAGCGCGGCAGCCTGTTTTCCTTGGACGACGCCAAGAACAACGATCTCATCTTCATTGGCTCGCCTTCGGAAAACCTGACTCTTTTGGAGTTGCCGAACACGGAGGAATTCACCTTCAAGCAGATTACTTCCGGGCCGCGCACCGGCACCATGGAGATCATCAATGTTCATCCGGGATCGGGCGAACCCAAAGAGTTTCTTCCGTCTCTGCCTGACGACAGCCTGAGCGAAGACTATTCGGTCATAGCGCTAAAGCGAGGACTGAACCCTGCACATTCCGTCCTGATTCTGGCGGGCGCCACCACCATCGGCACGCAAGCGGCCGTGGAATACGTTTGCCAGCAGGATTCCCTGGAGCAACTGCTCTTGCGCTTATCTGTATCGAACTCGGGAGAGCTGAAACCGTTTGAAGCGGTAATTCGCGTGAAAGTCGCCAAGGGCGTCCCTGTCGGCTCGGAACTCGTCGCCCTCCGCAAAGGTCCCGCTTAGCCGGAAGCCGAAAAACTCTGTTACCTGTCATCCCGAGCGAAGCGAGGGATCTGCTTTTACGCGAAACCTTCAAGAAAAAACGAATACTGTCTTATTTTTTTTCGGATGCGGGCGCCGTCAGGCGAGGATCGAGAGCTACGGCCCGTTCGAATTCCTTTTGTGCCTCCGCATTTTTCCCTTGCTGGCGCAGAGCTATCCCCATTTGAAAATGCGCAGCCGCATAGTTGGGAGCGGAATTGATCGCCGCGCGATATTGCGAAATCGCGCCATCGACATCTCCAGCCTTGAGCAGCCGGAGCCCTGAGTTTGTGGCGAAAAGCGCCGCTTGCTCGCTGGTTTTCTGCTTGGCGATCTCCGCGCCTGCTTTGCTTTCCGCTGCCGCGCCCTCCGTGTCTCCCAGCTGGCGCAGCACCGTCGCCAGCGTGGTGTGGGCGCCCGCAAAGTCCGGCTGCATTCGAATGGCTTCTCGCAAAGCACTCGCGGCATCCTGTAGCTCGCCTTTCTGTTTCAGCACCGTGCCCAGCGTGTAGTAGGCTTCGGCGTAATCCGGTTTGGCACGAATCGCCGCTCGCAGCTCCTCCGCCGCAGCCGCAAAGTCTCCTTGTTGCCACAGCGTCACACCCAGCGTGTAGTGCGCATCCGCTTGACCGGGATCAAGTTCAATCGCCTTTCGAAACTCAGCCATCGCTTCCGGCAGCTTGTCCTTCAGTTTGCGTGCAAGTCCGAGGTTGTAGTGGATCGTCGCATCCTGCGGGGAAATCTTGATGGCGCTTTCGAACGCGGTGATAGCTGCGTCGAAGTCCGCCACTTGCAAATGCGCTGCCCCCAGATTGCCGATGTATCCGCTGTCGTCGGGCCGCAAACGCACTGCCGTTTGGAACTCCGCAATGGCTCCGCTGCCGTCGCCGGTCTGCAAGAAAGCAAGCCCCAGATTGTTGTGCGCGTCCGGATTTTCCGGGTGCAATTTCACGGCTTGACGAAATGCCTTGATCGATTGCTCCGCTTCGCCGCTGTGCTGGAACAGCAGACCCAAACTGTTTTGGGCGTCGGGATAATCCGGATTAAAATTGACGCAAGCTTGCAATTCGCGGATCGCCGCATCCGTCTCGCCCTTATCCTTCAGAACTTGTCCAAGATAGTAGTGAGAGCCCGGGTCCGCGGGATTCAGCCGTACTGCTGATTGAAGATGCTGCGTCGCCTCTTCGACTGATTTTTCCTGGTAACGCAAAACGCCAAGATGAAAATGCGCTTGAGCGAAATCAGGCTGTAGCCGCAGTGCTTCGGAAAATTCCGCGGCGGCGTCCAGCGAATCGGATTTCTGCACCAGCACCGCGCCGAGATCGTCATGCAGTTCCGCGCGTTGCGGCTCCAATTCGATCGCCCGGCGCAATTCGCTGATGGCGCCATCGAAGTCTCCGGAAAAATCCAGGACCCGCCCGAGCGTCCGATGCGTCTCGGAATCGTCTGGAGCTAGCCGCGTGGCCTCGCGCGCCTCGCGCAGCGCAGCTTGCAAGTCCCCTTTTCGAACAAGCGCGTTACTGAGATTCACGTGCGCCTGCGCGAACTCGGGTTTTAGTTTCACCGCTATCCGAAACTGCGCGATGGCAGGATCAATTTCTCCTTGAGCGAGCAGAACCCAGCCCAAAGAGTTGTGCCCTTCGGGACTCTGCTGCGCAAGCCGAACAACTTTTTCAAAATCCGCTCGGGCGGAAACTAGATCGCCTTTTTTCAGCGCCAGCATTCCTCGCTGGTAGGATGCAGCAGCCCGCGAAGCAGAATCCGTCTTGGCGGCGTCTGTCTTGGAAGAATCTGTGGATTGCGCAGCGCACGTTGCCGCGGCAGCGCAGAAAAGAAAAAGCAGCGCCGCAGAGAATTGAAAAAAACGCATCCGACAATGAAAGAGATTCGATTCCACGCGACAGAGACCCGTAGAGTGTTCTCAAAAATACTAACACGTCTACTGCCCCGCCCTTCGACAAGCTGCCCGGTTGAGCTTGCTCTCCAGGATGAACCCACACCAGATCTTGCTATGATTAGCGATTGATGACGCTCCATTCCTCTTTTCTCCGGTTTCCGTGCTTCCTTGGGCTTTGCGCTTTTCTCTTCATGCAATCTCTCGGTTCTCAGACGGTAAAAAGCGGCAAGTCCGAGAACGCAAACGCGATGCCCATTGTGCATTTCACCGATGTGGCGCAGAAAGCTGGGCTCACTGCCCCGGTAATTTTTGGCGGCGAAACCACAAAAAAATACATCATTGAAACCACGGGCACCGGCGTGGCCATTTTTGATTACGACAATGACGGCTGGCCGGATATTTTCGTCGTGAACGGCACGAAACTGGAAGCCTTGCGAACTTCCAAAGCACCGACGAGCCACCTCTACCACAACAATCACGACGGCACTTTCACCGATGTCACCGAAAAGGCCGGGCTGACTCACACCGGCTGGGGCCAGGGCGTGTGCGTCGGCGATTACGATAACGACGGCTTCGAAGATCTGTACGTCACCTACTACGGAAAAAATGTTCTGTACCACAACAACGGCAACGGCACATTCACCGACGTCAGCGAAAGAGCACATGTTGCGGGTAGCGGAAAAGCCTGGGGCACGGGCTGCGCTTTCGTCGATTACGACCGCGACGGAAAGCTCGACTTAATGGTCGCCAACTACGTCGATTATGATTCCGCCACTGCGCTTGCGCCGGGCGAACGGCCTTCCTGCATGTGGAAGGGTGTTCCGGTGATGTGCGGTCCGCGGGGGTTGCCGTGGGCGAAAAATATTCTGTACCACAATCTCGGCAACGGCACCTTCCAGGATGTGACCACGAAAGCAAAAATCGATCAGACCAACGGGCATTACAGCTTCAGCGTTTCCACGTTCGATTACGACGATGACGGCTGGGCGGATATTTTTGTGGCTTGCGACAGCACCGCCAGCATCCTTTATCACAATAATCACGACGGGACGTTCACTGATGTCGCTGTTGTGTCGGGCGCGGCATTTAATGATGACGGACGCGAGCAGGCCGGCATGGGCTCCACGGTTGGCGATTATGACGGCGACGG
>WNFF01005171.1_pt1 | contig 10664 bp, 11 predicted proteins | sample 5400441 | NCBI WGS metagenome assembly WNFF01 (sample SAMN13153345, study PRJNA577476) | soil metagenome | isolation source: 120 cm saprolite under Douglas fir tree site 2 hole 3 replicate 1 | place: USA:California | collected 2015-04-18
GCGCCGAAACCGCCAACAGCGATACAAGACAACACTTTGAGCGATTCATAACCATTCGATACGAACGAAGAACTCTCGAAGTTCGCTTGTGTGCATACGCGGTTCCAGCTTAACCCGTTCTACCTTGCTGATGTCACATGGTTTATTGTGATTGGAGAGAGTTTTCCGTGAGCGAGATGTCCGTATGCGGGACGCGCCGTCCCCAAACCGGACAGGTCACGAAGTGACACAAAGCCCGCAGCCCTCCCCACATTAACGTCATTCATTAGATGTGTGACGGGCGACTCTTCCACAATCAGACTAGGCTAGAGTTTCCGACGCGGTATTCACCTTCCGGATCTGCTATACCAGTGGTGATGATACGAGAGTACAGAGACAGAACCGCAGTGATCACCGGGGCAGCAAGTGGTCTCGGCAGAGCGCTGGCCAGAGGGCTGGCAATTCGCAAATGCAATGTTGCGTTGATCGATATCGATTCTTCAGGGCTCGGGAAAGTGAAGGAGGAACTCGCTCAGCTCGGAACGGTTGTAACGGGTCATTGCGTGGATATCGGTTCCGAGCAAGCGCTTCAACGTGTCGCAGCCGAGATCGGAAGTGCCCATGGAACTGTGCATTTGGTGATCAACAATGCGGCGGTGTCAGCGTCTGCCTCTTTTGCCAACACAGGCGCAGCGGAGTTCGAGCGGATCATACAGGTTAACTTCTTTGGGGTCGTGTATGGCTGCCGGGCGTTCCTACCTTTTCTCCAAACGCAGGCGGAAGGGCAGATTCTCAATGTCGCGAGCTGTTTCGCCTGGCTCGGATACCCTGGCAAGACGGCGTACGCATCTTCAAAAGGAGCGCTTCGTTGTTTTTCCGAGTCGCTACGCTTAGAACTCGCCAACAGCGGAGTGGGCGTCACGCTCTTGTATCCCGGCCCGTTACACACGTCGCTGGTTCGCAACGGAATCTCCGATTCCGAGCAGCGGCGCCAACGGGAAGAACAGTTCCTAATGCGCCGCGGACTTCCACTGGAGCGCGTCGTCCGCCGGTGCCTTGACGAACTTCTCACCAATCCCAGCCGGATTGTGATAGGGCTCGATTATCGCCTGTTGGATGTGCTGACCCGATTGTCGCCTCGGCTGGCTGGCCGAGCGATGGAGTTTGGAGCCGCGCGGGCTGGGTTCTGAGCAGGTGGCTCGTCCATCTTCTAGGCTCTGGAACTCGATCCCGCACGGTTGACGGGCCACTCGGAAACAATACACTTGGTCGAGTAACACGCTACTCGTAGAAGTGCCTTGGTCTGCGTGAGATTGGTGGGATACTCACCCAGCCGCTTTCGCCATCCTGCTATCTTTTCAGCAACATGCGCGAAAACGGCATGAACACTGACGATTTCTACATTCTAAACCTTTTCAACTCCTTCAACCTTTCCGCATAAATAGCACCAATTTCGGCCGCAAACAGACACCAAAGACACCAAGGCGGGGTCGAATGACCCTCGCGAGATAGAGTGTGCGGATCGGCTCTTGACGAGCATTGACCGACGGCAGCAAGGGACGCGCCTGCCTCGTGAGCAGGCGCGTGGGTTGAAGAGGATGGAGGGATTGAGGGATTACTTCTTGCAGTTTGTTTTCTCGTTCCGAGCCACGAGACCTCATCTGAGGAGATAGTCGAAGCAGTTGACTGGGGATGGAAAGCCCGATCACTAGCTGCGCAATGAGCAAGAAAGTGCAAGCCCCAGCCCATGGCGCGATGATAGCCTCGCTCAGACTTCACATACCGGAGGTGACATATGATCACGCGTGGAGAAATCCATCACTGGGCCGTCTTGCTGAGCCTCACCATCATCGTGGGCTTCGGAGTCGCAGTGACTCGCGGAGCATCCAAGGCGTTACCGCGCGGCACGTTTTCAGCTCCAAGCAGTCGCGTCACGCCCGAGTTGCGCTCTGAGCTACTTTCGATCCGTGAGTCCGTCTGGCGCGCCTGGTTCGCCAACGATCAAAAGGCGTTAACGAAGCTCCTGCCTCCTGATCTCGTCGCAATCAACAATGGTCAGAGCGAATGGGACAGCCGGGAGAAAACGCTCGCCAGTGCGAAGGAGTTCGCCGCCAAAGGCGGCCGCCTTCTCACTTTGAACTTTCCAAGAACAGAAATGCAGATCTATGGCTCAGTGGCCATCTTGTACTCGGAATTCGAGCTGGAAATGAGCGTCAGCGGAAATACTCAGAAGCAGGCCGGTCGCGCAACAGAAATCTTCGTTCGGCAGAACGGGCACTGGGTAAACTCGGGCTGGCACCTTGACTCGGGTAAATGATTGCCGTTAACGTTCTTCCAGCATGAATCGCGTTCTTTCGCTTCTGAAAACAGACCTAATTCAGGTCGGCCGCTTTGATCATCCGGCAGATCACGAACACCGCGATCCGCCGGAAGAATTCGCGTTGGGCTATTCAGTCAGCTTTGTCGAGCATGGCGAATTCACAATGGCTAGTGAAAAAGGGAGCGGATGCCTCCGTTCTGGTTCCGTTATTCTCATGCATCCGGAAATGCGGTTCCGCTGCACACATCCAGCTGCACACCCTGATGATGTCTGTCTCTGCGTCTCCTTTCTGGACACCGCATCCGCCGAGCAAGCGATTCCATCGATTGCTACGCTGGCGAAGAGAAAGTCCTTCCAGTTTATTCGATCTGGGTCGAATCGCCTCGCATACCTGCAAGTCCGGCTTTCACGATTCCTCGCCCGCAAGGCGGAGCCTGCAGCCATCGAAGCGCTTGCGGGCGAGATTCTGCGCATCGGATTCGATCAGCAAGACTCCGCCGATGCGCGCCAGTACTCGCGGCGACAGCTTGTCTGGTACACGGATCGCATCGAGGTGGCGCGGCAATTTCTCGACCGCGAGTGCCACCTGCAGCATTCACTCTCTTCCCTGGCCGCCCATGTGTATATGAGTCCGTTCCACTTCGCGCGCGTTTTCCGCACCCTGGTCGGCAGGCCGCCGCATCGCTATCTGCTCGAACGGCGGCTCCTTCACGCCGCAGAATTGTTACGTGGCGGCCTCAGCGTCACAGAAGCCTGCTTCCAGTCCGGCTTCAACAATCTCAGCCATTTTTCGCGGCAATTTCGGCGGTATTTTGGCGTTCATCCCTCGCGTGTGAATCACGACGGGCACATTCCGAGGTGCCGACATCTAAGTGGACCCCGGTGAAACTTCCGGAGTGGCGCAATTCTGGTCGCTCGTGTAAGAGGCTGCTCTATGGAGTCGGCTTCTTCTCTCCGGAGCCATTCGGCGACCAGAAAGGGAACACATTGTTCGCGTCTGGTTCACTTCATTGGCGCACAGCTTCCTGCTCGATAAAACTCGATCGATACTTCGCGGCCCTCGATAGAGCTGCGTAATTTACACTGGGCAACATGACACTGGTCCAAGAAGATGTTCATGCGGGATGGAGCTTCCCGCGGCTGGAAACATTTTGGCAGGATGTCCGCTACGGCTTCCGCATGCTGCGTCGCCAACGCGGCGTCACCGCGATCGCCATCCTCACACTAGGACTGGGCATAGGCGCGAATACCGCGATCTTCAGCGTGGTCCATGCCGTTCTGCTGCAGCCAGTACCTTATCCAAATGCGGACCGACTCGCTCTGATTTGGTCCACCTGGGGTAAAGAAGGCGGGGACCGACTTCCGGGCCGGAATTATTTGAGCTGCGGCGGCGAAGCCGCTCCTTCGAGGAAATCGGCGGGATTTGGGTAACGAACGGCACCATGGAAGGAGAGACCGAGCCCGAACAGCGTTCACATGCTCAACGACACTGCTGCTCATGGCATAGCTCGCGAACAGCCGGGATTCGTTATCGCAGCTATTAGAAAAGCATTACAACTCGCAATCCCGGCAGCTTTGGAACCATGTCCGCCAGGCCAACCGGGTTCCTAGTTGGCGCTGCGGGCGTGCCTCCATTGAGAGTAGGGATCGTCCGCCCGTGCGGCCTGCCATCGTCGTAGATCACCTTGATGTAATCAGAGCCTTCGGCGATACGCGCGTCAACAAATTCCTGGGCTTCAGCCGGACTCGTAATCGTGGGTATCTGCATCGACACGTTCCAGCCGCTCGCCCAAGGGACGGCCGAGCGTGGCAGATGACACTCTTTTGACTGGAATCGGCCGGCGGGCAGTTTGTCCGCGCAGAGAGCCGAATTTACATCACACTCATGGTGTGTAGACTCATCGTGGTCATCAATTCAATGATTCCCGCGTGCCTATCGCGGACCCCAGAGCTTCTTTCGGAAAACACCTGCGCAAGCTGCGCCTTCAAAGGGGCCTCTCGCAAGAGAAACAAACTGAACTGGTGGACTTGCATCGCAATTATGTAGGTGGGGTCGAAAGGGGAGCGTAACATCGCACTCCTAAATATCGTCGCGCTGGCGCACGCACTCCGGGTCAACCGGCCAAACTCCTCGAATCTATATCCTAAGCGCCTTACCGGCGCTTCCTCGCTATGTATGTACAGGAGAGCCTTGGTTTCGAATGCTAGGACACTCACCCCGGCCTATTCGCTATCCTAGCATGTTTTCATCAACTTGCATGAAACCCGTATGAATATTGGCGGTTTCTACGTTCTCGCCTTTTTCAACTTGCTCTCCTATTTCAACTGTGAGGTGAACCCCTAAGATCGCACAAATTATTTGGGCACAGCTTCCGCCCTAAACAGACACCAAAGACACCAAACCAAGCGCCGGGAGCAGTGACCAAACTCAGGGTCGTTTTTCAGGTAGAGACGTTAGGGGAAGCGACGGGAAGCCGACTTCCCCGGGGTATAGCGGCGAGGCGTCACTAAACACTGCCGCGAACTACCGACATCGCTGGCACTGGTTCATGAGGCATAGACTTCTACGTCGCAAGACTCTCGTAAGAAGGACGAATCCTATGCTGAAGACTCACTTGACGCAGGAGCATGGTTTGAACCTGCCGTTCGTCTCGGCGGATATGGGTTTCATCGCTCTGCCCGAATTGATGGCCGCGTTTTCAAATGCAGGAGGTGGGGGTGCTCTGCGTAACTGTAACTCCGCCGCCCGCGCTCAAGACGCGGATCGACCGGATCCGCTCTCGCCTCTCGTCCTTTCGGCGTCGACCTCATTTATGGGAACACGGCGATGGGTCCGGCCTCGACAGAGCAATACATTTACGAAGTATGCGTCGGGAAGAGCGTCAAGCTAGGCTAAGATGCGTTTTGTTTCAAGCACTTCGCGCACTTTTTGCGCCAATGCATTGCGCGTGAAGGGTTTGGGTAGAAAAGACGCTCCCTCCTCTAAGACGCCTTGTTGGAGAATGGCATCGCCCGCATAGCCGGACGCATAGAGCACTTTGATATCTGGCCGCAATCTTGCCAGGCGCTGGGCTAGCTCGCTGCCGCTTAACCCTGGCATCACAACGTCAGTTAGCAAGAGATGGACAGGACCCGTGTGCTGTTCAGCAATCCGGATCGCCTCGGAACCGTCCTGTGCAACGAGCACAGTGTAACCGGTGCTTGCGAGGAACTCGCAAGTGAGCTGTCGTAGAGACTCGTTGTCTTCGACCACCAAGACTGTTTCCGATCCCCTGTTAATGCCCACTAGGGCCTTGGTGGGCCTCTCCGCTTTTTCCGGCTCGTCGTCGACCCTAGGCAGATAAATCTTGAACGTCGAGCCCTTTCCTACTTCGCTGTACACCCAGATCCACGCTCCGCTCTGTTTCACGATGCCGTACACGGTCGCTAGACCGATCCCGGTTCCCCTGCCAAGCTCCTTTGTAGTGAAGAACGGCTCGAAGATGTGGCTCTGCGTCTCGGGGTCCATTCCGCAGCCGGTGTCGCTCACCGCGAGCATCACGTGGGGACCAGGTCTGGCGGTGAGGTGTTCTCGAGCATAAGCCTCGTCAAGCTCGACGTTAGCCGTCTCGATGGTCAGCTTGCCGCCTTGCGGCATGGCATCACGGGCATTCACGGCCAGATTCAGGATGACCTGTTCAATCTGACCGGGGTCGGCTTTCACCCTTCCGAGCGAGGGGGCTGCGGAAATCATGAGCGAGATGTTCTCACCGATGAGCCGTGGCAACATTTTGCCCATCTCGGCAACTACCGCGTTCAAATCCAGGACTTTGGGCTGGAGCACCTGCTTGCGGCTAAACGCCAAGAGCTGACGCGTCAGCGAGACAGCTCGATCGGAGCTCTTTTGAATCTGCTCGACGTTTCTGCGCAGTGCATCAGTTTGCCCAATGTGATCCAGCAACAGGTCCGTGTGGCCCCGGATGACGGTCAGTAGATTGTTGAAGTCATGAGCCACTCCACCAGCTAGTTGGCCGATCGCTTCCATTTTCTGGGTTTGACGGAGTTGCTGCTCCATCTGTTTGCGTTCCGTGATGTCCGACAGCAGACCTTCGGCGTAACGTTCCTCCTGATCCCCTTCTATCCCCACGGCGCGGTCGTGCCACCACATCCAGCGCCCGTCGCGATGTTGTATCCGATATTCGACGTCGAACGGGAGGTTCTCACGGAACAGTTTCGAGTACGCCTCTCGCACCCGCTCGCAGTCGTCCGGGTGCATCCGTCCGAACCAAAGATGCTCGCCCTCGCGGCGAATCTCCTCAGGCGTGTAGCCGAAGACTCTCTCTATCTTCTCGCTGATGAAAAATGCCTTTCCTTGCTCGTCAGCCTTCCAGACGACCTCAGGCATGTTCTCGATGAGCCGCCGGTGCTCCGCTTCTCGATGACGGAGTTCCTCCTCCGCCTGCTTGGAGGCAGTAATGTCCTCGACTGTGCCTTCATAGTAGAGAATGTTTCCATTTGCATCGCGCACTCCACGGGCATTTTCGGAAAGCAAAATCTTGTGACCGTCTCTGCGGTAGACCTGATACTCGAAGTCTCGCACGACGTCGCATTCTTCCATGATGCGCTTGAATTCTGCGCGGCGGTTCAAGTCCACATAAACTTGACGGCCGATGTCACCGACTGAGCGCATCAACTCGTCGGGCGAGTCGTATCCGTACATGCGCGCGAGAGCGGGGTTCACACTCACATACTGTCCGTCAGGTGTGGTCTGGAAAAAGCCCTCGACGGCATTTTCAACGATGCTGCGATACCTCTTCTCGGCGTTGCGAAGTGACTCCTCTGCTTGCTTCCGTTCCGTGATTTCGGCCAGCAACGCTTCATTGGCTCTTGTCAGCTCGGCGGTGCGCTCTCGAATCTGCCTTTCCAACTCATCGTGCGATCTGAGCACCGCTTCTTCCGTTTGCTTTCGGTCGGTGATGTCACGGGCGGCTGCATAAATCAACTGTTGGCCGGGTAACGGGGTTGCGTTCCAGAGCAGCCACTTGAAGGAGCCGTCTTTGCACTGGTATCGGTTTTCGAATGAGATCGTGTGAACGCCGGCCGCAATTTTTCGTGCTTCGGCGATTGTCGCTTGGCGATCTTGGGGATGAACAAATTCAACGTATGGCCTTGCCAGGAGTTCTTCCTGCGTGAAGCCTAGCGTCTTCTCCCAGGCCGAGTTCAAACGCTTAAAGTAACCGTCAAAGCCGGCAATGCAGAGCAGGTCTAGGGAAAGCGCAAAGAAGTGATCCAGTTGCTCCTCTGCCCGTAGGCTCTCGTTGCTGCCGGGCCGAGCCGATATGCCCCTCGCCGAAGGTGAAGCCGCTAGTACATCCTTTCCTTCGGTTCTCATCGTTTCAGACTCATTTGGCGAGGATATGCTTCCCCCCATCAGCTGAGAACAGTACCGAGGTACTTTATCCCCAAAGAGTAAACGCCGTTGTTTCAGAAAGGTACAGACGCTTGGAGGTGTTTCGTTGTGGCCTCGAGAAGCTGAGACTCGTGCGCACGCGTTCGGAAAGACACGCCAAGTACGAAGGTTCTATGGCTCACGATACGAGGGTTGGGCGATCATTGCAGTTGGAGAAGGGCTACCGTCCGGCATAGACCGCCTACCGCGACGACACCACGCGAGCAGCCGGAAGAATCAAAGCACGCCCGACGGTCACAAAGTAAGTTATGTTCAACAGCTATAACACGATATCGAACGCCAGGATGATTTATCTGTCGGTTCCCGTGGAGCTAAGTTGGCTCACCCGTGATGGGAGCGAGGTTAGTGAGCCCACCGCAACCCTCCAGGTAAGCGCAGCGGGAGCAATTGTCCTAGTTAGGACAGCCCCGCCAGTTGGAGCTGATGTCAGGCTCGCAAACTGCGACAACAAGAGAACAATCATCGCCCGAACAGCGGGGATGCGTCCCTCCCTAGAGCCTCATATCCTTGAGCTTGCGCTCGAATTCAAGCTGGAGGACGAAACGTTTTGGGGTTTGGCCTCAGCTTAAACAAGGCGGGGCCTGACCATTACTGTCGCTGACCTGCTTGATTCGGTGAGTGCAGGTCGCAGGAATCATTGGCGCGAATGCTCGGATACGGTGGGATACTCACCCTGGCCTATTCGCTATCTTACCATCTTTTCAGCAACATGCATGAAAACCGCATGAGTATTGGCGATTTCTACGATCTCGCCTCTTTCAATTGCCTATCCTATTTCATCTGTTTGGGTCCAATTTCGGGCCTGAACAGACACCAAAGACACCAAGATACACTTTTCGCTCTTCTAGCCCGGCTTTGCTGTTTTGGAGCGCTGGCACAATCCCAATGGACAACTAAAATTCTATGTGGACACCAACCTCAGAGGAGAAACTGCAAGGCGCGGGATCGCTTCCGAGTTGCCGACCATCCACTCGGGGCGCACCCGTTTCGCAGGGACGCGACTTGGACGAAAGAAACGAAGGTCGTAGCGGCAGCAGCAGAATTCCGCTCATTGCAAATATGGCACTCCGTTACTCCACCAGTCGGCAGATTGTATCCTCCGAACGTGGAACTTGACCGGCGAAAGTTCCTAAAGTATCTGACCGCCGCTACGGTAATGGCCAAGCCCGTTCTGGCGGGTTCGCAAGGACCAAATGACATGTATGGATTAATCGCCAAGCTGACGGCTGTCCCCGGCAAGCGCGCAGAGCTCATCAGGATACTAAGAGAGAGCGCGAGCGATATGCCGGGATGTCTCAGCTACGTTGTGGCCAAAGATTCAGCCGAGGAAAACACCCTATGGGTTACTGAGGTGTGGGACAGCGTGACCAGTCACGATGCCTCCCTATCGTTACCATCTGTGAGGAACGCAATACCTCAAGCCAAAGCGATCGTTTCGAGTTTCGACAAGATCGCTGTCACAAGTCCAGTCTGGGGAGTCGGGCTGGAACCAGCGCACGTCCACTGAGCTGCGGACAAACACCGCGATACCGGAATCTAAGCAGATCGGCGTGCATTTCGGGATTGTGGGTGAGTGACGGCGCACTCGGAAGTCATGTTGCCGCTCTTGCGGCGGGCTCTATATGACTTCCGGATGGATTTTTGTGATTTAATTGTCAGCATGGAACAGGCTGAAATTAGTCCCCGCCCGGTGGTTGGAGCGATCGTCGTGGTGAGCGGCCTCGCTGTGTCATTCCTGCTGTGGCTGCTGTACGTGCATCATGGTTCGGCTAATTTCGCCGGGCGCTGGATGTTTTTGCCGGCCCTCAACGCGCTTCTGAACGGATTATGCGCAATTGCGCTCTGCGTGGGATTGTATTTCATCAAACATCACGACAGGGAAGCGCATCGCACGAGCAGACTGCTGCCGAAGGAATTCTTTGAGTCCTGGCTCTTCTTCAGTTTGAGCAGATTCCCTTTCGACAAACTCAAATTTCTTTGCGTAACCCGGAATAAGTCTCCGATTCAAAACAATTTCCATTCCGAAGGTTGCGAGATCGATATCCCAAGATTCGATCAGCGGATCCAGGAACGAAACGCAGTTCTCAACAGACAAGTTGAAGACATCCGTATCCAAGAACTCGAGGATGCTGACTCGCAACGCTTCATAACTTTGGCCGCTGAGTCGCGCCATCGAGTGGAGCCAGGTTTCACTTTCCAATTCGTCTTTTGCGACTCTCTTGACCACGTCCAAGAGCTTTTGTGTGACGAGGCGCTCCAGTTCGCCGAAGGGCTGCTTTTCAAAAATCACCCGTATTTGTTTTTCCTTCCCGGGTGCGCACTTGCGGAGAATCAACTCTCGAACTTCCTTAAACAAGGGCTTGGGTGGGTCCTCTAGATTTCGCTTCAATACTTCCTTGCGCTGATGGTCAGCCAGCTTCGCAAGCTTACCGCTCGAGAGTTTCAAGAATTTCCCCATCTTGTCGTAAATGTCTGTTCGGCGAGGCTCTGGGGGTAATTTTTTCCCGGTCAGCAGCTGGGAAATATAGGATTCCGTCACTTCGGCGGCAGCCGCCAGATCTCGCTGCTCAAACCCTAGTTCTTCCAGCCGCTGTTTGATCACTAGGCAGACATCCACTGGGCCCTCCGACGCGATTAACTCCATTTGATTAATCACTGAAATAATCTCAGATTTGGCTTGACAAGTCAAGTTAATTAACCTACTGTAGTTAAGCGACTGAGGAAGCCATGAGGTGATCTAAACTAAATGGGGTTATCTGGAGTCGGCCCTTGGTCAAGACAACCAAGGAGGTTGCCATGTTTACACGCAGAGTTTCCATGCATCTGAAGCCCAATAGCGTTGCGGAGTTTACCCGGACGATCGAGAAGGAAATCATTCCCCTGCTTCGAAAACAGAAGGGATTCCAGGACGAAATC
>WNFF01005602.1_pt1 | contig 10664 bp, 8 predicted proteins | sample 5400441 | NCBI WGS metagenome assembly WNFF01 (sample SAMN13153345, study PRJNA577476) | soil metagenome | isolation source: 120 cm saprolite under Douglas fir tree site 2 hole 3 replicate 1 | place: USA:California | collected 2015-04-18
CGCCATCGCCAGCCAGAGCAGCTCGCCGTTCTCGCGCAGCGCGATGGGGAGCACGAAGCGGTCCGCGCAGATGCGCGCGTCGAGCAGGTTCAGCGCCGCCGCCTCGGGCGGGGTCATCTGCAGGTCGATGCGCGGCAGCGCCAGCTCGACGGAGATGGCGCGCGCGATCGCCGATTCGGTCGCCAGCCCCAACTCCGCGACCTGCTGGACGATGTGCCCGCCACTGCGGGATCGGGTGCGGCTCATCACCGCGTCGTGCGCGCGGTCGTCGATCAGCTGCACTTTCTGCAGCAGGTCGAGGATGGTCGCCACGATTACATCTTCCCACCCTGCGGGGGGATGTCCAGGATCGCGACCTCAACACGCTCTTCGATCCGGCGCCTTCGGCGCCTCTACGAGGGGGGAGCTCGCTCCCCCCTCGACCCCCCAACAGATCGCGGTCAACCTATTGAGCACGCGCATCGGCCTCGACGGGCGGAGTCAGCTCCACGAGGTACTCGCCGGTAAAGCACGCGTCGCAGAACGTCCGCGGCTCGGTGCGCACCGCCTCGTGCATCCCCTTCTCGGAGAGGTAGCCGAGCGAGTCCGCGGTGACGTACTTGGCGATCTCCTCCACCGTGTGCGTGGCGGCGATCAGCTCCTTCCCTTGCGGCTGGTAGTGCCGCGCACGATCGAGTCGTCCACCACCACCACCCGCTTGCCCTTCACCACGTGCTGCACGGGGTTGAGCTTCAGCTTCACCCCGAAGTGGCGGATCGACTGCGACGGCTCGATGAAGGTGCGCCCGACGTAGTGGCTGCGGATGAGCCCCATGTCGTAGGGGATGCCGCTCTGCTCCGAGTAGCCGAGCGCCGCCGCGACCCCGGAGTCGGGCACCGGCACCACCACGTCGGCTTCCGCCGGCTGCTCGATGGCGAGGCGGCGGCCCAGCTCCTTGCGGGTCCGGTACACGCTGCGGCCGAACACCTGCGAGTCGGGGCGGGCGAAATAGATCAGCTCGAAGATGCACTTGCCGCTGCGCTGCGGGGGCAGCTTCTGCACGATGCGCACGCCGGAGGCGTCGGCGACCACCATCTCGCCCGGCTCCACCTCGCGCTCGAGCTTCGCCTCGATCAGGTCGAACGCGCAGGTCTCGCTGGCGAACACGGGCGCGCCACGCAGCTTCCCCAGCACCAGCGGCCGGAAGCCGAGCGGGTCGCGCACGGCGATGATCGAGTCCTGGGTGAGGAACAGGAGCGAGTACGCGCCGCGCACCTGCGCCAGCGCGCGCTGGATGCGCTCCACCGCCGTCCCCTCGCGCTCCCGGGCGATGAGGTGCAGGATCAGCTCGGTGTCGGACGAGCCCGTGAAGATGGCGCCCTGCGCCTCGAGCGAGGCGCGCAGCTCCTCGGCGTTGACCAGGTTGCCGTTGTGCGCCACCGCGATGGGTCCGGCGACGCCCTTGAACACGAACGGCTGCGCGTTCTCGATGCGCGACTGGCCGGCGGTGGAGTAGCGCGTGTGCCCGATCGCCGCGTTGCCCGGCAGGCGGGCGAGCGTCGCCGCGTCGAAGTTGTCGGCGACCAGCCCCATGGTCTTGTGGACCTGGATCTGCCCGGCGTCGAGCGCGGCGATGCCCGCCGACTCCTGCCCGCGGTGCTGGAGGGCATGGATGCCCAGGTAGGTGATGTTCGCCGCCTCGGAGTGGCCGAAGACGCCGAACACGCCGCACTCGTCGTGGAACTTGTCGTCGTCGATCGGGTCTCTGAGGACCTTCAGCTGCACGGTCTCTCCGGGAGAGCGCGGGGAACGAAGCGTACAGGGCTGGCACTCGCCCTGCAACGATGCCAGAACACGCCGCAGCCACGGGCAATTCCAGACGACCGCGCTCACCGCGCTCCCTCCCGGCCCGGCCGGCCGCCGGGCAGGCATCCTTTTGCGGACGGCAGGCTCCGGTTAGCATCCGCGCATGCCGGACGACAAGGAGGCGCGGATCGTCGACGCGCGCATGAAGCTGCGCGAGCGGTTCCGGCAGCGCATGCTCGAGACGCCCTCCGCCGCCGACGCGAAGCCCCGGGGCTCGGGTCCGGCCAACCGCCACGGCATGCCCAAGCTGCCCGTCGGCCAGACCGTCACCAAGGGATGGCCGGTGCTCGACCTGGGACGTCTTCCCAACGTGCCGCTGTCGAAATGGGAGCTGGTCGTCGACGGCGCGGTCGAGGAGCCGCTCCGGCTGGCCTGGAAGGACTTCATCGCCTTGCCGCAGACCAAGGACGTGAGCGACTTCCACTGCGTCACCACCTGGTCGAAGCTGGACGTGCCCTGGGAGGGAGTGCAGCTGTCCTTGGTCCTCGCGCTGGCGCGGCCGGCCGCTGCCGCCACCCACGTGATGACCCACGGGTACGACGGCTACACCACCAACCTGCCGCTGGAGGAGGCGCTCAAGGACGACGTCCTCCTCGTGCACACCGCGGAAGGCCAGCCGCTGCCCGTGGAGCACGGCGGCCCGGTCCGCGTCATCACTCCGCAGCTGTACGCCTGGAAGGGGGCGAAGTGGGTCCGTCGCATCGAAGTGCTGACGCACGACCGGCTCGGGTTCTGGGAGCTGCGCGGGTACAGCAACACCGCGCATCCATGGCGAGACGATCGCTACTCCTAGCCCTCGCCCTGGCCGTTCCCGCGGGCGCTGCGCCGCGCCAGAACGTGCTCGAGTACGTGCGCGAGAAGCTCGCGCGCGACCGCGGGTTCACGCCGGCGCAGCGGGCGCAGCTGCAAAAGGCGCTGGAGGACCGATTCGCGAACTACGGCCACAACGTCGTCCGGCCCGACAAGCCGCAGGACGTGCAGACGCTCATGCACGTCGTCGCGGAGGGCATGTTCGATCAGGCGCCGATGGACCGCATCGCCGAGGTCGCGTTCGCCGCCTACCAGGCGGTCTGGCGCGGCGCGCCCGCGGAGGTGGTCGCCGGGATCGCGCTGTACGGGTTCCGCAAGCCGGTGCCGCCCGAGAAGCTGGCCGCGTGGGCAAACGGCTATCGCGTGGCGGTCAAGGGCGGCGTCCCGGACGAGGTCGCCGCCGACCTGGTGCGCAACGCGATGGAGCACGGATGGGACGTCCGCAGCTTCGACACGGTGAAATGGGGCCTGATCGATGCGGCGAGGCGCAAGTACGACGTGAAGCTGTACGCCGCCTATGTGTTCGCCGGGATGGAGAAGGACCCGCTGCATCCCGGCGCGCTGCTCGGGACGACGCGCGCGACCTTCGAGGACGCCGCGCGCAAGAAGAGCGTGCCCAAGGACCCCGGCTACCGCGGCGTGTTCGAGGTGGACACCGCGCCGCAGCGCGCGCAGCGCAGCCGGCCGCCGCCGGACTCCTCGGTGCCCGACCGGCGGCGCCCGCCCGACAAGCCCGCGCCCCCGGACGAGACGGAGCTTCCGCCCGAGCCTCCGCGCGCGCAGGAGGGCGAGGGGCCGTTCAGCTCGTGGGCGCGGGTGGAGCGCACCGCGCTCTCCTACCTGGGCACGCCGTACGTCTGGGGCGGCGAGACGCGCGCCGGCATCGACTGCTCGGGCCTGACCCGGAACTCGTACCGGGCCATCGCGATCCCCCTGCCGCGCGTCTCCAAGCTGCAGTGGAAGAGCGGTGCGCCGGTGGCCAAGGAGGCGCTGCGCGAAGGCGACTTGGTGTTCTTCGATACGAACGGTGTGGGCGTCTCGCACGTCGGCATGGTGATCGACCCGCGCACGCGCCGCATCATCCACGCCTCGTCGTCGCACGGAGTGGTCGAGGCGGACATGGACCAGCCGTGGTTCGAGTCGCGTTACCTGGGCGCGCGGCGCGTCGCCAATTGAAGCGCGCGGCCCGCATCGCCGGGGCGGCGCTCGGCCTTTTCGCGCTGGTCGTGCTGGCCGTTCCGCTCGGACGCCGTTCCGCGCAGCCGCCGCCCTTCCTGGTGCACGGGCGGGGCACCCTCCAGGTCAGGTCCGAGGGGCCGGTCGAGGTCGGCGCGCAGAGGGTGACCATCGAGGTCCCGCGCGGAGCGCCTCTCGCGGGCTACGCCGGGCGGCGGCGTGCGGAGAACGAGGGCCAGGTGTATGTCCGCGCGCTCGTGCTTCGCTCCGGCGAGGTGCGGGCCGTGATCGTCGCGCTCGACGCGCTGCTCGTCTCGAGCGATCTGGAGGAGGAGGTCCTGCGGCGCGCGCAGCTTCCGCCGCGCACCTGCCTGCTGCTCGCCGCGACGCATACCCATTCGGGCCCGGGTGGGACCTGGGACAACGCCCTCGCGGAGGTCGCGGGGAACGGGCGGTTCGACCGCGCGATGCGCGACGCCGTGGCGCAAGCCGTGGCGGACGCGATCCGTGGAGCGCTCGGGTACCTGCGGACGGGCCGCCTCGCCGTCGCGCAGGTCGAGTGGGGCGACGGTCCGGCGGTGGTGCGCAGCGCCGGACCCGTGGACCCGACGCTGCTCGCCCTCCAGGCGCGCGACGAGGGAGGGGTCATCGTCGCGACCCTGGTGGTCTACGCGATGCACCCGACGGTCCTGCCGCCCTCCTGGCGAACGCCGTCGGGTGACTGGCCCGGCGCGGCGGCGCGCGCCCTCGAGCACGACACCCAGGCGCCGGCGCTGGTGCTGCAGGGCGCCGGGGGCAACGCGACCTGGTCGCGCGACGGGCTGCCCGCGGACCCCCCGGCGGCGGCGCAGGCGCTCGGGACCCGGGTCGCGCGGCGGGCGCTGGACCTGCTCGAGACCGCGGCCTGGACCGACGGCGCTCCGCTCGCCTGCGCGGTCACGCTGCACTCGTTGCCTCCCGCCCAGGCCAGCGCTCGCGTTCCCTGGCCGCTGCGCCGCGCGGCGAGCAACGCCCTGGCGCTGTGGGCCGAGCCGTTCGCGGTGAGGACGCGGCTGAGCATCGCCGGCGTGAGGTTCGGCGGCGTCCCCGGCGAGCCGGTCGGCAGCCTGGCGCTGGGTGGAGGGCCGGAGCGTTTCATCGGCGTGGCCGACGGATACCTGGGCTATGTGGAGGACCCGGCGCGGGCGGTCCGCGGAGAGGGCGAGTCGCCGCGCACGTACCATGGTCCCGGCCTGGCGCGGGCGCTGGACCTGCTGGAGGAGCGTTGATCGAGGTCCCTGACGAGGTCCGCCAGGCGATCGCGCGCGGCACCGCCGTCGCGCTGGAGACGAGCGTGGTCGCGCAAGGCCTGCCGCCGCCCCACAACCTCGAGGCGGCGCGGCGGTGCGCACGGGCGATCCGCGACGCGGGAGCGGTGCCCGCCGCCGTCGCGGTGATCGGCGGCCGGATCGTGGTCGGGGCGACGGAAGCGGAGCTGCAGCGCCTCGCCGCTCCGGCGCTCGGCGCCGCCAAGGCCGGGGTCCGCGATCTGGCCGCGCTCTGCGCCTCTGGCCGCGACGCCGGCACCACCGTTTCCGCCACCTGCGCGGTCGCGGCCCGGGCCGGCATCCGCGTCTTCGCGACCGGCGGGATCGGCGGAGTGCACCGCCGCGCATCCCCCGCCGAACCCTTCGACGTCTCGTCCGATCTGATCGAGCTGTCGCGCCGGCAGGTGTGCGTCGTCTGCGCCGGACCGAAGGTCATCCTGGACCTCCCCGCCACGGCCGAGGCGCTCGAGACGCTCGGCGTCCCCGTGCTCGGGTTCGGCACCTCCGAGCTGCCCGCGTTCTTCACCGGATCTAGCGGCATCCGCCTGGAGCATCGCCTCGACGACGCGGCCTCGGTCGCCCGCGCGCTGCGGATCCACTGGGACGAGCTGGGCCAGGGCTCCGGCGTGCTGGTCTGCGTCCCGCCTCCCTCGCCGCTTCCCCGCGCCGAGGTGGAGCGCGCGCTCTCCGCCGCGCTGGGCGAGGCCGCCCAGCGGAAGCTCGCGGGAAAGGAGCTGACTCCCTTCCTGCTCGCCCGCCTCGCGGACGCGAGCGGCGGGCGCACCCTGCAGTCGAACCTCGACCTGCTGGAGAACAATGCCCGGCGCGCGGGCGAGATCGCGGTCGCGCTCGCCGCCGGAAGGTAGTGCTACGCCGCCGCGCGGGTGAGGCGGTCGCGGATGGCATCCCACTCCGGCGAGGCGGGGACGCTCTCGATGCAGATCGAGGTGCACCCGCGGTCCTCCAGCTCGCGCAGCGCTGCATAGAGATCGCGGGCGTAACCGGCCGGATCGGCCGGGAGGCGCAGGGAGACGACGCTCTCCGGGAAGGCGACGTCGCTGCGGACCAGCGCGCCCACGCGGCCGGGCAGATCGGCGGCGATGCGCGGCAGCGCGGCGGAGTCGGCCATCCGCACCACCGCGGCGGGCGCGTAGTGCCGCTTCTGCTGTCCCGGGGAAAGAGCGACGGGTCCGCTCGGCGCGGCGTCCGGGACTTCGCCGAGCAGCTCTTCGAGCGCGGAACGGGGGACCGCGCCGGAGCGCAGCAGGCGCGGTCCCGCCGAGGTCAACGCGACCACCGTCGATTCGATCCCCACCGGGCACCGGCCGCCGTCCAGCACGGCGTCGATGCGGCCGTTCAGGTCGCGCAGGACGTGGCGCGCGGTGGTGGGCGAGACGTGCTCGCTGCGGTTCGCGCTGGGCGCGGCGAGCGGGGCGCGGACGCGCGCGATGAGCTGGCGCGCGGCGGGATGCGACGGCGCCCGGACGGCGACCGTGGGTCCGCCGCCGGTCACCTCGTCGGGAACGCGCTCGGTGCGCGGCAGCACCAGCGTGAGCGGGCCGGGCCAGAAGCGCGTCACCAGCTCCTGCGCCTCGATCGGCCAGCGCGCGCACAGCGGGCGCGCCTCCTCCTCGCCGAGCACGTGCACGATGAGCGGGTTCGTCGCCGAGCGTCCCTTGGCCGCGTAGATCGCGCGCACCGCGAGCGGCTCGAGCGCCAGCGCTCCCAGCCCGTACACGGTCTCGGTGGGAAACGCGACCAGCCCGCCCCGCAGCAGCAGCCCCGCCGCCTCGTCCAGGTCGGCCGGGCTGCGCGCGCTGAGCAGCTGGGTGTCCACCTATCGCCCTTCGAGAGCGACCTGGTGGATTCCCTCGCCGACCACCTGCGGGATGGAGCTGGACCAGGAAGTCTTGAGATCCGCGACGCGCGCGTCGACGAGCGTCCGCTCGCCCGACTTGATCACCAGCGACGGTCCGCCGACCTCGCCGATCTCCAGGAAGGGCGCGCCGTGCTCCCGGGCGACCGCCGCGACGCGATCCGCCGCCGCGTTCGGATAGGCGATGAGGATGCGCCCCGCGTCCTCGCCGAAGAGCAGCGCGTCGGAGCGCCCGGGCTGGGTGGGAAGCGCCACCTTGCAGCCGAGATCGCGGCCGAAGGACATCTCGGCGAGCGCGACCGCCAGCCCGCCCTCGCTGGTGTCGTGCGCCGTGCGGACGAGCCCCGCGCGGACCAGCGCGCGCACCGTTCCCTGGACCTTCTTCTCGAGGTCGAGATCCAGCGGAGGAGGCGTTCCCGCGGTGCGGCCGTGGACCGCCTTGAGGTACTCGCTCCCTCCGAGGTGCCCGCCCTGCGGCCCCGCGGGGCGCCCCAGCAGCGCGATGCGCTCTCCGGCGGCCAGGAAGGCGGACACGGCATTCCGGCCGCAGTCCTCCATCAGGCCGACCATGCCGATGGTGGGCGTGGGGAAGATGCCCTTCCCCTCCGTCTCGTTATAGAGCGACACGTTGCCGGAGACGACCGGAGTGCCGAGCGCGTTGCAGGCGTCCGCGATCCCGAGGCACGCCTGCTCGAGCTGCCACATGATCTCGGGCCGCTCCGGGTTGCCGAAGTTCAGGCAATCGGTGATGGCCACCGGCTCCCCACCCACGCAGCTCACGTTGCGCGCCGCTTCGGCCACCGCGTGCGCGGCCCCGAGGCGCGGGTCGAGGTAGCAGTAGCGGGAGTTGCAGTCGACGCTCAGCGCCACGCCGCCGTCCCGCTGGCCCGTGAAGCGGACCACCGCGGCGTCGCCTTGCCCCGGCCGCACCGCCGTGCCGATGCGGACCATGTGGTCGTACTGCCGATACACCCACTCCTTCGAAGCGACGGTCGGCGACGCGAGCACCTGCTTCAGCGCGCCCGCGAGGTCGCGCGGCTCGGGGACCTGTGCGAGGTCGAGCTTCCGCGCCTCGTCCAGCCACTCGGGGCGGCGGCGCGGACGGTCGTAGGAAGGCGCCCGGTCGGTGAGCGGGGCGATGGGCAGCTCTGCCACCGTCCTCCCCTCCGACTTGACCACCAGCTTCCCGGTGTCGGTGACGCGCCCCACGACCGCGTGCGCCAGGTCCCACTTGTCGCAGATCTCGAACACCTCGCGCTCGCGCCCCTTCTTGGCGACGAGCAGCATGCGCTCCTGCGACTCGCTGAGCATCACCTCGTACGGCGTCATCCCCGTCTCGCGGCGCGGCACCGCGTCCACGTCCAGCTCCAGCCCGCTGCCCGCGCGGGAGGCCATCTCCGCCGAGCTGGAGGTGAGCCCCGCGGCGCCCATGTCCTGGATGCCCACCAGGCAATCGGTCTTGAACAGCTCCAGGCAGGCTTCGAGGAGCAGCTTCTCGAGGAACGGATCGCCGACCTGAACCGTGGGGCGCTTCGACTCGCTTTCCTCGTCGAACTCGGCGGACGCCATGGTCGCGCCGTGAATGCCGTCGCGGCCGGTGCGCGCGCCGATGTAGATGACCGGGTTCCCCACTCCCGAGGCCGTGCCGCGGAAGATGCGGTTCGACTTGAGCAGGCCCAGCGTGAAGGCGTTGACCAGGCAGTTGCCGTCGTAGCTCTCGTCGAAGGCCACCTCGCCGCCGACGGTCGGCACGCCGATGCAGTTCCCGTAGCCCGCGATGCCGGCGACCACGCCTTCGAGGAGCCGGGGGGTCTTCGGGTGGGAGGGCTTGCCGAAGCGCAATGAGTTGAGCGAGGCGATCGGCCGCGCGCCCATGGTGAACACGTCGCGCAGGATGCCGCCGACGCCGGTGGCCGCGCCCTGGTACGGCTCGATGTAGCTGGGGTGGTTGTGGCTCTCCATCTTGAACGCGACCGCCAGCCCGCCGCCCACGTCCACCACCCCGGCGTTCTCGCCCGGACCCTGGAGGACGCGCGGGCCCTTGGTCGGCAGGTGCTTGAGGAAGCGGCGCGACGACTTGTACGAGCAGTGCTCGGACCACATCGCGGAGAAGATGCCCAGCTCGACCAGGTTCGGGTCCCGGCCCAGGTGGCCAACGATGCGCCGGTATTCGTCCTCGGTAAGACCATGCTGCCTGACGATCTCGGGAGTGATTCGCGCGTCCATGGGGTCGCGCACTGTAGCAAACGCCGCCTGCCGCCGCAGCCCGTCGTGAGCACTGTCCGACGCGCGGAGCGGCGTACTGGCTGCAGCCGGGCGCCGCCGGGGCAACCTGAGCCGTGGAGGACCGGTGGCCGAGCAGACCCAGTTGGAGGCGGAGCGGTCGCGCCTCCAGGAAGCCGAGCGCAGGCAGCGCATCCTGTCGGACATCTCCGCGATCCTGCTCGACTCCGTGGGCGGGGACGAGGACGAGCCGCTGCGCCGCATCGTCGAGAAGGTCGTCCAGGGAATGGGCGATTGGTGCGCGTTCTCGCTGGTGGGCCCGGACGGAGTGCTGCGGCAGTCCGCGGCGTACCACCCCGACCCGCGGCAGCGGGACCTCGCCGAGAAGCTGAACCGGATCCAGAAGCCGCGCCGGTGGGACGCGGGCCCGAAGGATGCGAACGCGCTGGTGCAGAAGCGTCCGCTCGTGTTCGAGGAGATCACCGACGAGATGCTGCGCGCGGGCGTCGAGGGCGAGGAGCAATACCAACTGCTCAAGGAGATCGGCCTCGCTTCGGCCATCGTGGCGCCGCTGATGAACGGCGCGGAGCCGCTCGGGACGCTGATCCTCGCCTCGGCCGGAGCGGGCGGGCGCAGGTACACCCCGAACGACGTCGACTTCGTCGTGGCCCTCGCCGACCGGGCTTCGCTCGCGGTGCGCAACGCCCGGCTGGTGCGCGAGCTGGCAGCCGAGCGCGACCGGCAGGAGCTCGCCCGCCAGGACGCCGAGCGGCGCGCCGCGGAGCTGCTCGCGACGTTCGAGGCGGACCCGAACGGACTGGTGCTGTTCGATCAGGACGACCGCGTCCGGTACGTTGGCCCGCGCCTGGCCGAGATGTTCGATTGGCTGCCCGTCCGGGAGTTCGTCGGCAAGCATTACGAGGAGCTGTTCGGGCACGACGCTCGCGGCGACGGCGGGACCGCCGAGTTGGCGCAGCGGACCCGGGAGATCTTCTCGCGGCGGGACGAGCGGTCGTTCGACGAGTTCCAGATCGCGCGGTCCGGCCGGTGGGTGACGCGCACCAGCGTCCCGGTGCACGGGCCGCGCGGCGAATACTTCGGCCGCCTCTTCGTGTACGTGGACGTCACGGCCCAGAAGGAGCTCGACAACGAGCGCTCCGAGTTCCTCACGGTGGCGGCGCACGAGCTGCGCACCCCGCTCACGCCGCTGTCGATGTACCTGCAGAACATCGACCGGCGCCTCGCGCGCGGCATGGTGGTCGAGCCGGAGCTCGCCAACAAGGCGCGCCGGCAGGTGACGCGGCTCGCGAAGCTCGTCGAGGACCTGCTCGACGTCTCCAGGCTGGAGTCCGGCCGGCTGGAGATCCAGCGCGATCCGGTCGAGCTGGACGAGCTGGTCGCCGAGGTGGTCGGCGACTTCCGCGCCG
>WNFF01026642.1_pt1 | contig 10662 bp, 9 predicted proteins | sample 5400441 | NCBI WGS metagenome assembly WNFF01 (sample SAMN13153345, study PRJNA577476) | soil metagenome | isolation source: 120 cm saprolite under Douglas fir tree site 2 hole 3 replicate 1 | place: USA:California | collected 2015-04-18
TAGACTAGGAAACGGGTGGTCCTGGCGTGCCAGATCATGAGGTTGGCGCTCCCGCGGAGATCGCAGGAACCTCGGCCGCGCCAAATCCTTTCCGGATGGCTCGATTCCGAATGAAGGCCAGCAAGGCAATCAGAAAGGCCAGCTTAACAAACCAGACTCCGGTTAACAGGCTGACCACCCAGCCAGCCGCCACTCCGACTCTTCTCAGCAGAAAGGGCAGAAAATTCAGAGTCGTGATGTGCACGTAATCCCACGGATCTTCCTTCATCGGACCATTGGTCAGACCCCACTGATCCATTTTCCCCAACGCGAAGGCCACGATGTTCTTGAGACGCAGAGCGACGACGAAAGTCGGGTGGCCGAGCGATTCCATCTGATACCTCTCCAAGGGGCACCAGAACACCACCGATGACAACTGGACCACGACGCTGACCGCCACGAGCGTTATCCCCATTTTCCAGACCACCCGGCTCACATCCGTACGATGGCGCAACAACAACGGCACGGAAAAGAACCCGACAATCTGGGCAACGGTCGAGACGTAGCGGTCGCCCCAGGCCGTATCGCCACTCCAGTCCGTATATTTTGCGTAGAAGCTGATGTGCGCGAATAGCAGCAGAATAAAAGTGATGAGGTAAGCCCTGATCTCGGGACGAAAACGCCTCCACGCGAGCACCCCGATGATAACGGCGAGCACCAGCAGAGGGTCGAACAGGAAGATGGATTTCTCCGGCGAGAGCAACGCGCCGAAGAAGCCAACGCGGAACGGCGTTTCAAAGGGGTAAGCCGGCGGCAATGCGGGATCCAGGTGTCTCTGTTCCCGAGCGACGACCTGCAAGTAGGTGTTGAAGAACGACCCAAAGCGATAGTACTGATACGCGCGGTCGATCAGCGCAAAGACCGCATAGACGGGCAGCGCAATTTTTGTGTAGCCGACGAAGCGGGAGCGCAACGCGCGTCCGCGAACGTTTGTGAACCACAAGGTCAGGAGAAGAAAGAGACCGACCGCGAGCAGGTCCATCCCGGTGGTGAGGCGTGTGAGCAGGTTCGCGCCAAGCGCGGCGGAGCCGATCAGCAAGGCGCGGCGCCTGCCGGTGCACAGCCATTCGTACTGAAATGCCAGGCCCGTGAGCGTCAGAAGCATGATGAAGTTATTCTCCATCATGTTCTGTGAGTAGTGGAGAAAGGTGGTGCAGTACAGCAGAGCCAGTACGCCCGCGATCCTTTGGTTGACGGTAAAGCCCAGGAGTCCCAACAACCGGAAACACACCAGAACGGTCAGGACACAGACGAGGATGTTGGTGCTGTAACTGACGACAATGCTGCGGACGGCGGGATCGGTTCCCCCGTAGTCTCTGAAGATGGATAAGCGAGCCGCGTAGGTGCCGACGACGTCGGAGGGAAGCATCAGCAGCGATTGGCCCATGCCGTAGGAGGCGTAAAGCTTCCCGTTTCGGCCGTGAATTCCGAACTCCGGGTACTCCTCGGAAAACACGGGTGGCTCCGAAGTCCAGAACGAGTGTGTCGTCTGCAATCGATGAGTGGTATCGCTTGTGCCGAGCTCACCGGACTGGACTACGAAGGCAGTCAGGAACGCTGTCAGGCCCAGGAGAAACACGGGGCTGCCGAAGAGACGGCGCACTCGAATGATCATCTGCACGGATGACTAGCAAGCGAGCTCTTGACGAGGGAGCTGGAAACCGTCGAGGTTGCCCAGCACGGTGACGCCGATCTGGTCCGGGCGGAAATACTCCTGCGCGATCTGCTGGACCTGGTCGCGGGTGACGCCTTCGATCGAGGCGAGCAGCTCGTCCAGGGTGATGAAGCGGCCGAAGTACATCTCCTGGCGAGCGAGGTTGGACATGCGCGCGCCGGTGGATTCGAGCGAAAGCATCAGCGAGCCCTTCATGTGGTCCTTGGCGCGGCGGAGCTCTTCTTCGGCGACCGGCTGCTCTTTCAGGCTGCGGAATTCGCCGGTCACCGAGCGCACCACCTGCCCCGCCGTCTCCCGCGCCGTGCCCGCATAGATCGAGAGCAGGCCGGCATCGCGGTAGGGGCTGAGCTCGCTGAAAACGGCGTAGGCCAGGCCCTGCTTCTCGCGGATGTTCTGGAACAGACGCGACGACATCCCGCCGCCGAGCAGATTGTTGAGCACTCCGGCGGCGTAGCGCCGCTCATGGGCCATAGGGTACGACGGCACGCCCAGGCAGATGTGCACCTGCTCGAGCTCGCGCTTGGTCCGGGTGACGATGCGCGCGTGCGGGCGCGGCGCCGGCTCGGCAGCGGCCTGGCAAGCGGGTGCAAGCGCGCTGAAATCGCGCCCCACCAGCTCGAGCAGCCGCGAGTGGTCCAGGTGGCCCGCCGCGGTGATCACCGTATTGTTGGGCGCAAACCACGGCCGGAAGCAGGCGAACAGCGAATCGCGGGTGAAGGCCTTCACGCTCTCCCGCGTGCCGAGAATGGGCTTGCCGAGCGAGTGGCCCCGCCAGAAATTCTGCGTGAAGATCTCGTGCACCAGATAGTCGGGGTTGTCCTGGTCCATCTTGATCTCTTCGAGCACCACCTGCTTTTCCTTGGCGATGTCCTCCTCGGCGAATCGCGGGCGCAGGACCATGTCCGAGAGCAAATCGAAGGCGATGGGCAGGTGTTCATCGAGCACTTTGGCGTTGAAGCAGATCATTTCCTTGGCGGTGAAGGCGTCGAGCATGCCGCCCACCGAGTCCATCGCCCGGGCGATCTCCTCCGCCGTGCGCCGCTCGGTGCCCTTGAAGACCATGTGCTCGATGAAATGCGAGATACCGTTCAGCTCGGCGGGCTCGCGGCGCGACCCGGTGCGGACCCAGATGCCCACCGAGACCGAGCGAACGTGCGGCATCGTCTCGGTGACCACCACCAGACCGTTGGGCAGGACTTCTTTTTGAATGGAACGCGGCTCGTTCGGCATGGGCATCTCGGACAAACTCGGTTCAGTGTGGCACACGCGCCGTGAAATTTCCATCGCCGAGCAGTAACGATTTAGGTGCGGCCAGGGCGAGAAATGCGGGGCGACGGCCGCGTCTCCCGCAAAACTTCGGGCGCGCCGTTCCAACCTAGAGGGGTTTTTCTTCGGGGTTCAACCGGCCGTACTCGCTGGTGTAGTGCAGCGGAACGTCGAAATAGGTGCCTTTATCGAGCGAATAGACTTCGCAGCTATCGAACGGCCGGGAATAGACGTGGATGCTAACGGCGCGCCGGGTAAATTCCGCCAGATTGAGCACCTGGTGAACCGGTTCGATGGGATTGACCGCGGCGGGGTGCTCGGGGTCCATGTCGAACGCGTCGGTGGGCACCAGCCGGCAGGTCCCGCTCAGGGCCTCGCGGACTTCGACGCGGAAGTTCTGCACGCGCAGCCGGCCGATGGGCGTCGCCATCCAGCAGTTCTGCCCGCGGTGATTGTGGATGCGGCTCGCCTGGCCGATATCCCAGCAGATGGTCATGGCCTCGAACAGACCGTTTTTAAAAATGAGGTTCCGGGTGTAGTTGCCCTTGGAAAAAAACACGTAGGGCTCAAGCGTTTCGGGCTTCACGCCGTGCGCCGAGATGAACGCCTGCACCCGCTCGAGCGTGAATTCGCGCGCGGGCACTGCCGCGAGCTTTTCCACCCAATCGCCCATCGCCAGCATCTGGGCCATGCTGTCCTCCCCAGGGCCAGCCGCACTGGCGGAATTATAGCGCCACCGGCGGCGCCGGGCGCAGCCAAAATGCCGTGCTATGATGGAGAATAAACAGAGTGGGTCCGGAAATGCCAGTCGAGTTGCTAGGAAAATCACTGGACGAGCTGCGCGCGGTGCTCGAATCGCTCGGCGAGCCCGGCTACCGCGGCGCACAGATCTATCATGCGCTCTACGGCGAGCGCCGATCCGATTTCGCGGCAATGACCAACCTGCCCGTCGCGCTGCGCCGGCGACTGGCCGCCGAAGCGCGCATCACGCTGCCGCAGATCGTCAGGCGCTACCATTCCTCCGACGGCTCGGTGCGCTACTTGCTCGCACTGCAGAGCGATTCCGCGGCGCCGACACTCATCGAAGCCGTCTTCATGCCCGAGGCAAACCGCCAGACGATCTGCATCTCCACGCAGGCCGGCTGCGCGGTGAATTGCCACTTCTGCTTGACGGCACAGCTCGGCCTGGTCCGGAATCTCACCGCCGGCGAGATCGCCGGGCAGGTGCTGGTGCCGCTTGAAGACCAGCGCACGAGACTGGTTCCGCAGACCAACGTCGTGCTGATGGGCCAGGGCGAGCCGCTGCTGAACTACGAACCGGTGATGGACGCGATGCGCCTGCTGCTCGACCCGAAGGGTGTGGGGCTTTCGCCGAAGCACGTCACGCTTTCAACCAGCGGGATCGTGCCGGGCATCGAGCGGCTGGCGCAGGAAAAGGTGCGGCCCAAACTCGCCGTGTCGCTGAACGCTTCATCGGACGAGCAGCGCGACGCCATCATGCCCATCAACCGCAAGTATCCGCTCGCGGCGCTGCTCGATTCCTGCCGCCGCTATCCCTTGCGGCCGTGGGAGCGCCTGACCTTTGAGTACGTGCTGCTGGGCGGATTCAACGATTCCCCGGAAGACGCGCGACGCGTCGTCCAGCTGATATCGAACGTGCGCGCCAAGGTGAACCTGATCCCGTGGAACCCGGGCGAGCTGCCCTACCAGCCGCCGCAGCCGGAGCGCGTCGCGGAATTCCGCCGTATCCTGGCCGAGAAGGGAGTGCTGGCATTTGTGCGCCACTCCCGCGGGCAGGACGTCATGGCCGCCTGCGGGCAACTCGCCCTGCTGGAAACCCCGAAAGACAAAGCCGTCAGCCAAATCTCTGCCTAGCTCTCTCCAGTTGCAGGTGCACAGCTCGCTCGCCACAATGTTCGACGCGGGCACGCCGGCATCGAGCAACTGCCAGCGGTTTGCCGCCACCAAATCGAGCCGGACGCGAGGAGGCGGCAGGTCGTGGCCCGGCGGAGTCCTGCTGAGCCATTTGAACGGGTTGGGCTCCTCACCGGAGGCGAACTGAACGAACGGCCCGTCGAACCATTCGCGCGCCTGCGCAAACCGCCCCGCGTAGGCTTGGGCAACTTCCGGGCCGACCGCGTAACAACACCGGCCGATGGCCGGGCCCAGCACCGCGACCACGCTTTCGGGATGCGTGCCGAAGGCCATTTGCATCCGGCCGAGCGTCTTCGCGGCGATCCGCCCGAGCGTGCCGCGCCATCCGGCGTGCACCGCGGCCACGGCGTGCCGCCGCGGGTCCACCAGAAGAATGGGAACGCAGTCGGCGGTCTGCACGCCGAGCAAAATCCCCGGCGCGTGCGTGATGGCCGCATCGCCCTGTGGCGCCCCGGCGGGAGCAGCTTCCAATATGTGGATGACGTCGGAGTGGACTTGCCTCAGGGTCAGAAGCTTCATCCCGGAGGCGCGCAGCGCCCGCAGCAGCTTTGTCCGGTTGGCCTGAACGTTCTTGCGAGTGTCCCACTCGGTGAATCCCAAGTTGAGCACGCGCCCGCCATCGAGCCGGCTCACGCCACCCGGGCGTGTCGAGAAGCCGTGCACCAGCCAGGATAGCTTGCTGAGCGCCGCGGCCTGGAGGATCTGCAGTCCGCCGGCGCGGAACGTGCTCCAGGCCTCGCCGCCAGCATCTGCCCGGCGGCGAGGCGCGCGGCAACCAGCGGTCGGCGATTTTGCGGCGGACTTCATCTCTGCGAGCCCCAGGATTTTACAGGTATAATCCGGCTGCGGCGCTGCGATTTCTGCCTCCCGGGCCGAGTGCGCGGCCTAGCAAACCGCAAAGAAGTTCGCCGGACCCGGGGAACGCGAGCCCCGAGGCGCCGGGGCGAGCCAGGAAGCTTTGGCGCGAGCGCCGCTCGAGCGGCCGAGGGGTTCATGATCGTCGGACTGGGCTTGGACATCGCCGAAGTGCATCGCGTTGAAGCCGCCATCCGTCGCCGTGGCCAGGCGTTTCTCAAGCGCGTGTTCACGCCCGCGGAGATTGCCTACTGCGAGCATCACCGCAATAAATACGAGCGTTACGCCGGGCGTTTTGCTGCGAAAGAAGCGGCCATGAAGGCGCTCGGGACAGGCTGGCGGCGGGGCGTGCGCTGGCTCGACTTCGAAGTGGTGCGCCTGCCGAGCGGCAAGCCCTCGCTCGAGATCCGGGGCCGCGCCCAGGAATTTGCCGGGCGTCTGGAAGTGAAGAATATCGTCCTCACCATCACCCACAGCGGCGATACCGCACTGGCGCAAGTCATCTTCGAAGGCTGAGTTCTCACAAAAAGCAGATTCCTCGCCCGCCAGAAAGCTGGCGGACGAGGAATGACAAGCAAAGGCACTTTTTCAATAAACTGTTAGAACCCGAGCGGCTGGCCGTGAAGGTGCGGCTCGGCAGCCGTGATGCGGACATCGAGCATCTGATTGGCCGGCCAGCAGCCGGCGACACGCACTTCGAGGTAGTTACTCGCCAGGGCCCCGGTCCATTTTCCCGTCGGGCCTTCCCCGGAGCGATCGAGCGTCAGCACGCGCAGCCTCTGGCCGAGCTGTGCGGCGCGGAATGCCGCGCCTTTTTCCTCGGCTAGCGCGCGCAGCTCCCGGCTGCGCTGCTTGATCGCCTCCTGGGACACCTCGTCGGGCATTTCGGCGGCGCGGGTGCCGGGACGCTTGGAAAACGCGAAGACGTGGAGGTAGGTGAACGGCAACTGCCGCACCAGCTCGAGCGTGGCGCGGTGGTCGGTGTCGGCTTCGCCGGGGAATCCGACGATCACGTCGGCGCCGATGCCTGCCTGGGGAAGCCGCTCGCGGATCCATTCCAGCCGGCGCGCATAGTGCGCGGTGCGGTACCACCGGCGCATCGCCGCCAGGATGCGGTCGGAGCCCGACTGCAAGGGAATGTGGAAATGCTGCGCGAGCCGGTCTGAAGAACTCACCAGGGCAATCAAGTCCTGCGTGACGTCCATCGGCTCGACCGAGCTGATGCGCAGCCGCTCGAGCGAAGTTTCCTCCAGGATGCGGACGAGCAGCTCGCGGAACTCGACCCGAGGCAGCAGATCGCGGCCGTAGGTGCCCAGGTTGATACCGCTGAGCACGACTTCGCGGTAGCCCGCGGCGGCCAGCCGGCGGATCTCTTCGACCACGGTCCCTGGCGGCAGGCTGCGGCTGCGCCCGCGCACAAACGGGATCACACAGTACGCGCAGCGGCTGTTGCAGCCGTCCTGAATCTTCAGGACCGGGCGCGTGTGGCCGGCCTCGCCGCCCTCGACCGGAGTCACGAGCACGGCGGTCTGCGCAAAGATGTCGCCGGTAAGAATTTTGGCCGGGGCGCGCGAGAGCGACATCGGGCCGGCGGCGAGCTGCTCGACCGGGACGATGGCGGATCGAGCCTTGCCCGGCCCGGTCATCTCCTCGAGCAGGCGCGGGATTTCCGGCTTGTGCGAATTGCCCACCACCCAGGCGACGCCCTCGAGCTCGGCCAACTCCTCCGGAGCGCGCTGGGCATAACAGCCGGTCACCACAATGCGCGCCGAAGGGTTTTTGCGATGGATGGCGCGGATGGCCTGGCGCGCCTGGGAATCCGCCGACGCGGTCACCGTGCAGGTGTTCACCACAACGAAGTCTGCGCCCGCGGCAGTGCGCAGGGCTGCGTAGCCGCGGTCCACCAGTTGCCGCTCGATGGCCGCGGCATCGGCCTGCGTGGCGCGGCAGCCGAAATTTTCAATATGGAACGAAGCCATGGGTCCGGGGGAGCGAGGCTCGAAAATCGAAACTCGCTCGATCGCCCATTATAGCAATTGCATGCGGGCTAGCGGCTAACGCGGGGGGCGGCTTCGAGCACCACAAAAGAGATCGCTTAGTCGGCGCCGGCGGCTTGCGACCACGCGCTGTCGGCAGGTCGGAGCGTAAGCCAGTCGGTTCGCACCTTGTCCCATTCCTGGATTAGAAACCCGTAGGACTCGAAGAATTGGCGGAGTTGAGGCCGCTGCAAGCCTACGATTTTCTCCAGGATGGGCACAAGCGTTGCGAGGGCATTGGCGCCTAGAACCGTTCGTTTTGCGATGTGGGCGACGTGCTTGGTTTCCGAAACTGCTATGGTGAAGCCATCGCGCGCATTCACGTGCAGCATCACATGGATATCCGAACTGCCGTCGCCGGCGTAGACAATGTGATCCGGCCCGATCTCCAAAGTTGTTTGGAGCTGGTCGAGTACGGCAACTTTTCCGTAACCCGCTGTGGCGCGGACGATCGTATCGATTTCCCCGGAACTGTGGTAACGGAATTCAGTTCCATAAATGTGATCGGAGGGCAAGATCCCTTCCAAAGCCGACCGGATCACCTCGACAGGGGCCGCGGAGAGAATGTAGAAGTCGAAATGATAGCCCTCGATGCCGTGATCGAGAATCTGGTTCAGAAGCTCAATGTTCTCTTTCAGGCGGATGCGCTTACCGACTTCGTATAGATGTTCTCTGCGAACTCGCGTGCGGAATTCGGGATCATGCAACAACAGGTAAGCTAATTCTGCGCCCTGCTGGACCAGGTTGAGCTTGGCCATCCCTGTCGCCTTGCGCTTGAATTCCTCGGGCGCAATGCCGAGCATTTCACTCAGAACATAACCGGAGTCATTGAAGGTAAGCGTCCGGTCGAAATCGCTGGCTAGATGCAAGAGCCGCAAGATAGACCCATATAAAATAGTCATGCACGTTATAAGAGATCGGGAATGAGTGCGATTCGAAGGGGGCCGGGCAAAAAACGTTTTCTTTGGCCGCGCCCCCTCAGCGCTCTTGGTGTGCCCTCGATAGCGGACCGGTAGGGCGTGATTCGGGGCGGATGCAGGTCGGGCTCAGCCAGCCAAACCTGCCGGCTGCTAAAGTATTGAAGCAGCTCCATATTCCCCGCAACGCCCATATCGCGCGCCCAAACCACCGGAGCGGCGTCGATTTCGGCCTCGTTATAAACCCACTCATCATGCACGTTGTGACCAGGTTCGTATCTGACAACGACAAGGTGGCGTCCGCCAGCCGCCTCCAGGCGGTGCAGCACCGCCGCCCGGCCGAAGCTGGCTGGTTCCTGCTTCCCAGCAATCCTCATCCATCGGCTGCCAGGTCCGGAAGGGCCCTGAAGCGAGTTCGCCACCAGAATCAGGGCGCAGGCCGGCAGTAATGCTCTGACCAAGAATAAGCCGGCGGGCGCGCCACGAAAAGTCCAGCCAGCCAGGCGCTGCATCGCCAGGGTCAGAATCAAAAAGAAGAGTCCGGTGGCCGGGGCGGCGTAATGCGGGTTCTCCCAGACCTCGAGCGACAGGGCGGCGAAGAAAAACATCGCCGCAGCGAGGATGAGCCGGCGCGCATCGTGCTCCTTCCAAAGCCAGGGGAGAGCGGCCAGCGGAATCGTGAACAGCCAGCCGAAGAAAAACCGCCAGTACGTGTGCGCCTTTTCGAGAACGTTGGTGAGCAGCGGGGTGGAACGCACGTTCGAGTAGACGGCCAATTCCCAGGCGTAAAAGTCGCGCAGAACCGCATGATGGTAGACCGGTTCGGGACGCGGTTGCTGCCAGATGAAGAGCGGCGCAGTCGCCATGGTCTGACGATTAAGAACATACGGCATCACCAACGAATGGCCAGTGACGCGGTGGAAATAGTAGAGCATCCCAAAGCCCGTGGCAGCCAGGATCAACAAGATGGGCCAGAGAGCGGGTGTACGTGCGACCTTCCAGAAACCGACTCCGGCCAGCGCCAGTGCGAATACCAAGCCCTCGAAGGGACGGCTGTTGGCTAGAATCGCCAATCCAAGTCCCATCCAAGCGGCGTTCCGCCAGGAACTCTTCCGCAGCAGCCGAGGCAGCGCGCCGAGAACCAGCGCTCCTCCGAAGGCCGCCACCGCACCTCCCCAGTAGCTGTTCATCCAATAAGAGAATATGCCCAGCCGCATCGCGGCCAGCGTGGCGCCGAGGAACGCCCAGCCCGGAGAGACCCAGCCTTGGAGCATCCAGCAGATGGCGGCCCCCATCAGGCCGATGCTGATCCACACCCCCGCCCACGGATGCCCGAATAACCTCCAGCCTGCTGCGAGCATCAGCCCTTGGGCGACCGGGTACATGCTGGCGTAGCTGGGCCGCACGAGTATGTGCATGCTCTCGAAGTGCACTGCCATCGGGTGTGCCGGGTTGGTGAGGCGCCCGTGCGCAAATGTGTCGGCCGCCAACAGGTAGCTGAATTCGTCATGGGTCTGTGGCTCCGGCGCCGGCATGACAGGCAGCAAGAGCGCGCGAAGCGCCAGGGGCAGCAGGCCCACGGTCAGCATGGCCAGCACACGGCGGCGCGCCAGGCGCTCGAGCTTAGCTTCGAGCGGCACAAAGAGACGCCATCCTGCGGTACAAACAATTAGCGCCAGCGCGACCGCAGCCAGCGTAAGCAGCCCTTTCGAAGCATGCACAAATCCGAGGCGAACGGGCGGCTGACTCTCCGCCGCAGCCAGTGCCGGCGCCATCAAGGCCAGCAGAAGGGGCGCGAGAGCCGTGCCTAGTCTACGCATCTTCTCAGTAACGATCATGGTAAGGGGCCGGGCTCCGTTCCCGCGACTTGAGGGCATCTAACCGGGATGCCCGAAGGATCCCAGCGCGACCAAAGGGCAACGTTGGACTTTTTCCGCTT